>Ga0210101_1000150_pt1 | contig 24560 bp, 24 predicted proteins | sample Muzzi_PWC_D1_FD_185534 | JGI IMG/M metagenome (GOLD analysis project Ga0210101, IMG submission 185534) | Wetland microbial communities from San Francisco Bay, California, USA, that impact long-term carbon sequestration - Muzzi_PWC_D1 (SPAdes) | ecosystem: Environmental > Aquatic > Marine >... | reverse complement strand
GCGCCGCCGTATCCCCGCTGGGCGAAGACCTCGGCGGCGGTCGCGATCAGCTCGGCGCGGGTGCGGGCCTGCTTCTCGGCGCGGTTTTCCCTCTTTCGCTTTCCTGTCATTCAGATTGCGACTCCAATTTGAATGTGAATACTAATCCAGCGGTGAGAGCGGCGCGTTCGCGACCCGCCGCTGGGCAACGACGGCGAGCGGTTAGGGTCCGGTCAAGGTGAGCCAATCACGTAAGGAGATCGAAAACCCGGTCACAGGCGAGCGCATCGTCTTCCTCCGCACGGCGGAGGAGACCGACGGAGCGCTCCTGGAGATGGACGACTTCTGGGCTCGAGCCGACCACCGCACGCCCGCGCACGTCCACCCCGCGATGGAGGAGCGATGGGAGGTGATCGCCGGAAGCGTGCGGTTCGAGATCGGCGGAGTCGCCCGTACGGTCGAGGCTGGAGAGACGATCTCCGCGCCAGCCGGTATGCCGCACAGCTCCCGCAACGTCGGGGGGCAACCGGCACACCTCCGAATCCAGATGCGACCGGCGCTGCGCTGGCAGGAATTCACCGAACGGCTGTTCACGCTCGCCGGCCGCAGCCAGGGCGACGAGCAGGGAATGCCCTGGCCCGATTCGCTCACGAGCTTGATGCGCGAGTTCAGCAGCGAGATCGCCCCGGTGCCGCTGGACTCGACCGATGCGCCCTGAGGGGCGGCCCTCCGATCCTCGGACTCGCGAGAAATAGACGATTATTCGTCTAATCGTCTATACTTCTAATCATGATCTACGCGACGCCACCGGCGCGCCCTGGCTTGAGAGGGCAGATCGACGAGCTGGCCGAGCTGCGTGCGGCATTGGGCAGCGAGGTCAAGACGCACGGCCGCTGGATGGGCAGCCTGCGGCGTCAGGTCCGCGCCAGCTCGATCGAGAGCTCGACCTCGATCGAGGGCTTCAGCGTCTCGCCGGAGGAGGCGCTTGCGCTGGTCGACGGCCGCAACGTCGGCGATCGCGAGCAAGAGAATCGCCAGGCCGTCGCCTGCTACGCGCGGGCCATCGACCACGTGGGGACGATGGCAGTCGACCCCTCGTTTCGCTGGGTCGACAGAGTGGTCCTCGACCTGCATTTCGACGCCTGCCACTTCCAGCGGGACAAGGATCCCGGCCTGTGGCGCACCGGGCCGATCGGGGTCACCGCCCCCGACGGATCGCTCGAGTACGAGGGTCCGGACGGCGAGCAGGTGGTGGCGTTGATGGACGAGGTGCTCGATTGGCTAGCGGGCGGCGACCTCGAGGCCGATGTCGTCGTGCGAGCGGCGATGGCGCACCTCCACGTCGCCTCGGTCCACCCCTTCCGCGACGGCAACGGCCGTGTCGCTCGAATCGTCCAGTCGCTGGTCCTCGCCCGCGAGGGGCTCGCCGCACCGGAGTTCTTCTCGATCGAGGAGTATCTGGGCAGCCACACGCAGGAGTACTACGCAGCATTGCGCGAGGCGCAGGGTGGGAGCTACCGGCCCGAGCGCGACGCGACCGGCTGGGTCTCCTTCTGCGTCGATGCTCATCTCGCCCAGGCGCGGCAGCGCCTGGCTCAGGTCGAAGGCGCCGCCGCGCGCTGGAAGCACCTGGAAGAGCTGGTCGAGAGTCGCAACTGGCCAGAACGACTGGTAATCGCACTCGAGCAGAGTCTGGTCGGCGGAACCGAGCGGAGCAGATACGGCGAAGAGGCGGAAGTGTCGCCGGCGACGGCGAGCGCCGACTTCCGACGCCTCCTCGATGCCGGGCTGGTGGAGCAACGCGGACGCGGCAGGAACATCAGCTACCTCGCGAGCAAGCTGCTGCGCGACGCGATCAAGAGGGCGAGCGACAGGGGCTGAGGCTCTCTCGCTGTGGGTCGAGGCGGCGGAAAGCGTGCCGGTGCCAAGGCGCAAGCGCCTACGCGGTAGCGAAAACGACCTCGCAGCCACCCAGGCTGAACGATCCAGCTTCGAGCGCCCGCTTTCTGGGGAGTCTGGCCGTTCTCTTCTGCGGTCGGATGTCGATCATCAACTCGATGTCGAGGCCGCTGGCCACCCGGATTAGTCGACCCAGGCTCGGCGTGTGCTCGCCGGTCTCCATTCGCGCTACGTCGGACTGGTGAACCCCAAGGCGCTCGGCGAGTTGCCGTTGAGTGAGTTCGTGCTCGGCCCTGTAGTGCGCGACCTCGACCGCCAGCCAGCGGGCCAAGGCCGTCCTTTCCCACTCCTCGCGAAACTCTGGATCGCGAAGATCCTCGGCGAGAACCTTCTCGTGGGGTATGAGCTGATCGAGATCCATTTCTGTCCCTTCCCGGCCGAGGATAACAAGTCTGTAATTACCGCAATTGCTTCGGCTTTCGCTCCAGGTGATCAAGGCGCTTCCGCGCGGCCTTGACGGCGCGGTGGTAGCCCGCTTTGTCGATGTCAGCCTCTGGCCCGACCGCCAAGACGGCAAACAGCCGGCCCTCCACCCTGCGGTAGATCAGCCGCCAGCGGCTGCGCCCGCGCCTCGGCCGCAGCTCTCGCAGGCCAGACCCCCATTTTCCCATTACCGCACTCTGGTGGGGGTAGCAGAGAGCGGGTCCATCGACCCGAAGCTTCGCGAGCACGGCGTCGATCGCAATGCGGTCGCCAGCCGTGCTGCGCGCATCCCTCTCTTCAAGCGCCTCTGGGTGCCACAGGATTTCCCATCGAGCCGGAGTCTTCGACGCGACAACTCTTGGTGTACGACCAGGGGGCCTTCCCTTTGACTTCACTACCACTCAAGGTCCGAAGGCCCCAGACTCGTCCCCCCCCACGGCAACCGGGCGCCGTGGACGCGTCTACCGGTCGCCGTCTAGACCGCGCAGCAGGGCCGACATGTCGGCGATCGCCTGCGCCGTTCCGCGCACCGTGCCGGTCACCTTCGAGCGGCCGGCGCGGCGGCGGTAGGCGATCGGCAGCTCGGCGATCGTCCAGCCGGCGGCGTTCGCCCGCAGGACCGTCTCCAGGGGCCAACCGCTGCGCCGGTCGCGGAGGTCGAGCTCGAGCAGGCCGAGGCGGCGGGCGGTGCGCATCGGCCCGTTGTCGCTCAGCTTCAGCCCGGTGCGGCGGCGAAGCTCGAGGGCGAGCGCCCGGTTGGCGACCCGGGCGTGGAGCGGCCAGGCGCCCCGCTCGGGCTGGCGGGCCCCGACCACGAGGTCGGCGCCGCGGGTCAGCGCCGCGGCGAACTCGGGCAGCTGACCCGGGTCGACCGATCCGTCGCAGTCCATGAAGCAAACGACCTCGGCGGCGGCGGCGAGGAGCCCCGCGTGGCAGGCGGCGCCGAACCCCCGCCGCGGTTCGGCGACCACCTCGGCGCCGAGCTCGGCGGCGATCTCCGCCGAGCCGTCGACGGAGCCGTTGTCGACGACGATCGGCCGGTAGCCCGGCGGCATCGCGCCCAGCACCCCCGGCAGCGCCTCGGCCTCGTCGAGGACCGGGAGGACGACGTCGGGCACCCTCAGCTCCCGCTCGGCTCGGGCTCGCCAGGCGGACTGGCCCGCCGCAGCCTGATCGCGTAGATCAGCGCCGAGCCGAGGAAGAGGGCGCCGCAGAGGCCCAGCCAGCGACCGAGGTAGATGTCGGCGCTCTGGCCGGTGTACTCCATGTACTTGGTCGAGCTGAGGCCGAGGATCAGGGGGAAGAACATGACGAAGGCGACGACGCTGAGGATCGTCGGCACCCGCAGGTGGTTGATCGCAGGCACCCGGCGGCTCTCCAGCCATTCGTCGCTCGGCTTGACCAGCGAGCGGTGTGCGATCAGGTTGAGCGTCGAGTAGAACGGGAAGGCGAGCAGGTCGTGGGCGACGATCGCCGCCCCGAACCAGAGGAAGGTGCCCAGCGCCGAGGGGCTTTCGGCGATCCGCAGGAAGCCGTAGCCGGCCACCGCAAAGCTCGCGATCACCGCCAGCGCGTGCAGCGGCGAGGCCCCGTAGGTCTCGTGCAGGCGGCGCATCTCAGGCGGCCTCGAACTGCATCGAGGAGACCCACTTCGTGCAGTGGACCCCGGGCGCGCCGGGGACGATGACCCGCGCCGGGTAGCCGTGGTCGGGAGAGAGGTCGGCGCCGTTGACCCGCAGGGCGAGCAGGCTGCGCTGGTCGGCCACCTGGCCGGAGCTGAGCGTGACCTTGCGCAACGCTCCGGCGCGCTGCAGCGATTCGACCACGACCCGGTCGGCGTCCTCGACGCCGACCGCGGCCGCCAGGTCGCGCAGCCGCACCCCCGTCCAGGCCTGCGTGGTCGACCAGCCTTCGACGCAGGCGATCGGCAGGTCGTAGGTTCGCTGCGGCATCGCCAGCAGCTGGTCGCGGCTCAGCTCGGTGCGGCTCAGCCCGGTCAGCTCCAGCCTCCATCCCCTGCCGAGCTGCGACCGCTCGATCCCCACCGAGGCCGCCGTCTTGTTGATCTGGAACCCGTTCGGGCCGCTGCCCGCCCCCCTCCCGTGCGGCGCCAGCAGCCCCAGCGAGCGCAGCGGCCCCCCGATCGCCTGCGCCGCCCCCATCACCCCGGCACCGATCGAGGCGGCACCCACCGTGGCGATCAGCGTCCGCCGCGACATCGTCGGCGCGTCCGGTTCCAGCGGCGCCGTCCTCCCCTCCCGGTATGGCTCGGCGACCGTGTGGCGCAGGTCGGCGCGCAACGGCCGCAGCACCCCGCGCTCCCTGAACGACTGGAACACGGTCGGCAGCTTCAGCCCGACGTGGAGGGCGAAGGCGGCGAGGAAGACGAAGGAGCCGTAGTAGTGGGCGGTGAGGAACCTGAACGGCCAGGGGTAGTAGAGCTGGATGTTGAGCAGGCCGGTGAGGAAGACGAAGAGGCTGCCGCCGACCAGCAGCGCCAGCGAGGCTCGCTCCAGCAGGTGCGCGACCGAGCGGACCGGAGGCCACTCGAAGAGCTTCGGCATCACCGACCACAGCTTCGCCAGCAGCAACGGGATCGCGATCAGGCCCGTGGTCACGTGCAGGCCCTGGGTCAGGGCGTAGAGGAAGGAGGGACTGGTCGGCCAGGAGAAGAAGTAGATGTCGATGCCGAGGCCGCCGGGCGGCAGCAGCGAGTTGCCGCCGAGCGACGGGTCGTAGGCGGCCTGGGAGAGGAAGCCGGTGACCGCGCAGACGATCACCAGCGGCAGCAGCGCCGAGCCGAGCAGCGAGGTGAGCCAGGGCCCGCGCAGGGGGCTGCGCCAGAAGCTCGGGCGGCTCGGGCCGGGCGGCGGCTCCGCGGGCAGCCGCGGCGGGCGCAGCTTCACCGGGACCCCCTGTCCCGCGGCGAGATCCGCTCGAGCTGGCCCTCGGCACCGGCGACGAAGACGTCGCCGCTGCGCGGATCGACTTCGACCGAGTTGGGCTGGCGGACCGTCGGATAGGTGGCGATCCGCCGCGGCCGCGGCCCGCCCACCGCGTACCCGACCAGGCGGTTGCGGGCGGTGAGCGTCACCCAGAGCCGTTCGCGGCGGGGGTCGACGGCGATCCCGTAGGGGGCGCCGGGGGCGGGGATCGCGGCCACCTGGCGCGGCTCGGGTCCGATCCGGTACTTGCGGACCGCGCCGCCTTCGGTATCGGCGACGTAGGCGTCCTCGCCAAGGCCGACGACGTGGGTGGGTCCGCGCCCGGCCGAGGTGCTCCCGAGCGACTCCAGCGTCCGGGCGTCGTAGACCTGCATGACCCGCTCGGCGACGGCCACCAGAGCAATGTAGCGGTCGTCCACGGCGGCGATCCCGCCCGGCTGCACGGGCGCGCCGAGCGCAGCGACGACGCGGCCGCCCCGCAGCACCGAGACCCCGTCGGAGTGCTCGTCGGCGACGAAGATCGACCCGGCCGCCGCGGTGGCGTCGTGGGGATGGTTGCCGACCGGGGTGCGCGAGAGCACACCGCGCGGCGAGACTTCGAGCAGCGCGTCGGCCGCCTCGGCGGGCACCAGGACCGCGGCGCCGGACGCCGCCGGGGCGAGGTGGCGGGCCGGCGCCGGCAGCGGCACCCGCCGCGCGACGGCAAGCGAGCCGGGGTCGACGAAGTCGAGCCGGCTTGGAGCGCGGACCGCGACCGCGAGCAGGCCGGCGCCGCGGTCGAAGGCCATCCCCTCGGGCTTCCCGGCCAGCTTCGCGACGGTCCCGGCCGGCTGGGCCCGGAGGGGCGGGGAGTCGGCCGGCTCGGCGGCGCGCCGGAACCCGCTGCCGCTCCCGCACCCCGATGCGAGGGTCGCGAGCACGGCCAGGGCGCACAAGAGGAGGCCGCGGTTCACGGGGTCAGCCTTGCAGCCGCCGGTGAACAGTCTGTGAATCGTGCGCCGGACTCACGAACCGAGCACATAGGCTGCGTGGGTGCCAGGCTGCGTGCTCGTCACCGGTGGAGCGGGCTTCATCGGCTCCCACATCGTCGACCAGCTGGTCGAGTCCGGCCGCGAGGTCCGCCTGCTCGACTGCCTGCACCCGGCCGCGCACGACGGGAGCCCCGACTACCTCAACCGCGCCGCCGAGCTGAGGATCGGCGACCTCAACGATGCCGACGCCGTTGCCGCGGCGCTCGAAGGGGTCGACGCGGTCTGCCACCAGGCGGCGATGGTCGGCCTCGGCACCGACTTCGCCGAGGTGCCCGATTACGCGACGGCAAACGACCTCGGCACCGCGCGGCTGCTCTCGGCGCTCGCCAAGCGGCGCTTCCGCGGCCCGCTCGTCCTCGCCAGCAGCATGGTCGTCTACGGGGAGGGCGGCTACGAGTGCCGGCAGCACGGTCCGGTGCGGCCGCCGCCCCGCGCCAGGGCCGACCTCAAGGCGGGGCGCTTCGAGCCTCCGTGCCCACGCTGCGGCGACCCGCTCGAGCCGCGCCCGGTCCCCGAGGAGGCGCCGCTCGATCCGCGCAGCGTCTACGCGGCGACCAAGCTCCACCAGGAGCACCTCTGCGGGCTGTTCGCCCGCGAGCAGGAGGGGGTGCGCTTCACGGCGCTGCGCTACCACAACGTCTACGGGCCGCGGATGCCGCGCGACACCCCCTACGCCGGCGTCGCCAGCATCTTCCGCAGCGCGATCGCCGCCGGGCACGCCCCCGCGGTCTTCGAGGACGGGGGTCAGCTGCGCGACTTCGTCCACGTCGCCGACGTCGCCCGGGCGAACCTGATCGCGCTCGACCCGGACGCCGGGGCGGAGGGCGCGTTCAACATCGCCACCGGCAAGCCGCGCTCGATCGAGACGATGGCCGAGCTGCTCGCGCAGGCCGCCGGGCCCGGGGCGCCGGCCCCGCGCGTCACCGGCGAGTTCCGCCTCGGCGACGTCCGCCACGTCTTCGCCGACGCCTCCAAGGCGGAGGCGCAGCTCGGCTTCAAAGCCGCGGTCGACCTCGAGACCGGGATGCGCGAGTTCGCCGGCGCGGAGCTGCGGTAGAGGATGAAGCGAACTCTACAGCCGCTCTCGACACCGAATCGCTGGCAACCGATCCGCAACCGCCACAGCGTCGAGAACGATCTGCCCCTGCCCAGTCACCGCTGGCGTATGCTGCCGATGACTGCATTCAAGGTGCGGCCGCATGTTGACGAGGAGGAAGCATGCCCGATAGTCCCCAACCCCTAGAACTTGAATCTGCCTGGATAGGTGCCGATGATCTGCCGGTCAATTTCGCGAACGCATTTGCGATTACGATCGGTCCAAATGCAATCTTCCTGAATCTAGGCTCGCAGGTTCCTCCGGCCATCGAATCCGAGGGCGACGTGGAGCGCCTTCGCTCTTCGGGCTATCTCCACGTGAAACCAATTGTCCGCGTAGCAATCTCACCACAGGGCCTTGACGACTTGATCCAGGGGCTGCAAAATACCCGTAAACAGCACAAGCAGTTGCTCAAAGCACTGGGAAACCAAGGGCCTCGCAAGTGACCAAAACGATCATTCGCAATGAACAGATCTTCGAGTGTCGAGGTTCCGCAACGCCTGCCCTGGAGCCATCGACAGTCGTTGCAAGCAGCCGGGGGCGGAGTGTCGAACGGAAGGTTCCATTGTTCATCCCCGCCGAGGAGGCCTACTACTGGTCGAGTACCTGGCAGCAGGGCGTAGAGGAGTCGATGCAGGCTCTTCGCCAGGGGGATTTCAAGGTCTTTGATTCGGACGACGCGACCGATGTCGCGCGCTGGCTCCTCAGTGTCGATGAGGACGACTGCGATTGACGCTCACTCCGGTTCGGGTTCCTAAACCCCTGAAGAAGACGCTCGCCAAGAAGCCGCCGACGATGCAAAAGGCGGTTCTTGCCTGCATTACCCAACTGCGAGAAGACTGGCGGCACCCCGGTCTGCGTTCAAGCAAGCTGAGTGGGACGAACGTCTACCACGCGAGAATCAGCGGCGGAAATCGCATCACTTTTTTTTGGGAAGAAGGTCAGATCGTGATTGAGAATCACTGCAACCATGACATTCTGAAGCGCTGACGGCTTCTCTAATTCCATCTTTTCCGCTTTCTAGAGCGATTTCCCGTCTGATCTACGCAGCAGAGGTGCCCTACCACTTGGTTGCGAACAGCGCCTCGATCAGCAGCGCCTGCGCGGTGCACAGGACGAGGACGAGCGGCAGGCGCTGCACCCGCAGCGAGCGCGCCGCCGCGAGGCAGGCCAGCGGCACGAGGAAGATCCAGATCCGCTCGGTCTCCCCCTTCGTGAAGCCGGCGATCGCGGCGACCGCGACAACCACCGCGAGCGCGATCGCGGTGGCCTCCCGGGCGCCGAGCGAGCGCGCCGCGAACCAGGCGACGGGGCCGAGCATCGCCAGGAAGGCCGCCGGCGAGCCGAACAGGTAGAAGAGGTAGGGCCGAACCTGGGCGATGCCGTCGCGGTAGCGCTGGTCCGTCGCCCGCAGCACGGCAACCAGGTCGAAGCCGCTGATCAAGTCGAGCGCCAGGTAGAAGGCGACCACCGCGGCGCCGCAGAGGAGCGCCACCCGCAGCGCAGTCGCCAGGCCGTCGCGGCGCCAGCGCACCAGCGCGACCCAGACGCCGATCGCGAGCAGCGCGTAGGAGAAGAACGAGGCGAGCGCCAGCGCCACGGCGCCGAGCACCACCACCGGCGTCCGCTTCGAGACCAGGCAGGCCGCCGCGACGATCGCCGGGGTCACGTACATCGCGTCGGCCGAGGTGGCCCCGTAGAGGAGCGAGGTCGGCACGAAAACGAACAGCAGCGCCGCGGTCCTCGCGGTCGCCTCCCCGAATAGCTGGCGCGCCAGCGCGTAGAGGGCCGGCGTCGCCATCGCCCCGACCGCGATCGTCAGCGCCGCCAGGCCCTCCGCGGTGTCGATCCCCAGCGCGTGCATGCCGAGCAGCAGCCCGGGTGGGTTGCCGGCGGCGTGGACCGGAAGCGTGGCCACGAGGGAGTCGAAATGGCCGAGGAAGTGCCCGACCCCGCGATCGAGCGCCGGCAGCGCCGGCAGGTACTCGGTGCGCCCCTCGCCGTGCCCGCGGACGACGAAGACTTCGTACCAGCCCGGCGGGCCGATCCGCATCGCGTTGAGCGCCAGGCGGGTGAGCAGGGTGAGCGCGAAGGCGGCGAGGCCGAACCCGATCGTGCCGATCCCCGCTCGGTGCAGGCGCCGGGCGGCGTAGAGGGCCGCGACGAGGACGGCGGCGCCGAGCACGGCCCAGGGCGAGAGCCTGGGCCGGAGGATGAGGTCGAGCGGCTGCGCCGGGGTGCGCCAGTCGACGCCGGCCGCCTTGGCGGTCAGGCCGACCGCGATCGTCAGCAGCGTCGCGGCGGCGATCAGGACGGGAACCCGGTCGCCCCCGAGTCGCCGCAGCGAGGTCAAGGCGCCGGCTCGCGGCAAAGCCGCGCGAACCAGCGGTGCTCGGTGGACCAGACGTCCTCCAGGACGAGGCCCACGACTGCCGCGATCGGACCGATGGCGTCGACGCCCACCCACGCCCAGGGAATCCAATCGCTCACGTCGGTCGGCCCTTCCAACCTGAGGCGCAGCATGCGGGTCTCCGAGCGGGGCGGGTCCAGCTCGACCAGAGCCCTGCCCCCGGGACGGAGCAGCCCAGCTACCCGGGACAGGAGCCGCTCGGGGTCGCCGCCGATGCCGACGTTGCCGTCGAGCAGCAGCGCGGTGCCCCAGCCGGTCCGTCTGGGGACGTCGAAGATCGAGCCCTCGATCACCCCGACGCCCCTGGCGCGGGCGATCTGCACGGCCCGCGCCGAGATCTCGACGCCGGTCGCTCCCACGCCGCGGCGCCGCAGCGCGACCAGGTGCCGGCCGACGCCGCAACCGACGTCGAGCGCCGGCCCGACCGCCCACTCCAGCAGCAGCTCCTCCTCGTCGGCGGCCCGCCGCAGCCAGCGCTCGAAGGGCAGGCGGCGGCGTGTGCCGTCGTCCCCGATCGCGTGGTACTCGGCCGGGGCCGCGAGCGGCCAGCCGTCGCCCAGCCCGCTCTCGTAGAGGTCGGTGGCGCTGCGCAGGCCGAGCTCAGACAAGGCTCGGCTCCAGCCCCTCCAGGGCACGCGCGAACTCGCCCGTCGGTCGCTCGGCCGCCACGCTGCGGGCGTCGTCGATGTAGTCGACGTCGCGGAGCGTCGGCAGGTCCCGCACCCTGAGCCCCAGCCGGCGAAGCCGGTCCCGCTGGCGGGCACCGGTCCGCGGGCTGCTCATCGGCACCCCCTCGAAGACGGCGGGGCGCGGCGAGCGCAGGCCGATCGCCCAGTAGCCGCCGTCGGCGGCGGGCCCGAGCACAGCGTCTGTGCCCGGTCGCTCGAGCTGCTCGATCGCCTCGCCGAGCAGATCGGGGCTGACCTGCGGGGTGTCCATGCCGATCAGCAGGGCCGGCCCGTCGCGATGCGAGAAGGCGGCCGCCAGGCGCTCGTCGAGCCCCCTCCCCCGCTGCGGGATCGTTTCGAAGCCGTCGGGCAGCCAGTCGCCGCGGGCGCCCTCGAGCACCACGGTCCGGCCGTCGCAGGGCGTCTCCGCCACCGCGGCGAGCGTGTCGACCAGCGCCGCTTCGGCGAGCGCCGCCGCCTGCTCGGGTGTGCAGGGGGGGCAGAGCCGGGTCTTCGAGCGCCCCGGCACCGGGGCCTTGGCGATTACCAGCAGATCGGCCATGGGGCCGGCAGTCTCTCCGCCAGAAGTGACGAATCCATTACGTCGATCGACTCAGGGACGGGGCGGGGCAGCGCCCTCGGCCTCGTCGATCGCCGCCGCGAGGCGGGCAAGCGCGGCCGCGTCGAGCGCGGCTTCCGCCTTCGGGAACAGCTGGCGCTCCTCGAAGCGGACATGGTCGTGGAGGAGCCGGCCCAGCTCGCGGGCCTCCTCCAGGGAGGCCTCGCCGGCCTCCAGTCGCAGCGCCTCGCGGCGGATCGCCAGGTGCTCGTCGAGCATCCGCCCCACGCCATCTCGGTCGACCTCGGCGTGCATCGCCCAGACCGGAAGCAGGACCTCCTCCTCGACCCGGAAGTGGCTGCGCCCGTCGGCGTGCCAGAAGTCGAGGAAGGCTCGGGTCGCCTCCTCGAGGCCGCCCGCCTCCTTCAGCTTCTTCGCCGCGAGCAGCGCGACCAGGTGCTCGCGGGAGAGGGGGCGGAGCGCCTCGGCGCGTTTCACTCGGCCCCGATCCCCTCGACGCCGACCAGGCAGCCGGCGCGGTCGGGGTCTCGCGGCTCGAACCGGCTCAGCTTCGCCTTCGGGTCGAGCTTCGACAGCAGTCCTGCGGAAAGGCCGCGGTGCAGCGTGCAGATCACATCGGGATTCTCGCGCACCGAGGCCCGGTAGGGGCAGTTTTCGAGCCGGCAGGTGAAGCCGCCGTCGCTCGTCTCGATCATCGGCTGAAAGCCGAGCGCGGCGAAGACCGCCCGGAAGCTCTCGGCGGGATCCTCCGTCGTCGCGGGCGCCAACTCGCGGCCGATCTCCCGCCCGGTGTTCTCGATAATGCGCAGGCGAGCCGGGCCGCTCGGCGTCGCGCGGGCGAGCCAGCCGGCCAGGTTGGCGTAGTCGCTGGGGTCGCCGCCGCCGGGGCGGGCGCCGGAGGCGACGGCCCAGAGATCGCCGGGGCGCCCCCTCGGGCCCTTGCGCTGCAGCCGCTGGACCAGGCCCGCCTCGTGCAGCCGCTCGAGGTGCCTTCGCACCCCGTTCGGGTGCTTGCCGAGCCGCTTCGCCACCTCCCCGGTGCTGACGGCTGTCTTGCATTCGACCAGCTGCGCGAAGATCCGCGCCCGGGTCGCCTGCGCGAGGACCTGACCGCTACCCGTCGGCAGGTCCATCGTTACACCGCTTCTTTTGTACATACGTCATGTGAAAAAGATACGCCGAACTGATAGGACTCCGCCCACGGGACCCAAAACGGAGGGCGATTCCGGTTTCACGATCCAAGTTGATAGCAGGGGAATACCGGATGCGAAAGGCGAGCGATGTCTGACGGGCGAGCGGTCCTGAGGGCGCGGCAGTTCTTCGAGCCACGCCAGCGCTCGGCCGACGGCTGGAACGAGCGCTCGACCTACTCGCGCGACTGGGAGGCCGCCTACCGGCGCCGCTGGCAGCACGACAGGGTGGTGCGCTCCACCCACGGGGTGAACTGCACCGGCTCCTGCTCCTGGAAGATCCACGTCAAGGACGGGCTGGTCACCTGGGAGACGCAGCAGACCGACTACCCCTCCAACGGCCCCGAGACGCCCGACTACGAGCCCCGGGGATGCCCCCGCGGGGCCTCCTTCTCCTGGTACATCTACTCGCCGCTGCGCCCCAAGCACCCCTACGTGCGCGGGGTGCTGCTGGAGATGTTCCGCGAGGCGCGCCAGCGGCTCGGCGACCCGGTCGAGGCCTGGGCGGAGATCGTCGAGGATCCCGAGAAGGCGCGCGCCTACAAGTCGCGGCGCGGCAAGGGCGGCTTCCTGCGGGCCGACTGGGAGGAGGTCGTGGAGCTGATCGCGGCCGCCCACGTGCACACGATCCGCCGCTACGGGCCCGACCGCATCGTCGGCTTCTCGCCGATCCCGGCGATGTCGATGGTCTCCTACTCGGCCGGCACCCGCTTCCTCTCGTTGATCGGCGGCGTCTCGCTCAGCTTCTACGACTGGTACGCGGACCTGCCGCCGGCCTCGCCGCAGGTCTGGGGCGACCAGACCGACGTGCCCGAGTCGGCCGACTGGTGGGACTCCTCCTACCTGATGCTGTGGGGCTCGAACATCCCCCAGACCCGCACCCCCGACGCCCATTTCATGACCGAGGCGCGGTACCGCGGCCAGAAGGTGGTCGTCGTCTCGCCCGACTACGCCGGCCACACCAAGTTCGCCGACCACTGGCTGCCCGCCCGCGCCGGCACCGACGGCGCCCTGGCGATGGCGATGGGCCACGTCATCCTCAAGGAGTTCTTCGTCGAGCGCCGGGTCGACTACTTCGAGGACTACGCGCGCCGCTTCACCGATCTGCCCTTCCTGGTCGCGCTGCGCGAGCGCGAGGACGGCAGCTACGCCGGCGACGCGCTGCTGCGCTCCGCCGACCTCGGCGGCGAGGAGGAGAACGCCGAGTGGCGGACGGTCGTCCTCGACGCCCGCGACGGTGAGCCGGTCGTGCCCAACGGGACGATCGGCGATCGCTGGGGCGAGCGCGGCGAGGGCAGCTGGAACCTCGACCTGGAGGGAATCGAGCCGGCGCTGACGCTGCTCGGCCGCGAGGGCGAGGCGGTCGAGGTGACGTTGCCGCGCTTCGACGGCGGCGAGTCGGAGGGCGGCACGACGATGGTCCGCGGGGTCCCCGCGAAGCGGATCGGCGGCCGGCTCGTGACCACGGTCTTCGACCTCGCCCTGGCCCAGTACGGGGTCGCCCGCGAGGGGCTGCCCGGCTCCTGGCCGGCCGGCTACGAGGATGCGAGCGAGCCCCACACGCCCGCCTGGCAGGAGGCGCTGACCGGGGTCGACGCCGGGCGCTGCCTGCGCATCGCGCGCGAGTTCGCCGCCAACGCCGAGCGGACCCGGGGCCGCTCGATGATCGTCATGGGCGCCGGCACCAACCACTGGTTCCACTCCGACCAGACCTACCGGGCGATGCTCTCGCTGGTCCTCTTCTGCGGCTGCCAGGGGGTGAACGGAGGCGGCTGGGCGCACTACGTCGGCCAGGAGAAGGTGCGGCCGCTGACCGGCTGGCAGACGGTCGCCTTCGCGCTCGACTGGAACCGGCCGGCGCGCCAGCAGCCGGCGACGCCCTTCTGGTACCTGGCGACCGACCAGTGGCGCTACGAGACCTTCGGCGCCGAGGAGTTCAGCTCGCCCGCCGGCCCCGGCGCGCTGGGCAGGCGCCACACCGTCGACTGCCACGCGCAGGCGGCGCGGCTGGGCTGGCTGCCCAGCGCGCCGAGCTTCGACCGCAACCCGCTCGACCTCGCCGACGAGGCCCGCGCCGCCGGTCGCGAGCCGGCCGAGCACGCGGTCGAGGAGCTGCGGGCCGGGCGCCTCGGCTTCGCCTGCGAGGACCCCGACGACCCGGCCAACTTCCCCCGCGTGCTCAACCTCTGGCGGGCCAACCTGCTCGGCTCCTCGAGCAAGGGGCACGAGTACTTCCTCCGCCACCTGCTCGGCGTCCCCGACGCGGCGGTGCGCTCGGCCGAGTCCGCGCCGCAGGACCGCCCCGAGGAGGTGCGCTGGCGCGAGCGGGCGCCCGAGGGCAAGCTCGACCTCTTCACCACGATCGACTTCCGCATGAACGGCTCCTGCATCTACTCCGACGTCGTCCTCCCGGCCGCCACCTGGTACGAGAAGCACGACCTCTCCAGCACCGACCTGCACCCCTTCGTCCACCCCTTCAACGCGGCGATCCCGCCGCCCTGGGAGGCGCGGACCGACTGGGATGCCTTCAACGCGATCGCCGCCAGGTTCTCCGAGCTGGCCGCGGAGCACCTCGGCACCCGCACCGACCTGGTCGCCACGCCGCTGCTGCACGACAGCCCGGATGAGCTCGGCCAGCCCGGCGGGCGGGTGCGCGACTGGCGCAAGGGGGAGTGCGAGCCGATTCCCGGCCGGACGCTGCCGCGGCTGACCGCGGTCGAGCGCGACTACGCCGCGGTGGCGGAGAAGATGACCGCGCTCGGGCCGCTGGTCGAGGAGCTGGGGACGGGGGCGAAGGGCGTTTCGTGGAAGCCGGCCGAGGAGGTCGCCGAGCTGGGCGCGCGCAACGGCCTGGTCCGCGACGGCGTCGCCGCCGGGCGGCCGCGGCTGCGCCGCGACATCGAGGTCTGCGAGACGATCCTGGCGCTCTCGGGGACGACCAACGGGCGGCTCGCGGTGGAGAGCTTCCGGGCGCTCGAGCGGCGTACCGGGCGGCCGCTGGCCGACATCCCGTCCGAGCACGCCGACGAGCGCTTCAGCTTCCGCGAGCTGGCCGCCCAGCCGCGCAAGGTGATGCCGTCGGCCGAGTGGTCGGGGCTGGAGTCGCGCGAGCGGCGCTACTCGCCGTTCACCGCCAACGTCGAGCGCTCGATCCCGTGGCGGACGCTGACCGGGCGCCAGCAGCTCTACCTGGACCACGAGTGGATGCTCGACCTCGGCGAGGGCCTGCCCGCCTACCGGCCGCCGGTCAACGCCGGGCAGCTGCTCGGCCTCGCCGGGGAGCCGGGTGCCGCTGAGGGGCTGGAGATCGTTGTGCGCTACCTGACCCCGCACTCGAAGTGGTCGATCCACTCCGAGTTCCAGGACAACCTGCACATGCTCACCCTGTTCCGCGGCGGCCCGGCGATGTGGCTGGCGGTCCCCGACGCGGAGCGGATCGGCGTCGCCGACAACGACTGGCTCGAGGTCTACAACCGCCACGGCGTCGTCGCCTGCCGCGCCGCGGTCTCCCACCGGGTGCCGCCCGGGGTGGCGCTCTTCTACCACTCCCAGGACCGCCACGTGAACGTGCCCGTCACGGAGACCTCGGGGACGCGCGGCGGCACCGACAACTCGCTGACCCGGATCTCGATCAAGCCGACGCACATGATCGGCGGCTACGCGCAGCTCTCCTGGGGCTTCAACTACTACGGGCCGACCGGCCCGCAGCGCGACCAGATGATCATCGTCCGCAAGCGCCGCACGGAGGTCGAGTACTGATGCGGGTGCGAGCCCAGATGGGGATGGTGATGAACCTCGACAAGTGCATCGGCTGCCACACCTGCTCGGTCACCTGCAAGAACGTCTGGACCAACCGGCGCGGCATGGAGTACGCCTGGTTCAACAACGTCGAGACCAAGCCGGGCCGCGGCTACCCGCGCGACTACGAGGACCAGGGGAAGTGGAAGGGAGGCTGGAAGCTCGACCGCAGGGGCCGCCTCAAGCTGCGTGCCGGCGGTCGGCTGCACAAGCTGGCCAACATCTTCTGGAACCCCGACATGCCCGGGATCGACGACTACTACGAGCCCTGGACCTACGACTACGACCAGCTGATCTCGGCGCCCGACTCCGACCGCCAGCCGGCGGCGAGGCCGAAGTCGCAGGTCACCGGCGAGAGCCTCGACCTCTCCTGGGGCCCGAACTGGGAGGACGACCTGGCCGGCTCGCGCGAGCACGCCGCCAAGGACCCCAACCGGCGCGCCCTCGAGGAGGAGGTGAAGCTCGAGTTCGAGCAGGCCTTCATGATGTACCTGCCGCGGATCTGCGAGCACTGCGTCAACCCGTCCTGCGTCGCCTCCTGCCCCTCGGGCGCGATGTACAAGCGGGAGGAGGACGGCATCGTCCTCGTCGACCAGGAGGCCTGCCGCTCCTGGCGCTTCTGCGTCTCCGGCTGCCCCTACAAGAAGGTCTACTTCAACTGGCAGACGGGCAAGGCCGAGAAGTGCAACTTCTGCTACCCGCGGATCGAGGCCGGCCTGCCGACCGTCTGCTCGGAGACCTGCGTGGGCCGGCTGCGCCACGTCGGCGTCGTCCTGATCGACACCGACCGGGTCGAGGCGGCCGCCTCGGTCGCCGACGAGCGCGAGCTGATCGCCTCGCAGCTCGAGATCATGCTCGACCCCGACGATCCGGAGGTCCGCGAGCGGGCGCGCCGCGAAGGGATCCCCGAGGACTGGCTCGAGGCGGCGAGCCGCTCGCCGGTGTACGCGATGTGCAAGCGCTGGCGGATCGCCCTGCCGCTGCACCCGGAGTACCGCACGCTGCCGATGGTCTGGTACGTGCCGCCGCTCTCGCCGGTCGAGAGCCTCGGCGAGTCGCTGGTCCGCGACGGCGGCGATCCCGAAGACGTCTTCGAGGCGATCGAGGAGCTGCGCATCCCGGTCTCCTACCTGGCCGGCTTCCTCTCCGCCGGCGACCCCGAGCCGGTGCGGCGCTCGCTGCGCCGCCTGGTCGCGATGCGCCGCTACATGCGGGCCGAGAACGTCGCCGGCGAAGCCGATCCCGAGATCGCCCGCGAGGTGGGGATGGAGCCGGCGCAGCTGGAGGCGATGTTCCGCATGGTCGCGATCGGTGACTACGACGAGCGCTACGTGATCCCGAGGCGCCACGGCGAGGCCTCGCCGGCGGCCTTCGCCGAGCAGGGCTCCTGCGGGATCGACTTCGCGGACGCCGCGGCGCTGCCCCCCGGCATGTCCCACCCGGGCGACCCAGGGCCCGAACCGGCGCCCGGCCCCGATCCGGACTTCGACATCCGCGACCAGCTCGTGCGGAGGGGCGGCAACGGTGCCCGCTGAGCCGCTCCACCCGCTGAAGCTGGTCTCGGTGCTGCTCCAGTACCCGAGCGCCGCCGCGCGGGCGGCGGTCGCCGGCCTCGACCCGGCCGAGCTGGCGCCGCTGCGCGGCCGCCAGGCGGAACGCATCGCCTCCTTCCTCGCCTGGTACCGGGGACGCTCGCTCGATGAGCTGCGCGCCGCCTACGTCGAGACCTTCGACTTCGCCAGGCAGCGCAGCCTCCACCTCACCTACCACCTGCACGGCGACAGCCGCCAGCGCGGGCTCGCCCTCTCCAGGCTGAAGGAGGCCTACGCCGCCGCCGGGTTGGAGGGCGAGGCCGCGGAGCTGCCCGACTTCCTGCCGCTGATGCTCGAGTTCTGCGCCCTCGCCCCCGAGCCGGCCGGGCGCGAGCTGCTCGACCGCCACCGGCCGGCGATCGAGCTGGTCCGCGACAGCCTGCACCGTGAGGACAGCCCGTTCGGGGCGCTGCTCGACGCCGTCGTCGACGGCCTTCCGGGCCTCACCGAGCGGCAGCTGGCGCGGATCAAGCGCCTCGCCGCCGAGGGCCCCCCGAGCGAGCGGGTCGGCCTCGAGCCGTTCGCGCCGCCCGAGGTGATGCCGGTCGCTGAGGGGATGCAGGCGCAGCCGATGATCGGAGGGCGCGAGTGAGCCAGGGATCCGTCCTCCTCTACGCGGTGCTTCCCTACGCGGCGATCGCCGTCTTCGCGGTCGGCACCGCCTGGCGCTACCGCAACGACCAGTACGGCTGGGGCGCCCGATCGACCCAGTTCCTGGAGAGCCGGACGCTGCGCTACGGCAGCACGATCTTCCACCTCGGGGTGCTGGCGGCGATCGGCGGCCACGTGCTCGGGATCCTCGTGCCGCGCTCCTGGACCGCGGCCGTCGGGGTGTCCGACGGCGCCTACCACGCGCTCGCCGTCGCCGGCGGCGTTACCGCGGGCGCCGCGGTGAGCGTCGGCTTCCTGATCCTCCTCTACCGTCGCCTGCGCTTCCCGCGGGTGCGTGTGACGACGACGCGGATGGACCTGACGATCTTCGCCCTGCTCGCCTTCGGGATCGTCACCGGCCTGCTGGCGACGCTGACCAACCTCGGCGACTCGGTCGAGTACCGCGAGACCGTGGCCCCCTATTTCCGCCAGATCTTCGTCCTCGATCCGCAGCCGGAGCTGATCACCGGCGGCGGCGTCAGCCCGATCTTCCAGATCCACGTGGTCGGCGTGTGGCTCCTCTACGCGCTCTGGCCGTTCAGCCGGCTGGTCCACGCCTGGAGCATCCCGGTCGACTTCCTCCGTCGCAGTCCAATCCAATACCGGAGCCGGGGCAGGCGCCCGCCTGCGTCGCGGCGGCCGACGCCCGCCAAGGCTCCGCGTCAACCGAGCGAGGTGTCTTGACGATGGAATCCTCACCGCGCGGACAGACCCCCAACCTGTGGCTCGCGACCCTGGCCTTCGCCGTCTGCTTCTCGGCCTGGGGGATGCTGGCGCCGCTGGCGCCCGGCCTCCAGGACGACCTCGGCCTCTCCAACACCGAAACCTCGGTGATGATCGCGATCCCGGTCATCCTCGGCTCGCTGCTGCGGATCCCGCTCGGCCTGCTGACCGACCGCATCGGCGGCCGCATCGTCTTCACGGGCATGCTCGCCTACTCGGCGGGGGCGGCGCTGCTGGTCGGCTTCGCGCACAGCTACGCGGCGCTGCTCGGCGCCGGCTTCCTGCTCGGCACCACCGGCGCCTCGTTCGCGGTCGGCATCCCCTTCGTCGCCGAGTGGTACGAGGAGCGCCGCCAGGGCTTCGCGCTGGGCGTCTACGGCGTCGGCAACATCGGCACCGCGGTGGCCGCCTTCTCGGTGCCGGCGATCCGCGACGCCGCCGGGCAGGCGACCGCCGGCATCGTCTTCGCCGTCGTGATCGGCGCCTACGCGCTGATCTGGTCGGTGCTCGCTCGCGACGCCCCGGGTCGCCACTCGCACCGCATCCCCTACATGGAGGTGCTGCGCTCCGGCTGGAACCTGTGGCGGCTGTCGCTCTTCTACTTCGTCACCTTCGGCGGCTTCGTCGCGATGGCGATCTTCCTGCCGAAGCTGCTCACCGACTGGTTCGACTACTCGCTCGCCGACGCCGGTCTGCGGGCCGCCGGGTTCACCGTCTTCGCCACCGCGGCACGACCGGTCGGGGGCTGGCTGGCCGACCGGATCGGCGCTCGCGCGCTGCTGGTCGCGGTCTTCGCCGGGGTCGGCCTCGACGCGATCGGGCTCGCCTGGCAGGCTTCCGGGCCGGCGATCGTGCCGGTGACGATATTCTCGCTGACGATGGCGACCTTCCTCGGCCTCGGCAACGGGGCGGTGTTCAAGGAGGTGCCGGTCTACTTCCCGCGCACCACCGGCGCCGCGACCGGGATCATCGGCGCCGCCGGCGGGCTGGGCGGCTTCTTCCCCCCGCTGGTGATGGGCATCGTCAAGGACAGCACCGGCGAGTTCGTGCTCGGCTTCGTCTTCCTCGTCGCCTTCGCCTGGCTCTGCGCCGGCCTCGCGACCGGCGTCGCCGGGCCTCCCGCCGCCTCCGCCGAGGACGGAGCGGGGGACGTGGACGGGGTCGCGGCAGCGCAGACCAGCTCGGCCAATGCTGGCTGACGAGCCGCTCGTAGACGGCCACGGGCGGCGGATCTCCGACCTGCGCGTCTCGGTCACCGACCGCTGCAACTTCCGCTGCCAGTACTGCATGCCGGCGGCCGGGCTCCCGTGGCTGGCGCGCGAGGAGATCCTCAGCTTCGAGGAGATCGAGCGGCTGGTCGCCCTGCTGGCGCGGCTCGGGGTCGAGGACGTCCGCCTCACCGGGGGAGAGCCTCTGGTGCGCCGCGACTTCCCGCGCCTGGTCGGGATGCTCGCCGGGATCGGCGGGCTCCGCGACCTCTCGCTGACCACCAACGGCTACCTGCTCGAGGAGCAGGCCGAGGCGCTGGTCGCGGCGGGGATCGGCCGGGTCAACGTCTCGATCGACTCGCTGCAGCGCGACCGCTTCTTCCAGCTCACCCGCCGCGACGCCCTGCCGCAGGTGCTGCGCGGCCTCGAGGCGATCGCCGCCCACCCGTCGGTGCGGCCGATCAAGGTCAACGCGGTGGCGATGCGCGACCTCAGCGAGGCGGAGATCGAGCGCTTTTGCGAGTTCGCCCGCGCGAGCGCCTTCCAGGTCCGCTTCATCGAGTTCATGCCGCTCGACGCGGATCGCGCCTGGACCCCCGACGCGGTCCTCACCGGAGAGGAGCTGCGGCGCAGGGTCGAGGCGACTCACCCGCTCGAGGAGCTGCCCCGCGAGCCGTCGGCCACCGCCCGCGTCTTCCGCTTCGCCGACGGCAGCGGCGAGATCGGCTTCGTCAACCCGGTCTCGGAGCCGTTTTGCGCCGACTGCAACCGCCTCCGCCTCACCGCCGAGGGCAAGCTGCGCACCTGCCTCTTCTCGGTCGGGGAGACCGACCTGCGGGGCCCGCTGCGCGACGGCGCCGGCGATCGGGAGCTGGCGGAGATCGTCCGCGAGGCCGTCTGGCGGAAGGAGCTGAAGCACCGCGTCAACGAGCCCGGCTTCGTGCAGCCGGCGCGCACCATGTCGGCGATCGGGGGCTGAGGTGCGGGGCGTCGGCGAGGACGGAGCGAGGGTGACGGCCCGCCGGGCGCTGGACGAGCTGGCCGGGGGGCTCGGCGACAGCGGCATCTTGATCCCGATCGCGGTCGCGATGATCGCCCTCAACGGCCTCAACGCGACCGCGGTCTTCGTCGTCACCGGCCTGGTCTACGCCGGCACCGCCCTCTACTTCAGGGTGCCGGTCCCCGTGCAGCCGCTGAAGGCCTTCGCGGCGGCGGCGATCGCCCTCCACCTCTCGGCCGCGACGCTTGCCGCCGGGGCGCTGCTGATGGCCGCCGCGATGGCGGTGCTGGCGGCCGGCGGCCTCGCCGACCGGCTGGCGGAGCGCTTCCCGCAGGTGCTCGTCCGCGGCATCCAGGCCAGCGTCGCCCTGCTGCTCGCCAAGGCGGCGGTGAGCCTCGCCGAGCAGGGCAACTGGCCCGGCCTGCCGCCCCTCTCCCCCGGCCTCGGCGTCGCGATGGCCGCGATCGCCTGCTCGCTGCTCTTCGCCTGCCGCCGGCTCTCGCTGCCGGGCAGCCTGATCGTGCTCGCGGGCGGCGCCGCCGTGGGATTGGCGGTCGGCGGCCTCCCCGAGCTGCACGCCGGGCCGGCGCCGGTCTCGCTCTCGGTTCCGGGCGGCGGGGCCTTCGCCCTGGCCCTCACCTCGCTGGTGATCGCCCAGCTGCCGCTCACCTTCGGCAACGCGATCGTCGCCACCGCCGACGCCGAGCGCAGCTACTTCGGGATCAGGGCCCGGCGCGTGCGCCCCGCCCGGCTGGCCCTCTCGATCGCGGCCGCCAACGCCTGCGCCGGCCTCAGCGGCGCGCTCCCCCTCTGCCACGGGTCGGGCGGGGTCACCGCCCACTACAAGCTGGGAGCGCGCACGGGGCGCGCGACCCTGGCCGCGGGTGTGATCTTCGCCGGCCTCGGGCTCGGCCTTGGATCCTCGCTGCCGGCGCTACTCCAGGTCCTGGCGCCGGGCGCGCTGGCCGGGATGCTGGCCTACGTCGCGATCCAGCACGGGCTGCTGGCAGGGCAGCTGGAGCGCCTCGACGACCGCCTGATCGCCGCCGGGATCGGCCTCGTCACCCTGCTTGCCGGCAACCTGGCGATCGGCTTCGGAGTCGGGGCGGCGGCGCTCGCAGGCCGCGCCGCCTGGCGGGCGCTCAGCGATCGGGCGCTGCCAGCATCTCCTCCGCCCGCCTGAGGTCGGCGCGGCTGTTGACGTTGAAGCAGAGCCGCCGCGGGTCGCCGAAGCGCGCCAGCTCCGGCTCGGCGACGATCCGCGGTCGCAGCGCTTCGAGCGTCCCCCGCAGCGCCCGCTCGGCCGCCAGCGCCTCCTCCAGGGCGGGCAGGAGCGCGCCGTCGTAGCGCGCCGGCAGCGGCTGCAGGCTGCCCTCCGCCCTAGGTACGACCAGCGGCTCGGGGGCCGATCCGAGCCAGCGGAGCAGCGCCGGGGTCGCGAACGGCATGTCGCAGCCGACGGCGACCACGGGGCGCCCGCCCGCCTGCCGCAGGGCCGCGACGATCCCGCAGAGGGGATGGCGCGGGCTGTCTGGCTCGAGGATCGTCGGGCAGCGAAGCGGCGGCAGCTCGGAGTCGGCCTTGGCGACGACCAGCGGCTCGAGGCCGGCCTCCTCGACGGCGGCGAGGGGGTAGGAGATCAGCGGGCTGCCGCCCAGCCTCACCATCGCCTTGGCGCCGCCGATCCGAGCGCCGCGCCCGCCGGCGAGAACCGCGCCGACCGCCGCTTCGGACCGTCGCTCGCTTCCGGTGGGCTCGGCCATCGCCGCCAGTCTGGCAGCGGAGGCTAGTCTCGACGTCGAGACGGGACGGTGGCAGCGAAGCTGATCGACATCGAGCAGGCGCGCGACGCGGTGCTCGCCGCGGCGAAGCCGCTGGGCACCGAGCACGTGCCGCTGCGCGACGCTCTGGATCGACACCTGGCCGCCGCTGCGGTAGCCGCCGACGCGGTCCCCCGCGAGGACAACTCGGCGATGGACGGCTTCGCGGTGCGCGCCGAGGACACGCGCGGCGCCCGGCCCGGGGCGCCAGTCGCCCTGCGGCTGACCGGCGAGTCGCGCGCCGGTCGCCCGGCGGCGGTTCCGCTCGCCGCCGGGGAGGCGATCGGGATTTCGACCGGCGCCGTGCTGCCCAGCGGCGCCGACGCCGTCGTCAGAGTAGAGGCGGCGGATGTCGTGGACGGCCGGATCGTCGTCGAGCAGCGGATCGAGGCGGGCCAGGACCTGCGCCGCGCCGGAGACGACATCCGGGCCGGCGAGGCGGTGCTCGCCGCCGGCACCCGAATCGGCCCGGTCGAGCTGGGCGTGCTGGCCTCGCTCGGCGCGGCGAGCGTCACCTGCCATCGCCGGCCCCGGGTCTCGGTCCTGACCAGCGGCGACGAGTTGCTCGAGCCGGGCGAGGCAATGCGCCCCGGCGGCGTCCGCAACTCGAATGCCTACTCCGTCCCCGCCCTGGCCGAGCGGGCCGGGGCTGCGACGGCGCTTGCCGGCCCCGCCCCCGACGACCTCGAGGCGACGCGGGCGGCGATCGCGGCCACCCTCGACGCCGACCTGGCGGTGATCTGCGGCGGCGTCTCGGTCGGCGAGCACGATCACGTCAAGACGGCGCTGGCCGAGCTCGGCGTCGAGCAGCGCTTCTGGGGGGTGGCGCTGAAGCCCGGCAAGCCGACCTGGTTCGGGACCCGCGGCGACACCCTGGTGTTCGGCCTGCCGGGCAATCCGGTCTCGGCGATGGTGACCTTCATCCTCCTGGTCCGCCCGGCGCTGAGCGCGATGGCCGGCGCGGCACCGGAGCGGACCCGAACGACCGCGATCCTCGACCGCGACTACGAGAAGGCCCCCGGCCGCGCGCACGCGATTCGCTGCCGCCTCAGCCTGCGCGAGGACGGCTGGCGCGCGGCGCCGGCGCCGCACCAGGGCTCGCACGTCCTCACCTCGATGCTCGGCGCCGACTGCCTGGCGCTGGCCCCGGCGGAGAGCGGCTCGCTGCGGGCCGGCGAGCGGCTCGAGGTCGAGTTGCTGAGGTCCTAGGCCGAGGCCCAGGTGCGGCACTAGCATGGGCGGGGTGGACGTAGAGGTTCGTCTCTTCGCGATCCTGCGCCAGCGCGCCGGCAGCGACTCGATCTCGCTCCAGCTCGACGAGGGCGCGACCGTTGGCGACGCGCTGGAGCGGCTCGGCGCGGAGCCCTCGCTGGCCGACCTGCTGCGGCGGCTGCCGGTGCGAGTCGCGGTGAACCGCGACTACGCGACGGCGGAGACGCCGCTGCGCGCCTCCGACGAGCTGGCTTTGATTCCGCCGGTCAGCGGCG
>Ga0210101_1000149_pt1 | contig 24646 bp, 28 predicted proteins | sample Muzzi_PWC_D1_FD_185534 | JGI IMG/M metagenome (GOLD analysis project Ga0210101, IMG submission 185534) | Wetland microbial communities from San Francisco Bay, California, USA, that impact long-term carbon sequestration - Muzzi_PWC_D1 (SPAdes) | ecosystem: Environmental > Aquatic > Marine >... | reverse complement strand
ATGATCATGTAGGGGAAGGCACCGACGTTGATCTCCGGCGTGCCGAAGGTGGCTCCCTGCTTGGCGATCAGCAGGTCGCAGGAGAGGGCGAGGCCCATCCCGCCCGCCAGCACGTGGCCGTTGACGGCACACAGCGAGGGCTTGCCGAGCCGCGGCATCAGCCGGAAATATTCAAGGAAGAGGTCGGTGGCGAAGTGTTTGGCGACGAGCGGGAGGTCGGCTGCGAAGCCGCCGAGGTCGGCTCCTGCGCAGAACGCCTTCTCGCCGGCGCCGGTGAGGACGACGGCGCGGGCCTCCTCGTCCTCGCGCGCCCGCTTCATCGCGTCGACCAGCTCGGCCAGCATCTGCCCGGAGAGCATGTTGCGCTTCTCCGGGTTGTTCAGGGTCACTGTGGCGACCCCGCCGGCGACCTCGTAGGTGACCAGCCGCCCGGACTCGTCGCTCACCGCTGCGTCCCTCGCTCCATGGCCGGGACCATAGCCGACCCGCGCAGAAAGTGAGAAGTGCTACTGTCCACCCCGCCGACGTGCCGTCGATTCGGTGCCCATATGGGTCGCTTAGCGACGGCACGTCGCCCGAATCAGCGACGCGAGGAGAGACATGGCGACGGCAACCACCAGCAACGGCTCGAAAGTCATCAAGCCCGACCACGCGGCCGAGCGCAAGCACATGCTCTTCACCCAGGAGCACGAAGACCTGCGCGAGTCGATGCAGTCCTGGGTCGAAAAGGAGCTCTTCCCCCACCGCAACGAGTGGGAGGAGACGACCTGGCCGCGCGAGGTGATGACCCGAGCCGGGGAGCTCGGCTTCCTCGGCCTCTGCTTCCCGGAGGAGTACGGCGGCCAGGGCGGCGACTACTACTACTCGCTGGTCCGCGCCGAGTGCATGAGCTACTCGGGCTCGGGCGGGCTCAACATGGGCTTCGTCGTCCACACCGACATGGTGCTGCCGCCGATCGAGCTGCTCGGCAGCGAGGAGCTGAAGCAGCGCTACATGCCGCCGGCGATCCGCGGCGAGCGGATCGGCTGCCTGGGGATCACCGAGCCCGAGGCCGGCTCCGACGTGGCGGGCATCCGCACCACGGCGATCCGCGACGGCGACGAATTCGTCATCAACGGCTCGAAGACCTTCATCACCAACGGCGCCCGGGCCGACTTCATCGTGCTGGTCGTCAAGACCGACCCCGAGAAGGCGCACGAGGGGATGAGCCTGCTGGTCGTCGACCTGCGCGACGAGAGCGGCGAGACCGTGCCCGGCTTCAGCGTCTCGCGCAAGCTGGAGAAGATGGGGATGCACTCCTCCGACACCGCCGAACTGAGCTTCGAGGACGTCCGGGTGCCGGTGGAGAACCTGCTCGGCGAGGAGGGCAAGGGCTTCTACCACATCGCCTGGGAGCTGCAGAGCGAGCGGATGGTCGCCTGCGCCGGCGCCGTCGCCGGGGCACAGCGGATGTTCGATCGCACCCTCGAGTACGCCAAGGAGCGCAAGGCCTTCGGCCGCTCGATCGGCAACTTCCAGGTGATCCGCCACAAGTTCGCCGAGATGGCGACCAAGATCGAGGCCGCCCGCCAGTTCACCTATGCGACGGCCTGGCGCTACGCCAACGGCGAGTACCCGGTGCGCGAGATCTCCGAGGCGAAGCTCTACACCTCCCGCATCGCCTGCGAGGTCGCCGACGAGTGCATCCAGATCCACGGCGGCTACGGCTACATGAAGGAGTACGAGATCGAGCGCGCCTACCGCGACGTCCGCCTCAACCGGATCGGCGCCGGCACCGACGAGATCATGCTCGAGGTGATCGGCCGCAGCTACGGGCTGTAGGGGACGACGATGGGCGCGAACGTCGAGCACATCCGCTCCTACTACGCGGCGCTGAACCGCGGCGACGCTGAGGAGGTCGCCTCCCACTTCACCGAGGACGCAACCCACTACTACACGCGCCTCGACCCGCATCGAGGGGCGGCGGCGATCGGTCAGACGACCGAGTGGGCGGTCGCCAACATCGACGCGCAGTGGCAGATCGAGAACGCGATCGAAGCAGGCGACCAGGCGGCGATCGAGTGGACGATGACCTGGCGCCACGCCGAGAGCGGCGAGCCGCGCCTCGACCGTGGCACCGAGTGGTTCCTGTTCCGCGACGGGAAGATCGCCGAGGTCCGCGCCTACCACCACAGCGGCCCGAAGAACCGGCAAGGCAACCTGCTCGGCTTCGACCACGCCGGCCGCGGCTACACGATGCTCGGGGGCTGAGCGCCCGGCCGCGCAAGCGCGGCCGGTCAGGCCCTGGTCGCGATGACCGCGCCTATGGTGACGAGGATCGCGAGCATGTTCGTGCCCCAGAGCTGGAACATGAGCATGCGCAGGTCCCGGATGTCCCGGTCGATCCGATCGAGCCGGGCGTCGATGCCGTCGAACCGTCTATCTATGCCATCGAAGCGCTCGCTGAGCCGCTCGTCCGTCCACATCGTTCTCTCCATGCCGTCAGGCTGACACGCCCCTGCGCACACGTGGTGTGTTGTCTGCAAAAGAAGTGTAACGCGATCATGCCGGATCGGTGCCGGCCGGCTCGGCCGGACCGTCGAGCGACAGGCAGGTGGCGCAGAAGTCCTCGCCGAACGGGGTCAGGACGATGCTGCGGCGGACGGTGCGCGCGGTGCGGCCGCCCCGCTTCATCGACTCGACCACCTCGGGCTGCGCCTCGAGCACCTGGTAGCGCGACGCGTCGCGGAGCGCCTCGCGCAGGAACCAGACCAGCCCCAGCCGGTGGAGGTTGTTGAGGTAGGCGTAGACGCGGTCGGCGTGCCGGCAGCCCGCCTCCGCGGCGATCATCGTGCGGCCCTGGGCGACCAGCTCCGAGGCGAGCGGCAGCCCGGAGCGGACGTCGACCGAGGGCTGCGCGCCGTTCTGCGCCAGGAAGCGGAGGATGCGGGCCTCGTCGGGGGCGAGGGCGTCGAGGATCCGCATGTACGCGGGGTGCGAGTCCCGATCGAGCGTCACGTCCGCCGACTCGCGCAGCAGCTCCTCGCCGCGCCGCCGCAGCGCCTCGGTCGAGAAGTCCGGCGCCTCACGGCGGGACGGCGCCGATTGCGGCGGCGGCTCGCCGTCGAGCACCTCTCGGGCGAAGCGCGAAGCGGCCCGCCCGTAGGCCGCGGCGACCGACCTGGCCCCGCGCCACCCCGTGGCGGCGGCGATCCGCGCCAGCCCCGGCGCCGCCCGCAGCAGCTCTCTTCCCGCTCCATCGCTCACAGCATCACCTCGCGCTTCGCTCGCGGCGCGAAGAACCAGAGATGCACGCTTGCTCGCTCCGCGCTCATCCGAAGATCGCCAGGTGTAGCAGGCCGGCGCCGAATCCGAGCACCGCGCCGTGCAGGTAGAGCAGCCACTCGTCCTCGCGCATCGCGGTGCGCAGCATCTCGGAGAAGTCGGCCGGGTCCATCTTGCGCATCCGCGCCGCGACGAACTCGCGGATGCCGGCGCTCTGGGCCTCGTTGAACCCCGCCTCGGCGAGCGGCGCCACCGTGTAGTCGGCGGCCTCCACCGCGACCGAGGAGCGGATCGCGTCGTACTCGCGCCGGCCGACCGCCGCCCGCACCGCCGGCCGGGTGCGGCCGACCGCCCGGTCGATCACGGGGCGCAGGACGACCTCGATCATCTGCCGGGTGCGGTCCGAGTTGGGCCCGTGCATCAGATCCTCGGCCATGTTGCCCATCGTCACGATGTCGTCGGCGATGATGTCCGCGTAGACCCCGGCGACCTCGGGCTGGCGCTTCAGGAAGAGGCCCTGGACGCTCAGCGAGCCGACCCGCCGCGGACGGACCGGTTCGAAGATCATCCGGATCCCGAGCAGGTTGGTCGTGTAGCCGATCAGCACGCCGGCGATCGGCAGCACCCACCACTGGGTGAGGGCCAGGACGGTGAGGAAGGCGGTGGGGATGCCGAGCAGGAAGCCGAAGAAGAAGCCGAAGTTGACGATGAAGCGCAGCTCCTTGCGCCCCACCTCGAGGAAGATCCGGTTGGCCAGCTCCGGCTGCGCCTCGATGCGGCGGATCACCATCAGCTTCACGTCGACCAAATCGTCGATGTGGTCGCCGATCCGCTCGGTGATCGAGCGGACGATCTCCGGCAGCTGCTCTTCGACCCGGGCGTGCACGGCCGCCCGCAGGCGCGGCGGCAGATCGTGCCAGAGCTGCGGGCGCTCGCGCTCCATGATCCGCTCGACCAGGTCGTGGATCTCCCCCCGGGCGGTCGCGAGGATCTGCTCGGCGATCGCCTCCGGGTCGAGCTGTTCGTAGAAGTCGCTGGCCCCGCCGAGCTTCGCGATCCCCTTGTCGACCGCGATCGAGCCCATCTTCGCCGCCCGTGAGGGGACGATCCCCTGCCAGCCGATCCCGCCCTGCCCGACGCCGGGGATCTGCTGGATTCGGCGCGGCAGCAGGTTCGCGAAGGCGGCGAGGCCGGGCGCCTTGAAGCCGGCGAAGCGAACCGGGTAGAAGAGCATCCAGACCCCGGTCCAGTTGGTCACGTAGCCGATCGCGCCGGTGAACAGCGGGATCGTGATCAGGCTGAGGGTCTGGCTGTCCATGAGGAGAGGGCCGCGGCATGCGGCACAGCGGCAAGCAGGAACATGACGCCGAAGGCGGCGCCGAGCGCCGCGTAGCCGCCGGCGGCGAGGGCGATGCCGCCGAGCGCCGAGCCGAGCAGATAGCCGAACTGGGTCGCCGCGGTGCGGATCCGCTGTCCGGCGGTCGCGGTGGACACGCCGAAGTCCGCGGCGACCTGGGCGAGCACCGGCGAGAGGGCGATCACCCCCGCCTGCACGGCGAACAGGCAGAGGAACAGCGCCGGCGCCGGGTCAACGCGACTCGAGCTCGCCGTCGAGGGTGAAGATGCGCTGCTCGCCAAAGCCCTTGACCTCCTCGACCCCGCGCTCGCTGCAGATGAACTCCTCGCGGATCAGCTCGTGGGTCGGCTCGGTGATCGCGATCTCCATCGGGTCGGCCATCGTCTCCATCCGCGAAGCGAGGTTCACCCCGGGGCCGAAGATGTCGTAGACGTAGCGCTGCACGCCGACGATCGAGCCGACCACCGGGCCGGAGTGGATGCCGATCCGACCCAGCCAAGGTTCGCGGTGGGAGGTGTTGCGGCGCTCCAGGTAGCGGCGCATCCGCAGCGCCACGCGGGCGATGCTCTGCGCGTGGTCGCTGCTTTCCTCGGGGATCCCGGCGACCGCCATGTAGGCGTCGCCGATCGTCTTCATCCGCTCGCAGTTGAACAGCTCGACGATCCGGTCGAAGGCGGAGAAGATGTCGTTCAGCTCGGAGACGATGCTGCCGGGGTCGCGGGAGACCGCCATGTCGGTGAAGCCGACGAAGTCGAGCATCAGGACGGTCGCCTCGTCGTAGCGCTGCGGCGTGACCGAGCCGAAGTCTTTCATCTCCTCGTAGACGGCCCGCGGCATGATGTTGAGCAGCAGTTTCTGCGCCCGCTCTTTCTCCCGTTTCAGGTCACGGGTGTACTTCTCGACCATCCGGGTGTGGGAGTCGAGCATGTACTCGGCCTCCTTGCGCTTGGCGATGTCCTCGCACTCGGCGACGACAAGCTTGCGATCGCCGAACTCGCAGCTGCGCAGCGTTATCTCGATCGGCACCTTGCGCGCCCCTTCCCCGGACTCGGCTTCGAACTTGAAGGCGCGGCCTTTCTCCAACCGGGCGCCGGCGCGCTCGGTGTCGAGGCCGGGCAGACGGTGATCGAGGCCGGCGTCGACCTCCTCGTCGGGACCGAACCAGCTGAAGAACTGGGCGTTCTCGAAGACGATCTCCCAGCTCTCCGGGTCGGCGACCGCGACCCCCAGCCCGAGCGTCTTCAACAGTTCCTGGAGGAACTCGGTCTCAGCGACCGGTGACGATGGCGGACTCACGCTTGCGCAGCTCCTGTCCGATCTTGGCTATGTCGTCCGATCCGAACTCGAAGTCTTCCAGCGTCTCGGTGAGCAGCTCGATCATCTCGTCGAACTCCGCCAGAGTGATCCCGAGACGGGTGTGGACGTGCTCGATGTGCTCGTCGGTGTAGCTGGCCGGGCCGCCCATCAGGAAGGAGATGAAGCGGGTCTGGTGGTCGATCAGTTTCGGCATCTCGATCTGCTCGAAGTGGTGGGCGATGATCGACGATTCGAGCGCCTTGTCGTAGAAGGAGGAGACGACCCGCCGCACCGATGCGAAGCCGCCCACCCGCTCGTAGATCGTCAGCGCCATCTCCGCCTCCTCTTCATGCGATCCGCGCCGCGCCGGCCCGCTCGGCTTCCGCTTCCAGGTACCGGTGGACCTGCTGGATCACGACCGAGCCCTCGCCGACGGCGGAGGCTACGCGCTTCACGGCGCCGTGGCGGACGTCGCCGACCGCGAAGACGCCGGGCAGGCTGGTCTCGAGCATCTCGCGCTCATCCGCCTCGCCGCTGACGTCGCGCCCGGTGAGCAGGTAGCCCCACTCGTCGCGCTCGATCTCCGGCGGCAGCCATTCGGTGCCGGGCCTGGCGCCGATCATCACGAAGAGGGCGTCCGCCGGGACGGTCGAGGTCTCGCCCGACTCCCGATCCCGCAGCGTCAGGCTTTCGAGGCGGCCTTCGCCCTCGCCGTCCACCACCTCGGTCGCCAACATGACCTCGATGTTATCCGCAGCCTCGATCACGTCGCGCAGATAGCTGGACATGCTGTCGGCGAGGGAGGGGCCGCGCACGACGATCGTGACCCGCTCGGCGTAGCGACCGAGGTGCATCGCCGCCTGACCGGCCGAGTTGCCGCCGCCGACGACGAAGGCGCGGCCGCCGGCGAGGGCTTTCGCCTCGGCGGCGGAGGCGCCGTAGAAGACGCCGCTGCCCTCCAGCTCGGCCAGCGCCGCTATGCCCAGCCGGCGGTAGGAGACGCCGCAGGCGAGGACCACGGCTCGCGCCGTCACCTCCTGGCCACCGGATACCCGCAGCGTGTAGCGGCGCTCGCCGGGGATCAGCTCCGTGGCTTCCCGCATCAGCAGGAAGGAGGTGCCGAAGACCCACGCCTGCTGGTAGGCGCGCTGGGCCAGCTCCGTCCCGCTCACCCCGCGCGAGAAGCCCAGGTAGTTGCGGATCAGCGAGCTGGAGCCGGCCTGGCCGCCGATCGCCTCGCGCTCTATCACCAGCGCCCGCATCCCCTCCGAGGAGGCGTAGACGGCGGCGGCGAGCCCCGCCGGCCCGGCGCCGAGGACGACGACGTCGAACTCGCGCTCCTCTCCCAGCTCGGTGCTGACGCCGAAGGCGGCGGCGAGGTCGACGTTGCTGGGATCGACCAGGACCCGTCCGTCGCGCACGCGGGCGACCGGGACCGAGGCATCCTCGCGTCCGGCGTCGCCGAGCAGCGCCCTCCCCGCGGCGGAGTCGGGCGTGTGGCAAGCGTATGGGACGCCGTTGCGGCTGAGCAGATCGTGCAGCTCGTGGGTGCGGCGGGCGCCGGGCTCGGCGACCAGCTCGATCTCGCCCTGGACCGAGGTCTCGGCCCGCGCCCACTCGAAGAGGAACTCGGCGACGGTGCGGTGGAAGAGCTCGTCGGGCGAGCGCTGCGGCTTCAGCACGTAGTAGTCGATGCAGCCCAGCGCCATCGCCTCGAAGATCGCCTCTGCGGTGGCGGAGTCGCCCCAGGTGCCCCAGGCGATCAGCAGGCCCCGCTTCGCAGCGGGGTGAAGCGGCTTGGCGCGCTCCAGCAGTTCGGCCCCGGTCGTCCCGCTCAGCCACTGGTCGGCGAGGACCAGGGCAACCGGCTCGCCCAAATCCCGCGCTTCCTCGAGCGCGGCGAGCGCCTCCGCGGCCGAGCGCTCGGCGCGGACGCTGTAGTCGTCGCCGTAGCGCCGGCTCAGCTGCGCCTCGACGCGGGCGAGGCAGTCGGCGTCTTCGTCGACCGCGAGGAGGAGCGGCCGCGAGGGCGTCGCGCCGTGGTTCGAGCCGCTATCCGGTTTGCCTTCGGTTGCACCCATGCGATGCGGTCCGCCGCCCCCCATGGCCGCAGACGTGACCGGGTTCGATGGTACAGAGGAGCTACCTTCCCAGCCCTGACCGTGATCAAGGACAGCGGAGTCCGGGCGATCCCGCCGCCCTTCGGCGAGGAGCACGAGGAGCTGCGCGAGACGGTCGGCCGCTTCGCCCGCAACGAGATCGCCCCGCACGTCGCGGAGTGGGAGGCGGCGCGCGAGTTCCCCCGCGAGCTCTACGGGCGCTGCGCCGAGCTGGGCTTGCTCGGGCTGAAGTTCCCGGAGCGCTACGGCGGCCAGGGCGGCACCCACCTGCACGACGCGGTCTGGGTCGAGGAGCTGGCCCGCTCGGGCGGCTCCGGCGGCGTCGCCGCGGGGCTCAACGCGCACACCTCGATCGCGCTGCCGCCGATCTTCAACTTCGGCAGCGAGGAGCAGAAGCAGCGCTGGCTGGTCCCAGGGATCGCCGGCGAGAAGATCGGCGCGCTGGGGATCACCGAGCCGGGGGCCGGCTCCGACGTCGCCGGCATCTCGACCTTCGCCCAGCGGGTCGACGGCGGCTACGTCGTCAACGGCGCCAAGACGTTCATCACCAACGGCGTCCGCGCCGACTTCCTGGTCTGCGCCTGCAAGACGACGCAGGAGGGCGGCCACCACGGCATCTCCTTCCTGGTGCTGGAGCGCGAGATGCCCGGCTATGAGGTGGCGCAGAAGCTGGAGAAGATGGGCTGGCACGCCTCCGACACCGGCGAGCTGTCCTTCACCGACGTGGAGGTTCCGGCCGAAAACCTGCTGGGAGGGGAGAACGAGGGCTTCAAGCTGATCATGGCCAACTTCGCCTGGGAGCGGCTGCTGATGGCGATCGGCGCGGTCGGGGCGATGCAGCGCCTGATCGAGACCACCGTCTCATACGCGCTCGAGCGAGAAGCCTTCGACCGCCCGATCGGCAAGTTCCAGGCGATCCGCCACCAGGTCGCCGAGATGGCGACCCAGGCCGAGGCCGCCCGCGCCCTCACCTACAACGCCCTGCGCCTCTTCCACGAGGGCCACGACTGCATCCGCGACGTCACGATGGCGAAGCTCATCACCCAGCGAGCCGTCCTCGAGATCGCCGACCAGTCCCTCCAGATTCACGGCGGCTACGGCTACATGCGCGAGTACGGCATCGAGCGAGCGGTCCGCGACGCCCGCCTCGGCCCGATCGGCGGCGGCACCGACGAGATCATGAAGGAGATCCTCGGCAAGCAGCTGGGGCTGTGAGGATTAGCAGGGGATTCGTGCGATTCCTCCGCCTCGTCTGAGCCAGGCGGACACAATCCGGACACATCGCGCCGTGCGCTCGGCGCAGGTTCTCGCCGAGCACGCGGGCAACCGCGAGATTGGTGCCCATCAGCCATCTGAGAGGCGGGCGAAAGTAGAGCGCCACCCTCGTCGGCACGGCGAAGCCGCCGTTGCAGTGAATCAGGCCCGCCCCGTCCAGCTGGCGGATCGCACGCTCGACGGCGTCGAAGGCTCCGAAGTCCTCCGTGCCCGCGTTCATGGCTTGTGAGACCTCGGGGATGGTCAGCTGGTTCGGGTGCTCGTCCAGCAGGAAGGCCAGGACCGCCCTGATCGAGCGCGGCCAGGCCAACCCAACCTGGGACACCCTCAAGAAGATCGCCGCCGCCCTCGACTCCTCGATGGGCGAGCTAGGCAAGCTCGCGGACGACTCGAAAGCAGGCGGTAAAGGCTTCGGCCCGCTCACTCAAGGAAACGGAAGTCAAATTTTAGCTTGTGGCACATTTCTAAGTGCCATAGCTCTTGTGTGCCGTTAAGGCGCAAGCCAGGCTGCGTTTGACGCTTTTCGCGCTGGTACATTCGATGGATGCCCTCTCCGTCTCGTGCCAGAAAAGAGCAAATGAGCGAGTCTGAGGCTGTCCTTGTTGACGTCGTCAGGCTTGTCGCTCGTGGACAGGCCGACGATGTGCCGCGCCGCGTCGGAAAGCTATTGCGCGGCGTCGGTGGCCGGCGCACCCATCAACTCTCGAAGCCATGTCGCGAGGCTTTGAGCAAGGCGGTTGAAAACACTGCCGAGCCTGCGAGCCTAAGAAAAATCACCGCGGATACGCCCTATGTCGAGACTGCACCGGATAGCAAAGCTGCGCCGGCGATACCCACCCTCGCGCCAGCTCCGGTGCTTTCCCGAAAGCAGCAAGAGGGACTGTCGCGAATCGTCGCGGAGCACGAACACGCCGAGCGACTGCTGGGCCACGGCGTTTCCCCAACCCGCTCGCTGCTCCTTAGCGGTCCCCCGGGAGTCGGCAAGACGATGGCCGCTACCTACCTCGCCTCACGCCTCAGCCTGCCGATGCACCGAGCCGAGCCATCGACCATAGTCACCAGTCTGCTCGGAGAGAGCGCCCGCAACCTTGCCGCAGCTTTCAACGATGCTAGGAGACAACCGAGCGTTTTCTTGCTCGACGAGTTCGACGCGTTCGCTAAGCGCCGAGACGACAGCTACGAGGTGGGGGAGCTGAAGCGTTTTGTCACTACGCTTCTAGCGGAGCTTGAGCGGGGCATGCCTCACGGCATTCTGATTGCCGCGACGAACCATCCGGAACTACTCGACCCTGCGGTGCATCGGCGATTCGATGCCGCGATCGAGCTTGGGCCGCCAGATACGCGAGCGCGAAGCGAGATCCTAGTCTCAAGTCTCAAGAAGCATTCCGTCTCTGTGCGAAGCGCAACCGTTGATCTCTTCGCGGCTGTCACGGAGGGTGCCAGCGGCTCAGACTTGCAACGACTTGCCGACGAAGCATTGCGCTCGTACCTGCTTGACGATGCCGATCTGGACTTCGCTCTCGTGCGAACCGCCGCGGAACGCAGCGCTGGCGACTCGCGCGAAATTCGCGCCAAGGTTGCGGAAGCCGCCCGGGATGCGGGATTATCTACTCGGGAAACTGCAAAGTTGTTGGCATGCTCACACACCACGATTCAGCGAATGTACAAGGGAGGCTAAGTGGAGGCTCCAGAGGACGGGCGTCAGCGCCCCCTTCTTAGAAACGGCGAGAAACTCGCTCACAAGCCGAAACGAGTTGGCGGCGGGGGCAAGAAGTATCACCCTCGTACCTTTGAGCAGGCCAAGAAACTGCTCGCACCTATGACCAAGGCGCTGCGCTCTGAGGCCGAGGAGATGCCAGCCAGCCTCCGCGGGGAGCGGATCGTCTTTGAGGCAGAGCTTCTACCGAACTATCTAGCCGCAAGTTACGCGCCGAGGTATTTGCGGGACGCCGCCAATCTGGTCCCGGTTGGCTCGAAGGCAGCGCGTGGAGTGCGACGCACTCGAAAGGGCGACAAACCAGATGAACCAACCAAGTCAGTTCTTTTCGCAGGCACCGTGGAATCGGTTCGACACCTTGATGACCTCCTACAGCAATCGTCCGACGCAGTTGATGAGGACGTTCGGGACGACATCGTCAAGTTTGAGCGAATTTCATTGGCGTCTTCCGAGAGCGTAATCAAGCGCCCCGCCAAAGATGCCGAGCAGGCCGAAGACGGACAGCTGGGATGGGAGGCAGTTCTGCATCCGCCGGTAGATATCAACGGCGACGTGACGTTGAGCGCCCGCGATCTGGTGCTACGCCGTTGGAGCGAGTGGCTAGAGAAACTTGGTGGCTCTCTGCATAACGACTTTGTTCGCGCCGTTGGCAATCTCCTCTTCATGCCGATCAGTCTTGATCCAGACCAGCTTAAGGAGGCCGCCCGCTTCAACCCTCTTCGAGCGCTGCGACCGATGCCACGCATGAGAAACATTGGTGGTGAACTCCGGAGTCTTGATCCGGGCGATGCTGCGCCAAATGCCCCGACCGTTGCCTCGACGCCGAAAGCAAACATTGCCGTCTTCGACGGTGGTGTCGATGCTAACCACCCACTCCTTGCACCGTTTGTAAGGCAGGTCGATCTGACCTCGACGCCTTCGGAGGTCAGCTATGAGAACCACGGCACCCTGGTGACGAGCGCAGCGCTTTTCGGCCATCTAGAGCTCGGAAAAGAATTGCCGGAGCCACCATCAAGCGTGGATCACTTCCGGGTGCTGCCACGACCGGCCGAAATCTCCGCAATCGATGAGGTCTACTGGGTCACGGACCAAGTCGAGGCGATCTTGCGCGGTAGCCCCCATAAGTTCGCCATTTTGAGCTACGGACCCAATGAGACGGTCGACGAGGATTCCGAGCCGCATCGTTTTACCGCGACTCTCGACCGAATCGCCTACCTGGAGGGAATCACGATCGCTGTCGCCGTTGGCAACAACGGCCAGATCGAGCGCTCTCCACTGGGACTCGACCGGGTGCAACCACCCTCGGATGGTGTCAACGTCATCGGTGTTGGCTCCTGTGAGGAGCCGAATGCAGCTAGCCCGGTGCGTGCCGAATATAGTGCCGTCGGTCCAGGTCGTGCAGGGATGCGAATCCAGCCGATGGGGGTCTGCTTTGGTGGGGCCTCAGGGCAGGAGTTCGTCGGGGCTGCTCCCGGTGGGGGACTGCAACTCGACCAAGGCACGAGCTTTGCGGCGCCGAGTGCTGCTCGTGGACTAGCGACTCTCTTGGCACCAATCGGAGAAGCAAATCTCAATGCGGCTACCGCGCGCGCCTTTGCTGCCCATTTCGCCGAGGGGGGCGACGGGAAGGAACACGACCTCGAGCAACTAGGACACGGACGCCTCCTCGACAACTATGTGCCATATCTCGATTGTGAACCCACCGAGGTGACGATCTTGATCGAGGACACTCTTCAACGGGGGCTGACCAAAGGCTATCCCTTTCCAGTCCCTTCGGGTGCGCTGACAGGCAGGGTCGCAATGCGGTGGACGGCTAGCTTCATAGCGCCTACCGATGAGGAGGAGGCAGTCGAGTACACGCTCGCTGGCCTCGATGTCGACATGCGTCCAAATAAAGCAAAACGTCGACTAAGACCCCCCGGAGGTTTGGGGCTTCGAGCAATTACTGTCGACACCCGCGTCGACGGGCAGCTGATCGCTGAAAGAGAAGCCGAGGGTTGGAAACTAACCAAAAATGCTTTGACCAAGTCTGGTGCTGCCTACCGCAGCGAGCAGACTCTGACGGAAGAAGGCAAGTGGGAGACGGTTGTCCGCCACGATGCCCCGATGCTTGGCTCAAGCCTTTACCTACCAGAGGTCTGGCTCACGTACTATGAGCGCGGGCAGGGAGAACTCGTCGACGCCGCAGATTCAGTTGACCTGGAGTTTTCAATGCTGATGACGATTAGCGCCCCGGGCATGACTGACCTGTACGACACCGTCCGCTCGCAAGTCGCCTATAGAGAGCTGGTGCCAATCACGCTGCCCGTCCAGATCGAAGCAACTGGATCGTAATCTGAGCCGGTGGACACAATTCGGACACATCAGCGGGGCCACCAGCGATCACGCGGGGTCGTCGCTCTCTCCCTCGAATAGGCTCATTTGCGCGGAATCCTTGCTCTCGGATGATCGCGCGTGCCCTCCCGTGCCATGCTCGCCGCTGATGAAGGAGATCCTCGGCAAGCAGCTGGGGTTGTAGGGCTCAGTTGCTGCATTTTTCCCGCTGGCGTGGGGAAAACTTGGCGATTGACACGCCGCGCACTGGGCTTCCGATGACCCGGGCGGACACATTTCAACTTGGGACATCGTCAGGAAGCTCGTCGGCGCCCTCGACTCCTCGACGGGCGAGTTAGGAGAAGTGGCAGATCACCTGGATGATCGAAATAGCTGAACCGTAGAGCAGCTATGCCCCCGCGAGAAGAGTTGCTGCAGCACCAACCAGACCACCGATAATGGCGGAGAGCGCGACAACGAGAAGCTCGCGGTCACCCAAACCGCGATCCTCAAACAGTCGAAGCACCGTTGAGACTTGCTCGATCGGGAAATCCCGGAAATCGTCAAACTCTCCATCAACCATCTCCTGGAGAACCCCGGTTCCACCTGGCTCATAAGCGCGTTTGGCGTCGCGCGTAAGCTGCTGCCGGGCCTCAAGTTGCTCTAGCTCGATGTCGGCAAGCGATATGAAGGCATCTCCAACGGCTCTTCGACTTCGAAATCGCCGAAGGCCCCCTTTTAGACCAGGTTGGGCCTGAAGGGACCTAATCTGCTCCACGTCCCCCTGCACGGAGTTCCAGGCAAGGCGTAGACGTCTCTCCACCATGACCAAGCGGTAGAAAATGTCCAGCTCACCATTGACAATCCGAAAGAAATCCCAGGCTGCGCCCAATCCGGACGAGAATTTGGCTCGGTCGTAGCAAAAAACGTACTTCCCGTATGAAGGACGCGTGTAGCTTCGACGCCAAAACGGATGCACGAGCGTATTTTCTGGTTTCCCTGGTTGAAGCGAAATATCCACGTGGGCGGGCGACGGTCCGATGCACTGGAAGTAGATCGCGTTCTTAGCGCCGTCTTGCGGAAACGCGTCATAGAGAAACTCTCGTGCAATTGCTACGCCTAGCGAGGGGCCATCGAAATCCTCTGGAGCGTCGAGAGGAACGACCATAGCCTGTGCGGTTGCCCAGCCTTGTGCGACAACAACAAAAAGACGGGTGCCGATGTCCGAATTCGTGCTCTCGCCCCTGGGAGAAAAGCGATCACGAACCGACTCGGAAATGTCAATCACGAAGGTAAGGTGAGTAAACCCCGCGTATGGAAAGGGAAGCTCCCCGTCTCGAAGAACTCTAGTCTGATCGGGCGGCGAAATCTGCTTGGCCTCAAATCTCTTGTCTCGTTCGAGGCTGACATCGCTGATGCCCGGCGTCTGCTTGACGGCGGTTGACAGCGCCCCTAGGTATTCCGCGCCCGAGTAGGTTCGGCCGTCACCGGGAAGCCAGGAGAAGTGAAAAGACCCGAAGCTCAGATGCGCGAACGACGGAGCTTGTGGGGCGGTGCCCTGCACGCAGGAACCGTATCGATACTGAGACGGTGCAAGCAACGGACACCGGCATTATGGCCAGCGGCCGCGTTCGTCTCGGAACAAGGCTATTTGCGAGGGAGTCCTTCTATTCGGATGACCCGTATGACATGCCTCCGATGCCATGTTCGGGGCCTGATGAAGGAGATATTGGAGAAGTTGCTCGTCCCGTAGCTTCTAAATTGTCGATCAAGACGTGGATTAAAATGTTAATCGCAATGTTGATCGAGCTGAGATAGAGCAATGGAGGCCGCAGCAAGAACCGGTGCCGGTGCCCTCGCTCGCAAGCTCGACTCGATTCGAGACGAGGTTGGCGTGCAGGGGCGGGAGATTGCGCAGTTGCTCGGTACGACGCCACAGACTGTTTCGCGCTGGCGGACTGGGAAGGCTGAGCCACGCCGGCGCAGCCTCGACCGGCTGCTCGCGCTCGCTTGGCTCGCCGAGGAGCTGGCGGAATCCTACCCGCCCGACGAGGCCCGGCTGTGGCTCTTCTCGCCTCACCGGCTGCTGGAGGGACAGCGTCCGGCCGACCGCATCGAGGAAGATCGCGTCGACGATGTCCTCGCCCTGATCGCCCAACTTCGAGACGGCAGTCACGCGTAAGCCCCGGGTTCTTCGTTCGAGAGCGGCCATGCCGCCCGAGGTCATTGCTAATCTTTGCCTCACAAGGTACGGATTATGGCCCCGACTTCGCTTCTATTAACCAGGAACGAGATCGCCGAGATCAGCGGCGTTTCGGTCAATGCCGTCAACAAGGCCCTGGAGCAGCGGGTGGCGAAGGCTCGACGCCAGAGGGGGCGAACGTTGCTTGCGGCCGATGAGGCAGCGGCTTTGGCCCTGCTCTCCGAACTCCCCATCAGCCTTTCGATCAAGCTAAAGCGGGAGGTCCGCAACTGGATCGTGAAACGAAATCCCTCTGAGGCCGAAGAGTTCGAGCTTTCCCGGGCCCTGCGAATCGCTATGACTGACAAGGCCGCTGATGTGGCGAAACGGGCCTTTGAATATGTGCGCCTTCGTGAGAAGTACATCGAGGCCGATCCGAGGAAGATGGGCGGTGCGCCGGTTATCCGAGGGACGCGCGTCCCGGTGCGTACGCTGGCTCGGCTTGTTGAAAGCGGAGAGAGTCGCGGAGCGCTCAAGGAGGACTACCCGCACATACCGAAGGAGGCGTACGAGGTTGCCGCGCTGTGGGCGAGGGGCAACCCGCAGCGGGGACGTCCGGCCAGAAAGTCTGCCGGCCCCGCCTCGGCGTGAAGCTCTGGATCGACGAGTGCCTGTCGCCCACTCAGGGCCGGCCGCATAGGATCGCCAAGTGGCCGCCTCCGCTCGCGACGCGCATCTCAACCTGGTCGAGAGCTCGCGGCGGTTGTTCGAGCTGGACTCCGGAGTGGAGATCGAGGAGGGCGACGGGTGGATGTTCGGGGCGGGTCGCTCGACCCACCCGGTCATCTCCAACGTGGCGTTCCGTATCGAGGACGATCTCGAGCCGGCCCGGCTGCTGGAGGGGGCGCGGTCGTTCTTCGGCTCCCGAGGTCGGGGGTTCGCCGTCTGGGCCCGGGCCGGCGAGGCCGCCGACCGGGACCTGATCGCGGCCTGCGAGGGCGACGGGCTGAAGGCCGTCTACGAGATGCCCGAGATGGTGCTGGACACCCGGCCCGAGGAGCGGCCCGATCCGGAGGGGTTCGAGCTGCGGCGCGTCGGCACCGCCGAGGATGCAGCCGACTACTGGAGGGTCGCCGCCTCCGCCTACGCCAGCATCGGCTTCCCGCCCGAGGTCTTCGCCCACTACGACGACGCTGACGGGCTCCGCGCCGATCGGGTCGCCGCCTTCCTCGCTCGCCGCGAGGGTCGCCCCGCCGGGATCGCGATGACGGTCGTCAGCCACGGGGTAGCGGGCATCTACTGGGTCGGCTCCACCGAGGAGGCACGCGGTCGGGGGCTGGGCTGGTCGGTGACCGCGGCGGCGGTCAACGCGGGCTTCGACATGGGCGCCGAGCTCGCCTCGCTTCAGGCCTCACCGATGGGTGAGAGCCTGTACCGGCGCATGGGGTTCGAGACGATCTACGACTACCGGCTGTACCTCAGCCCCGAACCGGGCGGGGCAAAGTGAAGCAGCGGGTCAACGTGATCACGCGACCGATCGAGGTCGGCGACGCCCAGCGTCGGTTCTACGAGGCGATCGGGTGGAAGACCAACGCCGAGCCAGAAGCCGACGTCGTCTTCTTCCAGGCGGGCGAGACGGTGGTGTCCCTCTGGGATCGAGCCAGGCTGGCGGAGGACAGCTGCGTCGAGGACTCGCCCGGCTGGGGCGGGGTGACGCTGGCCGTCAATTTCGCCTCGCCCGAGCAGGTCGACAGAGTGACCGAGGAGGCGCGCGAGGCCGGGGCGAGGATCGGCCGCGAGCCCGCGGAAACCTTCTGGGGCGGCTACAGCTCGGTGATCGTCGCCCCCGACGGCCACCCCTGGGAGATCGCCCACAACCCGCACTGGACGGTCACCGAGGACGGCGACGTCAGCCTGACCTGAGCCCGCGCGGGCGACTCCCTCACCGCGAGCGCCACCAGCTCTCCAGCCGGGCGACGATCAGTGGCCAGAAGCGGATCAGCAGGATCACGGCCACGATCGCGACGATCGCGATCCAGCCGCGACCGAGCAGCTGGTGGAAGAGCAGGCGCTGGCCGAGGGCGAGGGGCATCGACCGATCGTAGGGCCGAGCGCCAGCGGGTAACGTTGGCGCATGGAGGAGATCCTTTCCGGCGTCTTCCACTGGAAGGCCGTCCATCCGGGGATCAACATGGAGGTCGGCTGCCATTTCGTCGCCGGCTCGGGGACGGCGATCGACCCGCTGCTGCCAGCCGAGGGGGTCGAGTGGTTCGATGACCGCGGCGTGCAGCGCGTCGTGCTCTCCAACCGGCATCACATCCGGCACGCCCCCGAGCTGGCCGAGCGCTTCTCCTGCCCGATCCTCTGCCACGAGGCGGGGCTGCACGAGTTCGCGGACGGCCGACAGGTCGACGGCTTCGCCTTCGGCGAGCGGCTCGCCGACGACGTCGTCGCGCTGGAGATGGACGCGATCTGCCCGGAGGACACGGTGCTTCGGATCGACGCGGAGGGCGGCGCCCTGCTCTTCGCCGACAGCCTGATCAGCTACGGCGCGGTGGGCTTCGTCCCCGACAGCCTGATCGGCGAGGACGCCGAGGGCGTCAAGCGGAAGATCCGCGAGCGCTGCGCCGCGCTCCTCGACGAGGACTTCGAGCACCTGCTCTTCGCCCACGGCGAAGCGCTGATCGGCGGCGGCCCCGACGCCCTCCGGTCCGTCGCCGAGGGCTGAGGGCTCAGGCCCGGCGCGCTAGCGCCGCTGATGCGGCGCTAGCTTCCGCGGAACCGATCCACCGCGAAGAGGAGGCGCCGATGCTGTCCTGGCTGGCCAAGAAGATGATCGCCCGCAACATGGCGAAGGCAAGCGCCGGAGACCTTGGGCCGACCCTGAAAATGGACGCCGAGGACGTCCGGCTTCGCTTCCCCGGCGACAGCTCCTGGGGAGGCGAGTTCAGCGGCAAGGCCGAGCTGGAGCCCTGGCTGCGGCGGTTCGCCGACGTCGGCATCCAGATCTACCCGGACGAGGTCGTGCTCAAGGGCTTCCCCTGGAACCAGACGATCTGCGTCCGCGGCCGCGACCATCTCGACTCGCCTGGGGGCGAGCGGGTGTACGAGAACCGCTACGTGATCTGGGGCCGCATTTCCTGGGGACTGCTGCGCGAGTACGAGGTCTACGAGGACACGCAGAAGGCCAAGGCGCTCGACCACTACCTCTCGTCGATCGGCGAGCTGCCCGGGCAGCCGACGAGGGAGGGGGACGCCTGACCGGCCCTACCCGAAACCGAGGCGGCGTCGAGCACGTCGCGGTCGCCGCCAGCGCCAGCGCCGTCCACAAAGCCTTCGCCCCCGACGTCCCCGACCCGGAGCTGCACGAGCTGCCCAACGTCTGCGCCCATTTCGTCGTCTCCTCCACCGGGCGCACCTTCCAGCTCGTCAACCTGCGCACCCGCTGCCGCCACACGGTCGGGCTCAACTGGACTGCGATCGGCATCGAGCACACCGGCTTCCGCGACGCCGACGTGCTCGGCGACCGCCGCCAGACCCACGGCGACTGGAGCCACGGCTCGATGCAGGTCTACCGCCGCAAGCTGCGGCGCCTGGGGCCCTGCTGAGCGCTCGTCCTGACCCGCTCGTCCCCGCAGGAATATTCGAGCGCCGGAGGCCCTTACGATCCCGGCGTGCTCTACCTACTGCGACACGGCGACGCCGAGCGGGGCGAGGGGGACGACGCCGCGCGGCGGCTGACCCCGAAGGGCGAGCGGCAGTCGGAGGCGGCCGGGCAGGCGCTGGCGGCGCTCGGCATCTCGATCGACGCCTGCATCGCCAGCCCCAAGGTGCGGGCGGCCGATACGGCGCGGTTCGCCTGCCGGGCCCTGGGGATCGAGCCCGAGCTCGCCGAGGAGCTGAGCGGAGGCGGCTTCGACTCGCAGCGGCTGGCCGCCGGCCGCGGCGAGACGATGCTGGTCGGCCACAACCCCGACTTCGTCGACGAGATCGCCCGCCTCACCGGGGCCGCGGCGAAGCTCCGCAAGGGTGGCCTGGCGATCGTCGACGGCGGCACGCTGCTCGCCCTGCTCCGCCCTGCCGAGCTGGCCGCGATCGCCCGCGCCCCGGCCTGAGGCGCGCCTCGCCGCCCACCCGAGGAGGTGCCCCGGCCGCTCATGGGAGGTCGAACGGCCGGGACACGCTTTGCCGGAAGTGCTGCCGCCTATTTGCCCTGTTTCCCGTGATGCGATCCCTTGTCTATCAGACGCTTCGCCTCGAAGGGCTGGTCGCCGGGGTCTTTGCGCGGCAGGCGCGCCTTGACCAGCACCCAATCGCCGGCCGCGACATCGCCGAGATCGCGCTGGCCGTCGCCGTTGACGTCGCGGACGACGATCCGCGCGCCGGAGAGATCGAATGCGACCGTCTGGCCGACGAAGCCGCCCTTGCGGACGCGCGAGTTGCCGTGCCTGACGTCGATCGAGCCTCCGCCGGCGTAGTAGCCCTTGAAGACCCAGGCGACTTCCTTGATTCCGTGGCCTTTCCCGTGATCGCCCTGGTGACCTTTGCCCTGGCCGTTGCTCGCCACAGCCCCTGCCGGGACGGCGAGCGCCGCAACGCCCAGCGCGACCATCAAGCTCTTCTTGAAGCCGTTCACGTCCGCTACCTCCTTGTCGGACCTCAGTAAGGTCGGCTTCCGTCAGCCTCCTCGGCCTTCGTCGGCCTCGACCCTGAAACGATCGGGTCCACTCTATTGTCAGGGCCGACTTTCTCAATCTGACCTGCGCTCGTCGAACGTTCGACTGGCCGGCCAGCCGGGATCGCTCCGTTCCTTGTAGCCTCAGCGCCCGATTTGACGATCTAGAAGGAGAGCGGAAACCGATGGGACTTCTTGATGGGAAAGCGGCGATCGTCACCGGGTCCGCCCGGGGGATCGGCCGGGCCACCGCGGAGCGGTTCGCCAGCGAGGGCGCCAAGGTGCTGATCAACGACCTCGATGCGGACGTCGCCGAGCAGGCGGCCGGTGAGATCGACGGCGAGACCGCCGTCCACGCCGGCGACCTGACCAAGCCCGACGCGGCCGACCAGCTGGTCGCCGCCGCGGTCGACGCCTTCGGCGCGGTCGACGTCGTCGTCAACAACGCCGGCTACACCTGGGACGGCGTCGTCCACCGGATGACCGACGAGCAGTTCCAGGCGATGCTCGACATCCACACCGTCGTCCCCTTCCGGATCACCCGGGCGCTCGCCCCGCACTGGCGCGAGGCGGCGAAGGCGGAGATCGGCGAAGGCAAGGAGGTCTTCCGCAAGCTGATCAACGTCTCCTCGATCTCGGGGACGATGGGCAACGCCGGCCAGGCCAACTACTCGGCCGCCAAGGCCGGGGTGGTCGGGCTGACCAAAACGCTGGCCAAGGAGTGGGGCCAGTTCAAGGTCAACGTCAACGCGGTCGCCTTCGGTTTCGTCGAGACCCGCCTCACGGCGGCCAAGGAGGCCGGTGGCGAAATGACCTCGCCGAGCGGCGAGAAGATCGAGCTCGGCATCCCCGAGCAGATGCGGGCGATGGCCTCGGCGATCATCCCGCTCGGCCGTCCCGCCCAGCCCGAGGAGGCGGCCGGCCCGGTCCTCTTCCTCGCCTCGCCACTCGCCAACTACGTGCACGGACAGATCCTCAACGTGACCGGCGGCCAGTTCGGGGGGATGTACACCTGAGCTCCCCGGCGACAGAGGGCAGGCGCCCGCCCCGCTACCTGGACGTTGGGGACAGGATCTGGCCTGTCCTGCGTCGCCTCATGGGGGTGCACACGTTCCTCTACCGCAGGACGGGCGGGCGGCTCGGGCACCGGGTGCCCGGAGTTGGCCAGCCGATGCTGCTGCTCGACCACGTCGGCGCGAAGAGCGGGACGAAGCGGACTTCGCCGCTCCTCTACATCCCCGACGGCGATGACGTGGTGATCGTCGCCTCCAAAGGCGGCTACCCCAAGCACCCGGCCTGGTTCCACAACCTCGAGGCCAACCCGGACACGACGGCGCAGATCGGCAGCGAGCTGCGCCCGGTCCACGCCCGCGTCGCGACGCCGGAGGAGCGGGAGCGGCTCTGGCCCAGGGTGGTCGAGGGGTACAGCGGCTACGCGGACTACCAGGCGCGCAGCAAGGGGCGGGAGATCCCGCTGGTCATCCTCGAGCCGCGCTAGTCGTGGGCGCTCCGGGGCGCCTTTTCCCCCCTATAGCGCCAATAAGGCGCCCCGGCCTGATCTAATCGGAGGCCCTTCGCTCCTCGGCGATCGGCTCGCCGCCCTCGCCGGCGATCGCCTGCGGCGGCCACGGCCCGGCCCAGTCGTCGCGGGCGCCGTCGATCGTGATCGTCGTCCCCGAGAAGAAGTCGCCGGCCGGCGACGCCAGGTAGGCGACCAGCCAGGCCATCTCCTCGGGCTCGCCGACCCGGCCCAGCGGCACCGAGCGCTCGACGTTCTCGACCACCGCCTGCGGGTACTTGGTGCGCAGCGTCTCGGTCCCGAACTGCCCCGCGGCCAGCGCGCAGAGCCTGATCCCGAAGCGCGACCACTCGATCGCCAGGGTGCGCATCATGTTCTCGACCGCGGCCCGGGCGGCGCCGGAGTGGACCATCCCCGGCATCCCGTTGTGGGGCGAGAGGGTGACGCTGAGGACCTTGCCGCCCCCCTGCGGGATGAACGCCTTGGTCGCCGCCGCGTGGGTCATCAGCCAGGTCCCCTGCACGTTCAGCTCGATCACCGTGCGAAACCCTTTCGGGGTGATCGCCTCGGCCGGGCTCATGAACTGGCCGCCGGCGTTGTTGACGAGCACGTCGAGGCGGCCGTGGCGCTCCAGCAGGCGGTCGAACAGTCGCTCCACCGCGTCCTCGTTGCGGATGTCCGTCGCTTCGCGCTCGAAGCCGCCGGGCAGCTCGGCGGCCAAAGCCGCCGTCTCCGCCAGCGGCTCCTCGCGCCGCCCGCAGCCGACCACGGTCGCGCCGAGCCGCGCCAGCTCCAGCGCCGTCTCCCTGCCGAGACCGCTGCCGGCGCCGGAGACCAGGCAGACCTGCCCGTCGAGCAGTCCGGGCCTGAAGATGCGCGAACGGGGGCTGTCAGCCATCGCCGCTCAGCCTATAGGCGACTCGAGGCCGGGTAATGTGATCCCGCGATGAGGGTGCACGTGGAGGCGAAACCGCTGCACGAGCCGCTCGCCGGCGGCACCCCCGGGGCGACGGTCGCCGTCGAACCGATCCTCGCCGGGGCGGTCAGCTGGCCGCGCACGATGATGGAGCGGCCCGGCGGCCGCTTCGAGACGCTGAAGCTGCTGCGCGCCCTGCTCACCGGCGGGCAGGACACGACGGTCCCCTGCCCCGCCTTCCTGATCCGCCACCCGAGCGCCGGGGCGATCCTGGTCGACACCGGCCTGCACCCCTCGATCGCCACCGACGGGCGGGAGAACTTCGGCCGGCTCGGCGCCCGCTTCGGCAAGCCGTCGCTGCAGCCCGGCGCCGACCTGCCGGCGCAGCTTCGCGAGCGCGGCCTCGACCCGGCCGAGGTGCCGGTGGTCGTGATGACCCACATGCACATCGACCACGCCTCGGCGATCTCCGAGTTCCCCAACTCGACCTTCGTGGTCAGCGAGCTCGAGTGGGAGGCCGCCACGGTCGGCCCGAAACCGCTGCTGAACGGCTACCGGCGCGTCCACTTCGACTTCGCCTTCGACTACCGCACGGTCGACTTCGACCGCGGCGGGATCGACTCATACGCCAGCTTCGGCCGCTGCTTCGACCTGTTCGGCGACGGCTCGATCCGGCTCGCCTACACGCCCGGGCACAGCGCCGGCCACACGTCGGTGATCGCCCACCTCGAGGAGCGCGACTTCGTGATCGGCGGCGACGCCGTCTACACCGAGGGCCAGCTCGAGGGGACCGCGCCGCTGGCGCCGCGTCCCGTCGACCCGCACAACTACCGCCGCTCGATCCAGGAGCTGAAGCTGTTCCGGCGCGAGTTCCCGCAGGCGATCGTCACGCCGGGGCACGATCCGAGCTTCTACGAGAAGCTCGGCGCCCGCTACGAGTAGCGGCGATCCCCTCGTACATCCTGCGCACGTCGGCGAAGACCTCGCCCGCCACCTCCATCTGGCGCTCGCGGCTGGGCGAGTGCTCGACCGGAAAGCTGAGCGGCTCGCCGAACTGCACCGTGATCCTCGGGAAGCGGAAGCGCTTCCAGCGCCGCACCCTGGCCGAGCCGTGGATCGCGACCGGCACGATCGGCGCCCCGGACTCCAGCGCGATCCGGCCGATCCCCGGTTTCGGCTCGCCCAGCTCGCCGCTGCGCGAGCGCCCCCCCTCCGCGTAGACGAGCAGCATTTCGCCCTGGTCGATCAGCTCGAAGGCGGTCTTGAGGGCCTCCTTGTCCTGGTGGCCGCGGCGCACCGGGAAGACGCCGCCGTGCTTGAAGACGTAGGTGAGGACGGGCGGGCCGAACATCTGCGATTTCGCCATGAAGCGGATCTTCCGCCGCAGGAAGACGCCGGCGAAGAAGTGGTCCATCTGGCTGAAGTGGTTGGGGGCGAGGACCAGCGCGCCGCTCTTCGGCACGTTCTCCACGCCGATCGCCCGCACCCGGTAGAGCAGCAGGGTCGGCAATGTGACGAGGATGCGGACGAAGATGTAGGTCCAGCCGACCCCCTTGCGGGCCGCTGCGTGGAACTGATCGAAGTACTCCGCGGGGCGGTCGTCCTTGTAGACCTGTGGCTTGAGCTCGGGCATTGGTGTCGGGGCGGGACGGGTGACGGCCGGGCGGCCGTCCCACTGCCTACCCCCCGCCGAGGCGGCGGTTACGCGGCCCTCGCCGCGACGCGGTCGTCCTTTGAACCGCTATGCGAGCCAAACGGCGACCGCACCGGTTGGCAGCGGCTCAGGACGCCCAGGCCCGCGACCGCTCGAGCGCCCGGTGCCACTCGCCGAGCAGCCGCTCGCGCTCCGCCTCGCCCATCCGCGGCTCGTAGCGAGCCGCCTCGCGCCACATCCGCGACACCTCGCCGGCGCTCCAGCGCCCGGTCGCGATCCCGGCCAGGTAGGCGGCGCCGAGCGCCGTCGTCTCGGCGATCTCCGGCACCACCACCGGGACGCCGAGCAGGTCGGCCTG
>Ga0210101_1000148_pt1 | contig 24687 bp, 24 predicted proteins | sample Muzzi_PWC_D1_FD_185534 | JGI IMG/M metagenome (GOLD analysis project Ga0210101, IMG submission 185534) | Wetland microbial communities from San Francisco Bay, California, USA, that impact long-term carbon sequestration - Muzzi_PWC_D1 (SPAdes) | ecosystem: Environmental > Aquatic > Marine >... | reverse complement strand
GGTGGCCCAGCGCGGCCGGGTCCTCGATGTTGGCGACCGCCATCTGCAGCTCCTCGGGCAGGTACGGGATGTGCTCGACGATCTCCGAGAAGGTGCGCTGCACGTTGCGGGTCAGCGCCTCGAGCTCGGGCCCCTCGACGACCTCGTCGGGCAGCTCGGCGATCCGCGCCACCATGTACGGCTCCTCGGCCACGTAGGGCCCGACCCGCACCCGTTGGGTGCCCTGGACGAGCACGCGCAGCGTCCCGTCGGGGACTTTCAGCATGCGGGCGACGACGCCGACCACGCCGACGCCGTAGAGGCCCTCCGGGCCGGGCTCCTCGTCCTCCGGGTCGCGGGCGGCGACCATGACCAGCATGCGGTTGGCGCCGAGCACGTCGTCGATCAGCTTGATCGAGCGCTCCTGGCCGACCGCGAGCGGGGTCAGCGTCTCGGGGAAGGTGACGGTCTCGCGCAGCGGCAGCACCGGCAGCGCGTCGGGGAGCGGCTGGTTGGCGCGGATCGCGTCCTCGGCGTCGAGCTCGGACTCGACCACCTCGAGCACCGGCGAGGAGCCCTCCATCGCTACCCGCGCCCGATCGGCACGCGTCGGCTCTGCTCGGCCGGGTCGCGCAGCGGCAGCTCGACCCGCAGCAACCCGTCCTCGTAGGTCGCCTTCGCCCGGTCGGCGTCGACCTCGACCTGCAGCTCGACGACGCGGCGGAACGGCCCAGAGGGGATCTCGACCTGCTGGTAGACGCGCCCCTCGGTCTCCTGCACCGGCCGTTCGCCGACGATCGCCAGCTGCCGCCCGCTGACCTCGATGCCGACCTGGTCGAGATCGACCCCGGCCAGATCGACCTTCACGACGGCCCGCTGCGGATCGCCGCAGTAGTAGACGTCCACGTTGGGCGAGAAGCCACTGCTGCGCCTGCTCACGTAGGTCGCTCGGCCCCAGCCCCCGCCGAGCATCTGATCCATCTCCCGCCGCATGCGGGCAAAGTTCGCAAATACGTCTCGCTCAGGCATAGACGCAAAACATAGCCATCGAGAGGACCGGGCGGGGTCGCTTCGCGAGGCACCGGCGAGACGACCCCGCCCGGTCCTTACGCAGGCTGCGTCCGATCGGCCCAGCGGGGCGGGCGCATGAGGAGGACCGGCTGTCGCGGCGGGACGAGCCCCTCGGGGCGGTTCTCACGGAAGGTGGCGCAGGGCTCGTCGAGCTGGAGGGCGCAGAGCGTGTTGCGGCGGAAGTAGCAGTCCTCGCAGCTCGGTTTCTTCTTGCGCGGCACGGCGGGCATATTGGCAATCCCGTGACGGTTTCGTGAGCCTTGATTCCGCAAAGCGCAACGTTCTTGACACAGGTTCGTTACAGCTTCCCCGCGTCTTGCGGGAGTCGGGGCCGGCCATCGCTACCATTGGCCGCGATGGAGGCTCACAAAGCGCGCACCGAGAAGCTCGCGGCCTCGCCGCAGCTGTTCGAGAGCGACTTCCTCAACTTCTTCTCGCGAGTCCATCCGGCGATCCCGGCGGTCGTCTTCGTGCCCGTGATCGTCGCGATGGAGTGGCTCGCGGCGGACCAGGGCAAGGCCGCCTGGCAGCTGGCCCTGCTCAGCCTCGGCGGGGTCGGGATCTGGACCCTGACCGAGTACTGGCTGCACCGGCTGATCTTCCACTGGGAGCCCGACAACGCCTTCGGCCGCCGCATGCACTTCATCATCCACGGCATCCACCACGACCATCCCAACGACAAGCTGCGGTTGGTCATGCCGCCCGCCGTCTCGATCCCGCTGGCGGTGCTCTTCTACTTCGCCTTCACCCTGGTCTTCGGCACGCCCACGGCCTACCCGCTCTTCGCCGGCTTCATCGCCGGCTACCTCTTCTACGACTACACGCACTACTACGTGCACCACTTCGTACCCAAGTCGGATTTGGGGAAGCGCCTGCGCGAGCAGCACATGCGCCACCACTTCCAGGACCACCGCTTCGGCTACGGCGTCTCCTCACCGCTCTGGGACGTCGTGTTCCGGACGCTGCCCAGGCAACGCCGTCGCTGAACCGCTCACCGCACCCGGAGTAATAGTCAGGTTGTACACGACCACGATGTGTCCAACACATCTGGGCACCTGACTGTGACTGTGCAACACTGCGGTACGTAATCCCCCCCTTAGTGACCCGGCCGGCGTAACGCGGGACCGGACGAAAGGAAACAGATGCCAAGCACCACTCACGTACTCGACGAGGCCCGCGACCTGGTCAAGAAGCGCCTTGCCGAGCTCGATGACGAGCGCAAGCGCCTCGAGCGCGCCCTCGCCGAGCTGGGCGAGAAGGCGACCTCGCGCGTTCGTCGCCCGGGTCGCCCGCCCGGTTCGGGCAAGAAATCCGCCGGCCGCTCGAAAAAACGTCGCCGGCGCAGCGGCACCCGCGCCGACCAGGCCGTCAAGCTGGTCGAGGGCAGTCCCGGCATCAGCGCCTCGGACATCGCCAAGCAGATGAAAATCAAGCCGAACTACCTCTACCGGGTGCTCGGCGACCTCGAGAAAGAGGGTCGCGTCTCGAAGAAAGGGCGCCAGTACTACCCGGGTAAGTAGTGGCCCGGACGAGCTTGCGAAAGGCCGGCCCGCGAGCCGGCCTTTTCTCTGCCTAGACCAGACCCAGCTGGGCTACGGACTGGCGCTCTTCCTTGAGCTCCTCGATGGTTGCGTCGATGCGGGGGCGGGAGAAGTCCGGGACGTCGAGGTTCTCGACGATTTGCCATTCGCCGTTGGCGCAGCTGCACGGGTGGCCCGCGACGATTCCCTCCTCGATCCCGTAGGAGCCGTCGGAGGGGACGCCCATCGAGACCCAGTCGCCCTCGGGGGTTCCCAAAACCCAGTCGCGCATGTGGTCGATCGCCGCGTTCGCGGCGGAGGCGGCGCTGGAGGCGCCGCGCGCGTCGATGATCTCCGCCCCCCGCTTGGCCACCCGGGGGATGAACTCCTCGCCGATCCAGGCTTCGTCGTCGACCGCCTCCCAGGCGCTCCCTCCGTCGACCCTGGCGTTGACCAGGTCGGGGTACTGGGTGGTCGAGTGGTTGCCCCAGACCGTCATGTTGGTGACGCTGGAGACCGGCTTGCCGAGCTTGTTGGCGAGCTGCGCGATCGCGCGGTTGTGGTCGAGGCGCATCATCGCCGTGAAGCGCTCGCGAGGAACGCCGTCGGCGGCCGATAGCGCGATCAGGCAGTTGGTGTTGGCCGGGTTGCCGACGACCAGCACCCGTACGTCATCGGCGGCGCCGGCGGCGATCGCCTCGCCCTGCGGCTTGAAGATGCCGCCGTTGGCCTCGAGCAGGTCGGCGCGCTCCATGCCGGGCCCGCGCGGACGGGCGCCGACGAGCAGGCCGACGTTGCAGCCCTCGAAGGCCGCCTTCGGCTGGTCGAAGATGTCGATCCTGCGCAGCAGCGGGAAGGCGCAGTCGTCGAGCTCCATCGCCGTGCCCTCCGCCGCCTTGACCGCATCGGGGATCTCCAGCAGGCTGAGCTCGACCGGCGTGTCGGGGCCGAGCATCTGGCCGCTGGCGATGCGGAAGAGCAGCGCGTAGCCGATCTGGCCCGCGGCGCCGGTGACGGTGACTTTTACGGGGGTGCTCAAGTGGTTGCCTCCTGAAGTCGGGTTTTGATCGCTGCGAGAAACTCCTGGGTGGTGAGGTACTCCTGATCGGGCCCGACCAGGAGCGCAAGGTCTTTGGTCATCCGGCCGGCTTCGACCGTCTCGACGCAGACGCGCTCGAGCGTCGCCGCGAACTGCGACACCTCGGGCGTCTCGTCGATCCGGCCGCGGGCGGCGAGGCCGCGGGTCCAGGCGAAGATCGAGGCGATCGGGTTGGTCGAGGTGGGCTCGCCCTGCTGGTGGCGGCGGAAGTGGCGGGTGACGGTACCGTGCGCGGCCTCGGCCTCGACCGTCTTGCCGTCGGGGCTCATCAACACGCTCGTCATCAGGCCCAGCGAACCGAACCCCTGCGCGACGGTGTCGGACTGCACGTCGCCGTCGTAGTTCTTGCAGGCCCAGACGTAGCCTCCCTCCCACTTCATCGCGGCCGCGACCATGTCGTCGATCAGGCGATGTTCGTAGGCGATGCCCGCCGCCTCGAAGTCGGCCTTGAACTCGCTCTCGTAGACCTCGGCGAAGAGGTCCTTGAAGCGCCCGTCGTACTTCTTGAGGATCGTGTTCTTGGTCGAGAGGTAGACGGGGTAGCCGCGGTCGAGCCCGTACCGCATCGAGGCGCGGGCGAAATCGCGGATCGAGTCGTCGAGGTTGTACATCGCCATCGCGACGCCGCCGGAGGGGAAGTCGTAGACGTCGAGCTCGACCGGCTCGGAGCCGTCCTTCGGGGTGTAGGTGAGGGTCAGGGTGCCCTCGCCGGGCACGACCATGTCGGTCGCGCGGTACTGGTCGCCGAAGGCATGGCGGCCGATCACTATCGGCTTCGTCCAGCCCGGCACGAGGCGCGGGATGTTCGAGATCACGATCGGCTCGCGGAAGATCACGCCGCCGAGGATGTTGCGGATCGTCCCGTTCGGCGAGCGGTACATCTGCTTCAACCCGAACTCGTCGACGCGCACCTCGTCGGGGGTGATCGTCGCGCACTTGACTCCGACCCCGTGGCGCTTGATCGCTTCCGCCGCTTCGACCGTGATCCGATCTTCGCTGGCATCGCGGCTCTCGATCCCGAGGTCGAAGTACTCGAGCTCGAGCTCGAGGTAGGGCAGGATCAACTCCTCCTTGATGAACGACCAGATGATCCGGGTCATCTCGTCGCCGTCGAGCTCGACCACGGGGTTCTTGACCTGGATCTTCTCGGGCATGAGCGCGGCGATGCTATCGATGCGACAATGGCCGCGATGGCAACGGCCGAGCGCAGGACGAGCCAGACGCACGAGGTCTTCAACCAGGCGACCCCGCTGGAGGACTACAACTCCTTCGACGCCGACCGGGTGCTGACCGAAGCGCTGCGCCGCGAGGGCGCCGGCTGGGCCGAGGAGAAGGCGCGCGAGCTGGGCGCGATCGCCGGCTCGGCGCAGACGATCCGCTGGGGCTTCGAGGCGAACGAGAAGAAGCCGGTCCTGCGCACGCACGATCGCTACGGGCATCGCGTCGACGAGGTCGAGTTCGACAGCTCCTGGCACGAACTGATGCGGATCGGGGTCGACCACGGCCTGCACGCCGCCCCCTGGCGCGAGCCCGGCCCCGGTGCCCACGTCGCCCGCGCGGCGATGTTCGACCTGCTGATGCAGGCCGAGGCCGGCGTCGGCTGCCCGATCTCGATGACCTACTCGGCGATCCCGGCCCTGCGCGCCCAGCCCGAACTGGCCGAGGAGTGGGAGCAGCGCTTCCTCTCGCTCGACTACGACGAGCGCTCGCTGCCCGCCGAGCGCAAGCGCGGCGCGCTCTGCGGGATGGCGATGACCGAGAAGCAGGGCGGCTCCGACGTGCGCGCCAACACGACGACGGCGACGCCGCTGAACGGCGGCGGCCCCGGCGCCGAATACGAGCTGGTCGGCCACAAGTGGTTCTGCTCGGCGCCGATGTGCGACGCCTTCCTCGTCCTGGCGCAGACCGACTCGGGCATCTCCTGCTTCCTGATGCCGCGCTGGACCCCCGACGGCGAGCGCAACCGCTTCCAGATCCAGCGGCTCAAGGACAAGCTCGGCAACCGCTCCAACGCCTCCAGCGAGCTCGAGTTCCGCGGCGCCTGGGCGCGGATGATCGGCGAGGAGGGCCGCGGCGTGCCGACGATCATCGAGATGGTCAACCACACCCGGCTCGACTGCGCGATCGGCGCCGCGACGGGGATGCGCGCCGGCGTCGCCCAGGCGCTCAACCACGTCTCCCAGCGCTCGGCCTTCGGCAAGGAGCTGATCGAACAGCCGCTGATGCGCAACGTGCTCGCCGACCTCTGCGTCGAGTCGGAGGCGGCGACGATCGCAACGATGCGGCTTGCCCGCTCCTACGACGAGGTCGCCGCCGGCGACGAGGGCGCGGCCGACTTCCGTCGCATCGCCAACCCGGTGCTCAAGTACTGGATGTGCAAGCGCGCCCCCTGGCACGCGGTCGAGTCGCTCGAGTGCCTCGGCGGCAACGGCTACGTCGAGGAGTCGGGCATGCCCCGCCTCTACCGCGAGGCCCCGCTCGCCTCGATCTGGGAGGGCTCGGGCAACGTGCAGTGCCTCGACGTGCTGCGAGCGATGGTCAAGAGCCCGACCGCGGTCGAGGCCTTCTTCGCGGAGGTGCTGGAGGGTGCCGGCGCCGAACCGCGGCTCGACGCCTACGTGTCCGAGCTGCGCGCCGAGATCCCCGGCGACATCGAGACGATCGAGGCCCGCGCCCGCCGCGTCGTCGAGCGCATGGCGCTGGCGCTGCAGGCCTCGCTGCTGGTCCGCTACGGCGACGAGGCGACGGCCGACGCCTTCTGCGCCTCGCGCCTATCCGGCGACTGGGGCAACGCTTTCGGCACGCTCCCCGCCGGCACCGACTTCGGCCGGATCATCGCCCGCCACATGCCGGTCTCCTGACCCAGAGCGCCGGCTCAAACCGCCGCCCGGTCACCCGTCCCGAGATTTCGTCCCCTCGATCGGCTCGGCCTCGACGACGGGCCTGCCGGCGTCGGCGAAGAGGCTGACATAGGGCTCGTAGCGGTAGATGCGCGAACGCCTGCGACCCGTGATCTCTTCAAGAATGCCCAGCTCATGCAGCCCAGAAATCAGACGGCTCGCGGTCGGATAGGTGGTGTTGAGCACTTGAGCGGCGAGCTTGATGTTCAAGAGCGGCCGCTGGAAGAGCTCAGAGAGCAGCAGCAGCGCATTGTCGCCGAGCCCATGCTCGATGATCATCTCCCGATGGCGATCGCGGAGCTCGAATATCCGTTCGGCGGTCTGGGATGCTTCGCGCGCCGTCTGGACGACCCCTCGCAGGAAGAAGCGCAGCCACGCCTCCCAGTCACCTTTCAGGCGGACAGCCATGAGTCGGTCGTAGTACTCGGTGCGGTGCAGTTTGAAGTAGTAGCTCAGATACAGGAGCGGCTGGCGTAAGACGCCCCGCTGCACCAGCAGGAACGTATTGAGCAGCCGCCCGACTCGACCATTTCCGTCGAGAAAGGGGTGGATCGTCTCGAACTGAGCGTGCGCAAGACCGACCTCGATCAGGGTCGAGGAGCGGCTCTCGTCGTGCAGGAAGGCCTCGAGCGATCCGAGGGCGTCCTTCATCTCGGATACCGGCGGGGGAATAAAGGTTGCCCGCTCGATCGTCGCCCCTTCCGGCCCGATCCAGTTTTGGATCGTGCGGAACTCCCCGGGAGTGGCGCGGGAACCACGCCCATCTCGTAGCAGCTCTCGATGGATCTCACGGATCAGTCGCAGGGACACGGGCAGGGTCTCCAGACGCTTCAGGCCGAAGTTCATCGCCGATACGTAGTTGACGATGTCCGCAACGTCGGAGCGCTCATCGCCCGCACCCTCGCCTATCTCACGCTCGAGCAGATCCTCCAGAGTGCTCTGGGTTCCCTCGATCTGCGAGCTCAACACTGCCTCTCGTCGCACGTACATGCTGACGAAGAAGTCGGGGTCGGGTATGACCCGGGCGATTCCGTCCAGCCTGCCCAGCTCGGTGCCGGCCTGCTCCAGCAGGTCGAGAAGGTCGGCTTCGAACTCGATGGGCGGGTCCGGGGGCAGCGGCTTCGGGACAAAAGCCGAATACCCCCTGCCCTGCGCGACAAAGCGGCCGGCACGCTGATTTTTCGTTGCCCTTGGAGACACCCCGTTAATATAGCAATCGCGGAATTACGTTAATAACCTCAGGCTTGCGTCCTCCTTTTGCTTATCGCCGCCGATCGCCCGCCTTGCTATAGCTCGTGTTGTTACCGCCCGGCGGTGCACGCTGGTATTAACGCAGTCGCTCTTCTCCTTGAATACGAAACGACCCGGGTCAGCGGTCTCAACCCGTCGCGTCCCTCAGCGCCCGGCCTACCTGCTCGGCGGTGATCACGCCGCTGAGGCGGCCCTCGGCGTCGACCGCCATCACCGCGCCGAAGCGGCGCATCGTGCGGTTGGCGAGCAGCGTGTCGAGCGGGGCGTCGTCGCGGACCTGGAACGTGCCGTCGTCGCTGTCGCGCTCGATCAGCTCGGAGATCAGCGATGTCGTGCGCGAGGTCTCCGGCACCTCGTCGGCCTTGTCGCGGATCACCAGGCCGAGGAAGCGCCGGCCCGTGTCGACGACCGGGAACCAGGACCAGCGGTAGCGCAGGAAGTACTCGTCGAGCGCCTGCTCGACGCTGAGCTTGCCGGGGATCGCGACCGGTTCGCGGTCCATCACGTCGGCGACGACGAGCCGGCTGATCTGGCCGGTGACCCGGGTCTGGGCGCTGGCGGCGCGGGCCGAGCCGTTGATGATGAAGCCGATCATGGCCAGCCAGACGCCGCTGAAGACGAGGCCGTCGAAGATCAAGAGCAGGCCGCCGCCGATGAAGATGTAGGCGAAGACGCGGCCGAGGCCGGCGGCGAAGCGGGTCGCCGAGCTGCGGTTGCCGGTCCGCCACCAGGCGATCGCGCGGACGATCCGGCCGCCGTCCATCGGGAAGGCGGGCAGCAGGTTGAAGACGAGGACGAGCAGGTTGATGCTCGCCAGCCAGCCGACCATCGCCAGCACGCCGGAGACGCCGGAGTCGCTCTCGATCAGGATCGCATCGCGGAAGCCCTCCCCCCCGGCGGCGCTGAAGCCGACGGCGGTCAGCACGGCGACGATCGCCAGGGTCACCAGCGGGCCGGCGACGGCGACCTTGAACTCGGTCATCGGGCCGTCGGATTCGCGGTCCATGCGCGCCATCCCGCCGAAGATCCAGAGCTGGATGCTGCTGATCCCGATCCCGTTGCGCAGCGCGACCAGCGCGTGGCCGAGCTCATGCAGGACGATCGAGCCGAAGAAGCCGAAGGCGCTGAGGACGGCGAGCAGGAACGGGGTCGACTCGGAGCTCGTCTCGCCGAGCACGTCGCCATAGAACTGCGAGAGCCAGAAGATGACCAGGAAGAGGACGAAGAACCAGGACCAGTCGACCGCGATGCGGATCCCGCGCACGTGGAAGAGCGTGATCGAGCGGCCGCCGAGCATCGACCAATTGTAGGGTCGGGCCGATGCAAGCCCGCCTGCGCACCTGGCTGGAGGAACTGGAGCGGATCGAGCGACCCTCGGCCTCCGAGGGCGAGCGGCGCGCCGCCGAGTGGATCGTCGGCCGCTTCGCCGAGCTCGGCGCCGAGGCTCGGATCGAGGCCGAGCCGGCGCACGGCACCTACTGGTGGCCGCTCGGGATCGGCGCCGCGCTGGGCGCGCTGGGCGGGATCCTCGGCCTGCGCGACCGGCGCGTCGCGGGCACCGCGCTGGCCGGCGCCGCGGCGGCCGGGATGGCGACCGACTTCCCGCCCGGCAAACGGCTGATCCGCCGCCTGCTGCCCCGCCGCACCACCTACAACGTCGTCTGCGAGCTGGGGCCGGCGGAGGCCGAGCGGACGATCGTGCTGATCGCCCACCACGACGCCGCCCACTCGGGCATCGTCTTCCACCCCGGGCTGCCGCACGTCGCCGACCGGCTCGGCCTGGTCGAGCGCAGCGACACCAGCCCGCCGCTGATGGCCCCCGTCGTCGGCGGCCCCGTCCTGGCGGCGCTCGGCGCGCTGACCGGGATCCGCCCACTGGCCCGGCTCGGCGTCCTGCTCGGGCTCGGCTCGGCCGCGGCGATGGCCGAGATCGGCGCCCGCGAAGTCGTCCCGGGCGCCAACGACAACGGCACCGCCGTGGTCGCCCTGCTGGCGCTGGCCGAGCGGCTGCTCGCCGAGCCGCCGCAGAGCACGCGCGTGGTCCTGCTCTCGGTCGGCTCCGAGGAGTCGTTCAGCGAGGGGATCAAGGCCTTCGGCGAACGTCACTTCGCATCGCTGCCGCGCGAGAGCACCTTCTTCCTCTGCCTGGAGACGCTCGGCTCGCCGCACCTGCTGGTCCTGCGCGGCGAGGGCTTCCTGAGGATGAACGAGTACCCGCCGCGGGCGCTGGCCCTGCTCGACGGGCTCGCCGGCGAGCTCGGGATCGAGCTCTTCCCCAACCTGCGCCTGCGCAACGGCACCGACGGGCTCGAGCCGCTCGCCGCCGGCTACGAGACCGCGGTGCTCGCCAGCTGCACCGAGCTCAAGCAGCCGGCCAACTACCACTGGTGGCACGACCTGGCCGAGAACGTCGACTTCGACACCGTCGCCGAAGGCATCCGCCTCTCCGAAGCGACGATCCGCCGCCTCGACGACCGCTGGCTCTGAGGCCGACGGGCCTGAACCGGACGCATATCTACCGGATCCGGCCCGTCGGCGGTCTCAGCGCTTGCGGCTCGCCATCCGCTCGAGCTGCTTGCCGAGCTCCTTCTCGACTTCGGCCGACATCGTCATCCGGTAGACGGCGACCAGCGCCTGCAGCGAGAGCGGCCGCAGCCGGTCGAGGGCCTCGCGCACCTGCGGCCAGCGCTCGTCCGGGTAGCCCTCCGCTTCGAACGGCTTCCAGACCTCGTCGAGGAAGAGCTCGACGAACTCGCGCGAGATCGAGCGGCAACGGCTGCGCACCCGTTCGATCGCGACCAGGGCACGCTCCAGCGGCACGCCGGTGGCGACGACCCCCTCGGCCGCGTCGAGCAGGGAGGGGAAGGGTGCCTCGTAGCGATCCTCCTCGACCGGCACGAGCGCGCCCGCGTCGACCGCCCGCTTCAGCTCATCGTCGCCTTCGGTGCCGAACCGCTCGGCCAACTCCTCGCGGGTGAAGGTGCGCGGCTCCTCCTCTTCGAAGTCCTCGAGCGCCCGGCGCAGGGAGAGGAACTGCTCGGCGGCGCCGACGTTGCGACTGAGCAGCCGCTCGATCCCCTTGAGGTTGAAGCCCTCGGCCTGCAGCTCGCCGATCATCCGCAACCGCTCCAGGTGCTGCGGGCCGTAGTAGCCGACCCGGTCGCGCAGCTCCGGGGCGGGGAGCAGGCCGCGCGCCCGGTGGGAGCGGATGTTGCGGACCGTCATCCCCGCCTGGGCGGCGAGCTCTTCGATCGTCAGATCGTTTGCGCCGGCGGCCACGGTGAGGGCAAAGCTACCACGAAAATCTGGTTCGTCGTTTGACGTGACGGCATACGATGTTACGCTGAACGAAGTCATGCTCTCCGCACCCAGCCGCCCGCGCAGCCTGCGCCTGCTCGACGCATTCGCGGGGCCGCACGGGATCGACGGCTACCTGGAGCAGATCGACCCGCTGCTCGCCACCGCCGAGTGCCGGGCCGAGGTCGTCGCGGTCGAGCACGGGACGGAGGAGAGCGTGACGCTGAAGCTGCGCGCCAACCGCGCCTGGCGCGGCCTGCGCGCCGGCGGCTTCGTCCAGGTCGCGGTCGAGATCGACGGAGTCCGGCACCGGCGCTGCTACTCGCCCGCATCGGCCGAGGGCCCGGGACCGGAGCTGGAGCTGACCGTCAAGCGTCACCCGGGCGGGCTGGTCTCGAACTTCCTCAACGAGCGCGCCGCGCCCGGCATGGTGCTGGGGCTCTCCCAGGTCGAAGGCGACTTCGGGCCGCCGCCGCGCCGGCCCGATGCGCTCCTGCTGATCGCCGGCGGCAGCGGCATCACCCCGCTGATGTCGATCGCCCGCACCCTTCTCGCCGAGGGCCACGCGGGGGCGGTGACGCTGCTCTACTACGCGCCCGACCCGGACCGGATGATCTACCGCGCCGAGCTCGAGCGCCTCGCCGCGACGCACCCGACCTTCGACCTCCTCCGCTCCTACACCCGTGCCCCAGGGGTGGGAGAGCTCGACGGCCATTTCGGCCCCGAGCACCTGCCGGCCGCCGATCCCGCCCTCGCCGCGGCCGAGGCCTTCGCCTGCGGGCCGCCCGCTCTGCTCGACGCCGTCCGCGAGGCCTGGGATGAGTCGAAGGGGAACCTGCACGTCGAGAGCTTCGTCCCGCCGCAGCCGGCGCCCTCGGAGGCGACCGGCGACGGCACGATCCGCTTCCTCGACTCCGGCGTCGAGCTGGCCGACAGCGGCGCCTCGCTGCTCGAGCAGGCCGAGGCGGCCGGGATCGCGGCGGAGTTCGGCTGCCGGATGGGGATCTGCCACACCTGCACCCGGCGCAAGCTCTCCGGCACCCACCGCAACCTGATCACGGGCGAGGTCTCCTCGACCCCCGAAGAGGAGATCCAACTCTGCGTCTCGACCGCGCTGGGGGACATCGCGGTCGAGCTCTGACATCGCAACGAAAGGACGCCATGACGACTGCCACCGCCCCCGCTCCCGCCCCGACCACGACGCCCCCGCCCCTGCCCCCGGGAATGCTCACTCCCGAGCAGGCCGAGAGCTTCGGCGCCGAGATGAACGCGATCCGCAGCCGCGTGCTGGACGAGCTCGGCGAGCCCGACATCGAGTACATCCGCAGCCTGATCCGCACCCAGCGGGGGCTCGAGGCGGCCGGCCGCGTGCTGCTCTGGGCGGGGGTCTTCCCGCCCGCCTGGCTGGCCGGCACCGCCGCCCTCTCGCTCTCGAAGATCCTCGACAACATGGAGATCGGGCACAACGTGATGCACGGCCAGTACGACTGGACCAACGACCCGAAGCTGGCGGGCAAGCAGTTCGAGTGGGACACCGCCTGCCCCGCCGACCAGTGGCGCCACTCGCACAACTACATGCACCACACCCACACCAACATCGTCGGCAAGGACCGCGACATCGGCTACGGCGTGCTGCGCATGTCCGAGGAGCAGCCCTGGCGTCCCTACTACCTCGGCAACCCGCTCTGGGCGACGCTGCTGGCGGCCCTCTTCCAGTACGGGGTGGCGCTGCACGACCTCGAAGTCGAGCGCCCGCCCGAGGACGAGGCCGACCGCTCGAAGCGGCTCGGCCTGCTGAAGGGGATCTGGGGGAAGGTGCGGCGGCAGACGCTGCGCGACTACGTCCTCTACCCCGCCCTCTCGGGCCCCTTCTTCGCCTTCCCGCTGGCCGGCAACGCCACCGCGAACCTGGTCCGCAACCTCTGGGCGTTCACGATCATCTTCTGCGGGCACTTCCCGGAAGGGACGCAGGAGTTCAGCGAGGAGGAGACCGCCGATGAGAGCCGCGGCGAGTGGTACCACCGCCAGCTGCTCGGCTCGGCGAACCTCAGCGGCGGCCGCCTCTTCCACATCCTCGCCGGCAACCTCAGCTTCCAGATCGAGCACCACCTGTTCCCCGACCTGCCCGCGCGCCGCTACGAGGAGATCTCGGTCGAGGTGCGCGAGGCCTGCGAGCGCTACGGCCTGCCCTACAACGTCGGCCCGCTGCACAGGCAGTTCGGCAGCGTCGTCAAGAAGATCTGGCGCCTGGCGCTGCCCAGCTGACGCGGGAGAAATCCGACTGCGGGGTCGGATTTCGCATCTATAGGATCGCTCGCCGTGCCCACGCATGACGTACTCGTGATCGGTGCCGGCCTCGCGGGGCAGCGCGCCGCCCTCGCCGCCGCCGAGCAGGGGGTCTCGGTCGGGATCCTCTCCAAGGTCCACCCCGTGCGCTCGCACTCCAACGCGGCCCAGGGCGGGATCAACGCGGCGCTCAACCCGGGCGACTCCTGGGAGTCGCACGCCTACGACACGGTCAAGGGCTCCGACTACCTGGGCGACCAGGACGCGATCTCGATCATGTGCGAAGAGGCGCCGGAGGAGATCCTCCACCTCGAGCACCTCGGCGTCACCTTCCACCGCAACGAGGAGGGCAAGCTCGGCACCCGCGCCTTCGGCGGCGCCTCCGCCGCGCGCACCTACTACGTCGCCGACATCACCGGCCAGGCGATCATGCACGTGCTCTACGAGCAGCTGATGAAGCATTCCGACACGGTCGCCCGCTACGAGGAGTGGTTCTGCACGGCGCTGGCGCTCGACGAGCAGGGCGAGTGCTGCGGGGTCGTCACCCGCAACGTCGCCGACGGCTCGATGCAGCTCTTCTCCGCCAAGTCGGTGATCCTCGCCTGCGGCGGCAACGGCCAGGTCTGGAAGCCGACCACGAACGCGCTGATCTGCACCGGCGACGGGATCGCGATGGCCTACCGCGCCGGCGCCACCCTGATGGACATGGAGATGATCCAGTACCACCCGACGACGCTGGCCGGCAAGGGCTTCCTGATCACCGAGGGCGCCCGCGGCGAGGGCGCCCACCTGCTCAACGCCAAGGGCGAGCGCTTCATGGAGCGCTACGCGCCGAACAAGATGGAGTTGGCCTCGCGCGACGTCGTCTCGCGCGCCGAGCAGACCGAGATCGACGAGGGCCGCGGCTTCCCCGACGGCACGGTCGCGCTCGACATCACCGTGGTGCCGAAGAAGCGCGTGCACGAGGCGCTGCGCGAGATCGTTCTCGTCGGCAAGGACTTCGCCGGGGTCGACATCACCAGGGAACCGATCCGGATCAAGCCCGGCAACCACTACACGATGGGCGGGATCAAGACCGACGTCGACGGGCGCACCGACGTGGCCGGCCTCTACGCCGCCGGCGAGACCGCCTGCGTCTCCGTACACGGCGGCAACCGGCTCGGCGCCAACTCGCTGCTCGACACGCTGATCTTCGGCCGCCGCTCCGGCGCCGACGCCGCCGCGCGCGCCAAGCGGGTCGACGGGGCGCGTCCGAGCAGGGCGGTGCTGGAGGCCGAGCAGGGCGAGATCGAGGCGATCTCGGCCCGCGAGAAGGGCTCCGGCCGGCGCGTCTCGGAGATCAAGCTCGAGCTGGGCGAGACGATGGACAAGCACGTCGCCGTGTTCCGCGACGAGGCCGGGATCCAGGGGGCGCTGGAGATCGTGCGCCGGCTCAAGGAGGAGGCGAAGAGCGCCTACATCGACGACAAGGGCAAGGTCTTCAACCAGGACCTGCTCGGCGCGATCGAGCTCGGCTACATGCTCGACAACGCCGAGTGCACCTGCGTCGCCGCGCTGGAGCGCAAGGAGAGCCGCGGCGCCCAGTACAGGACCGACTTCCCCGAGCGCAACGACGATGAGTGGCTCAAGCACATCGACCTGCAAAAGAGCGACGACGGGCCGGAGATCTCATACTCAGAGGTGACGATCACCCAGTGGGAACCGGAAGAGCGAAAGTACTGAGAGGACGCGTCCGATGGCCGAGTACACGCTGAAAGTCCGCCGCTACCAGCCCGAGTCGGGCGAGGGCGCCTTCTGGGAGGAGTTCAAGGTCGACCTCGAGCCCTCGCTCTCGGTGCTCGACGGGCTGCTGCAGGCGAAGGACCGCGACGACGGCTCGCTCTCGGTGCGCTGCTCCTGCCGGGCGGCGATCTGCGGCTCCTGCGGGATGAAGATCAACGGCCAGTCCGGGCTCGGCTGCAAGACCCAGATCGGCGAGGCCCAGGAGCTGGCCGAGAAGAAGGCGAGCGTCGGCGACGGGGCGGGCGACGGAACCCCCGCGATCGTGGTCGAGCCGATGGGCAACATGCCGGTGATCAAGGACCTGATCACGGACATGGAGTCGACCCACTGGGAGAAGATCCGCCGGGTCACCCCCTGGCTGCTGCCGCACGGGGAGCCGCCCGAGCGCGAGTACGTGGTCGAGCCGGAGTCGATGATCGACATCACCCAGTCGATGGCCTGCATCCAGTGCGGCGCCTGCGTCTCCTCCTGCCTCTCGATGGAAGCCGACCCGGACTTCATCGGCCCGGCGGCGCTGGCCAAGGCCTACCGCTTCGTCGGCGACCCGCGCGACGCCGAGGGCAAGGAGCGCCTGCACGACCTCGCCGAGGACCCGCACGGGATCTACGACTGCACCCACTGCTTCAGCTGCATCGACGCCTGTCCCAAGGGGGTGGCGCCGATGGACCAGATCATGCGCCTGCGCCGCAAAGCCGGCGAGGAGGGCATCGAGGACCCCAACAGCGGCCACGACCACGAGCTGGCGTTCGTGAAGATCATCGAGAAGAAGGGCACGCTCGACGAGTCGCTGCTGCTGCAGGAGTCCTTCGCGCCCGGCCTGAAAGGCAAGCTGAAACCGAGCAAACGGGCGATCAAGGAAATGCTCGGCTCGATCCCGACGGCGATCCGCGGCCTGCGCAGCGGCAAGATGCGCTCACTGCCGAAGCTGATCCCCGGCATCCACCCGAAGCTGCCCGGCGGCGCCCAGGACGAGGTCAAGGCGATCTACCGCCACGCCGAGGAGCACAACGAGGAATTCAACATCTACATCCAGGGCGAGGAGGACGTCGTGCCCGAGCCCGACGAGACCGAGACGGAGGAGAAGGTATGAAGCTCGCCTACTGGCCCGGCTGCGTCTCGCGCGGCTTCACGACCGAGCTGCACGGCTCGATGGCGTTCACCGCCGACAAGCTCGGGATCGAGCTGGTCGAACTCGACCGCGCCAACTGCTGCGGCGCCGGCGTGATCGCCGAGCACAACCAGGAGCTGGCCGACACGCTCAACGCGCGCACCTTCGCCCTCGCCCAGCAGACCGGCCTGGCGATGATGAACATCTGCTCGACCTGCCAGGGCGCGCAGTCGGAGTGCCAGCAGCGGCTCGACGCCGACTCGGCCTACCGCGCCCACGTCAACGAGGCGCTCTCCGGCCAGGGGCTCGAATACATCAAGGGCAAGGACGGCTTCGAGAACAAGAACTTCCTCTGGGTCCTGGTCGAGGACTACGGGCTCGACAAGCTGGCCGAGCAGGTCGTGCGGCCGCTCTCGGGACTGCGGGTCGGCCCCTTCTACGGCTGCTACGTCGTCCGCCCCAAGGACCGGCTCGGCTACGCCGAGCACCCCGACCGCGACATCTACCTGGAGAAGGTGATCGAGGCGCTCGGCGGCACCGTCGTCGAGTACGACGGCGCCCGCAAATGCTGCGGCTTCCCGGTGATCACGATGAACCGCGAGACCTCGCTGCGCCAGGCCGGCACCCACGTCGGCGACGCGATCGACGCCGGCGCCGACTGCCTGGTCACGCCCTGCCCGCTCTGCCACCTCAACCTCGACATGCAGCAGCCCGAGGCGGCAAAGGTCGTCAACCGCGACCTCGACCTCGCGGTCCTGCACCTGCCGCAGCTGGTCGGGCTGGCGCTCGGCGGCGAGCCCAAGCAGCTCGGCATGGGCAGGCACATCGCCTCGACCGGGTGGGTCGAGGAGCGCCTCGCCGGCGCGACCGCGGCGGCCTAGGGCGCGCCGCCCGGGGTGGGCTCGCTCGTTCTCCCGCTCGCCGCAGCGACGCCGACCTCCGAGATCGTCCTCGATCTCTTCCTCGTCCTGCTCGCGGCGAAGCTCGGCGATGAGATCTTCAAGCGGATCGGCCAGCCGGCGATCGTCGGGGAGATCCTCGCCGGGGTGCTGATCGGCCCCTCGCTGCTCGGCCTGGTCGAGCTCGGCGAGGTGCTCGAAGTGTTCGCCGAGCTGGGCGTGATCTTCCTGCTCTTCTGGGTCGGGCTGGAGACGCGCGTCTCGGAGATGCGCGCGGTCGGCGGCGATGCGCTCTCGGTCGGCGTGATCGGCGTCGTCCTCCCCTTCGCCGGTGGCCTGGCGCTGGCGCTCGGGCTGGGCGAAGAGACCGGCACCGCGGTCTTTCTCGGCGCCGCCCTGGCGGCGACCAGCGTCGGCATCACCTCGGCCGTGCTGATCGAGCTGGGGCTGATCCGCACGCGCGCCGCGCGGACCCTGCTCGGGGCGGCGATCGTCGACGACATCCTCGCCCTGATCCTGGTCGCCGTTGCCACCGGCGTCGCCGCCGAGGGCGGCCTCGATCCGGTCGAGCTGCTGGTCGTGATCGGGCTGGCGCTGGCCTTCGTCGCCTTCTTCGCCTTCGGTGGCACGCGGGCGATGGCGCACCGGCCGCAGCTGCTCAAGGAGCCGCGCTTCTCAGAGTCGCCGCTGCTGCCGGCGGTGATCCTCTGCCTCGGCGTCGCCGTGCTCGCCGCCCAGATCGGCCTGGCGGCGATCATCGGCGCCTTCCTCGCCGGGCTGATGGTCGCCGAGACCAAGGAGCAGCACCCGATCGAGGACGAGGTCGCGCCGCTCTACGCCTTCTTCCCGCCCTTCTTCTTCGTCGCGATCGGGATCCAGCTCGACCTCGGCGCGCTGCTCGACTGGGGCACGCTCGCCCTGCTCGCAGCCGTCACCGTCGTCGCCGCCGCGACCAAGCTGGCCGGCGCCTGGATCGGGGCGCGGCGGATGCAGCCGAGCGAGAAGCGCCTGGTCGCGGTCGGGATGATCCCGCGCGGCGAGGTCGGGATCATCGTCGCCGGGATCGGCGCCGTCGCCGGCGTGATCGACGAGCAGCTCTTCGCCGTGATCGTCGCGATGTCGATCCTCACCACGCTGGTGGTGCCGCCGGTCCTGCGCCGCATGCAGAGTCAACCCGGCTAATCCGTCGGCGCGAATGTGCCCCGCAGCCATTCGGCGAGCAGGGGGTCGACGAACTCCCACCTGCCGCGCCCGATCGGCCTCAGGTCCCCCCGGTCTTCGAGCGAGAGCACCGCGCGCTGGGCCTGAGCCTTGCTGAGGTCAAGGCTCTCCAGCGTCGAGCGAGCGTAGACGCTCGGACGGTTCGTCGCGAGCGAGACCAGGATCGCGCGCTCGGCCGGCCGCAGGGAGTGAAGCGTGGACTCGAAGGCCTCGCCGAGCTCGGCGAAGGACTCCTCGATGGCCCGGTCGATGGCGGCGAGTGGCTCAGGGGTGCTCGCGAAGGCCCGCCATAGGTGATGCGCCACCAGCATCGCTCGCTGAGGGTGCCCCGCCACCAGGTTGAGGAAGGTGTCGAGCACCGGCTCGATCTCGACGCCGGCGCTTTCGAACCGCTCGCCCACGTAGGCGGCGAGGGGCGCAGAGGGAAGTGGGCCAAGGGCGATCGGCTGCGCCTGCCCGTAGAGCGGGCGCTCGCGATCGGCGAAGAGCTCACGAAGCAGCGAGGTCTGCGATCCGGCGAAGACGTAGCTGGCGGCGTCGCCATGGTGCTGTATGCGGCTGCGAACCAGGCCATCCAGCCCGTCGCGCAGCGCCAGCAGATCCTGGAACTCGTCGAAGACGACCAGAGTGCGGGTGCCCGTGCGCTCGAAGATGCGAAGGGGAAGGTCGAGCAGCTCGGTCAGGTCCTTCTCAGCGTGACCGTCGCGGCCGCCGGCCGACGCCGACAACGGCCCCGCGCCGATGCCGACTCGCAGCGTCCGCAGAGCCTCCCCGGCGATGCGCCGGGCAGGCCCCTGCAGATCGCGGTAGGCCACCTGCATCCGCGCCGCTGCATCGGGAAGCGAGAACACGCTGGAGAAGTCCACCGCGGCAACCGCCAGGCCCTGTCCCTCGGCGTCCAGAGCCAGCTTCCCCAGCAGCGTCGTCTTCCCGTACCGTCGCGGCGCCTCGAGCCGCGAGGCCTGGCCGACGTTGGCAAGCTCCAGCATGCGCGAGAGCTCCGCCTCACGGTCGATCAGCTGCTCCGGGCCGACCGGCCGCGAGTAGATGAAGGGATTGAGGTCGAGAGCCACCGCCATGCGGGCGTAGTATACAGAAATCGATACTAAAAGTATCGTTATGTCGATACCAAAAGGGGCGTGTGGACGCTACTCCGGGCCGAGGCTCACGGGTGCGGCGGGTCGCATACCCTGCCATCCCCCATGGCCATCGCCGTCGCCACCTTCCTGATCGTGCTTGCGATCATCGCCAGCGAGAAGATGCATCGCACCAACATCGCGCTGCTCGGCGCGGCGATCGTCGTGCTCTTCGTCGGCGACTTCTCCCAGGAGCAGGCGATCGAGTCGATCGACTTCAACACGATCGGGCTGCTGACCGGGATGATGATCCTCGTCTACCTGACCCAGCAGACCGGGGTCTACGACTTCGTCGCGATCCGCGCCGGCCAGCTCTCCGGCGGCAAATCGTTCGCGGTGACGATGAGCCTCGCCGGGATCACGGCGCTGCTCTCCGCCTTCCTCGACAACCTGACGACGATCCTGCTGATCGCGCCGATCACCTTCCTGCTCGCCGACGCGCTCGACATCGAGGCCGTGCCGCTGCTGATCATCGAGGTGATCGCGTCCAACATCGGCGGCACCGCGACCCTGATCGGCGACCCGCCGAACATCATCATCGCCGGCGCCACCGGGCTCAGCTTCAACGCCTTCATCGCCAACCTGGCGCCGGTGGTGATCGTCACCTTCGCCGCCGTGATCCCGCTGCTCTACCTCTTCTTCCGCAGGCGTCTGCACGTCGACGAGAGGAACCGGCGGGCGATCATGGAGCTGAACGCGGTCGCCTCGATCCGCGACTCGGCCGAGCTGCGCCGCACCGGCCCGGTCCTGCTGGCGACCGTGCTCGCCTTCTTCGCCCACCAGGCGCTGCACATCGAGCCGGCGACGGTGGCGCTGAGCGGCGCCGCGGTCGGCCTGCTGGTGACGCGGATCGACCTCGAGGAGGCGCTCTCGAGCATCGAGTGGACGACGCTCTTCTTCTTCGTCTCCCTGTTCGTGATGGTCGGCGCGCTCGAGGCGACCGGCGCGATCGACCACGTCGCCGACGCGGTCAAGGAGATCACCGGCGGCGAGCGCACGGCGGAGCTGATCGGGATCACCTGGGTCGCGGCGCTGGGCTCGGGGGTGGTCGACAACATCCCCTTCACGACGGCGATGATCCCCGTGGTCAAGGAGCTGCAGGCGTCGGCCGGGACGCAGGGCGACGACGCCTACTGGTGGGCGCTGGCGCTGGGCGCCTGCTTCGGCGGCAACGCGACGATGATCGCCGCCGCCGCCAACGTCGCCGCCGCGGGCATGGCCGAACGGGCGGGCACGCCGATCGGCTTCCTCGCCTTCCTCAAAGTCGGCCTGCCTGCGACGATCCTCTCGATCGCCATCGCCACCGGCTACATCGCAATCCGCTACATAGCCCTTTGACGGGGTAGGAGGAAATACGCCCATGTCCGATTCGATCGTCAAGAAGGCACTGCGGGAGATCGAGCCGCTCGACGCCGACGAGCTGATCGGCCCGGCGGCGCGGCGGGTGATCGACCTGGGGCTGCCGGCGCTGCCGGCGGTCGACGACGGCGGCTTCGTCGGCATCTTCGGCGAACGCGAGTTCATGGCGGCGCTCTTCCCCGGTTACGTCGGCGAGCTCGCCTCGGCGGCGATGGTCTCGCGCTCGGTCGACGAGACGATCGAGCGCCGCGCCAACTGCGCCGAACAGCCGATCCGGCGCTGGCTGACCACCGACCACGTCCTCGTCGAGGACGACTACTCCGACACCCAGCTGGCCGAGCTCTTCCTCCACCACCGTGTGCTGATCATCCCGATCGCCACCGCCGGCAGGGTGCACGCCGTGGTCACCCGCCACGACTTCTTCTGCGAGCTGGTCGCCCGCTTCGGCGTCCTCGCCGAGGACCTCGGCGACTGAGGCATCATGACAGCACCCTAGTTGATGCTATGATGCTCACATGCGGACGACGGTCACGCTCGACCCGGATGTAGCGGCGAAGCTGAAGGAAACGGCGCGCGAGCGCGGCATCTCGTTCAAGGAGGCGCTTAATTCGACGGTACGGCGCGGCTTCGAGAGCAAGGAGAGGAAGGCGCGACCCTATCGGGTTCGCACGCGCGATCTCGGGGTAAAGCCGGGCGTCAACCTCGACAAGGCCCTGCAGCTGGCGGGAGAACTCGAAGACGCCGAGACGATTCGCAAGCTCCGGCTCGGCAAGTGAAGTTACCCGATATCAATCTGCTGCTCTACGCGATAGACGAGCGATCGCCGCGCCACGATCGCGCGAAACGCTGGCTCGAGAAGGCGCTGTCGGGCACCGAGGAGATCGGGTTCGCCTGGTTGGCCCTGCTTGGATTCGTGCGGATCTCAACCAATCCAGCCGCGCTCGACAACCCGCTTTCTGCCGCCGAGGCCGTCGATTACGTAGACGAGTGGCTCGCATTCCCGGTTGCCTCGATCGCGAATCCCACGCCTCAGCACGCGACCGTTCTGCGTCGCCTGCTCGAATCGGTGGGCACGGCGGGCAATCTCACCAGCGACGCCCACCTCGCCGCCCTGGCCATCGAGCATGGTGCTGAGCTCTGCTCCGGCGACGCCGACTTTTCGAGGTTTGAGGGCCTGCGCTGGACCGACCCCCTTCGCTGAATCAACCGAGCAGGTTGCGCTCGACCAGCAGCTCGGCGAGCTGGACGGTGTTCGTCGCGGCGCCCTTGCGCAGGTTGTCGGAGACGACCCAGAGGTCGAGCGCGCGCTCGTTGCCGGGGTCGCGGCGGATGCGGCCGACGAAGACGTCGTCGCGCCCGGCGGCATCGATCGGCATCGGGTAGCGGCCCGCGGCGGGGTCATCGCGCACGGTCACGCCGGGGAAGGCGGCGAGCAGCTCGCGGGCGCGCTCGGGCTCGAGAGGCTCGCGGGTCTCGACGTTGACCGCCTCGGAGTGGCCGGTGAGGACCGGGACGCGCACGCAGGTCGCGCTGACCCGGATCGCCTCGTCGCCGAGGATCTTGCGGGTCTCGCCGATCAGCTTGCGCTCCTCATCGGTGTGGTCGTCGCCGGCCGGGAAGCTGCCCGCCTGCGGCAGGGCGTTGAAGGCGATCTGGTGCGGGTAGGCGGCGGCGTGCGGATGGCCGTCGTCGAGCACCGCCCGCGACTGCGCGAGCAGCTCGTCGATCGCCGCCTTGCCGGTCCCCGAGACCGCCTGGTAGGTCGAGATCACCAGGCGCTCGATCCCGGCCGCGTCGTGCAGCGGCTTCAGCGCGACGACCATCTGCATGGTCGAGCAGTTCGGGTTGGCGACGATCCCGCTGTGGCCGGTCAGGTCGTCGGGGTTGACCTCGGCGACGACCAGCGGCACGTCGTCGTGCATGCGGAAATGGCTGGTGTTGTCGACGACCACGGCGCCGGCCTCGACCAGCTTCGGCACCCACTCGGCGCTGACCGCGCCGCCGGCCGAGGAGAGGACGAGGTCGAGACCCTGGATCGTCTCCTCGCCGAGCGCCCGCACCTCGAGCTCGTCGTCGCCCCACTCGATCGACTTGCCGGCCGAGCGCTCCGAGGCGAAGGGGATCACCTCCGCCGCCGGGAATTCGCGGTCGGCGAGCAGGCCGAGGATCGTCGTCCCGACCAACCCGGTCGCACCCAGCACCCCCACTCTGTATCCGTCGCCCGCCATCTCGCCCGAGTATGACGCGGCTCAGCTGCCGACCGTGGGGCGGTGGGTGTCGCCCATCGGGTCCTCGGCCTTGACCGCGTCGGCGCCCAGCTCGAAGGCGGTATGCAGCGCCCTGACCGCATCGGGGACGCGGTCGGCGGAGATGACGCAGGAGATCTTGATCGGCGAGGTCGAGATCATCTCGATGTTGATCCCCTCCCCACCGAGCACCTCGAAGACCTTGGCGGCGACGCCCGGGTGCGAGCGCATGCCGGCGCCGACGATCGAGACCTTGCCGATCCGCTCGTCGCTGCGCACTCCCTGGCTCACCTTCAGCTCGCTGACCGTGTCGACCGCCGCGGTCAGGTCGGCGCGGTCGACGGTGAAGGAGAGGTCGGCGAGCGCGTCCTCGCCGACGGGCTCGTTCTGGATGATCACGTCGACGTTGATGCCCGCGTCGGCGAGCGCGGTGAAGATCCGCCCCGCCACGCCGGGCTCGTCGCCGACGCCGGTCAGGGTCACCCGCGCCTCCCCGTCGGAGTGGGTCACTGCGGTTACGAAAGGCTGCTCCATCGTCTGCTGCTCGCTCTCCTCTTCGCTGACGACGAGGGTACCGGGACCGTCCTCGAAGCTACTGCGGCAGTGGATCCGCACGCCGTTGTTGCGCGCGTACTCGACCGAGCGCAGCTGCAGCACCTTCGCCCCCGAGGCCGACATCTCGAGCATCTCCTCGTAGGAGGCGACCGGCAGCTTGCGCGCGCCCGGGACGATCCGCGGATCGGCGCTGTAGATGCCGGCGACGTCGGTGTAGATCTCGCAGACGCTCGCCCCGAGCGCCGCCGCCAGCGCGACCGCGGTCGTGTCCGAGCCGCCGCGGCCGAGCGTGGTCACGTCCTTGCTCTCCGTCGACATCCCCTGAAAGCCGGCGACGAGCACGATCCGGTCCTGCTCGAGGGTCTCGCGGATGCGCTCGGCACGCACGTCGACGATCTTCGCCCGCGTGTGGAAGGAGTCGGTGACGATTCCCGCCTGCGATCCCGTCAGCGAGATCGCCTCCTGGCCCATGTCGTGGATCGCCATCGCGCAGAGCGCACAGGAAATCCGCTCCCCGGTCGAGAGCAGCATGTCCATCTCCCGCTCGACCGGGCGTGGGGAGATCTCCAGCGCCTGCGCGACCAGCTCGTCGGTCGTCTTGCCCCGGGCCGAGAGCACCGCGACGACCCGGCAGCCACGTTCGCGCGCGGCAACGATACGCCGCGCCGCCCGCTTGATCTCCTCGGCCCCGGCGACGGAGGTGCCGCCGAACTTCATCACGACTATGTCCGAATTTGGCTCATTCACCGCAAGCGCCTGAGGATAGTCGCGCCCAGAAATCGACGTATCCGACTTTTTGGCGGCTATAGCGACCACAAAGTCGGTCACGCCGTCGCGAGGTGCGTCCGCAGACAAAAGTATCCTCCGACAGATGACTGAGCCCGAGCAGCGGACCGCATCTCTCTAGGTATCTCTAACAGGCCTATCCTTGGAGAGGAACACGCGTGACGCAAGAGCAGATCGACAAGCGCGTTGAGC
>Ga0210101_1000147_pt1 | contig 24850 bp, 19 predicted proteins | sample Muzzi_PWC_D1_FD_185534 | JGI IMG/M metagenome (GOLD analysis project Ga0210101, IMG submission 185534) | Wetland microbial communities from San Francisco Bay, California, USA, that impact long-term carbon sequestration - Muzzi_PWC_D1 (SPAdes) | ecosystem: Environmental > Aquatic > Marine >... | reverse complement strand
CGCGGGCGAGCGCCCCTGGGACGGCCTGCGCGTACTGGTCACGGCCGGCGGCACCCGCGAGCCGGTCGACGCGGTGCGCTTCCTCGGCAACCGCTCCAGCGGCCGCATGGGCCTCGCCCTGGCCGCCGCCGCAGCGCGGCGCGGCGCCGACGTCACCCTGATAGCCGCCAACGTGGCCCTGCCGACCCCGGCGGGTGTGCGCCGCATCGACGTCGAGACCACCTCCCAGCTGGCCGAGGCCACCCGCGCCGAGTTCGCCGAGGCCCAGCTGTTGCTGATGGCTGCGGCCCCCGCCGACTTCCGCACGACCGAGGTCGCCGACGGCAAGCTGACCCGCGACGGCGATCTCGATCTCCACCTGGAGCCCACCGGGGACATCCTCGGCAGCCTCGAGCACAGAGAGGACCAGACTGTTGTCGCCTTCGCCGCCGAACACGGCAACGACGTCGCCCGCGCACGGCAGAAGCTGGAGCGCAAGAAGGCAGACCTCGTGGTCCTCAACGACATCTCCGACCCCGAGATCGGCTTCGAGAGCGAGGAAAACGCAGCAACCCTGATCAGCTCCACCGATGAGAGCGCGCTTCCCCGTGCTCCCAAGGCCGCAATCGCCGAGCAGATCCTGGACCGGGTTGACGCAATGCGCAGCAGCTCTGACCTCACGGCGAAGTAATCGCCGGATCGCCTGCAGGGCAGGGGTGTCCCCCGGCGCAGCGGCGTCCTCTTTTTCGCCCCGCGAGCGCCCGGGCGACAGCTTTCATCGTCTCCAGGCGAAAAACCCAGCAAGCCGGGGGACACCCCTGCCCTCCCGCAAACGAAGCGGGCTATACTGAGCCAAGCTTTTTCGTCCCTATCCGTGTACGAGAAGTGGGCCTGGCCCACTTTTTTTTCGCCCCGAACCAGGCACAACCAGGCATGGCAGACCTCAAGGAGAGCATCCAGCAGCAGCTCAACGAGCTCGACGCCGAGCTCGATCTCGTCGCGCTCGAGCAGCCCGCAACCGAATCGCTGCGGCTCTTCATCGACCATCCGCAGGGTGTCGACCTGGCGCTCTGCGAGCGGGTCACGAGGCACCTCAACGAGCTTCGCGCCGTGTACGCGCTGGAGGTCTCCTCGCCGGGGCCCAAATACCGTAAGGAGCAGTCGTGAGCAAAGAGATCGTCGAAGCAATCAAGGCGCTCGAGCAGGAGAAGGGCATCTCCGCCGACAAGCTGATGGACGCCCTCGCCGACGCCCTGCTCTCGGCCTACAAGAAAACGCCGGGGGCGGCGAAATACGCCCGTGTCGACCTCGACCACGAGACCGGCGACTTCCGCGTCTTCGAACTGATCCTGCCGGCCGAGCTGGAGGAGAAGCTGCTCGCAGAGGCGGCCGAGGCCCAGGAGGAGGAAGAGCGCGAGATCGATCCCGAGACGGGCGAGCTGAAAGAGCCCGAGGATCCCGAGCTCGACCCCGAGATGATCGCCCCTTACGAGGACCAGATCGAGACCCGCGACGTGACCCCCGAGGACTTCGGCCGGATCGCGGCGCAGACCGCCAAGCAGGTGATCCTGCAGCGGATCCGCGAGGCTGAACGGATGATGATGTTCGAGGAGTACCAGGACCGCGTCGGCGAGCTGATCACCGGGATCATCCAGCAGTCCGACAAGCGCTACACGCTGGTCCAGCTGCGCGAGCGGGTCGAGGCCCTGCTGCCCAAGTCCGAGCAGGTCTACAACGAGCGCTACGACCACGGCATGCGGGTCAAGGCTGTGATCACCGACGTCTCCGACTCGACCAAAGGGCCGGCGATCGTGGTCTCGCGGCGCAGCCCGGAGCTGATCAAGAGCCTCTTCGAACTGGAGGTGCCCGAGATCGCCGACAAGCTGGTCGAGATCGTCGGCGTCGCCCGCGAGCCCGGCTACCGCTCGAAGATCGCCGTCGTCTCGCACACCGACGGCGTCGACCCGGTCGGCGCCTGCGTCGGCCCGCGCGGCTCGCGCGTGCGGATGGTCGTCTCCGAGCTGCGCGGCGAGAAGATCGACATCATCCCCCACAACGACGAGCCCGCCCGCTTCGTCGCCAAGGCACTCTCGCCGGCGCGTGTGCGCGAGGTGATCGTCGATGACGACGAGCGCCAGGCGACCGTGATCGTCCCCGACGACCAGCTCTCGCTGGCGATCGGCCGCGACGGCCAGAACGCCCGCCTCGCCGCCCGCCTGACCGGCTGGCGCGTCGACATCAAGTCGGAGACGGAGTTCGCCTCCGAGGAGGACGTCGAGGAGTACGAGGGCGAGGAGCAGTCCGACGGGCACTGCCTGGCGGTGCTCTCCAACGGCCGCCGCTGCCCCAACGCCGCGATCGGCGATTCCTCCTATTGCGGCCTGCCGACCCACCAGGCGCTGGCTCGCTTCGAGACCAACCGGATCGCGATCCTGACGCCGCTCGAGGAGGCCGAGGTGGCGATCCTCGCCGATTCGACCGCCGACGACGGCCAGGTGGCGGAGATCGTGGCCAGGGCCGAGGACGCCTACGAGGAGCCCGCTGACGAGGAGCCTCAGGACGCGGGTCCTGTCGCGGACGACGGGCCTTCGTCCTCGCAGGCTGCGGGCGAAGACCCGTCATCCACACCACCCGCGGGAGAGGCGCCTGAGGGTGAGCAGGTGGAGGCCGTGGCCGAGGAGGCTGAGCAGGGCTAGTGGCTAAGAAGCGGGTTCATGAAATCGCCAAGGCTCAGGGGGTGAGCAGCAAGGAGCTGCTCGCTGCGTTGAAGAAGGCCGGGATCGAGGCGAAAGCAGCTGCTTCGAGCGTCGAGGAGGCCGAGGCGCTGAAGGCGCTCAACGGTGGCGGCGCGACCGCCACCGAGGCGAAGCCGAAGGCGCCCCCGAAGGCCGAGGCCGCGGCTGCACCGAAGCCCGAAGCGAAGGCGCCGGCAGCGCCGAAAGCGGCGCCGAAGCCGGCCGATGCGGCGAAAAAAGCCGCGGGGGGCGGCAAGAAACGGCGCGTCGTGATCGACTCGCAGGCCTCCCGACGCGACCAGATGGGCGGGCCGCCGCCGCAGCGCCCGCCGCGCCGGCGCGGCGGCAGGCGTCGCCGGCCGATGCTCGAGGAGCCGCCGCCGAAAGTCGACGAGGCGCCCGCCGAGCCGGAGGCGACCACGGTCAACTCCGGGGCGACCGTGCGCGAGGTCGCCGAGCTGCTCGGCCTGGGCAGCGCCGAGGTGATCAAGAAGCTGATGACGATGGGCGAGATGGCGACGCTCACCCAGACCCTCACCGACGAGTCGATCAAGGCGATCGCCGACGAGTACGACCGCAAGATCGAGATCGTCACCGCCGCCGAGGAGGAGCCCGAGGCGCCCGAATACGAGGACGCCGCCGAGAGCCTCGTCGATCGCCCGCCGGTGGTCACGATCATGGGCCACGTCGACCACGGCAAGACCTCGCTGCTCGACGCGATCCGCGAGACCGAGGTCGCCGCGGGCGAGGCCGGTGGGATCACCCAGCACATCGGCGCCTACCAGGTCCACCACGACGCCAGGACGATCACCTTCCTGGACACGCCGGGCCACGCGGCCTTCACCGCGATGCGCGCCCGCGGCGCCAAGGTCACCGACGTGGCGGTCGTGGTCGTCGCCGCCGACGACGGCGTGATGCCGCAGACCAAAGAGGCGATCGACCACGCACGCGCCGCCGAGGTGCCGATCCTGATCGCGGTCAACAAGATCGACAAAGAGGGGGCCCAGCCCGATCGCGTGCGCAACGAGCTCGCCGGCGACGGGCTGACTCCCGAGGACTGGGGCGGCGAGACCGTCTACTGCGACGTCTCGGCGAAGACCCACGACGGCCTCGACAACCTGCTCGACATGATCCTGCTCGTCTCCGAGCTCGAGGAGCTCGGCGCCAACGAGGACGCGCCGGCCTCGGGCACCGTGGTCGAGTCCCAGCTCGATCCCGGGCGCGGCCCGGTCGTGACGATCCTGGTTCAGCGCGGCACCCTGCGCGTCGGCGACTCGCTGGTCGCCGGGCCGCAGTGGGGCAAGGTCCGCGCGATGCACGACTTCACCGGGGCCCGGGTCGAGGCGGCCGGGCCGGGGATGCCGGTCGAGGTGCTCGGCTTCGACGGCGTCTGCGAGGCCGGCGAGCACGTGCGCGCGGTCGAGAACGACCGCCGTGCCCGCCAGCTCGCCCAGGAGCGCGGCAACCGGCTCAAGACCGAGGCGCTGGCGCGGCGCCAGGCGCGCAAGGTCAGCCTCGAGGAGGTCTTCTCGCGCGCCCAGGAAGGGGAGATCAAGGAGCTCGACATCGTGCTCAAGGCCGACGTCGCCGGCTCGCTCGAGGCGCTGCAGGACGAGATCGCCAAGGTGCCGCAGGAACAGGTCGGGATCAACGTGATCCACTCGCAGACCGGCGGCATCAACGAGTCTGACGTGATGCTCGCCTCGGCCTCCGACGCGATCGTGATCGGCTTCAACGTGCGGCCGCTCGCCGACGCGCGCAAGGCTGCCGAGCGCGAGGGCGTGGATGTGCGCACCTACTCGGTGATCTACAAAATCACCGAAGACCTGCGCAACGCGATGGAGGGCATGCTCGAGGCGGTCGAGGTCGAGGAGACGCTCGGCGAGGCCGAGGTCAAACAGACCTTCAAGGCCTCGAAGGTCGGCCGCATCGCCGGCTGCGTCGTCAACGAGGGCCGCGTCACGCGCGACGCCAACGTGCGCCTGATCCGCGAGGGCACGGTGATCTGGGACGGGGTGCTCGGCTCGCTGCGCCGCTTCAAAGACAACGTGCAGGAGGTCGAGCAGGGCCAGGAGTGCGGGGTCGTGCTCGAGGGCTACGCCGACGTGAAGGACGGCGACGTGCTCGAGTTCTACAAGACCAAGCAGGTCGAGCAGACGCTCGAGTAGGCATTAAGATGACGACTCCTCGCATGCGCCGCATCAACGAGGTGCTCCGCGAGGTGATCGGCGCCGCCATCGCCACCGAACTGAGCGACCCTCGGATCGGCTTCGTAACCGTGACCTCGGTCGAAACCAGCCCAGACCTCCGCGCCGCCAAGGTGCACGTCAGCGTGCTCGGCTCCGGGCCCGAGCGCGAGGCGGCGCTCGCCGGGCTGCGCTCCTCGCACGGCGTGCTGCAGTCGAAGGTCGCCGCCGAGACGCGGATGAAGCGCACGCCGACGCTCAGCTTCCACTACGACCCGACCGTCGAGCGGGGGATGCGGATCTCGCAGCTACTCGACGAGGGGTCCGGAGAGTGAGCGAGGCCACCGACGTGGGCGCGGCTTCGATCGAGCGCGTCGCCGACGAGATCCGTCGCCGCGAGCGCTTCCTGCTCACCGCCCACGAGGGCCCCGACGGCGACGCGCTCGGCTCGCTGCTGGCCATGCACCATCTGCTCACCCAGCTCGGCAAGGACTCGGTGATGTTCCTCGCCGCGAAGGAGTTCCCGCTGCCGATCGAGTACCGCTTCCTGCCGCTCGAGGAGGTCTTCCACGAGGCGCCCGCGGACATGGCGGACCGCACGGCCATCTTCCTCGACTGCGGCAACATCGACCGCATGCCGGTCGACTTCCTCTCCGCAGAGGGACTGTTCACGATCAACATCGACCACCACCACGACAACACCCATTTCGGCGACGTCAACCTGGTCGAGGTCGACGCCTCCTGCACCGCCGAGATCGTCTACGAGCTGGCGATCCTGCTCGGCGCGCGATTGACCGCGGAGATGGCGACGGCGCTCTACGTCGGCCTGATCACCGACACCGGCAAGTTCATGTACGAGAACACCAACGCGCGCACCCACCGGATCGCCGCCGACCTGATCGAAGCCGGAGTCGACGTCGACGAGACCTACCGGCGCCTCTACGAGCGCGTCCCGGTCGAGAAGCTGCGCCTGCTCTCCCGCGCCCTGGAAGGGATCCAGCACCACTGCGACGGCGCCCTCGTGCTCGCCTACGTCTCTTCCGCCGACTACGAGGCGAGCGGCGCCGGCGAGGAGATGACCGAGGGGATCATCGATCACCTGCGCTCGGTCGACGGCGCCCGTGTCGCGGCGCTGGTTCGCGACCTCGGCGACCGTGGCCACGCCGCCCGCAAGGTCAGCCTGCGCTCCAGCGACGGCGACGTGGACGTATCGGCGATCGCGCGCAGCAGCGGCGGTGGGGGGCACAAACGGGCGGCCGGGTTCTCGACCGACCTCGAGCTCGAGGCGCTGGTCTCGTTCCTGTGCGCCGAGGTTTCCGCCCAGCTGCCTTGACGCTGCTGCTCTGCGACAAGCCCGCCGGGATGACCTCGCGCGCGCTGGTCGAAGCGGTGCGGCGCGAGCGCGGCTGCGCGAAGGCGGGCCATGCCGGAACGCTCGACCCGTTCGCGACGGGACTGTTGCTCGTCCTGCTCGAAGGGGCGACCCGCGTGCAGCGCTTCCTCGTCGAGCTGCCCAAGACCTATCTGGCCACCGCGCGGCTCGGCTGGCGCTCGAGCAGCGGCGACCCGGAAGGCCGGCTGACCGAGACGGGCAGGGTCCCGGCCTCGCCGGCGCTGCCGACCGGGACGGTGCGTCAGCGCGTGCCGATGACCTCCGCGGTGCGGGTCGGCGGCGAGCGCCTCTACCGCAAGGCGAGGCGGGGCGAGAGTGTCGGCACGCCGCCGCGGGACGTCGAGATCCACCGTGCCGAGCTGCTCGACAGCGACGCCGCCACGGCCCGCTACGAGATCGAGTGCTCGAGCGGCACGTACGTGCGCAGCCTGATCGAGACGCTCGAGGACGCCTACTGCAGCGAGTTGCGGCGCACCGCGGTCGGCCCCTTCCGGGTCGAGAACGCGGGCGAGGAGGTCACGGTCGAGCAGGTCGGCGCGCTGATCCCGGCCGCCGCGGAGGGGCTGCGCTGATGGCCAAGATCGAGGTCACCAGCCTGCCCGACGCGGAGCCGCGCCCGCGCAAGGTGGCGATCGGAACCTTCGACGGCGTCCACCTCGGCCACCAGGCGGTGATCGAGGGTGCCGACACGGTGCTCACCTTCGACCCGCACCCGCTCGCCGTGATCCACCCCGCGGCGCTGCCCAAGCTGATCATGCCCTTCGCGGTCAAGCGCGACGTGATCGAGGGGCTCGGCATCGACGAGCTGGTTGTGATCCCCTTCGACCGCGAGTTCGCCTCCCGCCCCGCCGAGGAGTTCATCGAGCACGTGCTGGTCGAGCGGCTCGGCGCCGCCCGGGTCTCCGTCGGCGAGAACTTCCGCTTCGGCGCCAGGGCGAAAGGCGACCCGGCGATGCTGGCCGCCCACGGCGAGTTCGAGACCCGCGTCGTGCCGCTCGTCGAGGTCGATGGCGAGACCGTCTCCTCGACCAGGGTCAGGGCTCTGATAGCGGCGGGGGACATGGTGGGCGCGCGACACTGCCTCGGCGCCCCGTTCATGGTCGAGGGCACCGTGGTCGAGGGCGACCAGCGTGGCCGCGAGCTCGGCTTCCCGACCGCCAACATCGTCCCCGACGACCGCCTCGCCTACCCCGGCCACGGCGTCTACGCCGCCTTTGCCGACGGCGTTCCCGCCGCGGTGAACGTCGGCGTGCGGCCGACCTTCGACAGCGGTCGCGGGGTGCTGATCGAGACCTACCTGATCGACCGTGAGGAAGACCTGTACGGGCGCACGCTGCGCGTCGCCTTCGTCGAGCGCCTGCGCGGCGAGAGGCGCTTCGCGAGCGTCGAGGAGCTGATCGCCCAGATGCGCAGCGACGTCGAGGACGCGAAGCGGGTCTGTGCTAGCTTCACACCCGCATGAGCCTGACCAAGGAGAAGAAGAGCGACCTGATCGGCAAGTACGGCCGCGCCGAGCGCGACACGGGCTCGGCCGAGGTGCAGATCGCCCTGCTCACCGAGCGCATCAACGAGCTCACCGAGCACCTGCGCTCGCACGCGAAGGACCATCACTCGCGCCGCGGCCTGCTGATGCTGGTCGGCAAGCGGCGCCGGATGCTGCGCTACCTCGAGCGCACCGACCTCGAGCGCTACCGCTCCCTGGTCGCGGAGCTGGGCCTGCGCCGCTAGAGCGCGCGGCGCCCTGTAGTCTCCCGCGGGACAGAGAACGAGAGTTCTGAAAGCAGATGACCGCCATCCGGGCGGCCGGAGGTAAGACATAGATGAGCATGTTTGACGTAAGCCGCGTTTCGGCGGAGATCGGCGAGGATCAGATCTCATTCGAGACGGGCAAGCTGGCCCGACAGGCAGGCGGCGCTGTGGTCGTCCAGTCCGGCGACACGATGGTGCTCTGCACCGCGACGATGGGCAGCCTGCGCGACGTGGACTTCCTTCCCCTCACCGTCGACATCGAGGAGCGCATGTACGCCGCGGGTAAGATTCCCGGCTCGTTCTTCCGCCGCGAGGGCAAATCGAGCGAGAAGGCGACGCTGACCGCGCGCATGATCGACCGGCCGATCCGGCCGCTCTTCCCGAAGGGCTGGCACTACGAGACGCAGCTGGTCGCGACCCCGCTCTCGGTGGACCACGTCCACCCCTACGACATCCTCGCGATGAACGGCGCCTCGGCGGCGCTGGCGATCTCGCCGGTCCCGGTAGCCGACCACGTCGGCGCCGTGCGGATCGGCAAGCTCGAGGGCGACTTCGTCGTCAACCCGCCGGAGGAGCGGATGGAGGAGCTGGAGCTCGACCTGATCGTCGCCGGCACCCGCGAGGCGATCCTGATGGTCGAGGCCGGCGCCGACGGCGTCACCGAGCAGGAGATCCTCGACGCGCTCGACATCGCCCACGGCGAGATCAAGAAGCTCGTCGCCGCGATGGACGAACTGCAGAAGCAGGCGGGCAAGGAGAAGGTCGAGGTCGAGGCACCCGAGATCGACGCGACCCTACTCGACGAGATCCGCTCCTCGCACGGCCAGGCGCTGGTCGACGCGATCGCGACCGAGGGCAAGCTCGAGCGCTACGAGGCGATCGACGCGGTCAAGGACGAGGTCGTCGCCAAGTACGCCCCGGAGAGCGACGACGACGAGGCGGACGGCGCCCGCAAGAGCGAGGTCGGCGCCGCCTTCGACGCGATCGAGAAGGACACGATCCGCAAGGCGATCGCGGTCGACAAGAAGCGCCCCGACGGCCGCGCCCAGGACGAGATCCGGCCGATCGAGTGCGAGGTCGACATCTCCCCGCGCGTGCACGGCTCGGCGCTGTTCACCCGCGGCGAGACCCAGATCCTCTCCAACGTGGCGCTGGGCACGACGCGGATGGACATGCGGCTCGACACGCTGGGCCTGCAGACGACCAAACGCTTCTGGCACCACTACAACTTCCCGCCCTTCTCGGTCGGGGAGGCCGGCTTCATGCGCGGCCCGAAGCGGCGCGACATCGGCCACGGCGCGCTCGCCGAGCGGGCGCTCGAGGCGACGATCCCCGACGAAGAGAGCTTTCCCTACGTGCTGCGGGTGGTCTCGGAGACGCTCGAGTCCAACGGCTCCTCCTCGATGGGCTCGGTCTGCGCCTCCTCGATGGCCCTGCAGGCGGCGGGCGTGCCGGTCTCCGCGCCGGTCGCCGGCGTCGCGATGGGGCTGATCAAAGAGGGCGACGACTACATCGTGCTCACCGACATCGCCGGCGTCGAGGACCACCTCGGCGACATGGACTTCAAGGTCGCCGGCACCGCCGACGGGATCACCGCCCTGCAGATGGACATCAAGATCACCGGCGTCACCTTCGACATCCTGCGCGACGCGCTCGCCCAGGCCAACGAGGGCCGGCAGTTCATCCTCGGCAAGATGGCCGAGGCGATCGACGGCCCGCGGGAGATCCTCTCCCAGCACGCGCCGCGGATCGAATCGATCAAGATCGACCCGGAGAAGATCGGCGCCGTGATCGGCAAAGGCGGAGAAACGATCCGCGCGCTCTGCGAGGAGTTCGAAGCGGAGATCGACGTCGAAGACGACGGCACGATCCGGATCTACGCGCCGACCGGGGAACTGGTCGATGCGTGCGTCGCGCGGATCGAGTCGATGACCAAGGAGGCCGAGGTCGGCGACAAGTACCCGACCGCCAAGGTGGTCAAGACGACGACCTTCGGCGCCTTCGTCGAGCTGGTCAAAGGCACCGACGGCCTGCTGCACATCTCCAACGTCAAGCCCGGCGAGCGGGTCGACTCGGTCGACGACGTGCTCAGCTCCGGCGACGTGATCGACGTCACGGTGGTCGAGGTGGACCGCGAGCGCGGCCGCATCGGCCTGCGCCTCTCCGACGACCCCTCGGTCGCCGGCAAGTCGCCGGAGGAACTGGCCTCGGTCGGCTCCGGCGACGGCGGCCCGCGCCGCAACGGCGGCGATCGCGGACGCGGCGGCGGCGGTCGCGACCGGGGCCGCCGGCGCGAGCGCGAGCGGCGCGACTAGGCGCCTTGCCTGACGCGCGGCTAAGCGAGCTCGGCTCGGGCGTGCGGGTCGTGACCGAGGAGGTCCCCTCGGTCCGCTCCGTCGCGCTCGGGCTCTGGGTCCGCACCGGATCGAGGGACGAGGCGCCGGCCCAGGCCGGTGTCTCGCACTTCCTCGAGCACCTGCTCTTCAAGGGCACGGCGCGCTACTCGGCGATCGAGATATCCGAGCTCTTCGACGGGCTCGGCGCCTCGATCAACGCGGCGACCGGCAAGGAGACCACGCACCTGCACGCGCGCTTCCTCGACGAGCACACCGAGGCGGTCTTCGACCTGCTGGCCGAGATGCTGCTCGCCCCGACCTACCCCGAGATCGACTCCGAGCGCGAGGTCGTGCTCGAGGAGATCGCGATGTACGAGGACGAGCCGCAGGACCGCGTCCACGACGTGCTCGCCGAGGCGGTCTTCGGCGCCCATCCGCTCGGTCGCCGCGTGCTCGGCGATGCTCCGGTGATCTCCTCGATCCCGGTCCCGCAGATCGAGGCATACCGCCGCGAGCGCTACACCGGCGCCCACGTCGTGGTCGGTGCCGCCGGCCATCTCGAGCACGAGCGCATCGTCGCCCTCGCCGAGCGTCTGGTCGAGCCGCCGGCGGGCGGCGACGGCAGCGTTGCGGCCGACCCGCCGAGCGAGGACGGGCGACTGAGCTTCTACCCGAAGGACACCGAGCAGTACCACATCTGCTTCGGCGCTCCCGGCATCGTCCGCGACGACGAGCGCCGCTACGCGCTCGCCGTGCTCGACTCGATCTTCGGCGGCTCGACCTCCTCGCGGCTGTTCCGCGAGGTCCGCGAGAAGCGCGGCCTCGCCTACGCGGTCGGCTCCTACAACGATCAGTACACCGACTCGGGCCTGGTCGCCACCTACGTCGGCACGCGCGAGGACAACGTCGAGGAGGCCTGCGCCGTGATCGGCGCCGAGCTCGGGCGGCTGCGCAGCGAGCCGGTCTCGGGCGAGGAGCTGACGCGGGCGAAGGAGAACGTCAAGGGCCGCCTCGTGCTCTCCTCGGAGTCGACCGCGGCGCGGATGTCGCGGATCTCGCGCGCGACGCTCTTCGGCCTGCCGATCGAGAGCCTCGACACGATGCTGGCCAAGATCGACGCGATCGAGGTCGACGAGCTGAGCGCGCTGGCCGCCGAGCTCTACGCCCCCGAGCGCCTCTCGGCCGCCTGCATCGGCCGCGACGAGGACCGCTTCCGCAGCGCGCTGGAACCGGTCTCAGAGGGCCTGGTCGCAGCGTGATCCGAGTCGCCGTCTCCGGCGCCGCCGGCCGTATGGGCGAGACCGTCTGTGCGGCGGTCGAGGGCGCCGAGGGCATGGAGCTCACCGGCAGGGCCGATCCGGCGCTCAGGGTAGAGCTCGCCGAGGTGCTCGGCGACGCCGATGTCGTGGTCGAGTTCAGCACGCCGCAGACCGTGCTCGGCAACGCCGAGGCCTGCCTCGAGGCGGGGGTCCACGTCGTCGTCGGCGCCACCGGGTTCGACCTCGAGGCGCTGCGCAGCAAGGCCGAGGCGAGCGCGGCCAACTGCTTCGTCGCGCCCAACTTCGCGATCGGCGCCGTGCTGCTGATGCAGGCGAGCGAGGCGATCGCGCGCCAGATGCCCGAGTGCGAGATCGTCGAGCTGCACCACGACCGCAAGCTCGACGCGCCCTCGGGGACCGCCAAGCGCACCGCCGAGCTGATCGAGGCGGCCGGCGGCAACGTGCACGAGCCGATCCACTCGCTGCGTCTGCCCGGCCTGGTCGCCCACCAGGAAGTCGTCTTCGGGGGCGAGGGGCAGACGCTCTCGCTGCGCCACGACTCGATCGACCGCTCCTCGTTCATGCCCGGCGTGCTGCTCGCGGTGCGCAGGGTGGGGGAGCTACCCGCTCGCTTCACGGTGGGCCTGGAGAAGCTGCTGTGAGCGTCGACGCGACCGCTGAAGCCGAGCTGGTCAGCAGGGGCGAGGCGACCCCGGTCGAGCTCGCGGAAGCCGCGATCGCCCGGATCGAGGCGAGCAACCCGGAGATCAACGCGGTGATCCACCCGCTCTTCGAGCAGGGCCTGGAGGCGGCGCGCGGCGAGCTGCCCGACGGTCCCTTCAGGGGCGTGCCCTTCCTGCTCAAGGACCTCGGCGCCGCTTTCGCCGGCCAGCCGCTGCACCTCGGCATGGAATACCTCAAGCAACGCGACTTCCGCGCCCCCGTCGACACCTTCCTCGCCCAGCGCTTTCGCGCCGCCGGGCTGGTCACGCTCGGCAAGACCAACGCGCCCGAGCTCGGCATCCTGCCGACCACCGAGCCGCGCGCATACGGGCCGACCCGCAATCCCTGGAACACGGACCGCTCGGCCGGCGGCTCCAGCGGCGGCTCTGCGGCCGCGGTCGCGAGCGGCATGGTCTCGATCGCCCACGCCAACGACGGCGGCGGCTCGATTCGCATCCCCGCCTCCAACTGCGGCCTGGTCGGCCTCAAGCCGAGCCGCCAGCGGATCAGCGAGGGGCCGCTCGTCGGCGATTTCATGTCCGGCCTGACCGCCGAGCTCTGCGTCTCGCGCTCGGTCCGCGACACGGCGGCGCTGCTCGAGGCGGTGCACGGCCCGGCGCCGGGCGATCCCTATGTCGCGCCGCCGCCGCTGCGCCCCTACACCGAGGAGGTCGGCGCCGACCCCGGCAGGCTGCGGATCGCGATCTGGACCGGGACGATTTTCGAGCAGGACGCCGACCCCGAGGTCGTGACCGGGGCCCGCAACGCGGCCAAGACGCTCGAAGGTCTCGGCCACACGGTCGAGGAGGCCGAGATGAGCATGTTCGAGAGCATCCCGGTGATCGAGCCCTTCCTGATCCGCTGGGCGGCCGGCCAGGCGCAGGCGCTCGATCAGCTCGGCGTCGTCGGCGGCGCGCCGATCGGGCGCGAGGACGTCGAGCCGCTGACCTGGGCGCTCGCCGAGATCGGCCGCAGGCACAGCGCCGGCGAGTACCTCGAGGCGGTCGGCCAGCACCAGGTGATGAGCCGCATCCTCGCCGGGATCCACGAGTCCGGCTTCGACCTGCTGCTGACGCCGACGATGGGCGAGCCACCGCCGCCGCTCGGCAGCTTCGACGACTCCGGGCCCGAGCCGATGGCGGCCTTCGAGCGCGCCTTCATCTCCGGCTGCTTCACCGCGATCTTCAACGCCACCGGCCAACCGGCGATCTCACTGCCCCTGCACATGACCCCGGACGGGCTGCCCGTGGGCGTCCAGCTCGCCGCCCCGCTGGGCCGCGAGGACCTGCTGCTGCGGATCGCCTCCCAGCTCGAGCAGGCGGCGCCGTGGGCGGACCGCATACCCTCCCCGCGATGAAGCAGATGCGCGGAATCCTGACGGCGATGGCGACGCCCTTCGCGCCCGGCGGCGGCGTCGACGAGGCGGCGGCCCGCAAGCTCGCTGCCCACCTGATCGAGCACGGCTCGCACGGGGTGGTCGTCGCCGGCTCCTCCGGCGAGGCCGCGACGCTCGACGACGAGGAGCACATCGCGCTGCTGCGCGCGGTCGTCGAGGAGGTCGGCGAGCGGGCGACGGTGATCTGCGGCACCGGCACCAACGACACGCGCCACTCGGTCGAGTTGACCAGGGCCGCTGCCGACGCCGGCGCCGACGCCGCGCTGATCGTCACGCCCTACTACAACAAGCCCACCTTCCCCGGGATCCGCGCCCACTTCGAGGCGATCGCCGCCGCCGTTCCCGGCCTTCCCCTGATCGCCTACAACATCCCCTCGCGGGTCGTGATCAATCTCGGCCCCACCGAGCTGGCCGAGCTGGCGAAGATCGACGGCGTCGTCGCGGTCAAGCAGGCCAACAACGACGAGCTGCAGCCGATCGAGGGCATGGCGCTGCTGGCCGGCAACGACGACGGCTTCCTGCGCACGCTGGAGCTGGGCGGGGCGGGCGGCATACTCGTCGCCTCGAACGTGATCGGGCCACAGATGCGCGAGGTCTGGGATGTCTCCCAGGCGGGCGATCTGGAGCGGGCGCGCGAGCTCGACGCCGGGCTGCGTCCCGTCTACGAAGCGATGGGCCTGGTCACCAACCCGATCCCGCTCAAGGCGGCGCTGGAGATGACCGGGCTGATCCCGCACGGAGGCCTGCGCCTGCCGCTCTACGAGCTCGACGCGGAGCAGCGCGCGACGGTGCGCGAGGCGCTCGAAGCAGCCGGCGTCGCGGTGGGCGGCTAGCGTGGCCGCGAAGCTCCGCGTGCTGCCGCTCGGCGGCCTCGGCGAGATCGGCAAGAACATGACCGTGGTCGAGTACGACGGCAGGATCGTCGTCGTCGACACCGGGCTGATGTTCCCGACGCCGGAGATGCTCGGCATCGACCTCGTCCTGCCCGACTTCGGCTACCTGCGCGATCGCGCCGAGGACATCGAGGCGATCGTGCTCACCCACGGCCACGAGGACCACGTCGGGGCGCTGCCCTACGTGCTGCGCGAGATCGGCATGCCGCCGGCGATCTACGGCGGCCAGCTGACGATCGGCATGGTCCGCTCCAAGCTCGACGAGCACAAGCTGAAGAACGCCCCGCTGGAGGAGCTGCCGGCCGGCAAGAAGGTGCAGGCGGGTCCGTTCGAGCTCGAGCTCGTCCACCTCGCCCATTCGATCCCTGACGCCCGCGGCGTGATCCTCGGCACGAAGCTGGGCAAGATGCTGATGACCGGCGACTACAAGTTCGACCAGACCCCCGTCGACGGCCGCCCGGCCGACACCTCGCGCCTCGCCGAGCTCGGCAGCGAAGGCCTGCTGCTGCTCTGCGGCGACTCGACCAACGCCGACCGGCCCGGGATCGCGCCCTCGGAGTCGAGCGTCGGCCCGGCGCTGCTGGAGACCTTCGAAGCCTGCAAGGGGCGGATCATCGTCACCTCCTTCGCCTCCAACATCCACCGCGTCCAGCAGGTGATCGACGCCGCCATAGCGCTCGACCGGCGCGTCGCCCTGGTCGGCCGCTCGATGCGCAAGAACTACAACATCGCCTCCAACCTGGGGATCGCCGAGGCGCCCTCGGGGCTGTTCATCCAGCCGCGCGAGATCGAGGACTTCCCCGACGAGCAGGTCGTCGTGATCTCGACCGGCAGCCAGGGCGAGCCGCTCTCGGCGCTGCGGCGAATGGCCAACAACGACCACCGCGACGTCGAGCTGCACTCCGGCGACACGGTCGTCTTCTCGGCAACCCCGGTGCCCGGCAACGAGCGCGCCGTCAACGAAACGATCGATCGCATCTACGAGATCGGCGCATCGGTCGTGACCGCGAAGGACGCCCCGATCCACGCTTCCGGCCACGGCTGGCAGGAGGAGCTGAAGCTGATGCTCAACCTGACCAGGCCGCGCTACGTGATGCCGGTCCACGGCGACTACCAGCGGCTGCGCCTGCACTCCCAACTCGCCCACTCGGTCGGGATCGACCCCGAGAACGTCTTCCAGGGCCGCAACGGCCTGCCGCTCGAGGTCGGTCCGGACGGGGCGGCCTTCGGCAAGGAGGTCCACGCGGGCGTCGTTTACGTCGACGGTGTCAACGTCGGCGAGCCCGATGACGTGGCGCTGCGCGACCGCCGTGAGATCTCCGCCGACGGCATCTTCATCGTCGTCGCGACCGTCTCCTCGGAGGACGGCAGCGTCGTCGCCGACCCGGAGGTGATCGTGCGCGGCGTGCCGCTGCCCGACGACGGCGAGGACTGGGTCGAAGAGCTCAGGGACGTCGCCGAGGACTCGCTCGAGGACGCGGCCGAAGCGGGCACCCGCGAGCTGCACCTGATACAGGAAGACCTGCACGACGCGATCGCCAAGCTCGTCTACAAGAAGCTGCGCAGCCGGCCGATGATCCTGCCGGTTGTCGTCGAGGTCTAAGAGAAAAAAAGGGCCCGCCGGACGCGTTGGGGAGACCCGGCGGACCCTGTTGTGTCTCGTCCAGGGCGAAGATAGGACGGGGCGCTAAAGCGTATCTAAAGCTCCCTTAATTGCTTTCTCAGACTTTTGCAATGGCAGGATGACGCGGAAGAGCGCGCCCCCCGAGGCGGACTCGCCGACCTCGGCGCTGCCGCCGTGCGATCGGGCGACGGCGCTGACGATCGCCAGGCCGAGGCCGCTGCCGCCACTGGTCGCAGTGTCGGCGGGCCCCTCGCCGCGGACGAAGCGCTCGAAGATCTGCTCGCGCAGATCGGCCGGGACGCCGGGGCCGTCGTCGGCGACCTCGACCAGGGCGTCGTCGCCCTGGCGCCGCAGGCGGAGCCCGATCGTCGAGCCCGAGGGCGTATGGCGGGCGGCGTTGTCGAGCAGGTTGAGCACCATGCGGTGCAGCTCGTCCGGGTTGCCGTCCAGCGGCAGGGGCAGGTCGTTGTCGATCCGCAGCTCGCGTTCGCCGATCGTCGGCGCGACCTCGACGGCGGCGTTGCCGGCGATCTCGGCGAGGTCGCAGCGGGTGCGGGCGCCGATCCGGCCTGCGTCGGCCCGGGCGAGCAGCAGCAGGTCGCCGACGAGCCTGCTCATCCGCCCTGAGGAGCGCAGCGCCGAGTCGATCATCGCCCGCTCTTCGCCCTGCTCGGGGCGCTCCAGCGAGGCCTGCAGCAGCTCGAGGTTGGCGAGGATGCTGGTCAGCGGGGTGCGCAGCTCGTGCGAGGCGTCGGCGACGAACTCGCGCTGCTTGCGCAGCGCCGCTTCGCGCTCGCTGCGGGCGGCGTCGAGCGAGCGCAGCATCTGCCCTAACGTGCGCGCCAACTCGCCGACCTCGTCGTCGGCCGGCATGTCCGGCATGTTGCTGGACGGGTCGCCGGTCTCGGCGATCGTCCGGGCGGTAGCGGTCAGCGAGGAGATCGGCCGCATCGCCCGGCGCGCGATCGCTACGCCGGCGAAGGCGGCCAGCACCGTCGCGCCGAGCACGCCGCCGAGGATGAACAGCCAGAGCCGGTCGATCGTCGAGTCGATGTGCGCCTCGTCGCGCCCGTACTGGACGTATCCCGCGATGCGGCCGCTGCGGCCGCTGCGCAGCGCGACCGTGACGACCCGCATCGTGCCGACCTCCCTGACTCCGGGCACCGGTGGGCCGAGCTCGGCCGCGCCGGGGCTTGCGTCGCGCTGCTGCCCGCGTGCGTCGTAGATCCGCGCCGAGGCGTCATTGGGGCTGACGAAGTCGGCGAGGTCGGGCTCGCGCACGATCAGCGTGTTGGTGATCGTGTCGACGATCTGCACCTGCGAGGCGAGCGTCGCCACCGCTCCCTGGATCTCGCGGTTGAAGTCGTCGCGGACGCGCTGTGCGGCGAGGTTGCCGACGATCGCCCCGAAAAGCAGCAGGATCGCCGCGGTCAGCCCGGCCGAGACGGCGGCGAGGCGCCAGGTCACGGGCCAGTTACGCGGCCGCGGCACCGTCAGTCCCTGAGCACGTAGCCGGCACCGCGCTTGGTGTGCAGCAGGCGTGCCTCCCCACCGGCCTCGAGCTTGCGCCGCAGGTTGGAGATGAAGACGTCGATCGTGTTGGTCGCCGCCATCGGGTCGTAGCCCCAGACCTCGTCGAGCAGGCGCTCGCGCGAGACGACGAGGCGCTCGTTGTGCATCAGGTATTCGAGCAGCTCGAACTCGCGGTTGGTCAGCTCGATTTCGCGCTCGCCGCGCCTGACCTCGCGGCTGGCCGGGTTCAGGGTGAGGTCGCCGACCTGCAGCGAGGCAGACCCACGCGGCGGCCGCCGGCGCAGCAGGGCGCGGATCCGGGCGAGCAGCTCGACCCGCTCGAAGGGCTTGACCAGGTAGTCGTCGGCGCCGCTGTCGAGCCCGCCGACGCGGTCCTCGGTCTCGGCCCGCGCGGTCAGGATCAGGATCGGCACGTCGCTCTCGGCGCGCAGCCGACGGCAGACCTCGACCCCGTCCATGCGCGGCAGGCCGAGGTCGAGCACGACGACGTCGGGCACGAAGCCGCCGGCCAGGTCGAGAGCCTCGACCCCATCGCCGGAGGTCTTCACCTCGTAGCCCTCGTTGCGCAGCGAGCGCCGCAGCACGTCGGCGATCTCCTCGTCGTCCTCGACGACGAGCACCCGCCCCTCAACGACCCCGTTGTCCTCGCCGACGGCAAGCATCGAGATGATGTTAGCCGCGTCGCGCCATGCTTTCCGGTGCTTTTAGGCTCAATTTAGGCACGGAGATAGCGGGGAAAGCCGCGGTTCGGGTGCGATTGCCATCCACCTCGCTTGCGATGATCGATCGCAGCCCCGTGAGCCCGTCAGCAGCCGTCCATCTCCATGCCCACAGCGAGTACTCGCTGCTCGACGGCGCCTGCAAGATCGACGCGATGGCGGCGCGCGTGGCGGAGATGGGCCAGCCGGCGCTGGGCCTCACCGACCACGGCGTGATGAACGGCGCGGTCGAGCTCTACAAGGCCTGCCGGAAGCACGGGGTCAAGCCGATCGCCGGGCTGGAGGCCTACTTCGTCGACGACGTCGGCTCGATCAAGGAGAAGCCCAAGTACGAGCGCAACCACATCACCCTGCTGGCCGAGAGCGACGCCGGCTTCGCCAACCTGGTCAAGCTCACCTCGGCCGGTTTCCTCGAGGGCTTCTCGCGCGGCAAGGCCAACGTCGACATGGAGATGCTGGCCGCGCATGCCGAGGGCGTGATCGTGCTCACCGGATGCCTGCAGTCGCGCTTCTGCCGGCGCCTGGTCGAAGAGCGCGAGGGCGACGCGCGTGCCCACGTCGACGACCTGATCCAGGCTTTCGGCCCCGAGCAGGTCTACTTCGAGGTGCAGAAAAACGGCATCGAGGAGCAGGAGAAGGCCAACCGGGGGATCGTCCGCTTCGCCCGCGAGCTGAACCGGCCGCTGGTCGGCACCGCCGACGTGCACTACCTGCGCCGCGAGGACTTCGACAACCACGCGGCGCTGCTCTGCGTGCAGACGAAGTCGACGCTCGAGGCGCCGAAGATGAGCTTCGACACCAACGAGTTCTATCTCAAGGACAACGAGGAGATGGGCGCCTCCTTCGCCGAGTGGCCGGAGGCGATCCCGAGCACGCTGGAGATCGCCGAGCGCTGTTCGATCGAGATCGAGCTCGGCAAGCTGCTGCTGCCGCGCTACCCGACCGAGGACGGCGAGGAGCCGGAGGCGATGCTGCGCCGGATCGCCGCCGAGGGGCTGCGCGAGCGCTACGGCGACCCGGTCCCGGCCGAGGCCCGGCAGCGGATGGAGTTCGAGCTCGGCGTGATCGAGGAGATGGGCTTCTCCTCCTACTTCCTGATCGTCTGGGATTTCGTCCGCTACGCCAAGCAGAACGGCGTCGCGGTCGGACCGGGCCGCGGCTCCGCGGCCGGCTCGATCGTCTCCTACAGCCTCGAGATCACCGACCTCGACCCGCTCGAGCACGATCTGCTGTTCGAGCGCTTCCTCAACCCCGGCCGCAAATCCATGCCCGACATCGACATCGACTTCTCGGTGCGCGGCCGCGAGCGGATGATCCGCTACGTCGGTGAGAAATACGGCCGTGAATCGGTCGCCCAGATCATCACCTTCGGCAAGATGGCGCCGCGCGCGGCGACCCGCGATGCCGCCCGTGTGCTCGGCTTCGACTACGGCAGCGGCGACCGCCTCGCCAAGCAGATCCCCGAGCCGATCATGGGCCGCAGCCCCTCTTTCGAGGAATGCCTGCGGCCGGGCCAGGAACTGAAACGGACCTACGACTCCGAGCCGGACGCGAAGCGGATCGTCGACGTCGCCCAGGGCCTCGAGGGGATAATCCGCAACAACTCGATCCACGCCGCGGCGGTGGTCATCGCCGACCGGCCGCTGCAGGAGATCGTGCCCCTGCAGCTAGCCGAGGACCGCGGCACGGCCGAGAAGGGGGAGAAGCAGTACAAGATCGTCACCCAGTACTCGATGGGCCCGATCGAGGAGATCGGGCTGCTCAAGATGGACTTCCTCGGCCTGCGCAACCTCGACGTGATCGAGGACGCGATCGAGATCATCGAACGCTCGCGCGGGGAGCGGCTCGACGTCGCCGAGATCCCGACCGACGACGCGAAGACCTTCGAGATGCTGACCAGGGGGGACGGAACCGGCGTCTTCCAGCTCGAGTCCGAGGGCATGCGCGAGGCGATGAAGAAGGTGAAGCCGACCGAGTTCGACGACATCGTCGCGCTCGTATCGCTCTACAGGCCCGGGGCGATGAGCTACATCCCGGCCTACGCCAAGGGCAAGCGCAACCCCGATTCGGTCACCTATCCCGACGAGCGCCTGCGGCCGATCACCGAGTCGACCTACGGCTGCGTCCTCTACCAGGAGCAGCTGATGGAGATCGCCAAGCAGATGGCCGGCTTCAGCCCCGCCGAGGCCGACGACCTGCGCAAGGCGATCGGCAAGAAGAAGCGCGACCTGATGGCGACGATGAAGTCGAAATTCATGGAGGGGATGGCGGCCTCTGGAACCGCAGCCAAGGTGGCCGCCGACATGTGGTCGCTGATGGAGGCCGCGGCCGACTACTCGTTCAACAAGTCGCATGCCGCCTGCTACGCGCTGATCGCCTACCGCACCGCCTATCTGAAGGCGAACTACCCGGCCGAGTACATGGCGGCCGTGATCTCCTCGGTGATGAACACGAAAGACAAGGTGCCCTTCTTCGTCAACCGCTGCGCCGAGATGGGGATCGAAGTGCTGCCACCCGACGTCAACGTCTCTGACCACGACTTCGTCGTCTCCGAGAAGGCGATCCGGTTCGGTCTCGATGCCGTCAAGAACGTCGGGCACGCCGCCGTCGAGGCGATCCTCTGCGCCCGCGAGGATGCCCCGATCGACTCGATCTGGGACTTCTGCGAGCGGGTCGACTCGCGCGCGGTCAACAAAAGGGCGATCGAATGCCTGATCAAGTGCGGCGCGCTCGACTCGACCGGGGCGACCCGCCGCGGCATGCTGGAGGCGCTTCCGGCTGCGCAGTCGGCCGGCCAGAAGGCCCAGGAGGACGCGCAGCTCGGGCAGGGTTCGATCTTCGACTTCGGCGGCGGCGACGAGGGGGCGGGGGAGGGCGGCTCCAGCTCCCAGCACCGTCCACCGATCTCCGCCGCCGAGTTCGAGCGTCGCGAGCTGCTCGCGATCGAGAAGGAGACGCTCGGCACCTACCTCTCCTCGCACCCGCTCACGGAAGTCCGCGAGGCGCTGCGGGCGCGGGTCGACTGCGGCCTGGCCGATCTCGCCGACAAGCCGGACGGCTCCTGGGTGACGGTCGGCGGGATCGTCGCCGACGCGAAGAAGATCCGCACCAAGAGCGGCAACCAGATGATGTTCGCGACGCTCGACGACATCGACGGGCAGATCGAGATGCTGGTCTTCAAGGCCGACCAGTCCGACAGCGCCGCGGTGATCGAGCCCGACGCCGTCGTCCTCGTCCGGGGTCGCATCGACCACAAGGACCGCGGCGAGACGAAGCTGGTCGTGCAGGAGGCGGAGCGCTTCGAGCCCGACGTCGAGGAGATCGCCGCGGCGAGTGCGGCGGCGAGCGCGGCGGCCGAGCCGATCAGGCTGCAGACCGACGCCCTCACCCTCGGCACCCCCGGCTTCCTCGAGGAGCTCAAGGCGGTGCTGGAGCACCACAGGGGCGAGGCGCCCGTCCTCCTCGCGATCTCCGACGGCAACGGCGGCAGCCGCGAGATGAAGCTCGGAGACGAGTTCCGCGTGCGGCCCTCGGGCAGCCTGCGGGCGGAGCTCGACCAGGTTCTGGGCGCCGCCGCGCTGGCTGCCTAGACTTCGGGTGTGCCCGCTATTCGCCAGAAGACCGGTGAGTGCCGTCAGTGCCGCTCCTTCTGCGACAAGATGGTCGAGCCGCGCAGCTGTGTCGAGCTCGGCTGCCGCTACCTGTACAGCTTCGTCGACTCGCTGACCGGCACCCAGTACGTCGGCTGCATGCAGCAGGTGTTCGGCGCCGAGGTCGCGCTCGAGGCGGTCCAGCAGCCGGGCGGCTTCGGCGGCGTCAGGATGACGGGCGCGGCGCTTTCGCACTGCCCCTTCACCGTCGAGCGCGCCTACGACGGCGGCGGCGAGCGGGAGGCCTGTGTCAACCCGCGCTTCTTCGACTGCACCGACGAGGGGCCGGAGGGACTGCGCGCCTTCGACCTACGAGATCTGGCGCAGGAATCGCAAGGCCTCTGAGTCGGCACGTAGGGCGACATGGTTCCGTGTAGGATTCCGCGCCATGAGCGATGATGCGGCAGTGGCGGAGCAGATCGTGAGCGAGGCGGCCGGCGACGGCGCCGGGGCGGATGCTGATGGCCCCAAGTTCACGCTCGAGCTGAACCAGGACCAGCAGGACATCCGCGACTGGGTGCACGGCTTCGCCGAGGGCGTTGTCCGGCCGGCCGCGGAGGAATGGGACGAGCGCGAGGAGACGCCCTGGCCGGTGATCCAGGAGGCCGCCAAGATCGGCCTCTACGGCTTCGAAGCGCTGGGCCAGTTCTGGGCCGATGAGACCGGGCTGACGCTGCCGATCGCCAACGAGGAGCTCTTCTGGGGCGACGCCGGCATCGGCATGGCGATCATGGGCACCTCGCTCGCCGTCGCCGCGATCTTCGGGCAGGGGACCCCGGAGCAGATGGGCGAGTGGATCCCGCAGTGCTTCGGCACGGCCGAGGACCCCAAGGTCGCCGCTTTTTGCTCCTCGGAGCCCGACGCGGGCTCCGACGTGGCGGCGATCCGCACCACCGCCAAGTACGACGAGGCCAACGACGAATGGGTGCTCAACGGCCAGAAGGCCTGGGCGACGAACGGCGGCATCGCCGACGTCCACGTCGTGATCGCCACCGTCGACCGCGAGCTCAAGTCGCGCGGCCACGCGGCCTTCGTGATCCCGCCCGGTACCAAGGGCTGCGAGCAGGGCGCCAAGGTCAAGAAGCACGGCCTGCGCGCTTCGCACACTGCCGACGTCCACCTCGACGACTGTCGCGTGCCGGGCTCCTGCCTGCTCGGCGGCAAAGAGAAGCTCGACGAACGGCTCGCCCGCGTGCGCGAGGGCAAGCGCTCGAAGTCGCAGGCGGCGATGCAGACCTTCGAGGCGAGCCGCCCGACCGTCGGCGCGCAGGCGCTCGGCATCGCCCGGGCCGCCTACGAGTACTCGCTCGAGTACGCCAAAGAGCGGCAGCAGTTCGGCAAGGCGATCATCGAGAACCAGTCGATCGCCTTCGCCCTTGCCGACATGAAGATGGAGATCGACGCCGCCCGGCTGCTCGTCTGGCGCGCCGCCTGGATGGGCCGCAGCGGCCAGAAGTTCGAGAACGCCGAGGGCTCGATGTCGAAGCTGAAGGCCGGCGAGGTCGCCGTCTGGTCAACCGAGCGGGCGATCCAGATCCTCGGCGGCAACGGCTACACCCGCGAGTTCCCGGTCGAGCGGATGCACCGCGACGCGAAGATCTACACGATCTTCGAGGGCACCTCCGAGATCCAGCGCCTGGTCATCAGCCGCGCGATCTCCGGCGTCCACGTCAAATAGGGGTCGCTCCCGAAATCATCGCGGTCCGGATGAGGCCGAGTGACACTGCGCGGATGCGGCCCCTCCTCGACCTCCCGCGTAGCGCTGCTACGCGGGAGTCGCGTCGTGACCGCCCCGCTGGGTCATCGGCCTCCCCGGCCTCGCGCTGATTTCGGTCGCGACCCCTTCGTTCGGAATTTCAATCCTTCGCGCCGCAGGCGCTTGGCCGCCGTGACTTCCTTCTTGTCGGGGCCCTTCTTTTCCGGGCCAGGGGTCTCGAGGGTGGCCGGGAGGCCCTCGAAGCGGGGCTCGGAGAGGAAGGCGCGCAGGCCGGCCTTGCCCATCTCGCCCTTGCCGATGTTGGCGTGGCGGTCGCGGCAGGAGCCGAGCGGGGTGGCGGCGTCATTGACGTGCAGGCAGCGCAGGCGCTCGAGGCCGACCTTCTCGTCGGCTTCGTCGACGATCTGCGAGAGCCTGTCCGGGTCGGTCACGTCGTAGCCCTGCACGAAGAGGTGGCAGGAATCGAGGCAGAGGCCGAGGCGCTCCCCGGATCCGGCCAGCTCGATCAGCTCGGAGGTCTCGTCGAAGTCGCGGCCGAGCAGGCCCTTGTGGCCGGCGGTCTGCTCGAGCAGCAGCGGGCAGCTCTCGCTGTCTTTCAGCGCAGCGGCAATCACTTTGGCTGCCCGCTTCATCGACGGCCCGTGCGGCTCGCCTTTCTGGGCGCCGGGATGGAGGACGACGCCGGCGGCGCCGATCCCGTCGCCGATCCGCAGCGCATGGGTCAGCGAGGCCAGCGACTTCTTGCGCAGCTCCTTGTCTTTGGTCGCACAGTTGATCAGGTAGACGGCGTGGATCGCGACCGCTTCCACCGGCGAGTCGGCCATCGCTTCTTTGAACTCGACGAAGTCGTCGTCGCTGTATTTCGTCGGCCGCCACATGCGCGGGCTCTGGTTGAAGATCTGAATCGACTCGCAGCCGCGCTCGGCGCCGCGCTCGATCGCTTTCGCCAGGCCGCCAG
>Ga0210101_1000146_pt1 | contig 24852 bp, 13 predicted proteins | sample Muzzi_PWC_D1_FD_185534 | JGI IMG/M metagenome (GOLD analysis project Ga0210101, IMG submission 185534) | Wetland microbial communities from San Francisco Bay, California, USA, that impact long-term carbon sequestration - Muzzi_PWC_D1 (SPAdes) | ecosystem: Environmental > Aquatic > Marine >... | reverse complement strand
CAGCCAGCCCGAATGTATCAGTGGTGACAGCTATGTGCTACGCGTGACGCCGCCAGCCACTGGTTATAATGCCGGTGAGTCATTTATTATTCCAGCGCAGACGAATGCGTCAACTGCCCCGATTTCAGTTCCGGGATGCCTGGGGACGGCAGCTGATGCGGTAGCGGCTACCCCTGACCACTGTGAAGTACAAACTAGTGCGACGGAACCACCGCTGTCGTCAGTAGCCGGCAGCGCCGCTACGGATTATCACCTGCACCTGCTGCTGGCAAATGGCCAGATACCGGGTGAGAGTCAATTGTTCAACAACCATATACCGGTCGATCCTGTTCTGGATCAGGCTGTGACTATTTCCAAGACCACGCCGCTGATGAATGTCTCCCGTGGTGAGCTGGTTCCCTATACCATAGTGATCAATAACACCTTACCGGTCCCGCTCACCAATATTACCGTGTTTGATACTATTCCGGCCGGCTTCAAGTATATCGACGGCTCGGCGCGGCTCAATGGTGTGGCGACTGATCCAGTGGTCAATGGCCTGCAATTGAGCTGGAGTATACCGGATATAGCGGTCAACGACAGTGACAGGATAGAACTGGTGCTTGTCGCCGGCGCTGGAGTAAGCGAAGGTGAATATGCCAACCGCGCCCGTGTATACAGCAGTATGACATCAGCTTATGTATCGGAAGAAGCGGCTGCAACAGTGCGCGTGGTACCCGATCCTGCCTTCGATTGTACCGATATCATCGGCAAGGTATTCGATGACCGGAATATGGACGGTTACCAGGATGACGACGAGCCAGGTCTGTCCGGCGTGCGGCTCGCTACCGCCAGGGGATTACTGGTGACCAGCGATGAGTATGGGCGTTTCCATGTTACCTGTGCAGCCAGCCCTGACGAGCAGCGCGGCAGTAATCTTATCCTCAAGCTGGATGAAAGGTCACTGCCGAGTGGCTATCGCGTGACAACGGAAAACCCGCGGGTGCAGCATGCTACCCGTGGCAAGATGGTACGTTTCAATTTCGGCGCCACAGTGCATCATGTAGTGACCCTGAGTGTTGCCGAGGGAGCATTCGAGAAAAACGCGGCACGGATACGCCCGCAATGGCTGCCCCGCCTGGATGTACTAATCAGCGAATTACGCAAAAAGCCGTCGGTACTACGTCTGACTTACCTGGCGGATGTCGAAACAGAGGCACTGGTCGATGATCGTGTCGAGGTGTTGAGGAGAGAGATACAGAAACGTTGGCGGCAGAACAGCACCAATGATCTGGCCGTTGAAAATGAAGTCTTCTGGCGCCACGGTCGTCCTGTCAGCAAGTCAGCCGGCATGGATGTGTCCAATTTTACGCCGGGCAAGGCCAATCCTGCCGGCTTTGGTGAGGATTCCGAAATGCAACTGCCATTCGGTTATGCCTATTCGCAATGGTTGCAGGATGACAGCGCCTATCGTGTAGACGATGGCCCAAGATTCGAGACCAGGCAGGTCACCGAGAAGAAATTTACGACCATGAAACTGGAGGGCCTGGTACCTCCGATTCTGTTCAAATCCGGCAAGGCCGATATCCCGGATGAGGTTGTCGCCAAGTTGCGGGAGATTCTCGACGGAATGAACGACCGCGCCAACGTGCGCCTGCATTTTATCGGTCACACTGACAATGTCAGATTGCGGGGCGCCCTGAAGCACAAGTATGAAGATAATATGGGGCTCTCCAAGGAGCGTGCAGGTACGACGGCCGAGTTTTTCCAGCGGGCGCTGGGCTTACCACCGGAGGCCATTTCCTATGAAGGTATGGGGGATACCATGCCGGTGGCCAGTAACAGAACCGCCGTCGGCAGAGCACGTAACCGCCGTGTCGAGGTGCAGGTATGGTATGACGAGATCAGTGAGGAACAGGTAGAACGCAAGGTCGAGATTGATCGTGACATCAAACGGGTCATGGTGTGTCATGTTGAAACGATGTGCAAGCTGCGTTACAAGGAGGGCCATTCACGCCGAACCAGACTGAAAAACCTCATACCGCCGTTCCATTATGATGAAGGTGTATCAGAAATACCGGCTCAATATCTGCGACAGCTGAAACAGGTGCTGCATAATCTGTCGAACAAGAACAATGTCAAGATCAGGTTTATCGGTTATACGGACAATACCCCGCTTGCGGAACGTAATGCCCGTATCTATGGCGATCATGTCGGTCTGTCCAAGGCCAATGCCCGACGTGTGGCTATCCTGATGCAGGAGGCTCTGGGGCTGGATAGCATGGCGATTGAAAGTACGGGCAGAGGATCGGTTAATCCGCTTGCTTCCAATAATTCGGAGAAGGGGCGGGCGCTGAACCGTCGTATCGAGGTGGAATTCTGGCATGATGATCCGCTGGAGGATTTACCGGATGAGCCGCAGATCTGTCCGGAGGATGCCGCCGCAGAAACCGTCGAGCGTGTTTACAATCCGCCGGAAGGAGATTTCAGCCCGATCCATTTTGAGAACGGCCAGCCGCAGATTGCAGAAAATTTAATCGGGCGTCTGCAGCGCGCCATGACGGATGTCAGTGACAAAGGGAATGTACGCCTGCGGTTTATCGGCTATACCGGCAATAAACGCCTGGATAGGCGCACGGCCATGGTTTATGGCGATGATATCGGCCTGTCTACGGCGCGGGCACGTCGGACGATGGAGGCCGTCAAGGCACAGATGGGCCTGAGCGATGCCCAGGTCGAGTACGAGGGGCGCGGTTATGTACAGTCACTTGATGTTGCAAATACCGGATTCATAGAACTTGAACGCTCCAAGGTTGAGGTGCAGGTCGTCTATGATGAACTGGCGTTGCTGGATGATATGGAGGGTGTAATGATCAAGCGCATTACCCGCAACGTGGAAATCAGGAATCCCTTTGCCCTGAATATGATGCGTATATCCGTCGATGGCCAGCCGCTCAATGACCCGCACAAGAATATTCCTGATGTCCAGCGCTGTACCGACGTGGCTCTCGACCGTGCCCGGGTGCAATTCAGTTTTGACAACATGCAGGTCAAGCCGCGACTGAATGTAACTGCCTGGCCTGATGTTGTCGCCTTTAATGATCTGGCGGATACGGATCTTGTCGAGAACAGTGTGCATTTCAGGAGTTATAGTAACTTCCCGGCCTTCATCAATAGGGCAGAGGTGCGCCTGTTCCGTGCCGACCAGTCAACACGGGACACGCCGGTTGCTATAGTTGCCCTGGATGAGCACGGTGAGGCGCAGTGGCAAGTCGCCATTGATGAGTATACAACGCCGCGTACGCTTCTGAAGTATGTGCTTCGGGTTTACGACAAACAGGATAATTTCAGCGAGACAGGCGAACAGACGCTGTGGATCGTTGATCGGCCAGAAACCGATAGCGACGCGGGCGATATCGACAGGCATTTGCTGGCCGGTTATGGTGAAAACAGGCTGGCACTTGACAATATTCCGCTCAATGGTGGCGTTGTCCGAATCCATGGTCAGGATGTACCGAAAAATCATCAGGTATGGTTTGCCGGTCGGCCGCTGCCAGTCACCGACAACGGTGAATTTGCCGGCGAGTATATTCTGCCTTCAGGGCTGCATACCGTGGAAGTGGCAATTGTCGATGAGGCCGGCAACGGTGATGTGTATCAGCGTGACCTGGCGCTGGAGAAGGGAGACTGGTTCTATGTCGGCATGGCGGACCTGAACGTCAGTCGTGACCGAACCAACGGACCTGCGCAACTGGTGACCGGTGATCAAAACCATTTTAACAATGATCTGAGTCTGGACGGTCGGCTGGCCTTTTATATCAAGGGTAAGCTGGCCAATGAGTCGGTGTTTACCGCCAGTGCCGACACCCGTGAAGGGCCGATCGAGGAACTGTTCACCAACTTTATGGACAAGTATCCCGAGTCGCTGTTCCGTCGTATTGATCCGGATTATTTCTATCCTACCTACGGTGATGACAGCCAAGTTGAGGAAGATGCACCCACGGACGGCAAGTTCTACATCAGATGGCAGAAAGACAATAATTACGGCCTGTGGGGTAACTTCGATATTGCCTATATGGACAGTCGCCTGGCCCAGGTTGACCGGGTACTCTACGGTTTTAATACAAACTATGAGAGTGATTCCGCAACCAACTTCGGTGAGAAACATTATTCTGTCAATCTGTTCGCCGCCGAATCGGGAACCCAGGCAGGTCGTGATGAACTTCTCGGCACCGGCGGCTCGCTGTATTACCTGCGTCATCAGGATATCCTGACAGGTTCTGAACGCCTGCGCATCGAGATGCGCGATGCCGTATCCGGGCTGGTAGTCGGGGTCAAGAACCTGGTCCACGGGCTTGATTATGATATCGATTACATCCAGGGACGAATCATGCTCAGCAGGCCGCTTTCCGCTTCGGCATCGTCAGGGATGCTGGTGGACAGTGCCGACCTTGGCGGTAATGATGTCTATCTGGTGGCGCGTTATGAATATACCCCCGGCTTCGCCACCCTGGATGATGTCATGACCGGGGGGCAGGGTTATTACTGGCTTACGGATCGTATCAGGCTGGGTATTACCGCCGAAGACAGCCGGAAGACCGGTGAACGTAATGCCCTGGGGGCTTTGAATCTGACGTTCAGAAAGAGCGCCGGAACCTGGCTCAAACTGGAACAGTCCAGCAGTCAGGGGGCGGTTTCATCATCATTGTTGTCCGCCGATGGAGGCTATGCATTCAACGAACTGGCCTTGGCGCCGGGAACCGATCTAAAGGCTAAGGGGCAACGAATAGATTTCAGTATTCGCTTTGAAGACGTGTTTGATAACTTCAATGGCACGTTGACATTCTTTAATCAGCAACTGGATGCAGGTTATGCCGCACCCGGTCTGATTGCATTGACCGATACCAGTCAGAGTAGTCTGTTGTTACAGATACCTGTGAATGAGTTGTTCAGTATCCGTTTCAAGGTCGATGCCATGTCGCAGCAGGATGCCCTGGAGACGGAGGCCATGGAGGTTGATATAGACTACCAGATAAATGAAAACTGGAAGACCGGTCTGGGATACCGTAACGACCAACGGCGTGATCATTCAGCTTCAGTTATGTTGACCCAGCAACAGGGTGATCGTAACGATCTGGTTATCAACGCAGCTTATGATTCCCATGCTGACTGGACGGCCTACGGTTTTGTCCAGGGTACCACGGTGGTTTCGGGTAATCGCGATGAAAACGGCCGTGTTGGCGCCGGTGGCAGCTACCGGTTCAGTGACAGATTGATGCTGGATGGTGAACTGTCGGGTGGCGACCTCGGTGAGGCCGCTGATCTGGGGGTTGATTACAAGCTGACTGATAGTACCGGTCTCTACAGTAGTTATGCTCTGGAAAACGAACGTAGCGATAATGGTGTCAAGGCGCGCAAGGGCAATATGACGACCGGATTCAAGAGTCATTTTTCCGATAGTGCCAGTATCTATGTGGAGGAACAATACACTCATGGTGATGTGCCGACCGGCCTGACCCATGCACTGGGGATTGATCTGAATGTTAACGAGCATATGAACCTTGGTGTCGATATCGACATCGGTTCGCTGAGGGACAATATTACCGGGGCGGAAACCGGGCGAACCGCCATGGGTATCCATTATGGATACAAGTTTGCATCACTTGCCTATGCGGGGGCACTGGAATATCGCAACGACAGAACGGAACAGGCCGATACGTCAGTTGCGGAACGCAACGCATGGTTGACAAAAAACAGCGTCAAATATCAGCTGAATCCCGACTGGCGTTTGATCGGTAAATTGAATCTGTCTTCGAGTGAGAGTTCACTCGGGGATCTGTACGATGGCGAGTTTGTCGAAGCGGTTCTCGGTTATGCATTGCGGCCGGTTGATAATGATGCACTGAATGCATTGGTTAAATATACCTATTTTTACAACCTGCCGGCAGCTGATCAGGTTACAGGGGTCAATACCGCGGCGAATTATATACAGAAGAGTCATATTCTCTCAGCGGATATCCTTTATGATGTAACGAAGCAGTGGACCCTGGGGGGCAAATATGCCTATCGTGACGGTCTATTGGCGCTCGACAGGGTCAATCCCCAGTTCTTCGATAGTAATGCGTCATTGTATATCCTGAAGGCGGAGTGGCATTTTACCCGCCGCTGGGATGCGTTGATGGAAGGACGTATACTGGATGTAGCGGCTGCCGGAGATCGCCGTGACGGTCTGCTGTTAGGCATCTACCGCCAGCTCGGGGATCACCTCAAGCTTGGTACCGGTTACAACTTTACCGATTTCTCTGATGATCTGACCGATATGGATTATAACAGTCAGGGCTTATTCATTAATGCCGTTGGTAAGTTCTAACCGCGGAAGTCTGACCGTTTCCCGTGCTTTTGTCATGAACGATTAGCAATATAACCGACCTTCTGGCTGATTGCTTGGCGAAGAAGACAGGGCGATTATAAGTCGCTACAATAAGCCGCATGTCCGGAAACAGTATAGGAAAATTATTCATCGTCACCGGTTTCGGCGAAAGTCACGGACCGGCGCTGGGTTGTATTGTCGACGGTTGTCCGCCGGGGCTGGCGCTGTCCGAGGAGGACCTGCAACGGGATTTAGACCGGCGCAAGCCGGGTACGTCCCGGCATACGACACAGCGGCGCGAGGCCGATCAGGTGCGCATTTTGTCCGGGGTATTCGAGGGCGTGACGACCGGTACACCGATCGGTCTGCTGATCGAGAATACCGATCAGCGTTCGAAGGATTACAGCGAGATTATGGACCGTTTTCGTCCTGGCCATGCCGATTATACCTACCAGCAAAAATACGGTTTTCGTGATTACCGCGGTGGCGGGCGCTCGTCGGCGCGCGAGACGGCGATGCGGGTTGCGGCCGGCGGCATTGCCAAGAAATACCTGCAGCAACACTATGGTATCGATATCCGCGGTTATCTGGCCCAGCTGGGACCGATTCGTGTCGAGAAGCTGGATTGGGATGAGGTCGATAAAAATCCATTTTTTTGTCCCGATGCGAGCAAGGTCGCCGAGATGGAAGCCTACATGGATGCCCTGCGTAAGGAGGGTAACTCGATTGGTGCCCGCATCAATGTTGTGGCCACCGGTATGCCGCCGGGCCTGGGGGAACCGATCTTTGACCGTCTGGATGCCGATATTGCCCATGCGCTGATGAGTATCAATGCCGTAAAGGGCGTCGAACTGGGGGCTGGTTTTGCCTGTATCGAGCAGAAGGGTACCGAACACCGCGATGAGCTCACACCGGCGGGTTTTCTCAGTAATTATGCCGGCGGTGTGCTCGGCGGTATTTCATCGGGTCAGGATATCGTTGCCAGTATTGCGCTGAAACCGACTTCCAGCCTGCGCTTGCCGGGAAGGTCCGTTAATCGTGCCGGTGAACCGGTCGAGATTGTGACCAAGGGTCGCCATGACCCGTGTGTCGGCATCCGCGCCACACCGATCGCCGAGGCCATGCTGGCCATCGTCCTCATGGATCATGTCCTGCGCCACCGGGCGCAGAATCTGGACGTCGAGTCGCCGACACCGATCATCCCGGCTCAGAACACGGATGCCGGGAAGTAAAATGGTTGTCCGTCATTCTCACAGTCGATACCCGGGTTGTTTGATATTTGTGCTTCTTAGCGGTCTTATCGAATATGGTTATGCGTGATGAGTAATGTGTGTAGACGGTGTTAGCGAAGTATATCCCGATATTTTACCCATCACTCATTACCCGTTACTCATTACTTAAACCTAAGTCCTGAGCCCTATCTTTAATGTACTGGCGCCTGTCCACTTTTTACCTGTTCTATTTCGCCGCCCTCGGTGCGCTATGGCCCTACTGGGGACCTTACCTGAAATCGCTTGGTTACAATGAGCGCGAGATTGGTGAACTGGTGGCGATTATCATGGCCACGAAGATCGTCGCCCCGTATGTCTGGGGGTGGATCGCTGACCACACCGGTCAGCGTATGAACATCGTCCGTCTGGCCTCGCTATTGGCGACGATCAGTTTTGCCGGTATTTTCTTTGGCAGTGGCTACCTGTGGCTGGCGCTGGTGATGGTGGTGTACAGTTTTTTCTGGAATGCATCGCTACCCCAGTTTGAAGCCACGACAATGAGCCATCTGGGTGATGCGACCCATCGTTACAGTTCCATTCGTCTGTGGGGTTCGGTCGGGTTCATCATCGCCGTGGCCGGACTGGGTCCGGTTTTGAATCTTACCGGTATCGGTATCGTGCCGTGGGTGTTTATTATCTTACTGGCCGGCATCTGGCTGGCCAGTTTGCTGGTGCCGGAGCAGGCGGCGGGACATTTGTCACTGGACCATGAGCCTATCGCCAGGGTGCTGTGCAAACCGGAGGTCGCGGGGTTGCTGCTGGTCTGTTTCCTGTTGCAAGCCAGCCATGGTCCGTATTACACCTTTTATTCGATCTATCTCCAGGAGCACGCTTACAGCTTTACCGCCATCGGTGGCCTGTGGGCGCTGGGTGTCATGGCTGAAATCGGTGTATTCCTGACGATGCACCGCCTGTTACCGTGGCTTGGAGAGCGACGGTTACTGGTGGCCAGCCTGGTGCTGACCTCATTGCGCTGGCTTTTGATCGGTTATTTCGTCACCAGCCCGGTTATCATGGTGTTTGCGCAATTACTGCATGCCGCCAGTTTCGGCCTATATCATGCCGTGGCGATCACGCTGATTCACCGCTATTTCACCGGCCGCCACCAGGGCCGGGGCCAGGCCCTTTATAGCAGCCTGAGTTTCGGCGCCGGCGGGGCGCTGGGGAGTATGTTCAGTGGTTATCTGTGGACCGGTGTCGGCGCCGAAGTTACCTTTGCCGCCGCCGCCCTGATGAGCGGTCTGGCGGCCGTGATTGCCTGGCGACTGATCCCGGAGACTGCCGATTCGTCTCGCTAACCACGGTCATTCAGCGCCTGTCCGGGAGGAGGGGCTCATTGACGATGGACGCACAGCGGCGTATCATGCCCTGCCTCACGCCCTAGGGTGTGTCGGCATATACGGGGTATAGCGCAGTCTGGTAGCGCGCCTGCTTTGGGAGCAGGATGTCGGGAGTTCGAATCTCTCTACCCCGACCAGTTTTATTCCCATCACTCGCAGTGACGGGATTGGATATTTGCCTGGTAGATTACCATGCGCCTGTAGCTCATTCGGATAGAGCATCGGCCTTCTAAGCCGAGGGTAGCAGGTTCGAATCCTGCCAGGCGCGCCAGTTTATGGTGGGCGTAGCTCAGTTGGTAGAGTCCCGGATTGTGATTCCGGTTGTCGTGGGTTCGAGCCCCATCGTCCACCCCAATTTACCTGCCTGGAGTTGTCCCGGCAGGGGTGATATAGTTTTTGCTCGCGATGGGTCGTTAGCTCAGTTGGTAGAGCAGCGGACTCTTAATCCGCGGGTCGTAGGTTCGATCCCTACACGACCCACCATCCGAATTCAGAAAAGGAGGCCAGACCTCCTTTTCTGATACCTGTCGCGGATAGAGATCTATATCGTACTGTAAATCCCGTAGAACCGGGTCATCAGCGGGATTTACCGCTTCATCCCTTTTATGGTTGCAGATGGGCGAGACGGTCCCGAGATTGAAATTAAGCTCATGATAATCAGGCATAAACTCCCGCTTGTCCTTGATTTCTTGATATAATAGAGTGTCACTGCGCTTAGCTCGGTGGGATACTGCTGTGGATGATGGTCAAAACGAATAAGCGAAAGTGGCGGAATTGGTAGACGCGCTGGCTTTAGGTGCCAGTGGGGTAACCCGTGAGAGTTCGAGTCTCTCCTTTCGCACCAGATGGTATAAGGTGCGATTTTATAACCTTTTGATATTAATATAATTATTGAGGTAGTCTATGCAAGTTTCTGTGGAAGCCACGAGTGGCCTCGAACGCCGCATGACGGTAACCATCCCTGCCGAGCGTATTGAAAAAGAGGTCGAGAACCGGCTCAAATCCCTGTCACGGACCGTTCGCCTGGCCGGCTTCCGTCCCGGCAAGGTGCCCGTCAAGGTAGTGGCCACCCGTTATGGTACCCAGGTACGCAATGAAGTGATCGGTGAAATGACCCAGTCCAGTTTCCAGGAGGCCGTAAACCAGGAAAACCTGCGTCTGGCCGGGATGCCGCAGATCGAACCCAGGATTACTGATCCAGGTGCGGACATGGAATACATTGCAACCTTCGAGGTGATTGGCGAGATCGAGCTGGCACCACTGGCCGACCTGGAGATCGAGAAGCCGGTTGCAACGATCACTGACGACGATGTTACGGCGATGGTAGAGAAGCTGCGCCAGCAGCGCGCCAACTGGATCGCCGTGGAGCGTCCAGCCCAGGAGGGCGATCGTCTGACGATAGACTTTGAAGGCACTATCGAAGGTCAGCCCTTTGAAGGTAACAAGGGACAGCAGGCGCCTATCCTGCTGGGCTCCAACAGCTTTATCCCCGGTTTCGAGGATGCCTTGGTGGGCAGCAAACCGGGTGATGAGGTGACGATAGAACTGGTATTTCCTGAGGATTATCGGAACACGGCCGTGGCCGGCAAGCCGGTGCACTTTGTCGTCAAGGTCCATGAGGTGGTTGAGCCCGAATTACCCGAAGTCGATGCCGAATTCATGCGCAGCTTTGAGGTCAATGACGGCGATATGGACAGCTTCCGCAATGAAATACGCAGCAGTATGCAGGGTGAGCTGGACCAGGCGCTGAAGGACATGACCAAGACTAAAGTACTGGATCTGATCTATGCCGAGAACCCGATCGATGTGCCGGCCGCTATGGTCGAAAGTAGTCTCAATGATATGATGACCCAGTTCCAGAACAACCTGGCCGCCCAGGGTAAACACTTTCCTGATATGGATCGCAGTGTGTTTGAACCGGCCGCGCGTCGTAAGGCCACTTTGAGCATGTTATTGTCTGATATTGCCCGCAAACAGGCCTTTGTCGCCGATGCGACACAGGTCAAGGCCCAGGTCGAGCGCCTGGCCGAGTCCTATGATGATCCGGGTGAGGTCGTGCGCTGGTATTATGCCGACCGCTCACGCCTGGCGAACGTTGAAGCGATGGTGGTCGAGGACATGGTTATCGACTGGATACTGGACAATGCCAAGGTAACGGACAACTCCTTGAGTTTCGATGAGGTTATGCAATCACGTCAAAACTAGCCCGGTGACAGTATCCAATTTGATGTTTTGATGCGGGTGTCGATGTATAGCGGAACCTGTGATATAAGGCCTGGGGCAGGCGGGTTTTGACCGAAACGACAAGTACCCACCCTGGCAGGGGTAATTTGATGGTGAAGTGAGCGGATAACAGGCTGTTTTTATTAATTTTTCTGCTTGAATGTATTATCCCTGGGTTTTTGAACTGCTTACTCAATAAGGACTAAAGCAGCAGTTGGAATGGACCGATCATAATTATATAAGGAAGGAGCAATTGCTGTGACAAGCATGAATTTAGTACCCATGGTAGTAGAGCAGTCATCACGCGGTGAACGTGCCTATGACATCTATTCGCGATTGCTCAAGGAACGGGTGATCTTTCTGGTCGGTCAGGTCGAGGACCATATGGCCAACCTGATCGTAGCCCAGTTACTGTTTCTGGAGTCTGAAAACCCCGACAAGGATATCCATCTGTATATCAATTCACCCGGTGGCTCGGTGACGGCGGGCATGTCGATTTATGATACGATGCAGTTTGTCAAGCCGGATGTCAGCACTATGTGTATCGGTCAGGCTGCCAGCATGGGCGCCTTGTTGCTGGCCGGAGGCGCTGCAGATAAGCGTTACAGCCTGCCGCATTCCAGGATGATGATTCATCAGCCATTGGGCGGCTTTCAGGGTCAGGCCTCGGATATTGATATCCATGCCCAGGAAATCCTGCGCATCCGTGACCGCCTTAATGATATTCTAGTCAAACATACGGGACAGCCAAAAGAACGCATTCAGAATGATACCGACCGTGACTTTTTCATGTCCGGTGATGAGGCTGCCGATTACGGCCTGATTGACAAGGTACTGGATGTGCGTATATCTGACTGATTGTCTGCCGCCCCGCCAGCTGTCAGGGGCCGCTTGATAACAGGCGCGACCAAGCTCAAGATGACTGGAGTTTATTATGAGTGACGATAAACATAATGATGGTGATGATAGCGAAAAGCTACTGTACTGCTCGTTTTGTGGCAAGAGTCAGCACGAGGTTCGCAAGCTGATTGCCGGGCCTTCTGTGTTCGTCTGTGATGAGTGCGTGGAGCTGTGCAACGATATCATCCGTGAAGAGATCCAGGAAAAGGCCGCTTCGCTGCAGGGCAGCAAACTGCCCAGCCCGCATGAGATCAATACGATCCTGGATGATTACGTCATTGGCCAGGCACGCGCCAAAAAGGTACTCGCTGTAGCGGTCTACAATCACTATAAGCGCCAGGAATTCTCGGCCCGTAAGGATGAGGTCGAGCTGTCGAAGAGTAACATCCTGCTGATTGGCCCGACCGGTAGCGGTAAGACGCTGCTGGCCGAGACACTGGCGCGCCTGCTCAACGTGCCCTTTACCATCGCTGATGCGACGACGCTGACTGAGGCCGGTTATGTCGGTGAGGATGTCGAGAACATTATCCAGAAACTGTTGCAAAAATGTGATTATGACGTCGACAAGGCCCAGCGTGGCATTGTCTATATCGATGAAATCGACAAGATTTCACGCAAGTCGGACAATCCGTCGATTACCAGGGATGTCTCCGGTGAAGGTGTACAACAGGCCCTGCTGAAATTGATCGAAGGCACGGTGGCTTCGGTGCCGCCCCAGGGCGGACGCAAGCATCCACAGCAGGAATTTCTGCAGGTCGATACCTCCAGCATCCTGTTCGTCTGTGGTGGCGCCTTTGCCGGTCTGGACAAGGTGATCCGTGATCGTTCAGAGAAGGGCGGCATCGGCTTTGCAGCCGAGGTCAAGAGCAAGGACGATAAGCGCAATATCGGTGAAATTATCTACCAGGTCGAACCCGAGGACCTGATCAAATATGGGCTGATACCCGAATTTGTCGGCCGCCTGCCAGTGATCGCAACACTGGAAGAACTGAGCGAGGAATCGCTGGTACGCATATTGACCGAGCCGAAGAATGCGCTGACCAAGCAATATGCCAAGCTGTTCGAGATGGAAGGCGTGGAACTGGAGTTTCGTCATGAGGCCCTGGCGGCCGCGGCGCGCAAGGCCATGCAGCGCAAGACCGGTGCCCGGGGTCTGCGTTCGATCATCGAGCAGGTATTATTGAATACCATGTACGATCTGCCGTCGATGGAGAATGTCAACAAGGTGGTCGTTGATGAGGGCACCATCAGTGGCGAGTCGGAACCATTGATCATCTATGGTAATAATGATCAGGCTGTTTCGGCCAATAACAAGGATTAATCTGGCTTGGTGTAGCCAGCAAGTGGTTATTATCATCCACATTCCTCCCGAAACAGTCGAGAACAGGCCGTACCCGGGATGTCCGGGTACGGCTTTTTTATGCCGCGTGACCGGGGCTTATGCCTTGAAATAGTGCCGCCCGGCCTCATATCTATATTTGAGTAGGTCCGGATCTGTTCCGGGCATTTTGCGTCATGACAGAAGATTGAGGTAGGTCGATGACCCTAGAAATGAATGAATCAGAATTGACGATGGACAAGGTTCTGTATCCGGTATTACCGTTACGCGATGTCGTCGTCTATCCCCATATGGTGATCCCGCTGTTTGTCGGCCGGGAAAAATCGATTAAGGCCCTGGAGGCCGCGATGGAGGGCGACAAGCAGATCATGCTGGTGGCGCAGAAAAATGCCTCGATGGATGATCCGGGTCTCGGTGACATCTATCAGGCAGGTACGCTGTCGACGATCCTGCAGTTGCTGAAGCTACCTGACGGCACGGTCAAGGTGCTCGTCGAAGGTATCCAGCGGGCGCGGATGGTTGACCTGGTGGAGTCCGGCGATTTCTTTGTCGCCGATATCGAGATACTCAAGGCGGCGGAGATGCCGGAACGCGAGGCCGAAGTGTTGGGGCGTTCGGTGCTGGGACAGTTTGAACAGTATGTGAAGATGAACAGCAAGGTACCCCCCGAGATTTTATCCTCACTGGCCGGGATCGATGACAGTGGCCGCCTGGCGGACACGGTAGCTGCCCATATGGCACTGAAAATCGAGGAACGTCAGGAATTACTGGAAATCATCGATGTGCGTGAGCGCCTCGAACGGTTGCTGGAACTGATGGAGTCCGAACTCGATCTGTTGCAGGTTGAAAAGCGCATCCGAGGTCGCGTCAAGCGGCAGATGGAAAAGAGTCAGCGCGAGTATTATCTGAATGAGCAGATGAAGGCCATTCAAAAAGAACTGGGTGACATGGATGATGTCCCCAATGAACTCGATGAACTGGCCGGCAAGATTGAAAAGGCCGGTATGTCCAAGGAGGCCAAGCAGAAGGCCAACACGGAACTGGGCAAATTGAAAATGATGTCGCCGATGTCGGCCGAGGCCACGGTGGTACGCAATTATATCGACTGGATGGTCAATGTGCCGTGGAAGAAACGCACCAAGATCTGTCGTGATCTGGCGCGGGCCTCGGATGTACTTGAGAACGATCACTACGGGCTGGAGAAGGTCAAGGAACGTATCCTGGAATATCTGGCGGTGCAACAGCGGGTTGACAAGATCAAGGGGCCTATCCTGTGCCTGGTCGGGCCGCCCGGTGTCGGTAAAACCTCGCTTGGTCGTTCGATTGCACGGGCTACCAATCGCAAGTTCGTGCGCATGGCGCTCGGCGGAGTGCGTGACGAGGCCGAGATCCGTGGTCACCGGCGTACCTATATCGGCGCCATGCCTGGCAAGATCATCCAGAATTTATCCAAGGTCAAGACCCGCAATCCATTGTTCCTGTTCGATGAGATCGACAAGATGGCCATGGATTTCCGCGGTGATCCGGCCTCGGCATTGCTGGAGGTTCTGGACCCGGAGCAGAACAACAGTTTTAACGACCATTACATGGAGGTCGATTACGATCTCTCCGATGTCATGTTTGTGTGTACCGCCAACAGTATGAATATCCCGGCGCCGTTGCTCGACCGTATGGAGGTTATTCGTCTGTCCGGTTATACCGAGGATGAAAAGGTCAATATCGCCAAACGTTACCTGCTGCCCAAGCAGATTAAAGACAACGGGCTCAACGATGATGAGATGAAAATGACCGACGGCGCATTGCATGACATCATTCGTTATTACACCCGCGAGGCCGGCGTTCGTGGTCTGGAACGGGAGATCAGCAAGACCTGCCGCAAGGTGGTCAAAGGTATCCTGTTAAAAGAGGGCGGCAAGAAGGTGACAGTGAACTCGCGTAATCTGTCCAAGTATCTCGGTGTCAGGCGTTTTCGCTTTGGTCGCGCCGAGGAGCATGATCAGGTTGGTCAGGTCACCGGCCTGGCCTGGACCGAGGTCGGTGGTGACCTGCTGACGATCGAGAGCACAGTGGTCCCCGGTAAGGGTAAGCTGACGATCACCGGCCAGCTTGGTGATGTGATGCAGGAATCGGTACAGGCGGCAATGACTGTGGTACGCAGCCGGGCCGAGGTGCTCGGTATAGAGCCCGATTTCTACCAGAAGAATGATGTTCATATCCATGTGCCGGAAGGAGCCATTCCAAAGGACGGTCCAAGCGCCGGTGGCGCCATGTGTACGGCGCTGGTATCGGCATTGACCGGTATTCCTGTACATGCCGATGTAGCGATGACAGGCGAGATAACGCTGCGTGGTGAGGTGTTGCCGATTGGTGGCCTGAAGGAAAAATTACTTGCGGCACACCGAGGCGGAATTCGTACCGTCCTGATTCCGGCGGAGAACGAACGTGACCTGGTGGATATCCCCAAGAATATTCAGCAAAGTCTGAACATCAAGCCGGTACGCTGGATCGATGAGGTATGGCAGACCGCCCTGCAGCATCTGCCGGAGGCAGTGCTACAGGTGAAGGAAGACGCCAATGTCAACGTCAAGCGCAAGCCTTCCAAGGTCAAAAAGGGTTCGTCGATTCGTCCGCATTAATTTCCGTTTGATATGTAGTCTTTGCCAGCCTGTGGAAGTCTGTGGCAATCAGTCACTGCTTCACAGGCTGCGGCTTTACTTGACAGCGATAGTACCGGGTTGGTATAAATGCGCGCTCAATAAGCAGATGTAGTGTCTGCAATATACCACCGCAGGGACGATCCTGACTGGAACAGGGCTTCCTACGTTAGACTAATCCAGGAGATGTTGAGTGAACAAATCTGAATTGATCGATGCTATTGCATCGTCTGCTGATATTTCAAAGGCAGCCGCAGGCCGCGCTATCGACGGTATGACTGATGCTATAGGCGGAGCTCTGAAGAATGGCGACCAGGTGACGCTGGTTGGTTTCGGAACTTTTTCTGTACGTGATCGTGCGGAGCGTAAGGGCCGCAATCCTCAAACCGGAGCCGAGATTACCATAAAGGCGGCCAAAATTCCGTCATTTAAGGCTGGTAAGGGACTCAAAGATACAATAAAATAACGATGCTTCGCTTGGGTGCTTAGCTCAGCTGGGAGAGCATCGCCCTTACAAGGCGAGGGTCGCAGGTTCGATCCCTGCAGCACCCACCAATGAAGGTTTCCGAATAGGAGTGGTAGTTCAGCTGGTTAGAATACCGGCCTGTCACGCCGGGGGTCGCGGGTTCGAATCCCGTCCACTCCGCCATTAGCGACAAGGGTGCCCTGTTTTCAGTGCACCCTTTTTGTTATCCGGCTGAAAGCCGTGCATTTCTGCCAGGTACGAACCGCGTTCTGGTTAATGGCACTGCACCTCGATGCCGGTCGGGTAGTGATTGGCCGTGACGGGCCATGATTGCACACCCGGTCTGATAACGCTAAGGTATGCCGTTTATTAAGTGGATAACCCCAGGGCATGTACAAGTATTTTCGAATCGCTGAATTTCAAAAAGAATTTTGGCGGATACTCCAACAAGCTATTCCATGCCAGGCAGGTGACAAATTATGTTGCAGCTAATCAGAGATCGTTTCCAGGGGATTTTCGTCTGGACTTTCGTTACCGTCATCGTCGTGGCCTTTGCCATGGTAGGTATCAGTTCCTACCTGGGCAACGATGGCCAGTCTTACGTCGCCAAGGTCAATGACACACCGATTCCCTTGAGTGATTATCAGTCCGCCTTCCAGCGGGAACGAGCCCTGCGGCTGCAGATATTCGGTGACGATATCAGTCCGGCCCTGTTGAAGGAGGAGGTGTTGCAGCGTGCGGCGCTCGATCGTCTGATTTCAGCCGAGCTGGTAGCCCAGGCTGCGGATGATTCCGGTTTCCGCATCGCCAATGTTCAACTCGGCAGCCAGATTCGACAGATGAAGGAATTTCAGAATAACGGTCAGTTTGACCAGCAGGTCTATACCCGTGTACTTGTCAGCCAGGGACTTACCGAGGAGCATTTTGAGGCGAGTTTGCGACATGACATGCTGGCGCGACAGTTTTTCAATGGACTGACGGATTCAGTTCTGCTGACCGGCCATGATACCGACCGGCTTTTGAGTCTGCGCAAACAGCAGCGCCGCTTTGGCTATATGGTGCTGGAAACCGCCGTGCTGGTGGATTCTATCAAGGTCGATGATGCGGCTATCCAGAAGTACTATGATGAGCATGGGGCTGACTTTAACACCGAGGCGCAGGTCAGTGTTGATTATATTGAACTAAGTCCGGACAGTCTCGATGTGCAGGATATGCCAGATGAGCAGAACCTGAAAAAAATGTACGCGGAACAACAGGCCGAATTCAGCAATGGTGAAGAGCGCCGTGCCAGTCATATTCTGATCAAACCCGAGGACGAGAGTGATGCCGGACAGAAGGCCGCTAAAGCCAAGGCACTCGATCTGCTCAGACAGTTACGTGCAGGCGCTGACTTTGCCGAACTGGCCAAGTCCAGTTCGGCTGATCCCGGATCCGCCCGTCAGGGTGGTGACCTGGGTTATTTCAGTCGTGGCATGATGGTTGGCGCCTTTGAGGACAAGGCCTTTTCCATGAACAAGGGTGAAATCAGCGAACCGGTCAAGTCACCCTATGGCTATCACATCATTAAATTAACGGATATCAGGGCCGGCGAGACGCAAAGCTTTGAAGAGGTGCGTGATAAACTGGTGAAGCGTTATCGTCAGGAGATGGCCGAGGAACAGTATTATGAAGTACTCGATCAGCTGACCAACCTGACCTATGAGAATCCGACGACATTGTCGCTGGCCGCCGAGGAATTGGGATTGAAGCTGAAAACCTCGGCGATGTTTACACGTCATCGTGGCGACGGTATTGCCGGCGATGAGCGGATACGTGAGGTAGCATTCAGCGATGATGTGCTCGAGGCCGGTAATAACAGCGAGGTTCTGACGCTGGGTGAGAATCATGTACTGGTGTTGCGCATCCATGACCGCCACCCGGCATCGCAGCGACCTCTGGCCGAGGTCAGTGACGATATCGCTGCGTTGTTGCGTCAGCAGCAGGCCAGTGATCAACTTCGCCAGCGAGGGGAAGGCATCGTTACCCGGCTGCAAGATGGGGAAGACGCCTCGGCACTGGCTCGTGCCCAGGGCAGTGAATGGAATACGAGTGGCTTCGTTGACCGCTTTGAAGACAGTATTGACAAGGATGTACTGCAGCAGATTTTTCGCATGACGCGGCCGACTGCTGATGCGCCGACGACGGCCGGGAGCACACTCCCGAATGGGGACTATATCATTGCTACGTTATATGCAGTCCGTAACGGCAAACCGGACGAGGTCGATGCCAAGCAGCGTGAATCTATCGCCCAGTCTCGTCAGAGTGGCCTTGGCCAGGAGATCGGTGCCAAGATCATGGACAGCCTCAAGCAACGGGCCGATGTCGTTGAGTACCCCGATAAGCTTTGAAAATAGGACTTGGGACTACGTGAGGTGTGATTAAGACCTCCTTTGCTGTCACCTAGCAATAAATTAGACTACACATGGTCAGTAAGGCAGACGCCCCTGAATGGATATAACAATACCCTCGGTGCTGAAATCACTCGCCTCCGCCGGTACGGCCGCTAAGGAACTGACGGCCTGGTGGAAGCGGGTCAAGGGTGATTCGAGGTCGTTGATCGGCGAGTTGAAGGACAACCTGACTTATCTCGATATCGTGGCGGATGACGGGGTCGACCTGGGCGAGGTCATCGATAAAATCTCGGTCTCCGCCTATAAACGCCTGTCTGCTGCGGGATTCAACTTCAATACACTGAAAAGAAACAGGATATCGGTCTATCCGTCGCTGGAGGGCACCGATTTGTCATCCTGGGCCGGCAAGGAAACCGAAGACCTGGTGGAATCGATTTACGACAAGCTCAACGATCTGAAGATCCGTTATCCCCACGTTCATAAGAATACAAATTACCGCTGGAATGTGCGCGTGAATAATATACGCAAACGGATTTGGTTGTTGCTGATGCATGTGCGTAACTAGTTCATCGACTACCTGGTATACCGAATGCTCGCTATACCTGCGCCCCGCCATAGAGGCTCAGTCCCCGGCACTCAATCCTAAGTCCTTTTTTTCAGATGCGGCAAATGAACATCCTCAACCTGTCCAGCCTCGGGATCATTGAATACTGACATATCAATCTTGTCTTCCGAGCGGGAAACAATGGTAGTCACCGCGGCATCGCCGGTGACATTGACAGCGGTGCGCATCATGTCGAGCAGGCGGTCGACACCCATGATCAGGGCGATGCCTTCGACCGGCAGGCCGACCTGGTTGAAGACCATCGCCAACATGATCAGACCGACGCCGGGTACCCCGGCAGTACCGATAGAAGCCAGCGCGGCCATGATGATGACCGTCAGGTAGCCGCCGATACCGAGGTCGATATTATAGACATTGGCGATAAAAACCGTGGCTACCCCCTGCATGATGGCGGTGCCATCCATATTGATGGTGGCGCCGAACGGGACGACGAAGGCGGCGGTGGCGTTGTCGATACCGAGGCGCCTTTCCGTGGTACGCAACGTGACCGGAATCGTCGCATTGGAACTGGAGGTACTGAAGGCAAACACCTGTACCGTGCGCATCTTTTTAAGAAACACCCGGGGACTGACCTTGCCCAGCAGTTTTAACAGCAGCATTAATGTGCCGCTAAGATGCAGTAACAGCACCAGTGCTACGCTACCGAAATAACCGAGCATCGGCAGGATCAGTTCCAGACCCTGCTGGGAAAAGGTCTTGGCCATCAGGGCGAAGACACCATAGGGGGCGACATGCATGACGACCTCGACGATCTTCATCATGACCTCATTCAGTCGTTCGCTGGCATCGGCAATACTCTGGCCGCGTTCGCCGAGCATGACGACACAAAGGGCGAAGAGGATGGTAAAGAAGATGATCTGCAGCATATTGCCGTTGGCATAGGCGGCGATCGGGTTGCCGGGTATCAGGTCGATAAAGACCTGCGTCAGCGGCGGTGCTACAGGAGCGACGAATATTTCCTGATTGTCGCTGATCATGTCGAATCCGGCGCCAGGATTGATGATGGTGGCGACGATAATGGCCAGCGTGATCGCCAGGATCGTCGTCAGTATGAACAGGGCGAAGGCCTTGATGCCGACGCGGCCAAGCTGGCTGACATCGCCGATGCCACAGACTCCGCTGATCAGCGAGAAGGTCACCAGCGGCACGACCAGCATCTTCAGGGCATTGATGAACAGGCCGCCGAGGACATGAAACAGTCCGTTGACCAGATAGTCCTGGATGAAGGCGATATCAGCGGCAAAGGCATTGATCAGGCTGCCAAGCACGAGGCCGCCGACCATCCACATCAGAATCCTGCCGGTCATATTATGCGCCATGAAATTTCCCGTTGAATGATTCTATAAAATCGAAATGCAGGAGCGGCCCTGCCGCGATAATACAATTACGATATCAATCGGTAATCGCGGCAGGGTCGCTCCTGCAGGTATTTGTGTGGCAAAGGCTACTCGATCGAGCCCATGCCGGTGATGTTATAGCCACCGTCAACGTAGGTGATCTCACCGGTAATACCGGAGGCCAGATCAGAGCACAGGAAGGCAGCGGCATTGCCGACCTCGTCGATGGTGACATTACGTCGCAGTGGCGAATTCTTTTCGCCGTAATCAAGGAATTTGCGGAAATCACCGATGCCGGCCGCGGCCAGTGTCTTGATCGGTCCGGCCGAGATGCCATTAACGCGGATATTGTCCGGGCCGAGACAGTTGGCCATATAACGAACATTGGCTTCCAGGCTGGCCTTGGCCAAACCCATGACATTGTAATTCGGTATTGTCCGGATTGCCCCCAGATAACTCAGCGTCAGCAGCGCGGCGTTGCGGTCTTTCATCATGCCGTAACCGGCCTTGGCCAGGGCCGTGAAGCTGTAGGAACTGATCTCGTGGGCGCGCAGAAATCCATCACGTGTAGTGCAGTCGACGAAGGACCCGGCCAGTTCCTCGCGCGGGGCAAAGGCGACCGAATGGACGATGATATCCAGGTGATCCCAGTAATTATCCAGGCCCTCGAAGACACCCTCGATCTGGGCGTCACTGGAGACATCACAGGGCAGGGTGATATCCGAGTCGCATTCGGCAGCGAATTTCTCGACCCGCTCCTGAAGTTTATCTCCCTGATAGGTAAAGGCCAGTTCGGCCCCTTCGCGATGCATGGCCTTGGCAATGCCCCAGGCGATGGAACGGTTACTGGCGACGCCGACGATCAAGGCCCGTTTTCCTGTTAGAAATCCCATTTGCATACCCGTCATGTTATGGTTTGATGAAGGTTTGTGCGGCCGGCCTTTAGTGGCGCCGGCCGTCCAGTCAATATATTGTAGGGTATGGGCCGAGAATAACAACTTTTCGTGTCCGGTGCCGTTAACAAAACCAGGAGGCGTGTCAGTGACACGGATCACGGTGTTGCGTGGACCGGCACAGGCCGCCCGTGCGGAGGACCGTATTCTGCGGGCGCCAACACATCGCCAGGGAACAGAATCAGAACAAAGGCTGTTTTTGAGTCATTTAGTCGATAACATAGGCCGCAAACGGCTGTTATACCGGGGAGGCTGGCTGTCGCCGGCCGGCCTTGGCGGATTACTGCTGCTGGTGCTGGGGGGCTGCGATGGCCAGGCCTGGAACAACCCCTATCCCGCCGCTGAACGCGGCAGTAACACACTGTATTCGTCGTTCGCCGAGCGTCCCAAGCACCTGGATCCGGCCCGATCCTACAATGCCACCGAGTACCAGTTTATCGGCCAGATCTATGAGCCGCCACTGCAATACCATTTCCTGAAACGCCCCTACACACTGGTGCCGCTGACTGCGGCGCAGATGCCGCAGGTGCACTATATCAATGCCGCCGGCCGGACCGTCAGCGAGGATGCCGCCGATGTCGCTTATAGTATCTATGATATCCGTATCCGCCCGGGCATTCGCTATCAACCGCATCCGGCCTTTGCCCTTGCTGCTGACGGGACGCCACGCTATCTGCACCTGGATTCTGATGACCTGGAAGCGGTTCACACGCTGGCTGATTTTGACGATACCGGCAGCCGTGAACTGGTGGCCGCCGATTATGTCTACCAGATCAAGCGGCTGGCCCATCCTCGCCTGCAATCGCCGATCCTGGGCATCATGAGCGACTATATTGTCGATCTGAAGGACTATGCCGCCCGGCTCGATGCCGTCAATCAGGGCCTGGCCGCCACCGCCGAGCAGGCCGGGGAACCACCGCCGTGGCTGGATCTGCGTGATTATCCGCTGGCCGGCGTCGAGGTGGTGGATCGCTACAGCTACCGTATTACCGTGCAGGGGAAATATCCGCAATTACGCTACTGGCTGGCGATGCCGTTTTTTGCCCCGCTGCCGTACGAGGTCGACCGCTTCTATAGCCAGCCGGGACTGGCGGAGCGCAATATCTCTCTGGACTGGTATCCTGTCGGCACCGGACCCTATAGACTGACGGTCAATAATCCCAACCGCCAGATGGTGCTGGAACGAAACCCGAATTTTCATCACGAGACCTATCCGCTTGAGGGTATGCCCGGGGATCGGGAAGCCGGCCTGCTCGATGATGCCGGCAAGCCGTTGCCGTTTATCGACCGGGTGGTCTACAGCCTGGAAAAGGAGACGATTCCTTACTGGAACAAATTCCTGCAGGGTTATTATGATGCCTCGGGTATTTCCTCGGACAGCTTTGACCAGGCCGTCAGCATGGGCGGAAATGGTGAGGTGATGCTGACCGATGAGCTGTTGGCCAAGGGCATACAACTGGAAACGGCCGTCAACACGTCAACCTTCTATACGGGTTTCAATATGCTCGATCCGGTTATCGGCGGTTACTCCGAACGTCAGCGCAAACTGCGCCAGGCGATATCGATCGCATTTGATTACGAGGAATATATCTCGATCTTCGCCAATGGTCGTGGTATCCCGGCCCAGGGGCCGTTACCGCCCGGTATTTTTGGCTTCCGCAACGGTGCGCCGGGAATCAATCCCTACGTCTATGACTGGGTCAATGGCAAACCACATCGTAAGGGCATCGAGGACGCCAGACGCCTGCTGGCAGAGGCTGGTTATGGGCATGGCGTCGACAGCAGAAGCGGGCAACCGTTGACGCTGAATCTGGATATTACCGCCAGCGGTCCGGATGACAAGGCGCGGCTGGACTGGTATCGCAAGCAATTCAAGAAGCTCGATATCCAGTTGGTGATACGCAATACCGATTACAATCGTTTTCAAGACAAGATGCGCAAGGGTAATGCGCAGATATTTATGTGGGGCTGGAACGCCGATTATCCGGATCCGGAAAATTTCCTGTTTTTATTGTATGGCCCCAACAGTAAGGTCAGCAGTTCCGGTGAAAATGCGGCGAATTATTCCAATCCCGAATTCGATCGACTGTTCGATCAGATGAAGGCGATGAGTAACAGTCCCGAGCGCCAGCAGATCATTGACCGCATGGCACGCATTGCCCATCGTGATGCACCCTGGTTGTGGGGCATGCATCCGAAGAGCTTTTCATTGTTTCATAGCTGGTTTCACAACGTCAGGCCGAATCTGATGGCCAATAATTCGCTCAAGTACCGGCGTCTCGACCCGCAGTTACGCGAACAAAAGCGGGCGGCCTGGAATAAACCGGTACTCTGGCCGCTGGCCGTGATAGTGATACTACTGGTGACGGCACTGCTGCCGGCCGTGATCAGTTATCGCCGCCGCGAACACCAGGCGCCGCAACTGGATGAAGCCGTCCGGGAGAGACATTGATGCTGGCCTATATTGTTCGTCGTGTCCTCTATGCGATCCCGATCCTGATCGGTGTCAACCTGATCACCTTTGTCCTGTTCTTCGTTGTCAATACCCCCGATGATATGGCGCGCATGCAACTGGGCATGAAACATGTGACGCCGGCGGCGATCGAGAAATGGAAACGGGCTCATGGTTATGACCGGCCATTGCTTTACAATGACCGGCGGCAGGGGCTTGGGCGTGTCACCGATACGATATTTTTTGACAAGTCGGCACGGCTGTTTGCCTTTCAGTTCGGCCAGGCCGATGATGGCCGCGATATCGCCGAGGATATTCGAGAACGTATGTGGCCGAGTCTGGCCATTGCCCTGCCGGTACTTCTGGTAGGATTGCTGGTAACGATCAGTGTGTCGATGCTGCTGGCTTTTTTCCGTGCCACCTATATCGATTTTGCCGGCGTGGTTATCCTGGTAGTGTTAATGTCGGTGTCGAGCCTGTTCTATATCATCGGCGGGCAGTTTCTGGTCGGTAAGTTGTTGCATCTGGTGCCGATCTCGGGCTATCAGGGCGG
>Ga0210101_1000145_pt1 | contig 24977 bp, 24 predicted proteins | sample Muzzi_PWC_D1_FD_185534 | JGI IMG/M metagenome (GOLD analysis project Ga0210101, IMG submission 185534) | Wetland microbial communities from San Francisco Bay, California, USA, that impact long-term carbon sequestration - Muzzi_PWC_D1 (SPAdes) | ecosystem: Environmental > Aquatic > Marine >... | reverse complement strand
AGCGCCGCGAGCAGGGCCTGCGGCTGAACGCGCACGGGCCGACGCTGGAGCGCGACCTGCTCGCCTTCCTCTTCTTCTTCGCGCTCTCGCTGGCGCTGGCCTGGGGCGCGCCCGACGCGGTCCGCTATCCGGTCGGCATCCTCGTCCTGCTCGCCTACCCGGTCTACATATGGCGCACGCTCAGCCACGGCGGCGAGGTGCAGGCGCACGGCAGCCTCGACCCACTGATATTCGAGCGCCGCTCCGAGCGCCGCGAGGACCCGGCGCCGGCCTTCTGCGCGATCCAGATGCTCGTCGGCCTCGGCGCGATGATCGGCGGCGCCCACCTCTTCGTCGAGGAGCTGCTCCACATCGCCGAGAGCATCGGCGTCGAGGCCGTCGTGCTGGCGCTGATCCTGGCGCCGCTGGCGACCGAGCTGCCGGAGAAGGTCAACAGCTTCTTCTGGGTGCGCGAGGGCAAGGACGCGCTGGCGCTGGGCAACATCACCGGGGCGATGGTCTTCCAGTCGACGATCCCGTTCGGGATCGGCCTCCTGTTCACCGATTGGGCGCTGAGCGGCAATGCCGCCCTCTCCGTCGTGCTCGGCCTCGCCGGCGGCTTCCTCGCCTACGAGATGCTGCACCGGCGCGACCGCTTCGCGCTGCCGGCGGTGCTCGCCTGGTTCGCCCTCTACGCCACCTTCATCGCGGTCGTCGCGATCGGCGCCTGAGCCGCGCGGCGCCGACCATGCCGAGCCAGGCCCGCGGCCTCTGCGACAGCTGCGCCCAGCAGCAGCTCGTGCCCAACACGCGCGGCTCGGTCTTCAGCCTCTGCCGCCGCTCCCGCGAGGACCCCGCCTACGCCCGCTACCCGAGCCTGCCCGTCGTCCGCTGCCCGGGCCACGAGCCCGTGCCCCGGACCGGCAGCGGCTCGGGCGATCTCCGCCCGCCCGGCCGCTAGCCTCATCTCACTCATGAACACCGCCGCGACTCTGTTCGACGCCGACGCGGCCGCCTTCAGCGGCACGGTCGAGGTGCTGGCGGTCATCTTCAGCGCCGCCGACGACGGCTACGCGGTGCTCGAGGTGCGCGAGGCCGAGTCGGGCGAGGAATTCGCCCTGGTCGGCCCGCTCGCCCACCTGAACGCCGGCGACCGGGCGGAAGTCAGCGGCGACTGGCAGGAGCACGCGCGCTACGGGCGGCAGCTCAAGGCGCGCGGGGCGCTGCCGCTCGATCCGGCCGACCGGGCCGGGCAGATCGCCTACCTGACGACGCTGCGCCACATCGGCCCGGCCCGCGCCGAGCGCCTCGTCGACGCGCACGGCGAGGGCGTGCTCGGGGCGATCGCCGCCGACCCGGCCGGTGCCTTCGCCGGGCTCAGCGGCGTCAGCGCCGAGCAGGCCGCGGCCGCGGCCGAGTCCTGGCACGCCTCGCGGGCGGTCCGCGACCTGCACGTGCAGCTGGCCCCGCACGGGCTGGCGCACCTGGCGGCGCCGATCCACGCGCGCTTCGGCGAGCGCTCGCTGACCGTGCTGCACGAGGACCCCTACCGGCTGACCGAGGTCGCCGGGGTCGGCTTCGCGCGCGCCGACAAGATCGCCCTCGCCGCCGACGTGCCGCCCGAGTCCGACCGCCGCGCCCAGGCCGCCGCCCTCTTCGCCCTGATCGAGGCCGAGCAGCAGGGCAACACCTTCCTGCCGGTCGACGAGCTCAACCGGCGCACCGCGAAGCTGATCGGCCTGCGGCCCGAGCCCGACGTGGCCGGGCAGGCGCGCGGCCTGCTGCTCGACGAGGGCCGCGCCTACCGCGAGCCGACCCACGCGAGCGAGCTCGCCGTCGCGGAGACGCTCGCCGCCCGGGCCGCAGCCGAGCCGCACCTCGACCACGACCCGGGCGAGAGCCCGCCGCCGGCCGGCCCGGACGAGGACGAGCTGACCGAGGAGCAGTGGGCGGCGGTGCGCGGCGCCTTCGCGGCGCGGATCTCGGTGCTGACCGGCGGGCCCGGCGTCGGCAAGACCGCCTGCACCCGGGCGATCGTCGCCGAGGCCCGGCGGGCCGACCTGCCGCTGGCGCTCTGCGCGCCGACCGGCCGCGCCGCCCGGCGCCTGGAGGAGGCGACCGGGCACGATGCGATGACGATCCACCGCCTGCTCGAGTGGATGCCGGGCCGCGAGCCGGCCCACCGGCCCGGGCACCCGCTGCCGGCCGCGCTGGCGATCGTCGACGAGGCCTCGATGCTGAACCTGCGCCTGCTCGAGGTGCTGCTCGGCGGGCTCGCCGAGACGACCCACGTCGTCTTCGTCGGCGACGCCGACCAGCTGCCGCCGATCGGCGCCGGCAAGCCCTTCGAGGACCTGATCGCCTCCGGCGTCGCGCCGGTGGTGCGGCTGACCCAGATCTTCCGCCAGGCGGCGCGCTCGATGATCACCACCGCGGCCCACGAGATCAACGAAGGCCGCCCGCCGCACCTGCAGCCGGCCGCGGGCCAGCGCCGCGACTTCTTCTTCGTCGAGCGCGCCAACCCGGAGCGGGCGCTGGAGACCGTGGTCGAGGTCGTCGCCGGGCGGGCGCCGGCGAGCTTCGGCGTCGACCCGATCCGCGAGGTGCAGGTGCTGGCGCCGATGTACAAGGGGGCGGTCGGCATCGACGCCCTCAACGAGCGCCTGCAGGCGCGGCTCAACGCCGACGGCCGGCCGGCCCTGAGCGAGCGCTTCCGGCTCGGCGACCGCCTGATCCAGACCCGCAACGCGCACGAGCTGGGCCTGATGAACGGCTCGATCGTCTTCCTCCGCGAGGACGACCCGGCCGAGGAGGAGATCGTCGTCGAGACGGACGACGGCGGCTCGCTGACGATCCCCTACGGGGAGACGGCGACCCTGCGGCTCGCCTACGCGATCTCGGTCCACAAGGCGCAGGGCTGCGAGGTGCCGGTCGTGGTCGGCGTCTGCCACCGCTCGCACGCCCGCATGCTGAGCCGCCCGCTGCTCTACACGGCGATCACCCGCGCCCGCTCGGAGTGCGTCCTGGTCGGCGACCCCGCGGCGCTCGAGATGGCGATCCGCCGCGACGACAGCGGCACCCGCCACTCCGCCCTCGCCGAGCGCCTCGCCGGCGCCGCCGCCTGAAGTTGTCGCTTTTTCCCCACCAAGGTGGGGAAAATGCGCCAATGGACGGCGCGGCGCCCAGGCCCTCGCTCGCCGCCGTCGCGATCACGCTCGGTGGGCTGGCGCTGCTCGCCGTGCTGGTGCTGGCGATCCCGGAGCTGCGCGACGCCTTCGAGGCGGCGGTGCGCGGCGACAGCGAGGAGGTGCGCGCCCGGATCGAGGATCTCGGCGTCGCCGGGCCGCTGCTGATCCTCGCCCTGGCGCTGATCCACTCGGTCGTCTTCTACCCGGCCGAGATCGTCGACGCCGCCGCCGGCTTCGTCTACGGCTTCTGGGCGGCGCTGCCGCTGATGATGCTCGGCTGGCTGCTCTCCGGGCTGCTCTGCTTCTTCGTCGGCCGCTCGGTAGCGCGGCCGCTGCTCGACCGCTGGCTCGGCGCCGAGCGCTTCGAGCGCGCCGAGGCGGCGATCGAGCGCGGCGGCGTCACCCTGCTGCTCGCCGTCCGGCTGCTGCCGGTCGTCCCCTTCAGCCTGCTCTCCTACGCCGCCGGCGCCGCCCGCGTCCCGGTCTGGCGCTTCGCCTGGACGACCGTGGTCGGCTACCTGCCGATCACCGCCCTCTCGGTCTACTTCGGCACCCGCCTCGAGGGTCTCGGCCTGACCGACCCGCTGGTCCTCGGCAGCGCCGCCCTGCTGCTGGCGCTGCTCCTCTTCGGCCACTGGGTGCTGCGCAGGGGCGGCGGCGATCAGCCCGGGCGCTTCGAACGCCGCACCCGGAAGCGATAGACGGCGGGCGTCGGGTCGACGTTGCCTGCGGCGTCGCGCGCCCTCACGCGCAGCACGTGGCGACCGGGCCGGAACCGCTTCGCGAGCCGTGCCGGACAGCGATGGAAGCGCCCGCGGTCGACCCTGCAGAGGAACGCGGCCCCGACCCTGTCGGAGCCGAGGAGGAAGACGGCCCTGCGCGTGCGTCGGAAGGTGCGCAGGAGTTTCGCCGGGGTGCGCCGGAAGAAGGTCCGCGGCGCGGCTGCGCCCGGGGAACGCGGCTCCCCCTGCGCTGCGGCCGGCTCGAGCGAGGCGGCGGCCTGCGTGGCGTCGACCGGAGCGGCCGGGGGAGCGGCTTCGATCTCGCCCCCTTCCTGCGGCTCGGGTCCTTCCCCCGTGCCTTCTCCTGCTCCTTCGCCGTCCCCGTTCTCGCTTGCGCCGCCCGCCCCGAGCCCGAGCTCTTCGAGGGCGCCCCTGGCGTTGAGCCTGCCGCCCGAGACGGTCCTGCCGGCCAGCGCGGCGACCGGGTCGGCCGAGGCGAGGATCGCCTGCTTGGCTTCCGCCGCGCTCGTCGCCGGCAGCGCCGAGAGCAGCAGCGCCGCCACGCCGCTCACGTGCGGGGTGGCCATCGAGGTCCCGCTCAGATATCCGTAGGGCAGGTATTCGCTCGGCGTCAGCGCCCGCGGGTAGGTGCTGAGCACGTTGACGCCGGGCGCGCCGAGGTCGACCGAGCCGCTGCCGAAGTTGGAGAAGCCGGCCAGGCCGTCGTCCTGGGTGGACGCCGCCACGCAGAGCAGGTTGTCGGCGCTGTAGCCGGGCTGCTCGTCCAGCGCGCAGGGATACTGGGGTTCGGCGTCGACGTCGTCGCCGACGCCGTCTTCGCCGCCGTTGCCCGCGGCGAAGACGAAGAGGGTCTGTGGGCTTTCGCTCAGCGTTTCGATTTCCAGCGACGAGAAGTCGGGGCCGCCCAGCGAGCCGTTGAGGACCGCGGCGCCGTTGCGGACCGCGTAGGCATAGGCTTCGAGGATCGCGTCGAGCGGGCAGAGGGCCTTGCCTTCGTCGTCGAGGGCGCAGACCTTCAGCACCATCAGTTCGGAGCCCGGCGCGACCCCGACCACTCCCTCCGAGTTGTCGCCTTCCGCCAGCACGGTGCCGGCGACGTGCGTTCCGTGCCCGGCCGGGTCGTCCGGGTCGGCGTCGTCGTCGACCGGGTCTTCGAGGCTCTCGCCGACGAAGTCGTAGCCGTGCACGTCGTCGACGTAGCCGTTGGCGTCGTCGTCGATTTCGTTGCCCGGGATCTCGCCCGGGTTGGTCCAGAGCCGCCCGGCGAGGTCGGGGTGCCCGAGGTCGGCGCCGCTGTCCATCGTGGCGACGACGACCCCGTTCTCGCCGTCCGGGCCCCAGCCGGGCTGGATGTCCCAAGCCTCGGGCGCGTCGATGTCGGCGTCCGGGGTGCCGGCTTTTTCAAGCACCGCCTGACCGCTGTTGTGCAGGCCCCAGAGCCTCTCGAACAGCGGGTCGTCGGGGAGCGCGGCCGGCCGGCGCAGCAAGTTGCGCCCGGCCTCCGCCACCGCGGGGTCGCGCCTCAGTGCCGCAAGCGCCGCCTTCGCGGAGCGGCCGCGGTCGAGCTCGACCAGCTGCGCGCCGGCGCGGCCGAGCCCGCGCACGGCGCTGACCTCCGCATCGGCGCGCGCGTCCCGGCGCTGGGCGGTGGACGTGCGCGGCTCGTAGCGGACGATCAGCTGCCCGGGCACGGCCTGCGGCACGTCGCCGGCGGCGACGGACGCCTGCGCGAGCGCCAGGAAGGCGAGCGCCAGGAAGGCGGGCGCCAGGAAGGCGGGCGCCAGGAAGCGCGGCGCCAGGAAGCCGATCGGGCGCATCCCCGCGCGCCGGCGTGGCGGTGTGCCGGACTCCATCACCACCCAAGGTATCGGCCGCCGGCGGCAATCTCTCAACTCCCGTCCCGCGTTCCGGTGCGCCTTTTGCACCCATGGGGAGCAAAAGGCGCACCGGAAGATCCGGCGAGGGGCAATGATTCGCGCTGGTCAGGCGCTCGGGGTGCCGCGGTAGCAGCCGACCGTGTAGGGGTACTCGAGCGTGGCGTTGTAGTGGTAGATCCGCCGCCGGCGGCCTGCGTAGAAGACCTTGCTGGTCTGGCCGTGGCAGGCGTCGAGGTCGGCGTTGCGCAGCAGCTTGCCGCCGTGACCGCGCGGGCCGAAGATCGGGTAGCCGTCGAGCGCCCAGCCGACCAGCCCGGAGGGGCGGCGCTTCGATTCGCCCTTGGTCAGGCAGGCGGGGATCGCGTGGTAGTGGTAGATGCCGAGCCGCTGCGGGTGGCCGCCGCAGCTGTCCTGGGTCTCGTGGGCGATCGCGTCGCGGTCTTCTGCGTCGAGCGCGTTGAAGATCGCTACGCCGTTCCTGGCGATCCCGATCGGCCCGCCGGAGAGGCAGCTCGGACGCGCCGCCTTGCGCGGCTTGCGCGGCAGCGAGTAGCGGACCCGCTGGGCGCGGATCGAGTTCGGGTTGCGGTCGTAGGTGTAGGCGTCGTCGCCGGCGGAGATCGGGAACCTTCCGGTCGTGGTCCACGTCGGCAGCCCGTTGCCGCTGAAGCTGAGCCGGCGCCTGCTCGCCTTCCTGCGCAGCTTCGCGTTGCGCCAGCGGACCCTGCCGTCGACCGTCGCCTTCGCGGTCAGGTCGTAGGTCGAGCCGTGGATCCACGGCTCCTCCACCCGGGCGCCGCCGCCGCGGTGCGGACCTCCCGCCGGGATGAAGCCGGTCCGGCAGGCGTAGACGTAGCCCTTGCGCGGCCCCGAGGTGGTCACCCTGCTGTCGCCGAGCGGCAGGAACCTGGGGTTGGTCGCCGAGCTCGAGCCCGCTCCGAGCGTGACCCCGTCCATGCCGAATGCGGTCGCCGCCATGACGGCCGCGCAGAGCACCAGCGGTGCGACGATCTGACCACGTTGCCTGCTTCTCACAGTCCCTCCCCTTCCAGCCGGTTGGGCCGGTCTCTGTCTTGCCAACCCAGCATCTGCCGGGCGGGTTCGGTGCGCGTCACCGCTTTGTAAGGACCATGTAAGGGACGCGATGACCTCCCACCCTGCTACGGTCCCACGCGATAGGCCGGAATATCCGGCAAAGTCGTGTCTAGCGCTCGCGTCGTTGCTTCACCGCATGTGCCGCGTTCGCAGCACATGAAGTGGAGGCAAGGAATGCCAACTGGAACTGTCAAGTGGTTCAGCGACGACAAGGGCTACGGCTTCATCACGCCCGATGACGGCTCGAAGGACGTCTTCGTCCATCACAGCGCGATCCTGGGCGAGGGCTTCAAGTCCCTGACCGAGGGCGCCAAGGTGAGCTACGAGTCCGAAGAAGGCCCCAAGGGCCCGGCCGCCGCGCAGGTGCAGCAGACCGCCTAGGTCGCGCACCGCATTGAGCGTTACGAGGCCCGCCCTTGTGGCGGGCCTCTGTTGTCTGTGGGCTGTTCGGAGGTTCAGGGCCGAGCGGGCCAAGGACGCAGGAGCGATTGTGCTTCAGCACATGAGCGACGAGGACGCAGGCATGCGAAGGACATGAGCCTCCGAACAGACCTCAGAAATATCGCGATCATCGCGCACGTCGACCATGGCAAGACGACGCTGGTCGACGCGATGCTCTGGCAGAGCGGCACCTTCCGCAAGGGCCAGGACGTCGCCGAGCGGGTGATGGACTCGATGGACCTCGAGCGCGAGAAGGGGATCACGATCCTCGCCAAGAACACGACCGTCGCCTACGAGGGCGTCAAGCTCAACATCATCGACACCCCCGGCCACGCCGACTTCGGCGGCGAGGTCGAGCGTGGGCTGACGATGGTCGACGGCGTGTTGCTGCTCGTCGACGCCTCCGAGGGCCCGCTGCCGCAGACGCGCTTCGTGCTGCGCAAGGCGCTCGAGGCGGAGCTGCCGGTGATCCTCGTCGTCAACAAGGTCGACCGCCCCGACGCGCGCATCGCCGAGGTCGTCGACGAGGTCTACGAGCTCTTCCTCGAGCTCGACGCCAGCGACGAGCAGGTCGACTTCCCGATCGTCTACACCAACGCCAAAGCGGGCTGGGCGGCGCTCGAGGAAGGCGCCGAGGGCACCGACCTGAAGCCGCTGATGGAGCTGATGCTGGAGCGCATCCCGGCGCCCGAGCACGACCCCGAGCACCCCTTCCAGGCGCTCGTCACCAACCTCGACGCCGACCCGTACGTGGGTCGCCTGGCGCTCTGCCGCGTGCGTCACGGCACGGTCCGCAACGGCCAGCGGATCGCCTGGTGCCGCGCCGACGGCAGCATCGAGGCGGCGACGCTCTCCGAGCTCTACGTGACCGAGGGGCTCGAGCGGGTCGCCGCCGCCGAGGCCGGGCCGGGCGAGATCATCGCCGTCGCCGGCCTGCCCGAGGTGACGATCGGCGAGACGCTCGCCGACCCCGCCGACCCGCGGCCGCTGCCGGTGATCGCCGTCGACGAGCCCTCGCTCTCGATCGTCGTCGGGATCAACACCTCGCCGCTGGCCGGCACCGAGGGCAGCAAGCTGACCGCGCGCCAGGTGCGCGACCGGCTCGACGCGGAGCTGGTCGGCAACGTCTCGCTGCGCGTCTTCGACACCGACCGCCCCGACGCCTGGGAGGTGCAGGGCCGCGGCGAGCTGCAGCTCGTCGTGCTGCTCGAGATGATGCGCCGCGAGGGCTTCGAGCTGACCGCCGGCCAGCCGCACGTGGTCACCCGCGAGATCGACGGCAAGGCGCACGAGCCGGTCGAACGGCTGGCGATCGACGTCCCCGAGGAGCACGTCGGCGCCGTCACGCAGCTGCTCGCCGGGCGCAAGGGCCGGCTCGACCACATGGCCAACCACTCGACCGGCTGGGTGCGGATGGACTACCTGGTGCCGGCCCGCGGCCTGATCGGCCTGCGCACCGAGTTCCTCACCGAGACCCGCGGGGCCGGGATCCTGCACCACGTATTCGACCGCTGGGAGCCCTGGGCGGGTGAGCTGCGCACGCGGCCGACCGGCTCACTGGTCGCCGACCGGCGCGGTTCCAGCGCCAGCCACGCGCTGATGAACCTGCAGGACCGCGGCACGCTCTTCATCGGCCCCGGCGAGGAGGTCTACGAAGGCATGGTCGTCGGCGAGAACGCCCGCTCCGACGACCTCGACGTCAACGCGATCAAGGAGAAGCACCAGACCAACGTGCGCGCCGCCAGCGCCGACATCCTGGTCCGGCTCGAGCCGCCCAAACGGCTCTCGCTGGAAGCCGCGCTGGAGTTCCTGCGCGAGGACGAGTGCGTCGAAGTGACGCCCGACTCGGTCCGCCTGCGCAAGGTCGAGCTCGACAAAACGAAGCGCCAAAAGGCGGCCCGCACCGCCGCCCGCGTCTAGTTCGCTGCTCTAGCTGTCGAACCCCAACACGTCCCGAACGCGCTCCTTGGGTGGCCGGTTGCCGAGCGCTGAGTGGGAGCGTCGCTCGTTGTAGTGGTCGAGCCAGTGTGGCAGCGCTTCCCGCCTGGCGTCACTTGAGGCGTATTCGAGCGCGTAGGCCCACTCGCGCATCAGCGTCTGGTGGAAGCGCTCCACCTTCCCGTTTGTGCGCGGCGTGTAGGGCTTGATCAGCAGGTGGGAGACAGCGCGGCGGTCGAGCAGCTGCGCCAGGGAGCGGCTCTTCGCATAGCTGAAGTGGTTGTCGGTCATCAGCCGCTCGATTGCGATTCCGCGCTCTTCAAACCACTCGAAGGCCCGGCGGGTGAACCCGGCGACGGTCTCGGCCCGCTCGTCGTCGTGGATCTCCGCATAGGCAAGGCGCGAGCAGTCATCGACGATCGAGTGCACGTACTCCCAGCCGACCCGCCGCGAGCGCTTGCGCCTGTCGCCGGTCACGGCGTGGCCCGGCTCGGTGAAGCGGCCGAGCTTCTTGACGTCCATGTGCAGGAGGTTCCCCGGGCAGGGCCACTCGTAGCGGATCACAGCCGGCGGCTCGGGCCTTGGGCGCCGCGAGCAGCCGCCGCGCCGAAGGACCCGGTGCACGGTCGAGTGCGGCCGGGCGATGTCGGGCTCATCGGCCAGGCGACGGGGACTCCAGCCTGTCTTCTCGCGGCGCTCGCAGATCCTCTTTGCCTCTGCCTTGGGGACCTGGGCGGGGCTGCGCCTGGGGCGCGAAGAGCGGTCGCCCAGGCAGGAGAGATCCCTGCGCCGCTTCTCGGGTGCCTCGCGCCAGCGCCGCACCCACTCCCAGCAGGTCGATTTCGCCACGTTCGAGGCGGCCGCGGCCGCCTCGAACGTGAGGCCCCGCTCCTCTACGAGCAGAACCATGCGATGCCTGCCCTTCGGGGTGAGCGGGGAGTTAGCGTGTTGCATTCCGGGCCTCCTTGAGGTCGTGAGCTTTGATCACCCACAGCCTCTCGGCAGGCCCGGACCTACCTCATGGCGTTCGGAACGTCTCTGGGCTCGTCATCTAGCCCGCGGGGGGCGGAGGAGGCGGAGGGGGCGGCGGAGGCGGTGCGCCCGCTGCGGGCGGCGGCGATGCGGGGGCGCCGGAAGCGGCCTCGGCGCCGGAGCCGCCACCGAGGTCGTAGAAGAGCACCGCCGCGGTGAGCGCGTAGACCGGCGCGGTCACCACGTTGGCGATGATCGAGGCGACGATGCTGGCGCCGTTGCCGATCGGCGCGGCGACGATGCCGAGCACGATGCCGACCCCGACGAGGATCAGGAAGACGACGACGAGCACGCCGAGCACCTGCCAACCGTTACCCCTGACCAGCTCGCGGCTGCGCCCGAAGGCGCCGAACACGCCCTCGCCCTCGACCACGATCGAGGGTGCGCCGACCGCCCAGATCGTGACCAGGAAGAGGCCCGGGATGATGAAGAAGAAGAAGCCGATCCCGGCGGCGATGCCGAAGAGGATGCCGAAGCCGATCAGCGGCAGGATGTAAGGCGAGGCCGCTTCGAAGAGGTCGGTGACGGTGCTGTCGCGCCGGCCGTCGCGCACGTCGCTGACCAGCTCGACCACGAAGCCGGTGTAGAGCGCGTAGCCGACCAGCTGCACGATCGCGCCGAGCAGGATCAGGATCGCGCCGCCGCTCTGCAGCAGCCCGGAGATCAAGCCGACGACGACGAAGACGGCGAGGGCGCTGCCGATCAGCGCGCCGAAGTTCTGGCCGTAGGTCGAGAACGTCTCGCTGATCACATCGCCGACGGCAATCCGCTTCGGCGCCGGCGGCGGGGTGGTCGGTTGCGCTGCCTCCATCGGCGACAACACTATGCGTGCCGGCAGACGCGAGTCAAGTCAGCTCGGCAGGGATGTTGTCGCTTTGTCCCCACGATCGTGGGGACAAAGCGACAACTTGTGCTCTCGTCGCCCTCAGACGGTCGCCGCGGCCTGTTCGGACTGGCTGTCCTCGGCGGCCTTTGCCTTGGCCGCTTCGGCCTCGGGGGTGGGCTCGTCGACCGCGCGCGGGAGCAGCACTTCTTTGGCGATCACGAGGCGCTGGATCTGGCTCGTGCCCTCGTAGAGCTGCATGATCTTCGCGTCGCGCATCAGTTTCTCGACCGGGTACTCCTTGATGAAGCCGTAGCCGCCGTAGACCTGCACGGCGTCGACGGTGATCTCCATCGCCGAGTCGGCGGCGAAGCGCTTGGCCATCGAGGAGACGCGGCTGTTGCGCATGCCCTGGTCGAGCATGACCGCCGAGTTCCAGACCAGCAGGCGCGAGGCCTCGACCTTGGTCGCCATGTCGGCGATCATGAACTGGATCGCCTGGTGCATCGCGATCGGCACGCCGAACTGAACCCTTTCTTTGGAGTAGTCCGAGGCGTACTCGAGCGCGGCGCGGCCGATCCCGACGGCCATCGCCGAGACGCCCGGCCGGGTGCGGTCGAGCGTCATCATCGCCAGTTTGAAGCCCTTGTTTTCCTCGCCGATCAGGTTCTCGGCCGGGATCTCGACTTCGTCGAAGGAGATGGTCGCGGTGTTGGACGCCCGCTGGCCCATCTTGTCCTCCTTCTTGTCGACCGTCACCCCGGGCAGGTCGGCGTCGACGACGAAGGCGCTGATCCCGCGGTGGCCGGCCTCCGGGTCGGTCTTCGCGTAGACCGTGAAGTAGTCGGCGTAGGAGCCGTTGGTGATGAAGCACTTGGAGCCGGTGATGACGTACTTGTCGCCCTTCTTGACGGCGCGGGTCTTCATCCCCGAGACGTCCGAGCCGGCGTCGGGCTCGGTCAGGCAGAAGGAGGCGAGCTTCTTGTCTTCGGTCAGCATCCCCAGGTACTTCTTTTTCGTCTCCTCGGAGCCGCCGAGGCTGATCGGCGCCGAGGCGAGGCCGTTGGCCATCAGCGAGGTGCCGATGCCCGAGCAGCCCCAGCCCATCTCCTCCTCGATCAGGCAGCCGGAGAGGTAGTCGAGGCCGGGGCCGCCGTAGGCCTCGTCGATGTGGGTGTTCATCAACCCGACCTCCCAGGCCTTGTCGATGATCTCCTGCGGCCAGGTGCCCTCTTTGTCGTACTCCCAGGCGACCTTGCGGATCTCTTTCTCCGCGAAGTTGTGCGCCAGCTCGCGCAGGTCTTTCTGCTCGTCGGTCAGAGTGAAGTCAACCACTGCTCGCTGCTCCTTTTTCTCGGTGGGAGTGGGCCGATTGACTGGTCAGTCAACCAATGGGGAAGAGTAGCGCAGTAGGCTGGGATCGTGGCGCTGCTCGACATCCAAGCGGGCTTCGTGCTGACGCTGATCACGCTGATCGCGCTGCCGATCGCGCTGATCGCCTTCGCGCGCAGCGGGCCGCTCTGGGAGGGGGTCGGCAAAGGCCCCTTCGCGATCGAGCAGGAGCTGCCGCCGCCGAGCCGGCTCGCCCAGGCCGAGCCGCCGGTCGACAGGGCCCTGCAGGAGACAGAGGCGCGGCAGATGATCGAGGCCAAGTCCTACCGCCGCCAGGAGCGCGGCGAGGCGCCGCTCGACGTCGAGGCCGAGGTCGCGCGCCTGCTCGAGGCGCCGGGCGCCGCGGGGCCGGCGATCGACGAGAAGCTGCGCGACGAGGTGCGCCAGCTGGTCCTCGCCCGCAACGAACGGCGGATGCGCCGCGGCGAGGCGCCGCTCGACGTCGAGGCCGAGGTGGAGCGCCAGCTCGCCGATTTGTAGGATCGGGGGGAGATGGCCGCCGAGAAAGAGAACCTCTACGAGGTCGAGGAGCTGCTCAACCAGCCCGGCACCTACTTCAACCCGCAGACCGAGGTCCTGGTCGTGGTCGACGACTCGACCTCGCTCGACCAGGAGGTCTTCAACCTCGAGGACTACGAGGGCTCCGACTGGGTGCGGATCTCCGACGACGTCCCGGTCGACGAAGACGCCCGCGACAGGGCGCTGGAGCACTTCCAGACGCACTACCACCCCGGCTCGGGCGGCTCGCTCTCCGAGACCGCGCTCGAGCAGGGCGACGCGGAGGTCGACGAGGGCGAGGAGGGGCAGGACCCCGGCCGCGAGGATTAGGCATTCGGTACGGCGAGGGGTTGCGCCGGGAGCTTCGAGCGAATAGATTCTCCCAATGCTGCCTATAGGCATCGAAGTCGAAACGACCCCTGGGGAGGCACGATGAAGGCTCCGCGCGACCGGTTCGCCATCAGCCTGCGCAAGGCGCGCGAGGCGGCCGGCATCTCCCAGCAGGAGCTGGGCGACCGGACCGACCTGCACCGGACGGAGATCTCCTTGCTGGAGCGAGCCGGCCGCGAGCCCCGGCTGGGCACGATCGTCAAGCTCGCCGGCGCCCTCGGCGTCAGCCCGGAAAGCCTCTGCACCGGGATGAGCTGGGACGTCAAGGCCCAGCGCTTCAAGTTCAAGAGGTAGCCGCGGCGGCGGCCGCCACGCCCCGCGCCGGCCACCTTTTCGATTAAATTTCTTGACAAATCCGGCTTCGTACCCATAGAGTCGGGGTCCAGGTTTGAAAAGCAGCTACGCGGGGGAGGCCAGTCGATGCGCCACGACCAAGCTGTAATGGAGAGAATCGCCCAGTCGTTCCGGCTCTCGATGTGGAAATCGGTCGTGCCGGACGCGGTGATCGGCGAGCGGATCGAAGCGCAGCGCTTCGGCCCGGTCCTCGCCACCGCCTTCGGCAGCGAGCCCGAGTGGCCGGCTCTGAACCGGATCCAGGGCGCCGCCGAGCCCGGCGCGATCGCCGAGGGTCACCTGGGCGACGCGATCGAATGGATGCGCTCCCGCGAAGTGAACTTCCACGTACCGGTGGCTCACGACCGCCCCGGTGCGCCCGAAACCGAAGCATGGCTGGGTGGCCATGGGTTCGAGCGCACCGGGGGCTGGTCGACGCTGGTCCGTGACGCGACGCCGCCCGACAGCGAGGAGGACCCGGGCATCGAGGTCTTCGAGCTGACCGAGGAGGATGCGGGCGAGGGCTTCAGCTACCTGATCCGCGAGGCCGCCGACCTGCCCATGATGGCGGAGACGCTGTTCTCCGGCCTGCCGGTCGAGCCGGGCTGGCGCTGCTACACGGCGGTGCCCGGCGGCGAGAACCGGGTGGTCGCCGGCGCCGCGATGCTGATCGAGGACGGAGTAGCGATGCTCGGGCTCGACGCGACCCTGCCCGGCGAATGGGGGCGCGGCTGCAACAAGGCCCTGCTGCGCCAGCGGCTGCTCGACGCCGCCGAGGCCGGCTGCCACACGGTCGTCGCCGGGCTCGGAGACTGCGACGCCGACAGCGCCGCCGCTGCGCGCCACAACCTGCTGGAGGCCGGCTTCGCCGAGCTCGCCGCCGCGCACGTCTGGCACTGCCCGGCGATGCTGCCGGCGGAGGCGACCCTGGGGTAGCCGGCTCAGGCGCTCTCGACGAGCATCACCCGCGCCTGGTGCTGTAGGTGGGGTGGGAAGAAGTCGATGATCCGGTTGATCGTCTCGGTCGCGTCGAGGGTGTGGACGGTGGAGAGCACGAGGTGGCCGGTCTCGGCTGCGGAGAGCGCCGTGCGCACGGAGCCGCCCAGCTCGACGAGCCTGGGGACGGGCTGATTGGGGCTGCAAGGGGTCTACAGTGGGTGAAATGTACATTTCACAGCCTGTACATCCAGGCGGCTGTATAGTTCCCGTCCGATGGCGGAACCCAATCCGCAGCTCAAGGTCAATCCCGGTGGTGCCCTCGAGCCGGCGCAGGTCGTCGGGCGCGACGAGTTCATTGCTTCCCTCTGGCGCAGCCTGGAGACCCGCAGCGTGCTGCTCACCTCGGAGCGTCGCATGGGCAAGACCTCGGTGATGCGGAAGATGGAGGCCGAGGCCCCCTCCGGCATCTGTCCGGTGAGGACCAGCCTGCAGGGGATCAACACCCCGGAGGAGTTCGCCCGGCGGCTGATCGCCGACGTCGAACGGGCTGCGCCCGGCGTCCTCGACAAGCCCTTCCTCAAGCGGGTCCGCAAGAGCGGCCTGAAGAGGCTCGGCACTAAAGTGGTCGAGGTCGAGTTCGAGCCGATCGGCGACGAAGCCTGGAAGGACGTCCTGACGGAAGCCTTCGCCACGCTCGACGATGGCGTCGACGAACAGCTCGTGTTCTTCTGGGACGAGCTGCCGCACATGATCGCCTCGATCGAGTCGCAGCGAGACGTCGGCACGGCGCGCGACGTGCTCGACATCCTGCGCCACGCTCGCGAAAGCCATACGGCCCTGCGGATGGTCCTGACCGGGTCGCTCGGCATGCATCACGTGGTCGATCGGCTGCGCGACAAGGGGGTGATGTTCGCTCCGGTGCACGACATGGCGATTCTCGACCTGCCGCCGTTGTCGGAGCCCGCCGCCACCTACCTCGCCGCCGAGTTGCTGCGCAACGAGCAGATCGAGTGCGACGACGCCGATTCCGTGGCGGCGTCGATCGCAGCCGAGGTGGATTGCGTCCCCTACTACGTCCATCACACCGTGGACCGGCTCGGGGATGGTCCGCACTCGGGCGCCGGGCCGGTCGACGGCGCCGGTGTTCGCCGCGTGGTCGAGGCGGCGGTGATCGATCCGCTGGACCCCTGGCAGCTCAAGCACTACATCGATCGGATTCCGGTCTACTACGGCTCCGCCGCGGACCTCGCTTGCGCCGTGCTCGACATCGTCGCCGCCGAGGACCGGACGGTCTCCCTGGAGGAGATCGAGCGCCTGCTGGCGGCCCGGATGTCGCCGCCTGATTCGAGCGAGCTGCGCGATCTGGTCGAACTCCTCTGCAAGGACTATTACCTGGAGCCCGCCTATGGATTCCGGCTCGAGCTGGTGCGGCGCGCCTGGCGGGCGAGGAGGCCGCTATGAGCGGCTCCGTTCCACTGCTGAAGCACACGCCGTCCGCTCAGGACCCACAGATCCTCGAGCTGATCACCGTTCAGCGCGAGCCGCTGATCGAGAAGCTGGTCGAGGACGCGCTCGATCTCGACGGCGGTGCCCGCCACCGGCTGCTGATCGGGCCCCGCGGAATGGGCAAGACCCACGTCCTCTCCGTGGTTGCGAGCAGGCTGCGCGCCGCGGAGGGGTCTCCGCCCCTCGTGATGGCATGGCTGGAGGAGGATCCCTGGGCGTTCGGCACCTACGAGAAGTTCCTCGCCGGGATCGTCGCCTGCGTGGCCGAAGAACGCTCGGACACCGAGCTCGCGGGGCGCGCGGAAGAGCTTAGAGCCGGCCGCGACGGCGGCAGCGAGGAAGGCGAGCAGGTGCTTCGCGACGCCGTCGGCGACGCCCGCCTGGTCTTGATCGTGGAGAACCTCGATGAGATCTTCCGCCGGATTGGCACCGAGGGCCAGGAGCGCTTCCGCGCCTTTGCCGAAAACTGGGAACGGATCCTGATCTTCGCATCCGCTCCACAGCTCTTCGAGGGCGTCCGCCTGCACGATCTGCCGTTCTACGGATTCTTTGCCGTGAGCCACCTCGAGGAGCTCAGCCTCGATAGCGCTAACGAGTTGATGCGAAGACTGGCCGAGCTGCGCGGAGACGAGGAGCTTGCAGAGTTCCTCCGCTCCGACGTTGCCCGCCGCCGTCTTGCCGCGATCGAAGCCCTGGCGGGAGGGCACCCGAGAATCTGGCTTCTGCTCTCCGGCTGCGTCTCGATCGACGCGATCGACGAGCTGGTGCCCCTGTTCGTCGAAGCGCTGGACAACCTGACCCCGTACTACCAGGATCGCCTGCGCGAACTGGGCGATCAGCAGCAGGAGCTCGTGGTTCTGCTCAGCGAGGCCGGAGGCGCGCTCAGCAACCGCGCCCTCGCGGAGCGCAGCGGCATCGCCCAGAACCAGATTGCGACGATGTTGCGCCAGCTGGCCGACCGCGGCTATGTGCGCCGCGCGGAGGTGCCGGGGGAGATTGCCGGAGGCGATGCGAGGATGAGCTACTGGGAGCTGCGCGAGCCTTTGATGCGACTCTGCCTCGACGTGAAGCAATCGCGCGGCCGGCCGCTGCGGATGGTGGTCGAGTTCCTGCGCTCTTGGTACGGGCCGCGGTTGCTGGACGAGCTCGCGGCGCTGCCGCAATCCGCCGAGCTCGCGGCCAGCTATGCGGGCGAGGCGTTTCGCGCGCTCGAGGCCGAACCGCCGATCGAGGACCTCTTCCGCGGCTCTGCAGAGGAAATCCTCGCCAGGGCGGAGCGCGGCCTTGCCCTGGCCCCGGAGCGCCCCGCCCTGTGGCTCGCTCGCGTGGGTGGCCTGCTGGCGGAGGCCCGGATCGATGAGGCTCGTGAGGCGCTGCGGGGGTATGCATCGAGCCGGAAATCCGAGCACGCCGAGCGTAGGCTGGCTGTCCACATTGACAGCGTCAAAGCCATGCTCCGGGAAGACCCCATGCTTGATTCTCTCACCGGGGGTTGGGTGGAGATGGCGCGGCGAGAGAGAGGGGCCGGGGAGGTCGAGAGCCTGACCGCAGCCGGCCTGACGGCTCTGGGTCGGCACGTCGAGGCGCTGGAGCTCCTTCCCAGCGCGCTCGACGCCGAACCCGAGAACGGGAACCTGTTCGTCCTTCAAGGTATTTCCCTTACCGAAACCGGCCGTCCGGAGGATGGGCTCGAGGCCTTTGACAGGGCGATCGCACTGCGTCCAAACGACGGCACTCTGCACGGTGACCGTGGCCTGGTGCTGCGCATGCTGGGGCGGGACGAGGAGGCGCTTGCCTCGTTCGAGGCCGCGGTCGATCTGGTGCCCGAGTGGTTCAAATTGCACCGCGACATCGGCGAAGTGCTCTACCGTCTGGACAGGTTCGAGGAGGCGGAGTCCGCATTTGCCCGCGCTGTCGAGTTGGACCCCAGCGATGACTTGAGCCAGCTGGGCTTCGGCTTCTCATTGTCTTCGCTCGGACGCTTCGGGGACGCCGTGGAGCCGCTCGAACGGGCACTTCGCCTTGGGGCCCCGGAGGAGCTCAGTCGGTTCGGGTTGGCGATTGCACTGCGCAACGTCGGCCGCTTCGACGAGGCCGAGGTAGAGATTCGCCGGGTCATCGAGCTCGATGGCGAGGCCTCGATATATCGCTTCACGCTGAGCGACATCGTGGTCGGCGGTGGGGATGTGCAGGGCGGTCTGGTACTGCTGGGCGAGGCCCTGGCGCTCTGGCGCAAGAGGCAGGACGTCGCCGCCGGCGATCCCCAGCTCGCGTGCCGGATCCTCTGGGATGCCGCGAGCCGGCCAGACGAGCGCAGGCGGGTGATCGACGAGGCGATCGAGGCCTATGACGAGGTCGGCGCGGGCGAGGCCCTCGGCCGCGGCCTGGTCAGCTCGATCAGCCTGTTCGCGGGCGACGATGTCAGCTTTGCGGAGGCCGATTCATGGACCGAGGACTGGCTCGCAGCGAAGCGGATCGATGACCTCGAGATCCCATTGCGGATGCTGGTCGCGGCGCGCGACTGGAAGCGCGACCGGGACCGCTCGCACCTGCTGGAGCTGCCGGCCGAGCAGCGACAGATCGTCGCCGAGCTGCTCCAGCCCGATGGGAGCGAGGAAGGCTAGGCGGAACGGGATCTCCTCGTATTTCTCGAAGACCTCGTCGATGCGGAACGGCACGCGGCTCAGGCGCTCTCGAGCTGCTCGATGCCGCTGGCGCGCTGGCCGCCGGCGGCCAGCATCAGCTTGAAGTCGTGCGGGCTGGAGGCGTAGTCGAGGGCGACCTGCTCGGCCACCTTGCCTTCCATCACGTAGGTAAGCAGCGACTGGTCGAAGGTGCGCATTCCGTAGTACTCGCCCTCGGCGATCACCTCGGTGATCTTGCCGGTCTCCTCGGGGTTGAGGATCAGGTCCTGGACGCGGCCGGTGACGACCAGCACCTCGGAGGCCGGCACCCGCCCCTCGCCGCTGACGTCGGGGACGAGCCGCTGCGCGATCGCCCCCTTCAGGGTCGAGGCCAGCATCACCCGCGCCTGGTGCTGCAGGTGGGGCGGGAAGAAGTCGATGATCCGGTTGATCGTCTCGGTCGCGTCGAGGGTGTGGACGGTGGAGAGCACGAGGTGGCCGGTCTCGGCTGCGGAGAGCGCCGTGCGCACGGTCTCCTCGTCGCGCATCTCGCCGATCAGGATCACGTCGGGGTCCTGGCGCAGCACGCGGCGCATCGCCCGGGCGAAGCTGTTCGTGTCGGCGCCGACCTCGCGCTGGTTGACGATCGAGCCTTTGTCGGCGTGCAGGTACTCGATCGGGTCCTCGAGCGTGACGATGTGGTGCGAGCGGGTGCGGTTGATGTGATCGATCATCGCCGCCAGCGTCGTGCTCTTGCCCGAGCCGGTGGTGCCGGTGACGAGGATGATCCCGCGCTGCTCCTCGGCCAGGTTGGTGACGACCTCGGGCAGGCCGAGGTCCTCGACCGAGCGGATTTCGAAGGGGATCGCGCGGCAGACGATCGAGGTCGAGCCGCGCTGTTTGAAGGCGTTGACGCGGTAGCGGGAGACGCCCGGGATCGCGTAGGAGAAGTCGGCCTCGCCGTCCTCTTCGAACTCGGTCTGCGAGCGCACCTCGGCGATCTCGTGGAAGGCCCTCTCGGTGTCCTCGCTGCTCAGCGTCTCCTGCCCCTCGAGCGGGGTCAGCTCGCCGTGCAGGCGGATCATCGGCGGCGAGGCCACTTTGACGTGCAGGTCGGAGCCGCCCAGCTCGACGAGCCTGCGCAGTGCTGAGTCGATTTCGAACATCGCGGCCCTTATCGGCGCCCCGCCGCCGATCCCTTAGCCGTGGCCGCCCGCGGGCGCACAGCAAATTCCTTGACAAGTCGGCCTCTGTACCAATAGCTTCAATCCTTCGGCGACTTTGCGAGCGACAGCGGCAAGGGGGAAAGCGATGAGGACAGACGGGTGCCGGTTCCGATGAGCCTCAACGTCTGCCTTTTCGGGGAGCGCGTCGGCAGCCTGGCCCCGGAGGGGGACGGCGAGTGCCGGTTCGCCTACTCGCGCGAGGCGATCGAGCGCCACGCCGCCGGCGGGGCCGTGGCGCTGAGCCGCTCGCTGCCGGTGCGACCCGAGCCCCACGTCGGTGAGCCCGTCCGCGCCTACGTCGAGGGCCTGCTGCCCCAGGGCGAGCGCCGCGAGGCGATTGCGGACCCGCTCGGCCTCGACCCCGACGACGGCTACGGGCTGATCGCCGAGATCGGCGCCGACTGCCTCGGCGCGGTGACCTTCGGCCGCGACCCAGTCGCCGCCGCCGCGCCGGCGGACCCCGGCTCGCTGTCCTGGCTCACCGACGCCGAACTCGAGGAGCTGCTGCAGCCCTGGCCCGAGCAGCCCTTCGACGAGGCCGACCCTCACCGCATGCGCTTCGCGCTGCCCGGCGAGCGCCACAAGCTGGCGCTCGTCCGCGACGAGGCCGAGGACCGCTGGGCCTGGCCACAGCCGGGCGTGCCCAGCACCCACATCGTCAAGCCCGAATCGCCGCAACTGCCCGGCATGGTCGCCAACGAGCACGCCTGCAGCCTCGCCTACCGCGCGCTCGGCTTCCCGGTCGCCCACACCGAAGCGGTGGCGATCGCCGGCGACCCGTGCCTGGTCAGCAAGCGCTTCGACCGCTGGGGCGAGGGGGTGGCGAGCGCCCTGCACCAGGAGAGCTTCGCCCAGGCGCTCGGCGTCTGCCCCGACGACGGGCACCGCAGGCTCTCGCCGGGCGCGCCGATGCTCAGCGAGGTCGCCCACGTGCTGCGCGAGATCGGCGAAGCCGGCGCCGTGGAGACGCTGCTGCGGGTCACGGTCTGCGACGTGCTGCTCGGCTGCACCGAGATGCGCGGCGCCAACGCCGCCCTGCTCCACGGCCCGACCGGCCCGATGCTGGCGCCCTTCTACGACATCGCCTCGACCGAGGTCTACGGCGAGGTCCGCCCGATGCCGATCGTGATCGGCGTCGACGTGCCGCCGGCGCCGCTGCTGATCAACCTCCGCCACACGATCGAGCTCTGCGACATGGAGTTCCAGCCGGCCCTGATCGACTCGGTGAAGCTGATGGCCGCGCTCACGTCGGCGCTCAACTCGGTCGCGGAGGAGGCCCAGGCCGAGGGCTGGCACCGCGTGGTGATCGAGGAAGCGCTGCAGATCCTCTTCGCCCGCGCCGAGAGCTTCGGCAGGGAATTCGAGTACCTGCGCCCGCCGGGGGCGTGAGCGCGGTGGAGTGGGGGGGCGATCCGCGTGCCGCCCGTCGAGACGATCGACGAAGACGGGGTCGAGCTGCGCCACTACGGGCCGATCCGCATCGTCGCGGACCGCTCCCACCGGCGCCGCGGCATCTTCAATGCGATGCTCGGCGCCGACCGAGGAGTTGGTCGACGAATCGAACGCCGAATCCTTCGGCCACTTCCTGGAGAGCAGCTACGGCGAAGCCGGCTGGACCTGCGGCATCCTCTTCGCGGGGCTGCCCGGAAGGCGCGACTGGCGCTGCTATCTGGCAAGCGACGAGAGCGGCCTGATCGCCGCCGGGGCGATGTTCATGCACTACGAGATGCCGCAGTTCGTCTTCGCCGGGGCGATCGAGGAGACGCTCGGCAGGGGCGCCCTCAAGGCGATGCTGCGACGCAGCATCGAAGACGTCCGGGCCGAGGCCGGGAAACGCAGGTTCATGGCCCCGGACGGGATCTTCGCCTTCACCGACGAGCCGCTCGACTGCCCCGAGAACCTCTCGCCGGGCGCCCGCAACCTCGTGCACGCCGGCTTCCGCCTCGTCGACGTCCGCGACATCTGGCAGCCGCCGGAGGAGCTGCTCGCGGAGGAGGACGAGGACGAGTGGGAGGACGGCGGCGACTTCGAGTTCAGCCCGTAGGCGGCCAGAGCCTCCGTGACGCGCCGCAGCCGGAGAAGGCGTTGGCGAGGCTAATGCCGCCCGTGATCAGACGGGTAGCTCGAGTTCCTTCCGCGCCCACTCTCTCGCCTCCTCGCTGATCGGTCCGAAGTCCGTCTCCCACATCTCCACGTATTCACGCATCGCACGGCGCTGCGTGGCTGAGATCAGCGACCTTTCGACCGCCACCGACAGGTTTGGCGCCCTGCCCGACTCGACCTCCGCACGCGCCCCCTCGAGCGCCTCCGGCTCGACCGAAACCGTCACCCACTCTTTCATACTCGGCATCATACGCCTCCCGATGGGCTTTGCTGCGTAGCGTCCTCGACGCTCGTCAATACTCAAAAAAGCCGGTACAATAGGCGAGTATCTGCCGCTGGATGACGAGGTTTTTAGGGGTGGCCGCGACGGGTAAAGGAATTCTTGTGAACGATGGCGAGCACGACAAACGTCTGGCGTGGGCTGACAGCACCAGCCGTTTAGGGATAGGCTTGTCGTGACGTGGATGCACGACGCCGCTCAGAGGAGCTGCCCTGCGCGATCTTCGTGGCAGCGGCCTGCGGCCCTAAGATCGCGGATGTGTTCGGCACGCCGGACGAGACCTTGCAATGCCGTGAGGGCAACCCGGATTTCGCGGGAATGCAGGGGTACGTGTCGAATGTCTACGCCCATGGGTCAAAACTTTATGGCCGTAGTGCGTTTAAAGAGCCGAAGGGATGGTGAAAATGGCGGTTGCTGACAGACATCATCCGACGCTGAGCGATAATCTGCGGCGGTTCCCTGGCGAATGGGTTGCCATCCGCGATCAAGCGGTGGTCGCGCACGCCCCGACACTTGAGAGCCTTCGTGAGCAAACGGCAGGACGGCACATCGACAGGTTCTTCCAGGTCCCCCAGCGAAGACCAGGTGGGGGCATCTTCCTCTAGCAATACGGTTGTCGAGCGGAGGACGCCGTCCGCCGAACGTTGGTCCAAGACGATTGAATACATCTCTCCGGGGGAGGGTTGGAAACCTACCCCGATGGTGGATATAACCCTGACAGGCCCGGACGAGCCGCCGCTTTCGACTATGGCTGTGGTGGACAGCGGGGCAGACGGCTCGGCCTTGCCGATGGACTTGGCCTCAGCATTGGGGATCGATCTTGATGCCGACTGCAGGTCCGAGACCGGGGTGAGCTCTGATGGCGACGCGGAGCACCGGATCTATGAGCCGGGGATTGAGGTGGAGGTTTACGGACATCGGCTCAAGATCGACGCGACGTTCAGTAACACGCCATTGATCCTGCTCGGCCAGGACGACTTTTTCATGCGGTTCCACGTTGCATTTGATCGGCCCGCCAAAGAGTTCACCCTCTCGCTGCACTGATTGCGCTCCGATGCCGGCCGAAGCCCAAGAACGATGGCGGCGTGTTCGCGTTTTGTGGGCGGCGTTCAAGGCGTTGCTGCGGGCACCGTGGATTCGTCTGGAAGCGCTCTGGGGCCTCGTTGAGCGCAGGCTTGCGTTTCTGGGTTCCTACGGCGACCTGGCGGCGCTCCTCCTCGGTGCGGGGGCCAGCGTCCTTGCGCTTGCCCACTCAGCCGAGTTTCCCGACCGCAAGGCTTGGAACAGCGACGCTCCTCTCGTTGTCGCCCAGATCGCCGTTATGGCTCTGTTTCTGGTCACGCAGTCAGCAAATACGATATTGCGCAGGAGGGGTCGGCGAAATCGAAGGCTCGAGGATGCCTGCCGCGAGGTGGCCGGCCTGATAGACGAAGAGTGCCCCGAACTCCCCCTGCGATATGTCGGCGTGCGGATTTGGTCGGTTGGGGGTCCATTCTTCGCTCGGCACCTACGCCGCAAGGCCAGCTTTTTCCTCAGCGGGGATCGCGGTCAGTCGGGGATCAGGTGGACCAAGGGGAAGGGAGTGCTCGGGGCGGCCTGGGAGCAGCGCCGTGAGGTGATTCATGACATCGCGGCGATACGCGACCGAGCGCGAGACGAGCAGGGTTTCGAAGCTCTGCCCCCAGAGGACAAGATGCAACTCAGCCACAAGGAGTTTCTCAGCATGCGCCAGTACGAGGTCGTCTACGCGAGTCCGCTGTACAGCCGAGCGCAGACCAGTAGCGATCCCGCCGTGCGTGGAGTGATCGCAGTGGATATCCTTGAGGCAGGTCATTTCGATGAGCTCCGGGCGGCAGTTGGCCACCCGCGGTTCGCCTCCATCATCGGCGTCTGCGAGAGTGCCCTCAAGCCTTAGTTCGGAAGGAGTGAAAATGGCATCGGATCACAGCACGGAGAGGGCCCAGGAAAAGTCGCAAAGCGGCTCCGGGCCACGGATCGTCACGAAGGAAACCGTCAGCCTTCTCAGGGCGTCGGGCGCACCCAAGCACCTGATCAAGGCCGCCCAGAAGGCGCTGGAAACGAACCCGGCTTAACCGGCGTCAGGTGGCCTAGAAGGCCTCAGGTAACTTCGCGCAGTTTCTGCGCTTCGCCCAGCTGCTGGAGCTTTTTGAGGCTCTGGTTCTCGATCTGGCGGATCCGCTCGCGGGTGACGTTGAAGGTGCGGCCGACCTCGTCGAGCGTGCGGGGGTGCTCGCCGCCCAGGCCGTAGCGCAGTTCGAGCACGCGGCGCTCGCGGTAGGAGAGGTTCTCCAGCGCCTCCTTGAGCGCCTCTTTGGTCAGCAGGTCGGCGGCGCGGTCGAAGGGCGACTCGGCCTTCTCGTCGGCGATGAACTGGCCGAACTCCGACTCCTCCTCGTCGCCGACCGGCTTCTCCAGCGAGACGGGGGCCTGCGCGGAGCGCTTGATCGAGTCGACCTCCTCGGGGTCGATCCCGGTCACCTCGGCGATCTCCTCCGGGGTCGGCTCGCGGCCCAGCTCGGTGACCAGCTTGCGCTCGGCGCGGCCGATCT
>Ga0210101_1000144_pt1 | contig 25153 bp, 25 predicted proteins | sample Muzzi_PWC_D1_FD_185534 | JGI IMG/M metagenome (GOLD analysis project Ga0210101, IMG submission 185534) | Wetland microbial communities from San Francisco Bay, California, USA, that impact long-term carbon sequestration - Muzzi_PWC_D1 (SPAdes) | ecosystem: Environmental > Aquatic > Marine >... | reverse complement strand
CCTCGCGCTGCCCATGTGGGCCCGTCAGAGCCGCCGGCCGGTGGCCCTGCTGCTGGCAGCGGCGGCGCTTCTGGCGGTGGGGTTCCTGCCGGTGGCAGCGACGGTGGGCGTGCCCCCCGGGCTCTTGACCTACGGCGTCCAGTGGGAGTTCAACGGTCCGTTCTACGAGCCGCTCTGGCGGGGCCTCGACTCCGTCGGCGCCGACGGCTGGGTGAAAGGGCGGCTCGAGGCGCTCAAGGAGGCGACCGGCGAGTACGAATTCTGGAACCGCTTCTACCCCTACGCCTATCCGCAGTTCCTGGCCAAAGCGGTCATGGCGCCCGTCCTCGGGCTGGCGCTCCTCCTGTCGCTTGTCGAGCGGCGGCCGGTGGCGGGCACGGGCAAGCTCTTCGGCCGGGCGCTCCTGGTGTCGGCGACGGTCTACCCCTGGTACCTGCTCTGGGTGCTGCCGTGGGCGGCCCTCGGCCGCCAACGGGCGTGGCTGCTGGCGGTGGCGCTGGCGCCGCTCTCGTACCTGCCGGGGCTCCTCCCCGAGGGGAGCGCCCCGGAGCTCTTCCCGTGGGTGTGGGCTCTGGTCTGGGGACCGCCGGCAGTGGCGGCGCTCGTTCCCGGGTGGCGGCGATGGTCGTCCGTCTGACGCTCTCCTACCGCGGCACGGCCTACGCCGGCTGGCAGCGGCAGGACAACGCGCTGTCGGTGCAGGAGGTGCTGGAGCGGGCGCTCGGCAAGGTGCTCGCTCCGGAGGCTCCGCCCGAGCGGCGGCCGGTGGTGGTGTCGGCGGCGAGCCGTACCGACGCCGGCGTCCACGCCCGGGGCCAGGTGGTCCATCTCGCGGTGCCGGAGGAGCTCCCGGGGTCGGTCTCGCTCCGCGGGCTGGTGCTGGGCACCAACACCCATCTCCCGGAGGACGTGCGGGTGATGGCGGCGGCGCGGGTGCCGGCGGGTTTTCATGCCAGAAAGTGTGCGGCCGGCAAGGAGTACCTGTACCGCTTGAGCCGGGCCGAGGTGGTGTCGCCGCTCGAAGGGTGGACGGTGGCGAGGATGGCGCGGCTGGGCCGCTCGGCCGGGAGGGCGGGTACGGGGCCGGATCTCGAGGCGCTCCGGCGGGCGACGGGGCATCTGGTGGGGCGCCACGACTTTTCCGCGTTCGCGCTCGCGGGCGGGGCCCATACGCAACCGTTCCGGACGGTGCGGGAGGCGGGCTGGGAGGAGCGGGGGGAAGAGCTGGTGTTCCGGGTGGTCGGGGACGGGTTTCTGCGTGGCATGGTGCGGGGGTTGGTGGGGACGTTGGTGGAGGTGGCGTGGGGGCGGCGAAGCGTCGAGGGGTTTCGGGCGCTGCTGGAGGGGGCAGGGCGGGACGCGGCGGGACCGACGGCTCCGGCGCACGGCCTGGTGCTGGAGCGCGTGTTCTACGGATCGGAGTGGGGGGCCGTGAAGGCATGGCCGAAGGAGGAGTAGGGCCGGGAGAGGGATCGAGGGAGTTGGGGGGCGATCGAATCAGATACACTCCACCGCGATTATGGACCCCGATGTACGTGAGCTTGCCGCGCCGGGCTCGCCGGAGGAGCTTCTCGTCCGGCGGCTGGATTTCGATCGTTTGCCGCGCCACGTGGCGGTGATCATGGATGGCAACGGGCGCTGGGCCCAGCGCCGCGGGTTGCCCCGTGTGGAGGGGCATCGGGCGGGGGTGAAGGCTGTTCGCGAGACGGTGGAGGCGGCGGCGCGGTTGGGGGTGGAGGTGTTGACGCTGTATGCGTTTTCGGTCGAGAACTGGAAGCGCCCTCGGGTCGAGGTCTGGACGCTGATGAATCTGCTGAAGGAGTATGTGCGCCGGGAGCTGGCGACGATGGTCGACAACGGGATCCGCTGTGTGCCGATCGGACGCTGGCGTGAGCTCGATCCGTCGGTGGTCCGCGCCCTCGAGGGGGCGATCGAGCAGACGGCCGAGGGCGGGCGGATGACGCTCAACATCGCCCTCAACTACTCGGGCCGGTGCGAGATCGTCGACGCCTGCCGAAAGATCGTCGCCGATTGGGCGGGCGGCAAAAAGACCGAGATCGACCAGGAGACCATCGATCGTTACCTCTACACCGCCGGTCAGCCGGACCCCGATCTGCTGATCCGCACCTCGGGGGAGCAGCGCGTGTCGAACTTCCTCCTCTGGCAGCTCGCCTATACCGAGCTCTGGATGACCGACACTCTGTGGCCGGACTTCGGGCGCCGGGAGCTCTATCAGGCGATCGTCGACTACCAGGGGCGCTGTCGCCGGTTCGGCGCGGTGGGCGGTGGCGAGGGGGCGCCCGTCGAGGTGTCCACCGGACGGTCCGAGACGGGGGCCTGATCTTGCAGCGTCTCGCAACCGCCGCGGTTCTTTCGATCCTCGCCATCGCCTCGGTGCTCTACTTGCCGAGCGTCTGGTTCTTCGTTCTGGCGGTCGTGGTCATCGCCTGGGCGTCGTCCGAGTTCGTGCGCATGGCCAAGGTCTGGGCCCCGGGCGCACCGGTCGAGATCCTGGTGGCCGTGGCGCCGCTCGCGGCGGTGATCCTGTCGGGCTTTCTGCCGATCGACCGCTCCGAGGCGGGTGTCGACGTGGAGCTGTTCGGCGCCGCGCTCCTGGCGTCGGTGGGCGTCGGCACGGTGGTGCTCTTCGCCCGTACGCCGCTGACCGAGTCGTTCGCCGCCTTCGGTGCTCTGGCCTTCGGCATCCCCTACTTCGCGCTGCCGGTGGCGAGCCTCTACCGCCTGCACGTGATCGACCCCTGGCTGGTGATCCTGCTCCTCGCGATCGTCGCGCTGGGTGACTCGGCGGCCTTCTACGTGGGGTCGCGGTTCGGGCGGCGCAAGCTGGCGGCGACGATCTCGCCGAACAAGACCTGGGAGGGTGCGGCGGCGAGCTTCGCCATGGCGATGGTGGTGACGGTCGGCTGGAGTCTCTGGCACCTGGGCGAGATCGACCTCCGGTTGCTCGTGGTGGGCGCCCTGACCGCTCTCGCCGCGCAGGTCGGCGACCTGGTGGAGTCGATGATCAAGCGCGGGGCGGGGATCAAGGACTCGGGCAACCTGCTGCCCGGCCACGGCGGCATGCTCGACCGGGTGGACGCCCTGCTGTTCGCCGCGCCGGTTTTTCTGATCGCCTTCTGGATCATCGATCCACGCTGATGGCCGGAATCCCGCCGGCAGGCCGGCTGTTGTTGTAGCAGCTCCTGGTGTAGGGCCGTGCGCCGGCGTCGGCACGGCCCACCGGTTGCCGAAGCTCCAGACGTCGATCAGGTTCGCCAGTCCCCGCCCATTTCCGGACGAGACCCCCCCAATGGATTTTCTGACCAACACCCTCGCCTTCGTCTTCGCCCTCGGGGTGATCATCTTCGTCCACGAGGCGGGCCACTTGCTGGTGGCCAAGGCCTTCGACGTGCGCGTGCTGGCCTTCTCCCTCGGGTTCGGCAAGCGCCTGTTCGGGTTCCAGCGCGGGGAGACCGACTATCGGGTCTCGCTCTTCCCGCTGGGCGGCTATGTCCGACTGGGCGGTGAGAACCCGGACGAGGTCTCCGACGATCCCCGGGAGTTCCTGAACCAGCCGCGCTGGCAGCGCATCCTGGTCTATCTCGCCGGGCCCGCCATGAACGTGGTGCTGTCGGTGGCGATCATGGCCGTGCTGTTCGCCGCCGGCACCTCGGTGTCGATCGATCCGGGCGGCCTCGAGCCGGTCGTGGGCGCGGTGGTCGAGGGTTCGCCGGCGGCCGAAGCGGGGCTCGAGCCGGGCGACCGGGTGCTCTCGGTCGGCAAGGACGCGATCGAGAGCTGGCAGGACGTGAACCTGGCCATCGTGGTCGCCCCGGGCAAGCCGTTGGACATGGTGATCGAGCGTGCCGGCCAGCAGATCGCGGCGTCCCTGGTGCCCGTCAAGGTCGAGCCCTACGGCTACGGCGACGCCGGGCTGGTGCCGGAGGTGCTGCCGCGGTTCGTGCAGTTGCTCGACGGCGAGCCCGCCGCGCAGGCGGGGTTCCAGGCCGGCGACGAGATCGTGTCGGCGGACGGCCGGCGGATGGCCGACCAGTCCGAGTTCGTGGCCTATCTCCAGCAGCACCCGGCCCAGGAAGTGGCGGTCCTGGTGCGGCGCGCCGGTGATGAGATGCTGATCCCGGTGACCACGAAGGACGTGGACGGGCAGGGGAAGATCGGCGCCCTGATCGGCTACTACGTGGAGTACTCGATGGGCGAAGCCGTCGTCGAGAGCGTCCGGTTCAACTGGAATATCACGGTCTCGACCCTGGGCATCCTGGGCAAGATCGTCACCGGACGGATCGCGCCCCAGACGGCGGTCTCCGGGCCGATCGACATCGCCTCGATGTCGGGCGCCGCGGCGCGGACCGGCTTCAAGTCCCTCTTCTATCTGATGGCCGTGATCAGCCTGTCGATCGCCATCTTCAACCTGCTGCCGATCCCACTCCTCGACGGCGGCCAGATCACCATCCTGCTGGTCGAGACGGTGCGCGGCCGGGACCTCTCCCTGAGCTTGAAGGAGCGCATCCAGCAGTTCGGCTTCTTCGTCATCATCGCCCTGATGGCGGCGGTGATCGTGATGGACATCTCGAAGCGCCTACCGGACAGGCTCTTCGGCGGTGGTGCCGCCGAGCAGGGCGTCGAAGCGCCCGCCCAGAAGAATTAGGCGCGCCTCAGAGGCTGCGCAGCAGCTCGAGGTCCCGCCGGTGGCCCTGTTCGTCGTCGCCGAGGGGGGTCTCGACGACGGCGGCCGTTCCTTCCCAGCGCCCGTCGTTGACCAGGGCCGCGAAGAGGTCGGCGCCGATCGCTCCCTGGCCGATGTTCTCGTGCCGGTCCTTCCTCGAGCCGAACGGCTGCTTCGAGTCGTTCAGGTGGAGCGCGCCGACCGCGTCGAACCCCAAGACCTCCCCCACTTCGGCCATCCATTCGTCGTAGCCCGCGGTCTCGTGGATCGGGTAGCCCGCCGCGAACGCGTGACAGGTGTCGAGGCAGTAGCCGATCCGCGCCGGGTCCGAGACGGCACCCCGGATGGCCGCGAGCTGCCCCATCCGGTAGCCGAGCACGGTGCCCTGGCCGGCGGTGTTTTCGAGCAGTACGCGGGTCGGGCAGTCCGGGCGCTCGGCGAGCACCGCGTCGAGCGATGCGGCGATGCGTTCGATGCCGGCCTCCTCTCCCGTGCCCAGGTGGGCCCCCGGATGGAGCACCAAGCCGTCCACTCCCAGGCGGCCACAGCGGTCGAGCTCGTCCCCCAGGGCCGCGCGAGACTTGGCGAGGATGGCCGGGTCGGTGGCGGCGCAGTTGATCAGGTAGCTGGAGTGGGCCACCAGGGGGCCGATGGCGGACGCGCCGTGGGCGTCGCGGAAGGTGGCGGCTTCGTCTTCCGCCAGGGGGCGGCCGACCCACTGGCTGGCGTTCTTGACGAAGATCTGAAGGCTCTTGCAGCCGAGGTCTTCGCCCCGTTCGATGGCCTTGGGCAGGCCGCCGGCGATCGAGACGTGGGCTCCTAGCGGGGTCTTGGGCATGGCGCGGGATTGTAGCGGAGGGGAGGGGCCTCCGCTGATACACTCCCGCAGATGGTCCGTAAGCTTCTCCGTGGTCTCGGTTTCCTGGTCTATCTCGGTGCGGTGCTGGTGCTGTTCGTGCTGGCAGGGTATGTGTCGTTCAACCTCTTCGTCCGCTCGGGGGCGACGCGCACGCCGGATCTGACCGGGTTGTCGGTGAACGATGCCCAGAGCTTGCTCGCGGACCAGGGGCTGGAGCTCCGGGTCGAGCAGGAGGGAATGCCTCACGCGTCGATCCCCGCCGAGCACATCGTTCGCCAGAGCCCCCGCGAGGGAGCGCTGGTGAAGCGGGGGAGCTCGGTGGTGGTCGTGCCCTCGCTCGGGCCCCAGCGGGTGGAGGTGCCCGATCTCTCCGCCCAGAGTGTGCAGGCGGCCCAGGTGCTCCTCGGCGCCGCCGGTCTGTCGCTGGGGCGCACCGTCGAGGTGTTCGGCCACGACACGCCGGTCGGCGAGGTGGTGGCCCAGCAGCCGCGCCCCGGGGTTACGGTGTCGCCGGGGGCGGTGGTCGACTTGCTGGTGGCGCGCCAGGGCTCGGCCCCGACGTTTGTCATGCCGGACCTGGTCTACCGGAGCTACGATGAGGTGCGCCGGTTTTTCGAAGGCCGAGGCTTCCGCATCGGCAGCGTCAAGTTCGAGAGTTACGAAGGCATCCGCCCCGGAGTCATCCTCCGCCAATACCCGATCGCCGGCCATCCGCTGGGGCGCGGCGATACGCTCTCTCTGGTGGTCGCCGCCGAGCGGCAGGCCGCCGGACAGGCGCCCGTCTCGGAGGCGGCCGCGGCGGCCTCCTCAGAACCTCCTCCCCAAGGCCCGTGAGGCACCCATGAAGCTTGCACCCTCGATCCTGGCAGCCGATCTCGCAGACCTGGCCGGAGCCCTGAAGCTCTGTGAGCAGGGCGGCGCGGACCTGATCCACGTGGACGTGATGGACGGGCACTTCGTGCCCAACCTGTCGTTCGGCGTGCCGGTGGTCGCGGCGCTGGCGCGGTGTACGGAGATCCCGCTCGACGTCCATCTGATGGTGAGCAACCCGGACCGGCTCCTGGACGGGTACCTGGAGGCCGGCTCGGACCGGCTCGCGGTGCACTGGGAGGCGGCGGAGCATCTCCACGGAACGCTCACCCGGATCCGGGACGGCGGCGCCTCGCCCGGCGTGGTGATCAATCCGGCGACGCCGGTCGAGCTGCTCGAGGACACGCTCGAGGCGCTCGACTTCGTGCTCGTCATGTCGGTCAACCCGGGCTTCGGGGGGCAGAGCTTCATTCCGCGGGCACTCGACAAGACCCGGCGGCTCCGGGCCATGGCCGAGCGGCTCGGGGTGGCGGTAGAGATCGAGATGGACGGGGGCCTCGACGAGCAGACCGTGCCCCTCGCCGTCGAGGCGGGGGTGGAGGTCTGCGTGGTAGGCTCGGCGATCTTCGGGCGGCAAGATCCACTTGCCGCCATGGCCCAGATCCGAAAGACCTCCGAGAAGGAGGACCGATGAACACCGATCGTCCACGACAGAACTCGGCCCGCGCGGTCGCGACGAGGCGGAGCCCGGTCTCGCACGCCTCGGCGGCGCTCCTCGCGGCCCTCTGTCTGCTCGCGCCGTTCGTGGCCTGCAAGTCGGTGCCGGAGGCCGACCCGATCCTCCGGCTCGCGGCCGAGGAATCGCTCGAGCAGGGCAAGGCGCTGATGGCCGAGGAGAAGTACTTCAAGGCCCGGGAGTACCTGATCCACGCGTACGAGGTGGAGCCCAACTCGGTGGCCGGGCGTGAGGCGCTGCTGCTCGCCGCCGACTCGTACTACATGGATGGTGGGCGCTCCAACTACATCCAGGCCGAGGCCCGTTACCGCGACTTCCTGAACCGCTTTCCCACCTCGGGCCGGGCGGCCTACGCGCAGTTCCAGATCGCCAACAGCCTGAGCCAGCGGATGGGCCGGCCGGACCGGGACCTGAGCGCCACCGAGGATGCTCTGAGCGCCTACCGAGACCTGATCCGCTTCTACCCGACCAGCGAGTACGCAGCGCAGGCGCGCGAGAAGATCCGGCTGGTCGAGGAGAACCTGGCGGAGCACGAGTACATGATCGGGGAGTTCTACCTGCGCTACGGTCTGCCACCGGCTGCCATCAGCCGCTTCGAGCACCTGATCGACACCTACCCGGCGTATAGCGAGAAGGACAAGGTGCTGTTCAACCTGGGGCTCGCGTACATCAAGGTGCGCCAGCCGGAAAAGGCGCGGGACGCGTTCGACAAGCTGGAGCTCCAGTTCCCGGAGAGCCGGTACCTGGCGGAGCGTCCCGAAATCCCGGAGCCCGCCCCGGAGGCGGCCGAGCCGGAAGCGATGGCCGACGGTGGTCAGCCGGAGGGCGACGCCCCAGAGCCTCCGGATGGCGGCGGCGCAGTGGCCGGTGACGGCGGAGGGAGCGTCCGATGAGCCGCAGGGCCCCGTGGCGCTCTGCCGCCGGGGCGGCCCTGGTCGCGGTTGCCGGCCTCGCGGCCCTCGGGTCGACCGGATGCGCGACCGGCGGGGTGATCACGCCGCGCACGGCGGAGCAGCAGGCGACGGAGCTTCAGAGGCTCAAGGACCGCGTGCTGGAGCTCCAGCGGCGGCTGTCGGTCACCGAGGTGGAGCTGGAGAGGCTCCGCCGCGAGGTCGCGCGCCTCGGCGGCTCGCCGGTCCGGGAGCGGCCGGTACGGCCGCCGGCGACCGTGGAGTCGGAGCAGCGTGTTTCCGAGCAGCGCTCGGCGGCACGGGAGCGAGCAAGCGCGGACCGGGGCTTCGAGGTGGAGGACATCGAGGACGAGCCGATTCCGCCCGCGGTGCCGCCGCCGGCGGTGGAGGAGACGGCGTCGGGACCGGTTCGGGTTCTGCCGCCGGCTCCGGACGCCGGGCGGGGGCGCGCGGCCGAGCCGGCCGATGCGGAGGCCGAGGAGCCCGGGGCCGCTCCGGCGGTCGAGGCGATCACCGCCGAGGCGCAGAGCCTCTACGACCGCGGGTACACCCTCTACCATCAGGGCCGCTTCGTCGACGCCGAGTCCGCGTTTCAGCGGTTCCTCCAGGCCCACTCCCGGACCGAGCTCGCCGACAATGCCCAGTACTGGATCGGGGAGGCGCGCCTTGCCCGCGGCGACTTGGCGGGCGCTCTCCGGGCGTTCCAGGAGACCGCCCAGCGGTTCCCCGATGGCAACAAGGTGCCGGATGCCCTGCTCAAGGCGGGCGAGACCCAGGCCTCGCAAGGGGACGTCGCCGGGGCGCGTCGAACCTACCAGGAGGTCGTACGGCGGTTCGCCGGGACCACGGCCGCGGCGGTCGCCGGGGATCGGCTGGCCGAGCTCAAATGACTCCGAACAGCGCCCAAAGACCTCAAGCGTTGCTTGAGGTTTGTGTCCGTAAACCTTGACAGAATGGGCCTGACGCGGTAGGTTTTCATAGACGATTCACTATAGAAGGGCGCCGTTTCCCCTCTCGGTGGCTGTTGGAGCCGACCGCGGGCGAGGCGCGAGAGAGACCGAGCACGTTTTCGCCGTAGACTGAGCCGCCAGGGGGTCCCACCATGACCAAGTCCTCCTCACCGGTCCTCCGGTGTCGAATCGAGGGCGCAGAAGCGCCGTACCAGCGAGACGCGCAGTCGGGACAGCGCGTAGACCGTGGCGTGCGCGACGTCGCCTCGGCCGCGAAGGTCTCGCGGGCGAGCCTGTCGGCGCTCGTCGTCCTCGCCCTCGTGCTGTCCCTGGCTGGCGCCGCCGCCGCGGACGGACCGCCGCCGCGGGACCTGCACCAGGTGGGGGATCACTGGACGGCGTGGAACCCGCCGGTCGATTTCCCGGCCGGTGCGACGGTCTACACCATCGAGCGCGGCGACACCCTGTGGGATCTCGCCAACCGCTTCTACAGCGACCCGTACCTGTGGCCCCAGCTCTGGGAGCAGAACCGCTACATCCTGGACGCCCACTGGATCTACCCGGGCGATCCCCTCCTGGTGCAGGTGGAGGTCTCCACCGCCGAGGAGTATGCGGAGGGCGTGCAGGAGGAGCCGGGGGCTCCGGAGGAGGGGGGCGCCCCCGGGGAGGGTGGCTTCCGTGGGGTCGTGACCGCTGACGAGGCGGCTGGAGCGCCGGAGCCGCTCGCCTCCGACGCGGATGTCTACTGCTCCGGGTTCGTCGGCGAGCTGGACGAGCACCTCCCGTACCAACTGATCGGCTCCGAGCACGACGCGCTCACCCCGAACCTGGGAGTCTCCGCCGCGCAGACGGACACGGGGGTCACTTTCGAGTACAAGCGGGAGACGGTCCGCTACGACCTGGCGACCGGTGACGTGGTCTACATCGACGGCGGCGCCGCGGCCGGTCTCGACCCGGGCGAGCTGCTGACCGTCGTCTCGGTGCGGGACAAGGTGGTTCATCCCCGCGATCGCAAGCGGGTCGTCGGCCGGTTCTACCGCTACCGGGGACGGGTGAGGATCCTCTCGGTCCAGGACGAGACGGCGATCGGCGAGATCCTCGACTCCTGCGGCCCGATCAACGTCGGCGACCGCCTGCGGCCGTTCGAGCCGCAGCCCGTACCCCTCGGTCGCCGGACCAGGATGCGGCCGATCAACCTGCCGGTCACCGCGGCCGAGCTCGAGGACGCCGCTACGATCCTGCGCTCCGATGATCCCGTGGTCTCCATGGGTCAGGGAACGCTGGTGTTCATCGACCGCGGGGCGGAGGACGACGTGCTGCCCGGGGACCAGTACACGATCTACCGGGAGAACAAGCCGGGGCTGCCGCCGGTCGTCCTCGGCGAGGTCGCGATCCTCGCGACCGAAGATCACACGGCGCTGGGGCGGGTCCTGGAAGCCCGCTACGTCGTCTACGCGGGGGATCGTCTGGAGCGGAAGTAGGGCCGGAGATCCGGCGCGGTGCGAGTGGGCTGAGATATGGTACGCTTCGATGTCCCACGACCCCCATGGCTCTGGAGAATCTCAACGGCCGGCTACGGCAGATCGTCGACGAGCTCGTTCGTCACGGCCTGACTCTGGACCAGGCGAGGAGGGAGTTCGAGAAGCAGTTCATCGTCTCCTCCCTGGAGTCCAACGGCTTCAACGTCGGGCGCTCCGCCCGTAGCCTGGGGATCCACCGCAACACCCTCCGGAACAAGACCGCCAGCCTGGACATCGACCTCGACAGTCTCCGCGCCGAGCACCGCCGCACGCGTCGCGGATAGCGGTTCAGGGACCCCGACAGACAGTCGGGGAATTTCACCGCTCCCTTTTCCGTTGCACGACACGACAGGCGGGAGCCGTCCGCTGCTGAATCGCTGGAGACTCGGGCACGATCCCGGGTCCATTGACCGAGAGCGACCTCACTAAACCAGAGCGACGACAACCGACGACCACTCGAGAACCACTCTTCCAACCAGAGTCCCGTTTCTCCCGCTGGCCCCTGCCTGACGCCTGTCGGCACCCTTCTTCTTCGAAGCAACCCGTTCTGATCGCTTAGGCGAACGACCATGACTGGATTGCGTAGATCAAATACAGCCAAATGGTGCATGGTGGCGTTCGTCGTCACCATGCTCTTCCTCGGTTTCGATGCCAACCCTTCGGTTCCCGCGGTCCCCGTAGCCGTTCCTGACCCGCCGGACCTCGAGCAGATCGCCCGCCTCGAAGAGGTGGCCGACTGGCTCGTGGGCAGAGCGGCCGACGGTCACCGGCTGGACGGGATGGTGCGCAAGGACTTGAGCGACGTGATTCGGGAGAGCCCGGCCAGCTTCGAGCTCTTCCGTTCCCATCTCGACGAAGGGGTGCAGCGGGACTTCCTGCACGGCCTCCCCTACGGCGACGAGATCGAACGGGCGGCGTTCGAGAACCGTCTCGACGCGCTGCTTCTGGCCGCTCTCGTGGAAGCCGAATCGAGCTTCCTGCCCAACGCCGTCTCCGCCGTCGGCGCGGTCGGTCTGACGCAGGTCATGCCGTCGACCGCCCGCTGGCTCGGTCAGCAGGCGGACACCTCGGCCCTCACCGACCCGTCCCAGAACCTGGAGGTCGGAGCGGCCTACCTGGCCCAGCTCCTGACCCGGTTCGACGGCGACATTCCAATGGCCCTCGCCGCCTACAACGCCGGCCCTAACGCCGTGGCGCGCTACGGCGGGGTTCCTCCCTACCGGGAGACCCGTGCCTACGTGCGCAAGGTGCTGCGCATCTACGCCCGCCACAACCGGGCGGTGTGGCGGACCTCGAACGAGTCCGAGTTCCTTTCCTTCGATTCCTAGGCATCTATCTACAAGGGGCGACTTCGTGACGACTGAGTCAAGTTTCTCTGAGCCGTCGGTGAGGCCGCTTCGATCGATCTAGACGATCCACTGGATCACCCCCCACCCCTGCGCTTCGAAGGGGCCTCGTCGGTTTGAGGCGGAGCTTTGCTGGGAGTCTGCGCGGCAGGGAGCCGCCCTGGCTCTGGCTGAAGCGATGCCTCGACCCGGCGAGAGCTCGGGTGGAGGCTTTCCCCTTCTCAGAGCCGGCACCCGGCGGCCGTTTCAGCCGGCCGGCGCGAGGGGGACGCGGGGGGGGGTCTAGGACGACTTGTCGCGGTCCGAGTCGCCCTCTTCGAGAGTGTTCGAGTCGTTGTCCCGAAGACCCTTCTTGAAGTTAGAGATTCCTTCGCCGAGACCTCGTCCGAGCTGCGGCAGCTTCGAAGCGCCGAAGATGACGACGATGATGGCGAAGATGACGAGAAGCTCCGGGACTCCGAGACCGATCATGAGGGCTAGTGGGGTCAGTTGAACCATCGGGAAGGCTCCTTGAGTCGCCGAAGGGCAGACGACTCGTCGATTGAACCTTCACTCTATCAGAGCATCCTCGAGTCAAGGGGGTCTCTCCCGGCGGAGGGGTCTGGCCTGGACGATTCATGAGTCACCTACTGCGAGCCGCAATTGCATGCAATCTCAGGGCGTACTCGCTCTTTGCTCCTCAACGGACTGACGAGTACGCCTGCGTCGCGCATCGCTGTGTGCGCCCTGATCTCACACACACTTGCGGCTCTCGCTACGGAGCCTCATGAATAGTCCAGGCTAGGGCCGGGCGGCAGGCCGCGGCCAGCCGCGGCGCCAGGTCCGCGGTCTCCGGCACCTGGGCCAGATGCCGGATGGCGCGTTCGAAGGTCGGAGCGATCAGGCGCTCGTGGCGCGGGTCCCCTCGGCGTCCGAACGCGGCGTAGCTCCCGACCGCTTTCAGGGTGCGCTGGGCCGCCGCCCGGTGATACCGCGTGCGATCCGCCGTCGAGAGGACTCCGGCCGCCACGAGCAGCCTCTCCTCGTCCTCCGGCGGCGGAAAGAGGCTGTCATTGAGCAGGGAGGCCAGGTCGTAGAGCGGCGGGCCGAGGCGCAGGTCCTGGTGGTCGATGACGGCCACCCGGGCCGCTCGCTCCGGGGCGCCTGGCTGCTCGGACCGGGGTATCAGCACGAGGGGCATGAGGTTCCTGGCGCCGTAGTCCCGGTGGCAGGGCACCGGCGGCTCGTCGCCCAGGCGGGCGCAGAGGGTCTCGAGCGCTTCGAGCAGCACCTCGTCGAGTGCGATGCCCCGGGGCTCGAGCCAGGTGGCTCGGGTGAGGGCGAGCTCCCGGGAGAGGAGAGCCCGGTCGAGGGGAGGGTTGAGCTCGGCGACGACGGTTCGGGGCAGGGAGGCGATCCGCCGGAGCTGAGCGACCGCGTCGTCGAAGTAGGGCGCGATCTCGTCCCACGGACGGTCGGCGAGGTCGTAGAGGGTCCTCTCCCCCAGGTCCTCGAGCAGAGCCCAGCCCCCGACCCCCTCCAGGGCGGTCTCCCGGCACGAGGCATCGAGCACCGTCGCCACCCGGACGTCCTGCTCCTCGAGCAGGCGGCCCGACACCAGCGAGCGGTCGCAGGCGGAGGTCATGTCGGTGGGGTAGAGGGCGAGCACCGCCCTCGTCCCGTCCTCGAAGGCGAGCCGCAGGTAGCGGCGCCGGGAGACGTCTCCCTCCATGGGGAAGATCTTTGCCACCGTTCGGCCCCGCGCGAGGAAGAGGCGCCGGAGGCGGTCGAGGTCGTGGTCTGTAGGGGCGTCGGCCATGGTCCGGTGGGTGGAGTCCGGGAGCCGAATCGGCCGCCTGCCGAGCGGGGAGGGCCGCGGCGGAGGGGCTATGCCTTCGAGCGGTCACGGCTCCCGGGGGCGGACGAGATTGTACCGGAGGGGGACCTCGCGCGCCCGGGCGGATCGGGCAGGGCAAAGCACGCCCGCGCGGTCGGCTTCTTGCGGCCCCGCGACAGTCGGCGCCGCCCGCGGCGTGGGAAACTCCCCGGGGAATGGTGCCCGGAGGCGGTCTGTTGCAGGCAATACGCCGACGCCGTAGCGAGCGACATCGTACCGAGGAGGAACGCCCTGGAAGACCGAATTCGCGATCTGCTCCGCGACCTGGGCCGCGCTCTGGCTGACGCCATCGCGGAGTCCTCGGACGTGAACGAAGCGCTGCGGCGCTTGCAGGAGGAGGGCTACGGCCTGATCATCCTGTTCGATCGTCGGAGAGATGCCGGGAACCCGGACGCGCGGGACCTGCGATTCGAGGCCGTGACGGCGCGGGAGCGGCGCTCCCTCGCGGAGCTGTCGTCGAGCCTTCCGGCGCCCAGGAAGCCCTCCCAGGCGATGCCGGTCTTCCAGATCAACGGCGGCGACCTGGCGTTCCTGAAATCGATCGGCATCGACCCCACGCGGCGTGCGCGCGGCAGGCGGGGGGCGAAGCGTCGCCCCGACACCGCCGCCGACGGCGACACGGACACGTGAGCGGTAACCCCACCATGACCGACACACCCACCCGCTCGGCTCCGTCGATCCCCGAGGATCCGCGGCCGGCGCTTCTCGGCCTCCGCCGGGAGCGCCTCGCGGAGCTCCTGGAGCCGTTGATCGACAAGCCCTTCCGTGTGCGCCAGATTTTCGACGCGCTCCACCACCGGGGCGTCGAGCGCTTCGACCAGATGACCGACCTCTCGAAGGATCTGCGCGCGGCGCTCGACGAGGGGTTCCGGGTCGGCCTGCCACGGGTGGTGGAGAGGGCGCCGTCGGACGACGGGACGGTCAAGTACCTGTTCGAGCTGGAGGGGGCCCCGGGGCCGGGCGGCGTCGCCGCCACCATCGAGGCGGTCGCCATCCCGGACGGTGACCGCATGACCTTCTGCATCTCGAGCCAGGCGGGCTGCGGCCTGGCCTGCAAGTTCTGCGTCACCGGCTTCTGGGGGCCCGGGCGCAACCTGACCGCGGGCGAGATCGTGGGCCAGGTGCTCGCCATCCGGCGGGACCTGGAGCTCCCCGCATCCGGGTTCAACCTGGTGTTCATGGGCATGGGCGAACCGCTGATGAACCTGCCGGCGGTACGAGATGCCCTCGACCTCCTCACGGAGGCTGTCTCCTGGCGGCGGATCACCGTGTCCACGGCGGGGGTCGCTCCGGGGATCGGCACCATGGCCTCCTGGCCCCAGCGTCCGAACCTGGCTCTGTCGCTCCACGCACCGGACGACGGACGGCGGACGACGCTGATGCCGATCAACCGCACCTACCCGATCGCCGAGCTGATGGACGCCCTCCGGCGGTATCCGCTCGAGCGGGGCCGCAGGATCACCATCGAGTACATCCTGATCCGAGGCTTCAACGACTCCGTGGCGGACGCCGACGCCCTGGCCCGGCTCCTGGGGCGTTTGCGGGTCAAGGTCAACCTGATCCCGATCAACCCGGACCCGGTGCTGGGGGAGGACATGGTGCCCCCGGACGACCGGCAGATCGCCCTGTTCCAGGCACGCCTCGAGCGCCGGGGCCTGGTGGCGACCGTCCGCCGCCGGCGGGGCGACGACGTCTCCGCCGCCTGCGGCCAGCTCCGCGCCTTCGGCCGCGACCCCCGCGGCTTCCGCGAAGGCCTCCACCCGGCCGCACGAGTCGACGGCTAGCCAACCTCGAACACCGCCCTAGGGCGGGCAAGGGCCACCGGGATGCCGCCGGCCGTCGACCGCGCCTCCTCGAGGGACCGCTCCGGGTCGAAGGTCGGCCAGACGTGGGTCAGCACCAGCCGGCCGACCCCGGCGCGGCGGGCAAGCTCCCCTGCCTGGGCGGCCGTGAGGTGAACCGGCGCGCCTTCCTGCCCCTGCTGATACGTCGCCTCCGCGAGCAGCAGATCGGCGCCCTCGGCGAACGGCGCCAGGTCGATCCCGGGGCCGGTATCGGCGGTGTAGACCAGCCGGTGGCGCCCGTCGTCGAACCGTGCCGCCAGGGTCGGCGGCCGGTGGTCGGTGGCGGCGAAAGTGACCCGCACGGGGCCGACCGATACCTCGTCTCCGTTGCCCACCTCCCGCGGGGCGAAGACACGGCCCAGCTTGTCCTCGTCCGCCGCCTCTTCGATGATCCTGCCCAGGACCTCCCGTGTCCCGGTCGGCCAGAAGGTCGGAAGCCTCCGGTCTCCGCCGCGTCCAGGGTCCTTCCGGAAGCGGAGCGCGTAGTAGCAGGGGACGAGGTCGAGGCAGTGGTCCGCGTGCGCGTGGCTGAGGACCACCGCGTCCAGCTCCCGCCAGTCCCATCCCTCCCCGAGCGCCAGGCTCTGCAAGGCCGAGAACGTGCCGGTGCCGGCGTCGAGCCAGAGGCGGACGCCGGCCGCCTCGACCACGTAGCCGCTCGATGGGTTGCCGGGCACCGGGTAGGCGGCGGAGCTGCCGAGCACGGTCAGGCGCATGGACGCTCCCCCGGTTGCTCCTCCGACCTGCCCTCCAGCCAGACGAAGGCGTGGTTCCGACCTGCGCCTTTCCCTTCCCGACGGTAGCTCCAGAGGGTGCGGTCGTCACACCGGGTGCAGCGGAGCACGATCCGTGGCGCCGGAGCCCCGGCGACGGTGAGCTGGTGCCGCACGGCCGCCGCCAGGTCGAGATGGGGCTTGTCGCGGAACCCCGGAAGCTCCCGCGAACCTGGCGGCAGCACGCAGGCGGCGCTCGTGGCCGCGGCGACCTGACGCGCCACACCGTCGTCCACCTCGTAGCAGCAGGCGCCGATCGCCGGGCCGATCCAGGTGGAGAGCCGGGGTGGCGGCACGCCGAGCGCCGCGATCGTGCGGGGTACCACACCGGCCACGATCCCCCGCCACCCCGCGTGGGCCACCGCGATCCGCCACGCCCCGGAAGGCCCCCGGGCCGCGAGCACCACCGGCACGCAGTCGGCGGTCACGACCGAGAGGGCCAGGCCGGAGCGGCCGGTCCAGAGCGCGTCCCCGTTGCCGACCAGGCCTACCGACGCGACCAGGACGTCGGCCGAGTGCACCTGCCGGAGCTCGGCGACCGGCAGGTCCCGGCCGGTCACGGCGGCCAGGAGCTCCCGTCGGGGGGGCGCGCTCCCGCCGTCGGGGTCCGCTCCCCGGCCGACGAAGCGAACCTCCACCGGCCCCCGGCAGGCGCTCCAGACCGGGTGGCCCGCCACCACCGACGGTCCCTCGAACGTCGGCGGCGACTCGGTGGCGGCGTGGGGGATGGGGTGGTCTCTCTCCATGGACGGGATTGTAGTCACCCGGAGCCGGCGGGTCGTAGAACCGGGCCTTCCGGCGCGAACCGCTGGGATAGACTCATTCAACCATGTCTTCGGGCCGCTCGAAGGGTGGCGGAGGACAGATGCCGGAGGGGACCTTCGAGGCGGTCATCGGTCTGGAGGTCCACGTCCAGCTCGCCACCGCGACCAAGATGTTCTGCCGGTGCGCATACCGTTACGGCGCGCCGCCCAACAGCCAGACCTGCCCGGTTTGCCTGGGCTATCCGGGCGCGTTGCCGGTGCCCAACGCTCGCGCGGTCGACCTCGCGGTGCTCCTGGCCCTGGCTGTCGGCGCCACGGTCCACGAGCGCTCCGCCTTCGCCCGCAAGAGCTACTTCTACCCGGACCTACCCAAGGGCTACCAGATCACCCAGTACGAGCATCCCCTCGCCACGGGAGGAGAGCTGCCGATCGGCGGCGTGGGCTCCCCTGGCGGGTCGATTCGGGCGGTCCGCCTCGAGCGCCTGCACCTGGAGGAGGACGCCGGCAAGCTGATCCACCGGCCGGACGAGACCCTGATCGACTTCAACCGCTCCGGCGTGCCGCTGGTGGAGATCGTCACGCGACCGGACCTCCGCTCACCGGAGGAGGCCCGCGAGCTCCTCCAGACCTTGCGCCGGCTGCTCCGGTACCTGGGGGTGAGCGACGCGTCGATGGAGGAGGGGAGCCTGCGGGCGGATGCCAACGTCTCGGTTCGGCGCCCCGGGGAGGAGCTGGGAACGAAGGTGGAGGTCAAGAACCTCAACTCGTTTCGGCACGTGGCGAGAGCCCTGGAGCACGAGATCGAACGCCAGGGAGAGGTGCTCGCGACCGGGGGCCGGGTCGTGGCCGAAACCCGGAGCTTCGACGCCGCGACCGGCGAGACCCGAGCGCTCAGGACCAAGGAGGAGCAGGCCGACTACCGGTACTTTCCCGAGCCAGATCTCCCACCCCTCGCGGTCGGAGCCGCCCGCCGCGCGGCGCTCGCGCAGAGCATGCCCGAGCGCCCCTGGGAGCGGCGCGACCGGCTCGTCGCTGAGCACGCCCTGCCGCCCGAGGATGCCGCGGTGCTCACCGACTCGCGGGAGCTGGCGGACTACTTCGAGCGCGCCCTCGCCGCGGCGGGAGCCCTCGAAGCGGACGCGCGACCGAGGGCCAAGGCCCTGGGCGACCGGGTGCGAACCGAGATCCTCCGCGAGCTCGCCGACCGGGGCCAGGAGCCGGCAGAGCTCGCCGAGCGGTTCCCGCCCGAGGACCTGGCGGAGCTCGAGGCGCTCGTCGTCCGCGGCGCTCTGTCCCACGGGGCGGCGCGCGAGGTTCTGGGCACCGTGTGGGGAACCGGTGAGTCTCCGGCGGCGGCGGTCGAGCGGCTGGGGCTCACGCGCATCGACGACCGGGAGCGCATCGCCCGGTGGGTCGACGAGGTTCTGGACGCCCACCCGGAGAAGGTGGAGCGCTACGCCGAGGGTAAGCGGGGCTTGCTCGGCTTCTTCGTCGGTGAGGTGATGCGGCGGTCGGATGGGCGAGCCGACCCCCATCGCGTGCGTGAGCTTCTCACCGAGACCATCCACCGCCGCTTCGTGTCCACGCCGTGATCCAGTTCTTCCACGTCGCCAAGAGTTTCCCCGGAGGCCAACAGGCCCTGGACGACGTCACCTTCTCCATCCTCAAGGGGGAGTTCTCCTTCTTGACCGGGGCGAGCGGCGCCGGCAAGACGACCTTGCTGCGCTTGATCTACCGGGGGGAGGTGCCCAGCGCCGGGCGCATCCTGGTCAATGGGCGCAACGTCTCCTCCCTGCCCCGGCGCAAGATTCCCTACCTGCGCCGGACCATCGGCGTCGTGTTCCAGAACTTCCGCCTGATCGACCGCAAGACCGTGTTCGAGAACGTTTCCTACCTGCTCCGGATCCTCGGTGAAGACCGGGAAGAGCAGCGGCGCCTCGCGTTCCAGGCGCTGGAACGGGTCGGGCTCGCCCACCGGGCGAACGCCTTCCCGCCCCAACTGTCGGGTGGCGAGCAGCAACGGGTAGCGATCGCCCGGGCGGTCATCCAGCAGCCCGACATCCTGATCGCGGACGAGCCGACCGGCAACCTGGACCCGGATCTCTCGTGGGAGATCGTGCGCCTCTTCCTCGACATCAACCGCCGCGGTACCACCGTGCTGCTCGCCACCCACGACCGGGCGATGATCGAACGGGTCGGCGGCCGGGTGCTGACCCTCGACGCGGGCCGTCTGGTGGCCGACGAGCGGGTCATCGGGGCGGCGCCGCCGGAGCCGCTGCCGTCGCCGGAGAGCACCGGCTCCGCCGAGGTGGCGGGCCAGGCCGGCTCGGAGGTGGCGCCGTGACGTTCCGCCGGGCCCTGGCCTACTTCTTCCGCGAGGCGGTGGTGAGCCTGGCGCGGAGCTGGAAGGTGAGCTTCGTCGCCGTCACCACCATCGGCGTCAGCCTGTTCGTGGGCGGTGTGTTCCTGGTGGTCGGGGAGAACCTGGCCCGGGTCGCGGAGCAGGCTCGGGAGGACGTGCGGGTGGTGGTCTACTTCGAGCCGGATGCGGGCGAGGAGCAGATGGCCTCGGTGGCGCGGACCGCGGAACGGATGCCCTGGGTGCGCGCCACCGCCGTGGTCACCGCGGAGCAGGCCCGGGAGCGGTTCGTGGAGATCTTTCCCGGTCTGGGGGAGCTGTTGGAGAGGGACGCGGAGGCGTTGCCGCCGTCGCTCGAGATCGGCGTCCGCCCCGACGCGGCGCCCTCGGAGGGCTACCAGTCCTGGCTCGAGAGGCTCCGCGACACGCCGCTCGTCTCCACGGTCGACGACGACCAGGAGTGGATCAGTCAGCTCGGGGCGGCGGTGGCCGTGGTGCGCGGCCTCGGCCTGGCTCTGGGGGCGATCCTCCTGGCGGCGGCGGTCTTCACCATCGGCAGCGTGATCCGGCTGACCGCCTACCTCTACGAGGAGGAGATCACGATCATGCGCCTGGTCGGGGCGACCGAGTTCTTCATTCGGGGGCCGTTCTATGCCGAGGGTCTGCTTCAGGGGTTGATCGGTGGTGCCGTGGCCGCGGGGGGTCTGTGGCTCGCGTTCCGCTCCGTCGCGACCCGGCTGACGGGCTCGCTGTTGGGGGCTCTGACCCTCGTCGAGGCGCCGTCGGTGGAGGATCTGGCCCTGCTCGTGGCGCTCGGGACGGCGGCGGGTCTGGTGGGGGCGGTGGTGTCGCTCCGGGGTGAAAGCCTCGGGGAGCCGCCGGTCGACGAGATCTGAGTGAAGGGCAGCAGATCCTCCTCAAATCAACGAGGACAGGGGTGGTGGCGTCCCCTTTCCACCCCCAGGCCGGCCGTTCCAGTCGACCGGTGGGAAGGGGATCGAGGGGATGGGGGGGTGATCCAGTGGATCATCTAGATCGATCGGGGCGGCGTGACCGACGGTCCAGAGGCTCCCGACCCAGTCGTCACGATCCGGGCGCCCTCTCAGTGGTAGCTCTTCAACGACAGGCTGGCCTTCACGCCCCCCTCGGCGTTGAACGCCTGGGCGGCCAGCCCGGAGAGGAAGAACTCGTAGTTCCTCAGCGTGAAGGATGACTCGAAGCCGACGCCGGCGTCGTAGGTGTAGTCGCCGAGCTCGGTGTAGATGTTCCGGTCGAAGCCGATGTTGCCCGTCCCCGCATAGAGCACCCAGTACCAGTTGCGCCAGTCGACCTTGAGGAACCGGCGCTGCTCGTGGACGAACCAGGGGAACAGAGCCTCGGTCGTGAAGTGGATCTCCTCGGTGCCGCGGAGGCGCTCGTCGAGACCCTTGAGGTTGTCTCGCCCATCGAGCCGGAAGAACTCGGCCCTCGGGATCGAGTAGCGGCCGGTCGACGGCAGGCGGGGGTCCTCCTCGAGATCCCTGTCGAGGGTCTTGTAGTCGAGGAAGGTGCCGGAGTGGACGCGACCGAAGAGGAACGCGCCCCGCGGCAGCTCGAACCGCTTGATCCCCGAGACCTCGAGCTTGGCGTAGTCGAAGTCGCCGAGGGTGAAGTCGCTCCCCCAGGTCACGGCCCCGGTGAGGCCGGCGTCTCCGGGGCCGACCTTGCGGAAGGCGGTGAACAGCCGCTCGACCCGTGCCCGGTCCTCTCCCACGATCGCGTTCGAGCGCTCGTCGTTGGGCGTGCCGATCTGGTAGCCCAGGCGCACGAACAGGTTGGTCTTGCCGGTGTCGAAGAAGAGCTCCTGCTTGTTCGAGGTGATGCGATCGAGCTCGGTCAGGATGAAGGTCCGCCGGTGGAACGTCTGCGGCCACTCGGTCAGCAGCAGAATGCCCCGCGTGCGGTCGAAGTCGTTGTCGAACTCCTCGATGTCCTCGAACTCGACTTCGTCGAACACGCTGAGCTGGTAGGTGCGCTGGTACCCGTAGTAGCGGTAGCGCAGGAAGGCCGAGATGTCGCCATCCACGAAGTTGTACTTGACCTGGCCCTCGACGAAGACCTTGCGTGCCAGGCGGTTGACCCGGAGGTCGAGCTCGCCCTCCGGGAAGTAGACGTTGAGCTTGGGGAAGAGCGCCTGCTGCTCCTCTTCGGATGGCTGGTCGACCAGTGGGGCATGCCGCTCGTCGACCGGAGCGGCCGTTTGGGGGGCATCGGTGAGGGGCGCCGGTACATCATCGGGGTCTGCCGTGGCTGCCTCGGGCGCGGCCGTGCTCGCCTGAGCCTCGGACGATGTTTTCTCCGAAGCTTCGGTCGGCTGGGCTTCGGGAGAGGGCGCGCCGGCGCGGGCTTCCCACGCGGGGAGGAGCACGAGCGCCAGGAAGATTGGAAGGATGGTCCTGCGACGGAGCATGCGGGAGGCATTCTACTCCGGCTGCCGGGCTAGATACAGCGAGGGCCGCGGCGTGGCCGCGGCCCTCGGAAACTTCGGTGCAAACCCACCGTGGTGGGGGTCCTGCCAGGGGTCAGAAGGGTGGCGGCCCTTCCTGGAGCTCTTTGAGCTCCTGCTCCAGCTTCTCGCGCTCCTGGCGCATCTCTTCGATGCGGCGGTTCTCCGCCTCGATGCGACGGTTCTCGTCGGCGATCCGCTGGTTCTCCTCGACGCGCTGGTACGAAGCCTGGTCGCCGGCGCGCTGGTAGGCGCTCTTGGCCTCTTCGAAGTTCTTCAGCTTCTCGTTGACGAACCCGACCTGGCGGTAGATCCGCTTCTGGTCGTTGGGGGGCGGGTTGGTCGCCAGCGCCTTGCGCAGCGCCTCCTCGGCGGGTGCGTACTGCTCGAGGGTGGTGAGCGCCTGGCTGCGGTAGAAGAGGGGAAGCCACTCGCCGCTGCGCTGACCGGCGGCCCGGCCGAAGCTCTGGGCGGCGCCCTCGTACTGCTTGGCGCCGAGCTGGGCCTCGCCGAGGACCAGCAGGTTCTCGTAGGTCGCCTTGGAGCTGACCAGGGCCTTGGCCTGATCGACCGCGATCGAGTAGGCACGGGCCTTGTTCCCCTTGCCCTCGCGGGCCTGGCGGATCAGTGCCTTGATGTACGCCTCGCGGCTGGCGTCCGTCGGCTTGGCCTGGACCGCACGCCCGAACGCCGTCACGGCGGCGTCGGTGTTGCCCGCGTTGAACGCCGCGACGCCGTAGTGGTACTGGGCTTCGGCGTCACCGGGGTTGCTCCGCGCGGTGTCGCGCAGCGCCACCAGGGCCTCGTCGGAGCGGCCGCTCTTCTCCATGGCGACGGCCTTGTTCTTGTGGAAGGCGGTCTTCATGGAGCCGGGCAGGCCGTTGTCATCGATCATGTCGTAGAGCCGGGCCGCGTCGCTGTAGCGCTCCGCCGACAGGTAGGCGTTGGCCAGGGCGAACTGGAACTGCACGCTGCTCGGGTTCAGGTCGTAGGCCTTGCGCAGGGCGTTGAGCGCCTCCTGCTTGCGGTTGAGCTGAGACAGGGCCTGGCCCAGCATGAAGTGGCCGTTGGCGTAGTCCGGAGTCGATTCGACGACCGACTGGAACTCCTTGGCGGCTACGCTGTAGTTCTTGGCCTTGAACGCTGCGATCCCTTCCTCCCAACCGGCTTGTACGGGGCCAGCCACGGCGAGGAAGAGACCGACAAGTACCAGTCCTGCCATTGTGGAGCGCATGGCTCTCTCCTTTCCTGATCGAACGGCCCCGCTGAGTGTCGTCACCGAGGGAGGGACCGATAGCGTCACACACATATAAGCAAGGGCCGTGCCCGATTCATTCCGGGTGGCTCAGGCGCCTCGGAGCAGAGTGTCGACCCGCTCGAGGAATGTCTTGGATTGGTTGGGGCCGAGCGCGCCGGAAACGACCTTCTCCTCTGAGCGGATCAGGTCGAGCACCGCGTCGATCTCTCGACCGTTGTCGATCTCGGTCTTGGCCATTCGAAACACGGACTCGAGATCTTTGACCTTGTCGTTGCCTCCCAGCAGCTCGCACGCCTGCTGATGGACGGCCTCGGCGGTCGATCGGAGCTCGTCCGGCGTCATCTGCCGCAGACGCTCCGTCTCGTCCTGTCCGAGACCCTCGCGCAGGGCCACGAGATTGGAGGTGATCAGGCCGTAGAGGAGCTTGCAGACGTCGAAGGGACTGGTGTCCAGGCCGACGGCGATCTCCTCGATCGAGCGGCGCTCGTCGATCTTGCAGATCAAGCGCCACTCGGCCGGGGTGAAGGAGACCGAGGTGGTTGCGACCTCGGTGGTGAAGACCGGGACCAAGCGGGTCGACGGGATCTTCTTCGACAGGACCTGCCATTCGTCGATCCGTCGGGCCGCCTCCATGAGGAGGTTGGTGTTCGACTTCTGGATCGAAGTTGTCTTGGTCTCGGTCCCAGGGTTGAAGACGAAGTCCCCTTCGGTCCAGATGGCCAGCTCGTAGACCGCTTCCTCCCCGGAGAGGTCGCCAGCTTCGGCGTGGCAGATCTGCCCTCCGCGCAGGAAAATCTGCCCGGTGGAGCTGCCGCTCCTCAGGGTGAAGGCTCCCGTCTTCCCGGACACCGAAACCAACTGGATGATGTCCGGGAGCGGGAGCTCTTTGAGTGACCCCTGGAAGGCCATGGGACCCCTTATTGCAGTCGGAAGTTCACCGTCAGGTTGTAGTAGACGGCCACCGGTTTGCCGTTGAGCGTCGCCGGATTGAACGTCCACTTCTTGATCGCATCGACGGCGGCCTGATCCAGGCCCATGCCGAGCCCCTTGAGGACCTTGACGTTGGTGACGTTGCCCCCCTTGTCGATGATCGCCTGGACGATCACGACCCCCTGGAGCCGCGCCTTGCGGGCGATCTCCGTGTACTGGGGCTGGGGGTAGAACACTTTCTCCGGAGGCAGCACGTCGCCACCCACCTGGATCGGCCCATCGGGCTCGGGCGAGGGCGGCGGACCTTCGGGGATGTCGAAGATCACGTCGGTCTCGGGAAGATCGACGTCGGGCTCGATCTCTTCGGGCAGACGGATCGGTTCCGGCTCGTCCGGCGTCGGGTCCGGAATCGGGACCTTCTTCGCCTTCGGCTTCGGAATCTCCTGCTGCTTCTTGGGTGGCGGCGGCTTGAACCGCACCTGCTGGACGACGTAGATCTTCGGCTTTTCGGCCTCGGTCACCTCGCCCTTGCGCCACTCCGGGAACTTGATGATGAAGAAGACCGCGTGGACCATGATCGCGATCGCCAGGGCGATCCGCATGGTCTTCTTGTCCTCCTCGTACTCGAGGGCGAACGTGGTCTGCAGATCAGCTCCGGGGATGGCCTCGACCACCTGCTTCTTTTCGCGTCCGGCTTTCTTGTCGTCTGCCATGGGCTCTCTCCTTCGCGGGACCTAGAACCAGAAGGCCTCGATCTCGCGCTGTGTCGGGATCGAGATGTTCCGGATCTGGAAACCGATCTTCTCCTCCGCCTGCCGGAGCTCGTCGAAGACGTTGACCATCGCTCCGTACGGGGCGCTCGGGTCGGGGCGGATGATCACCGGCTTCAGCGGGTTGCGCTCGAGCTTCGGCTTCAGGTATTCGAGGACCCGGTCGAGCTCCATCGGCTGCCCGTCCACGACCAACTGGCCGGAGGGCTGGATCTCGATCAGCACCGACTCCTCTTTCTCGACCTGGGGCGTCTCGTCCTGGTCCTGGGGGAGCTGGA
>Ga0210101_1000143_pt1 | contig 25199 bp, 24 predicted proteins | sample Muzzi_PWC_D1_FD_185534 | JGI IMG/M metagenome (GOLD analysis project Ga0210101, IMG submission 185534) | Wetland microbial communities from San Francisco Bay, California, USA, that impact long-term carbon sequestration - Muzzi_PWC_D1 (SPAdes) | ecosystem: Environmental > Aquatic > Marine >... | reverse complement strand
CCGCCATACGGGCAGATAGTCCTGACGACCCAGGTGGCGAATAATCAAGTCTGCGGCCATGCGATCACAGCGCCATCAGGACCTGTTCGCAGACCGTCAGCTCCTGGTAGATGGCGTCGAGCTGCGCCTGGCTGGTCGCGGTAATGGTTACCGTCACGGCGATGAAATTTCCCTTGCCGCTCGGACGCGTCGTCAATTCATCCTCGCTGAGATCGGGGACATGCGGGCGAACCAGGGCATAGACCTGATGGACAAGATCATCGCCTCGACCGATTGCCTTGATCGGAAACCGACAGGGAAATTCCAGCAGCGTATCCCGTTCGGCCATGTCAGGTCTCCTGTCCGTTGTAATGCCGTTTGTAATCCTGATACAGCTTGATCAGGCGTTGCCACAGCGGGCCGGGCCGACCATTGCCTACGGCCTGGTCATCCAGTCGGGTGACAGGCAGGATCTCCTTGGTGGAACTGGTCAGCCACACCTCATCGGCGTGCTTTAATTCATCCGCCGTGATGCCGGCCTCGCGACAGGGGATGCCGGCTTGCTGTGCGAGTTCCAGGACCAAATCACGGGTGATGCCGGGCAGTAACAGCGGCCCCTTGGGCGGGGTGATTATTACCCCGTCACGAACGATGAACAGGTTGCTGGCGGCGCCTTCGGTGACCTCGCCATCGCGGATCAGTATCGCCTCGACGGCGCCGGCATCCAGCGCCTGTTGTCGCAGCAGGATATTAGGCAGCAGGGCGATAGCCTTGATATGACAGTATTTCCAGCGAATATCCTCCATTGATACTGCACTTACACCGTGTTCATGGACTTCAGCGGCGACCGGTTTGAGTGGATTGCTCATGGCGAAGATCGTCGGCTTGATATCGCTTGGAAAGGCATGATCGCGGGCAGCCACGCCACGGGTCACCTGCAGATAGACTGATTGATCGCCGCCATCATTACGGCTGATCAATTCTTCCAGCAGTCCCCGCCAGTCCTGATGTGATAACGACGTCGTGATTGAGACATTAGCGAGGCTGTTGTCGAGGCGTTGCAGGTGTTCATCGAGACGAAACAGGTGGTCATTGTAGACCGGGATTACCTCATAGATCCCGTCGCCGAAAATAAAACCACGGTCCAGCGGTGAGATGCAGGGTTGATCATCGGCCAGGTATTCACCGTTGAGATAGATCGTCGCCATCGGCTTATTCGAACATCAGCATGATTTTATCGGACATCCGCTGCATGAAATCCCCTTCAGGGACATCATGCAGGCCGATCAACGGGCGTGACGCAACTTCGGTGCCTTCCAGTGTAATATCAACACTGCCGAGCTTCTGGCCACGGCTGACCGGTGCCATGATCTTTTGATTGATATTCATTTTGGTGTCGAGCTTGTTATAACGGCCACGCGGTATGGTGATGTACAGATCGGATTTCAGGCCCAAGGCCAGTTCTTCCACGCCGCCTTCCCAGACGCGGGTCTTGGTCAGCGGTGTGTTGGCCATGTAAAGGGGGCGTGTCTCAAAGAAGCGGAAACCATAATTCAATAACTTCTGACTCTCCTGCGCCCGCGCATCCTCGCTGCGGGTGCCGAGGACAACTGACAGCAGGCGCATCGAATCACGTTGCGCCGAGGCGACCAGGCAAAAGCCCGCAGATTTGGTATGGCCGGTTTTCAGGCCATCGACATGTTTGTCGCGCCATAGCAGTGTATTACGGTTGTATTGGGTGATGCCGTTAAAGGTGAACTTACGTTCCGAGTACCAGGGATAATGATCAGGGAAATCGGTGATCAGGGCCCGGGCCAGCTTGCCGAGGTCGCTGGCTGTCGTGTAGTGCTGGTTATTGGGCATGCCCGTGGCATTGACGAAGTGAGTGTTGGTCATGCCGAGGGTCTGGGCATAATTATTCATCAGTGTTGCAAAGGCATCCTCGCTGCCGGCAATATGCTCGGCCAGCGCAACGCTGGCATCATTACCGGACTGGATGATCATGCCTTTGAGGAGATCCTCGATGCTGACACGTTTATTGACCTCGATGAACATTTTCGAGCCGCCCATACGCCAGGCCTTTTCACTAATAAGGACTTCCTCACCAAGACTGACTGTACCGGCCTGTAATTCACTGAAGACAATATAGGCCGTCATCAATTTTGTCAGGCTGGCCGGTTCCATCTTTTTGTCGGCATTTTTTTCGGCCATAACATGACCGCTGTTGACATCCAGTAACAGATAGGCGCGAGCAGCCAGATTGGGGGCCGCTGGAATCGGTGTTGGTGCGGCAATGGATATCAACGGTATTATCATGGTGCTCAGCAATAAAGCAGCGCCACGCAAGATTCTGAGACAGAACGTGTGGCAGGCCGGGCGTTGGTTGAATCGATTCACAAGTGAAGATCTCCCTGAGGTAGTGAGTGTACAGAATGCTGTATTATTAAGACGGATAATGTTTGACAAGGTTCCCGAAATTAACGGGCGTTGCCTCTTTACCGGGTTTTATTCCGGATTACCTGCTATTTTAGCCTTTTGTGCTGTAAATCGGTAGGTTTAGTCCAGCATGATCCTGGGTTCACCCAGGCCCAGTGATGTGATACGGGCGGCTATCCGGCCGGCTTCGCTGAGACTGGATAAAGGACCGATACGTACCCGATACAATGCATGCCCGGAACTCTGGCCGGGATTGATCTGGATGTCACCGGAGTTCAGTGGCAGCAGGCGCTGGCGAAGCTGTTCGGCATTGTTGATATTGCTAAAAGCGGCAACCTGAAGATAAAAACCGCTGCCGCCGGTTGACGGCTCAGATTGCGCGGCGCTTGTATCATCGGCTGCCGTCGAGCCTGTGATAGTTGCCGCAGGCGCTATAGCGGCCGAGGTCGCTGTCGGCGACGCGCTTGCAACTACAGTCGCCGATACCGTCTGCGGGGGAGGTATAGGAGTGGTGACAAGGTCAGGAGGCGAACTGATGGTACTCGTAACCGCAGTAGCGACCTGGTGCTGGTTTTTATCGGCCAGGTATTGTTCCGGGTCGATGGCGGTAATGGTTACATTAGCCGTTCCGGTAGCGACGATTCCCAGCTTCACGGCGGCGGCGTAAGACAGGTCGATGATGCGATCGCCGACGAAGGGTCCGCGATCATTCACCTTGACGATAACGTGTTTCTGGTTGTCATTATTGACGACTTCCAGCCACGTTGGCAGCGGCAGAGTCTTGTGGGCCGCGGTCATCGAAAACATGTCATAGGGTTCACCGCTTGAGGTCTTGCGCCCGTGAAACTTGGTTCCATACCAGGAGGCTGTACCCTGCTGTTGGAATGCCGTACTGTTGTCCCTGACATGGTAACGTTTGCCATTGACGCTGTAGCTGCGCTGATTACCGTAGCGGCTGCGTGGTTCGATACGTGGTACGGCATCGGGTATGGCGGCGATATCGATGGTGTGATCCGGGGCGCCATCGCCACTTATGACGAAGCTGTTTCGATCGGGCAGCGAGCCGCACCCGGCCATCATCAGGACAAGCAACAGGGCAAGCAACAGGACGGGTGCAAACCGTTGCGGCATGACCAGGCGATAGCGCGGCGTCAATTTCAGGGTAGTGGCTGACATACATCCCTCCATGCAATGTATGACGGTATTATAATCTTTGCTGTCAATCAACTATCGGCTCGCCGCGCCTGGTCTGTATGCAGCTTGCGTATCTCCTGTGCCAACTGAAAGACCGCCATGGCGTACAGTGGACTATGATTATAACGGGTAATGACATAAAAATTATTCATTCCCAGCCAGTATTCATTGCCGTTCTTCTGTTCCAGTTCGACCAATGCCGCTTTGGTCTTTAGTGGCAGGTTGTCATCCGGCCGCACACCCTGTCGTTGCAGAGCCTGTATGCTGCTGTGGGGTTTGATACCCTTGTCTACCAGCGCCTTGATATGCGTGCCGCTGACCGTGGCCGGACTGGCGATTGGCCCGCCGCGTGACCAGCCATGGCGTTTGAAGTAATTGGAGATGCTGCCTATCACATCGGAGGTGTTATGCCACAGGTCGCGTTTCCCATCATTGTCGAAATCGATGGCATAATTGCGAAAACTGCTGGGGATAAACTGGGGCTGCCCCATGGCGCCGGCATAAGAGCCCATGATGCTGAGTGGGTCCAGTTTTTCCTCCCGCGCCATGAGCAGGAATTCCTCCAGTTCACTGCGGAAAAATGTACTGCGTTTGGGGTAGTCGAACCCCAGCGTGGCTAGCGAGTCCAGCACCCGATAGCCACCCTTGTTGCGGCCATAAAAAGTTTCAACACCGATAATGGCGGTTATGATTTCCGCCGGCACGCCAAAGTCGTGTTCGGCCCGTTCCAGCACAGCCTGGTTTTTATTCCAGAAAACGACGCCGCCCTGAATACGTTTATCACCGAGGAAGATAGGACGGTATTGATACCAGGGTTTGCTTTCGGCCGGGCGGGTAATGGCATCGATGATTTTCTGGTGAATACGGACCTGGTTGAATAATTCGACCAGTTCCTGACGCTGGAACTGGTGTTTTTTGACCATGCTGTTGATGAATCGGGTCACATCGGTACGCTGGCCGAGTTTCTCCGCGGCGCTGCTGATGTTTGCCGCCAGGGCGGTGATTATAAACAGGGACAGCAAGAGCGCCACGGGCAGTATGTTGATTTTTTTAAGCACGTCTAATCCTATGAGGAAAGTAATCTGCGATGTGTATGTATGGACATTAGGATACCAAATGATGCCATCAACGTAACCATTGATGTGCCGCCGTAACTGATGAGTGGCAGTGGCAGGCCGACCACAGGTAACAGGCCGGAGACCATGCAGATATTGACAAACATATAGACGAAGAAGGTCAATGTCAGGCTGCCGGCCAGCAGACGGGCAAAGGTGTCCTGGGCCTGGGTGGCGATATACAGACCGCGGACAATGATAAAAAGGTATAACAGTAACAGGATAATAATACCGATGAATCCGAATTCCTCGCTGATCACGGCAAAGATAAAATCAGTGGTGCGTTCCGGCAGGAACTCTAGGTGGGCCTGGCTGCCATTGAGCCAGCCCTTGCCGTAGAGGCCTCCCGAGCCGATGGCGATTTTCGACTGGATGATATGGTAGCCGGAGCCGAGCGGATCGCTTTCCGGGTTCAGGAAGGTCAGCACGCGCGTGCGTTGATAATCGTGCAGGTTATACCATAACAAGGGTGTACAGGCGCTGATCAGCAGGATAAAGCCGATAACATATTTCCAGCTTATGCCGGATAACAACAGTACAAAGATACCGGATGCCGCGATCAGCAATGCGGTTCCCAGATCGGGCTGTTTGGCGATCAGGGCGGTCGGGACGATGACCAGTAACAGGGCATAAGCCAGGTATTTTCTCGTTGGTGGCAACGGGTTTTCCGCCAGGTACCAGGCGAGCATTATGGGTACGAACAGCTTCATGATCTCCGAGGGTTGAAAGCGGAAGACACCCAGGTCCAGCCAGCGTTGCGCGCCTTTACCTTCATCACCCACCATCAGTACCGCAAGCAGCAGAATAATACCCAGGCCATAGACCCATGGAGCCCACATGACCAGGTGATGAGATGGTATTTGTGCAAGTACAAACATGATGCTAAAGGCGATGCCCAGGCGAAACAGCTGGCGTGACACCACTTCGATGTCCTGGCCGCTGGCACTGTAGAGTACCGCCAGGCCAACCGCCGATAACAGGATGAGGCCAACCAGCAAGGGCCAGTCCAGATGCAGACCGCGAACCAGCAATCGGGATTTACGGCGTTCGCCCCAGCGGGGGCTGTTACTTTTTATCATCATGTGTGATCGTTCAACAGATATTCATCTATCAGCTTGCGTGCCAGCGGTGCGGCAACGGCACTGCCGCTGCCGCCGTTTTCCACGATAACGGCCAGTGCAATCCTGGGTTTATCGATCGGGGCAAAGGCGATAAACAGCGAATGATCACGCAGCCGCTCGCTGGTGGTTTCCTTGTCGTATTCCTCATCCTGTTTGATACCGAATACCTGAGCCGTACCGGTTTTACCGGCCATCTTGAACGGCAGGCCGTAATGGATGGCCCGGGCGGTACCATGTCTGCCATGGACAACGTGGCCCATCGCTCGAATGATGGTGTCCCAGTCAGACGGCTTTTTCAATGTCACTGGCGTACTGGGCACGGAAGGGAACAGTTCGACATCGTCATGATTTGCCTCATGGGTGGCGAAAACCAGGCGAGGCTGCATGCGCAGGCCATGATTGGCCAGTGTCGCGGTTGCAGAGGCCAGCTGGAGGGGTGTAGTCAGCGTATAACCCTGTCCGATGCCGGTGATCAGGGTTTCTCCGGGATACCAGGGTTGGCGATACTTGCGCCGTTTCCAGTCTCTGGAAGGTAGTAATGCTTTTGACTCGCCGACCAGGTCAATCCCGGTTTTGCTGCCAAAGCTAAACCGGGCGAGAAAATCGTGTATGTGATCAATGCCCAGTTGCAACGCCAGGTCATAAAAATAGACGTCACAGGATTCAGTAATGGCCTTGTCCAGTGAGGTCGGACCATGACCCTCTTTCTTCCAGTCCCGGTAGCGGTGATCATCGCCCTTGAGCACAAACCAGCCCTTGCAGATTGTTGTAGACGTGGTTTTCTGGCGCTCATATTGCAGCCCCGCCAGGCCGACAAACGGTTTGATGGTCGAGCCGGGCGGGTATTGACCGCGCAGGGCGCGATTAAACAGCGGGTTCTGCGACGATTTTTGCAGCGCCTGGTAGGATTTCAGATCAATACCGGTGACGAACTGGTTTGGATCATAACCGGGCATGCTGGCAAAGGCGAGGATATCGCCGTTTTCAGGGTCTATAGCGACGACCGCGCCACGGTGTTTGCCCAGCGCCTTCTCTGCGGTCAGTTGCAGGCGACTGTCGATACTCAGATACAGATCGGTACCTGGCACAGGCGGGATGCTCTTGACGGTGCGCAGGGTGCGACCCAGCGCATTGGTCTCGATGTGATTGTAACCGACGGTGCCATGCAGGGTATTCTCGTAGAAACGTTCAATACCGGTTTTACCGATAAAGCGGGTGGCACTGTAATTGGAGGCATCGACCTTGTTTATTTCAGCTTCGCTGATGCGGGCAACATAGCCGATGGTGTGGACGCCCAGCGAGCCTAGTGGATAATTGCGCACCAGCCGGGCCTCGATATCGACGCCTGGGAAACGATGGCGGTTGATGGAAAAGCGGGCGACCTCCTGCTCATTGAGCTGATAACGTAACGGGATGCTGGTAAAAGAGCGCTGACGTTTCAGTTGTTTCTTGAAGCGTTCGATATCATCCGCGCTAATATCGACAATCCTGGACAGGGCCTTGATCGTGCCATCGATATCCGGAATCTGTTCCGGCGTAAATTCCAGGCTGAAGGATGGCAGATTCTGCGCCAGCAACACACCATTGCGGTCGTAGATAAGGCCGCGGGTTGGCGGGACGGCGCGAATCGTGATGCGGTTATCGTGCGCCAGGGTGGCGAAGTGTTCATGGCTGATAATCTGCAGATAGACCAGGCGGGCGATAATGATAATGATCAGTAATAGAATGAACACCAGGGCCACGACCGTGCGCTCGTTGAAGAGGCGGCTTTCCCGTATGTGATCCTTGATAGTCAGGCTCATGGGCTAGTCTTCGGCTAAAGTCATCGGTGCGGGTTGACCGCTGCAGCAGTGCCATGAGGCGGGATGTAGTGTGATAACCCACAAGGCGCCGGTATCTGCGTGGTCATGCGGTGGTTAATGTTCATCAGCACTCTATTGATACTCTGCGAGTCATCTTTTCCTTTGCCCATCGGTGAATTTTTCAGCTGACGCGGAAATGGCGGCGTAACTCACGCAGGGCTATAAAACATAACGGCCAGATCAGCATACTGGTAAAGGCCGGTAACCAGTAGGTCCAGGATTGTGGAGGCTGGCCGGTAATACCCTTGACCCACAGGTTCAGCAGTTGATGCAGCATGATCAGCACCAGGATACTGAAGGCCTGTTGCCACAGCGGGGCAACCCGGATACGTTGATACAGTTTTAAAGTGATATAGACAATAATACACAGTGACAGCGCCTGTTGTCCGAGCAGGCCGCCACGCAGGACATCGAGAAACAGTCCGGTTGTCCAGGCCACGCCGACGCCGATGCGATTGGGCAAGGCCATGCTCCAGTAGATCAAAGTCAGGGCAACCCATTCCGGGCGCAACAATACCAGCCATTCGGGCAGGGGAATCACCGTTAGCATAAAGGCGATAACCAGGCTCCCCAGAACCACTAAATTGGCGCGGCTGGTTGATGCCATCATGATTCGGGACCTTCGGTCCGAGGTGATTCCTTCTGCTCAGGCTGTTTCTCCAGCCATACCAGCAGGATCTCCCTCGTGCTCAGCAACTTGGCCGTCGGCTTGGCCGCGACACTGGCAAAGGACGCCCCCGGATTATTGGTTACTGCAGTGACCCGGGCGACCGGGTAACCGGCCGGAAATCGCCCGCCGAGTCCGGAAGTGACCAGCAGGTCGCCGGTCTTGATATCCGCATTATTCGGAATATGCGGCAGGTCCAGCTGATTGGTGTCGCCGATACCGAGAGCGATCGCCCGCAGACCGTTGCGATTGACCTCGACAGGGATGGCATGACTGGGATCTGTGATCAGGATGGCGGTGCTGCTGACCGGACCGACATCCAGGACCTGGCCCATGACTCCATTGGCATCCAGGATCGGCTGGCCGCTGTAGACCTTATCCAGGCTGCCCTTGTTCAGTAGCAATTGCTGGGAAAACGGGTCCATATCCACAGCAACCAGTTCGGCAATCAGGGTTTTTTCACCCACCTTGAATGATGAGCCAAGCAGTTCGCGCAGGCGCTGGTTTTCGGCCTCGAGTGATTCCAGTTTTTGCATTTTGATCTTCAACAGCAGTTGCTCGTCACGTAACTCTTTATTATGGCTGAGCAGGGTCTGACGGCTGGACAGGTTTTCGGCCAGCCAGTTACCGGTGCTGGCGGGCAGGCCGACGATGGCCTGGATCGGGTACATTACCAGGGAGAGTGTTGCCCGCAGTGTATCGGCATGATGTTGTCGATGATCCAGGGTCATCAGGGCCACCGAGGCTAATGCCAGTAAAACCAGGCGAACAGTGGTAGAAGGTCCTTGGATAAATAGTGGTTTTATTATAGGCCTCGTTTTGCTCGGTTATGCAGGTACTCCAGAGCGGTCATCCGTCGAAGCAGACTATTCGGTGGCGAATAGATCGCCGCCATGTTCGTCCAGCATTTCCAGTGCACGGCCACCACCGCGGGCGACACAGGTGAGGGGGTCTTCAGCAATGATGACCGGTAGCCCGGTTTCCTCTGACAGCAAGCGGTCCAGATCGCTGAGCAGACTGCCGCCACCGGTCAGTACCATACCATGTTCGGCGATATCGGCACCCAGTTCCGGGGGTGTCTGTTCCAGTGCAGTTTTGACCGCGCCAACGATACCGGAAAGGGGGTCCTGCAGCGCTTCCAGGATTTCATTGCTGTTAATCGTGAAGGTCCGCGGAATACCTTCGGCCAGATTCCGGCCGCGTATCTCTATCTCCCGGATTTCATTGCCAGGATAGGCTGAACCGATTTCCTTTTTGATCATTTCGGCCGTTGACTCGCCGATCAGACTGCCATAATTGCGGCGCACATAATTGATGATGGCCTCATCGAAGCGATCACCACCTATACGAACCGATGCAGAATAGACGATACCATTCAAGGAGATGACAGCGACTTCGGTGGTGCCACCGCCGATATCGAGAACCATCGAGCCACTGGCCTCGCCGACCGGCATGCCGGCACCGAGCGCGGCGGCCATGGGTTCTTCGATTAGATAAACTTCGCGGGCACCGGCGCCGGCGGCGGATTCCTTGATCGCACGGCGTTCGACCTGGGTGGAACCGCAGGGAACACAGATCAGCACGCGCGGGCTGGGGCGGAAAAATTTGTTTTCATGCACCTTGCGGATAAAATGCTGCAACATCTTTTCGGTGACCGTGAAATCGGCGATGACACCGTCTTTCAATGGTCTGATAGCCTGGATATTGCCTGGCGTTCGACCGATCATCATTTTGGCCTCGGCGCCGACGGAGGCAACCGTACGCTGACCGCCCGAACCGGGTTCGGTACGGATGGCCACGACCGACGGTTCATCGAGTACAATCCCCTGGCCGCGTACATAAATAAGAGTATTAGCCGTTCCCAGATCGATCGACAGATCATTGGAAAAGATACCGCGTAGTTGTTTGAACATATGCTTCCGTTCCTAAAGACATTTAGCCGCCGATACTCTAGCAGTGGGTGAGGTTTTGGGCAAGCACGGAACTATGCTAAATTCGACCCTTTGAATGCCCGCAATTGCGAGAGGCGCTATGGAACTGGATCAAGATGACATACACAGGATCGCCCATCTGGCGCGATTACAGATTGAAGGTCAGGATATCCCGGAATATGTACGTAATCTGTCTGATATTCTGGGTTTTGTCGAGCAGATGAATGATGCCGAGACCGGGCATGTGACACCGATGGCGCACCCGCTGGATGCCAGTCAGCGCCTGCGCCAGGATATTGTCACCGAGGTCGATGAGCGCGAAAAGTTTCAGGCCATCGCGCCGCAGGTCGAGGAAGGCTTGTATCTGGTGCCAAAGGTGATTGAATGACCGCATCACCATCGAAACGGCGGCTTAAAGACCGCATCACCATCGATATCCGCGCCGGGATGCACCGACATGCATGACAGGACGATCAGTGAATTATCACTCGGCTTGCAGCGCGGTGAGTTCAGTAGTGAGGAACTGACGACACACTATCTGCAGCGGATTGAGACCTATGATCAACGACTGAACAGTTACATCACGGTGACAAAGGAAGCGGCGCTGGCGATGGCGCGAGCGGCCGATCGTGCCATCGCGCGCGGCGATGCGGGTCCTCTGACCGGGGTGCCGGTGGCGCAGAAGGATATTTTCTGCACCGATGGTGTCCGTACCAGTTGTGGTTCGAAGATGTTGGACAATTTTATCGCCCCCTATGATGCGACAACCGTCGCCCAGTTCAATGCGGCGGGTATGGTATTGCTGGGCAAGACCAATATGGACGAGTTCGCGATGGGTTCGTCCACTGAAACCAGTTTTTATGGAGCGGTGCATAATCCCTGGCGTCAGGGCACGGTGCCCGGTGGTTCATCCGGCGGCTCAGCGGCGGCAGTGGCCGCACGCCTGGCGCCGGCCGCCACCGGTACCGATACCGGCGGTTCGATTCGTCAACCGGCGGCCCTGTGCGGACTGACCGGCCTGAAGCCGACTTACGGTCGTGTTTCACGTTACGGTATGATCGCCTTTGCCTCCAGCCTCGATCAGGGTGGACCGATGACGCGCAGTGCCGAAGATGCAGCACTGCTGTTACAGGTCATGGCCGGCTTCGATGAACGTGATTCAACCAGTGTCGACAGGCCAGTGCCGGATTACAGTGCCGGACTGAATGGAAGCCTGGAGGGTTTGAGGATCGGTCTGCCCGGGGAGTATTTTTCTGACGGTCTGGATGCCGCGGTCGGGGCCGCTATCGAGCAGGCAATCTCTGAATATCGCAAGCTGGGCGCCACTATTGTTGACATTAATCTGCCACATACCCATTTGGCCGTGCCGGCCTATTATGTCGTCGCCCCGGCCGAATGTTCCTCCAACCTGTCACGTTTCGATGGAGTGCGCTACGGATATCGCTGTACTAACCCGGTCGATCTGACCGATATGTACAAACGCTCTCGTGGCGAGGGTTTTGGGGCAGAGGTCAAGCGGCGCATCATGATTGGGACCTATGCCCTGTCGGCCGGTTATTATGATGCCTATTATCTGCGAGCGCAGAAAATCAGGCGTCTGATCAGTGATGATTTCCGTGCCGCCTTTGCCGATGTCGATGTCATCATGGGACCGACTACACCGGGGGTGGCGTTTGACCTGGCCGCGCGCATGGACGATCCGGTGGCGATGTATTTGTCCGATATCTATACCATCGCCGTGAATCTGGCCGGTCTGCCGGCGATGTCGATAGCGGCCGGTTTTGTCGATGGCCTGCCGCTGGGGCTGCAGCTTATCGGCGACTATTTCACTGAGCCACGCTTGTTGAACATTGCTCATCGCTATCAGCAGGTAACAGACTGGCATAGGCAATGGCCGGAGAATTTCGATTAATGATGTATCGGATGCCGCCAGGGTGCAGGCATAGCAGATACACGAACACGTGATGTTATGACTATGAAATGGGAAACCGTAATCGGCCTGGAGATACATGCCCAACTGGCTACCAGCAGCAAGATATTCTCGGCTGCAGCGACGGCCTACGGAGCAGCGCCGAATACCCAGGCCTGTGCCGTCGATCTGGGCCTGCCCGGGGTGTTGCCGGTACTGAATGCCGAGGCGGTACGCATGGCGATCAAGTTCGGCCTCGCCATCAATGCCCATATTGCCCCGTATTCGGTGTTCGCCCGCAAGAATTATTTCTATCCGGATCTCCCCAAGGGCTATCAGATCAGCCAGTTCGAATTGCCGATCGTGGGTCTGGGGCAATTGACTATCGAGTACGAAGGGGCGGATAGTGAGCCGGCCAGCAAGCTCATTGGCGTTACCCGCGCACACCTTGAAGAGGATGCCGGCAAGTCCCTGCACGAGGATTTTCACGGCTTAAGTGGCATTGATCTGAACCGGGCCGGAACTCCGTTGCTGGAGATCGTTTCGGAACCGGATATGCGTTCGGCGGCGGAGGCCGTCGCCTACATGAAGAAGATTCATTCGCTGGTGCGCTATCTGGAAATCTGTGACGGCAATATGCAGGAAGGTTCATTTCGTTGTGATGCCAATGTCTCGGTACGTCCTGCCGGTCAGCAGACCCTGGGTACCCGTACCGAACTGAAGAATCTGAATTCTTTCCGCTTTATCGAACGGGCCATCAATATCGAGGTGGAACGGCAGATCGATATCATCGAGGGCGGTGGCACGGTTGTGCAGGAGACGCGCCTCTACGATGCCGAGCGTAACGAAACCCGTTCAATGCGCAGTAAGGAAGAGGCCTTTGACTATCGATATTTCCCGGATCCGGACCTGCTGCCGGTTGGGATCAGTGAAGATGATATCGAGGCCGTGCGGGCTACGCTGCCGGAACTGCCGGATATTAAAAAGGCGCGTTTCATTCGTGACTATGGCCTGAATGACAAGGATGCCGGTATCCTGACTGCAAGTCGCGAACTGGCTGAGTATTTCGAGCAGGTGGCCGGGGTGGCGGCCGATGCCCGACTGGCGGCCAACTGGGTGATGGGTGATCTGTCGGCCCAGTTAAACAAGGATGGCATCGACATCACCGCCAGTCCGGTATCGGCATCGCAACTGGGGGCTATGATACGGCGTATCGTTGACAAGACGATTTCAGGCAAGATCGCGAAACAGGTGTTTGAGGCCATGTGGGCCGGCGAGGGTGATGCCGATGAGGTTATCGCGGCCAGGGGTCTGAAGCAGATTACCGACAGTAGCGCGCTAGAGGCGATTATCGCCGATATTATCACCAGTAATCCGGCCCAGGTTGAGCAGTATCGGGCAGGGAAAGAGAAATTGTTCGGCTTCTTTGTCGGCCAGGCAATGAAAGCCACCCAGGGCAAGGCCAACCCGGCCCAGCTTAATGAATTGTTGAAGCGAAAACTGCAACAGTAATCGTGCTGGCGGAGATGCCGGGCTGAAAAATATAATCAAGTCTCTTTTGCTGGAGAGCCGATTACTCGAGTACCAGTTCTACCTCCCGGGATTGGCCATTGATCAGGCGGAAACCGCACAGCTCCAGTACCCCCTTGGTGTTCAGTGAAATGATCAGATACAGGGCCTCGGGGTAGTTGGCTTCAGCCAGATCGGTTGTCGAAGGTGCGGCCGGGCTACTGGGGTGTGAGTGATAGATGGCGAATAATGTTTCATCCCGCGAGCGCATCTCGCGCATGGCCTGGATGTGGCTGGCCGGATCCATGACATAGCGGCGCCGGGGTTGTTCGGCGATATTCGGGATCGGATAACATGTACAGATCAGATGCGGGCCTTGTACTTCCGTGCGGGCACCGACCAGGCCGCAGATTTCATTATCGCCTCCGGCCTGGGCCTGCTGTAGCAACTCGTTGGCCAGCGTGCGCGGTATCATGCGCATCTCGGTCGAGCTTTTACCCATGATCATGACGGGTAATCCCTGTCTTTATAGGTTGTTCTGGCCTGTATGATGCGATCGTTACCGCACAGATCCTGAAAGGGCTCGATCTCATCATAACCATGTTCCCGCAGGCTGCGGATAACAGCCTGTTGCTGATCATGGCCATGTTCGAGTATCAGCCAGCCACCGGGTCGCAGGTGATGTCGGGCCTGTCGGCAGATGGTGTTAATGGCGGCCAAGCCGTCATCATCGGCAACCAGCGCCATCAGGGGTTCATAGGGTAGATCACCCTGTTGCAGATGCGGGTCATCGGCCCGTATGTAGGGCGGGTTGGCAACAATCAGATCGAACGCCGTGTGCAGCCCCTGGAGCCAGTTCCCCTGGTGAAACTCGACGTTGTATATATCCAGACGCCTGGCATTTTTGCGGGCTACCTGTAGCGCTGAGTCACTGAAGTCGACGGCCGTGACCTGACAGTCCGGGCGTTCATGGGCGATGGCCAGGGCTATGGCGCCGCTGCCGGTGCCGAGATCGGCCACCCGACAGTCCGTTTGTTCGGGCAGGTGCGTTAGCGCCAATGCAACCAGCTCTTCGGTTTCCGGTCGCGGTATCAGCGTGTCAGCGGTGACCTTCAGAGGCAATGACCAGAATTCGCGTTCACCATTCAGGTAGGCCATCGGTTCCCCTTTAAGTCGGCGACTGAGCAACTGTTCAAAGAGTCCGGACTCATCCTGTTCCGGGTATAGATCCGGCCAGGTATGCAGGTAAACGCGCGGTTGATCGAGTGCCAGACAGAGCAGCAACTCGGCATCCAGTCGCGGCGATTCGGAACATGATGCCAGACGCTCGGCCGCGTTGCGCAGTAAGTCCCTGATACGGTTACCGGTGTGCGTCATCGTCGTTTTCATAGTGGTTTTCATTGCTCGAGGGTGGCAAGCAGTTCGGCCTGATGTTCACTGGTCAGCGGGTCGATGATCTGATCGAGATCACCTGCCAGGACTTCATCGAGTTTATACAGGGTCAGGTTGATACGGTGGTCGGTGACCCGGCCCTGGGGATAATTATAGGTGCGTATGCGTTCGGAACGGTCGCCGCTGCCGACCAGGGATTTGCGCGCCGCGGACTGTTCCAGTTGCTGTTTTTCCTGAGCCGCGGCCATCAGGCGTGCCTGTAGTAACGACATGGCCCGGGCGCGGTTTTTGTGTTGAGAGCGCTCGTCCTGGCACTCAATGATAATGCCGCTTGGCAGATGGGTGAGGCGGATAGCCGAGTCGGTCTTGTTGACGTGCTGGCCTCCGGCCCCGGAGGCGCGGAAGGTGTCGACCTTCAGCTCAGCGGGATTGATGGCAGTCTGTTCGATCTCGTCGGGTTCCGGCAGCACGGCCACCGTGCAGGCCGAGGTATGGATGCGACCCTGGGATTCGGTGGCCGGGACCCGTTGTACTCGATGGGCGCCGGATTCAAATTTAAGCCGTGAATAGGCGCCGTCGCCGATGATGCGGACAATGATCTCCTTATAGCCGCCATGCTCCCCTTCGCGGGCATTGATGATCTCGGTTTGCCAGTGTCGGGTTTCGGCATAGTGGCTGTACATCCGGAATAAATCGCCGGCAAACAGTGCGGCTTCATCGCCGCCGGTGCCGGCGCGAATCTCCAGGAAGATGCTGGCGTCGTCATGCGGGTCTTTGGGTAAGAGTAAAAGCTGTAGTTCCTGCTCCAGCTGTTGTTGTTGCTGCCGCACCTGTTGTAGTTCCTCCGCGGCCATGGCCCGCACGTCCCTGTCGTTGTCCTGTAACATCTCCTCGGCGGCAGTGAGGTCGTCGAGTGTGGAATGATACTGGCGGTAACAATGTACGACAGGTTCTATGCGAGCATACTCCTTGGATAGTGAGCGGAAGCGTTGCTGGTCATTGATGATGTCTGCGTCGGACAGTAATGCCTCCAGTTCCTGGTAACGCTCATTGACTGTTTCCAGCCGGTTGCGGATGGATTCTTTCATTGTTTGTCGTCGTCGATGCCCAGCAATTCCTGGGCGATGCTGAGCTTGTCGCCGCGGCCTTCAAATCCGGCATGACGCAATTTCAGACTGGGGTGATGGGTGATCTTGTTGGTCAGTGAACGGGCCAGCTGGGTAATAATCTGTTCCGGGTCCTGTCCCTGGTTAAGCATGTGTACGGCGCGACGAACCTCAGCGTCGCGAATCTGCTCCATTTTATTGCGATAGCGGCAGATGGTTGGCGTTGCATCCAGTGATCGTAGCCAGCCCATGAAATGCACAACCTGGGTGTCGATGATCTCCTCGGCCTGTAATGCGGCTTCCTGACGCGAGCGCAGACCTTCCTGGATGATTTCGTGTAAATCATCAACAGTGTAGAGATAAATATCATCCAGTTCACCGACTTCAGTTTCGATATCACGTGGTACGGCAATGTCGACCATAAGTATGGGCTGGTGTTTGCGCTGTTTAATGGCGCTTTCAGTGGCGCCTTTACCGAGGATGGGTAACGGGCTGGCGGTGGACGAGATGACGATATCGGCCTCCGGTAGGTAACTCGGAATCTCCTCGAGCGTGATGGCGGCACCGCTGAATTCAGTCACCAGCGCCTCGGCCCGTGACAGTGTGCGGTTGGCGATAATCAGGTGTTTGATGCCATTTTCTTTGAGGTGGCGGGCGGTCAACTCAATGGTTTCACCGGCGCCGATCAGAAGTGCAGTATGTTCGCCGAGGTCAGTGAATATCTGTTTGGCCAGGCTGACGGTGGCGAAGGCCACGGACACGGAACTGGCACCGATTGCGGTGTCGGTGCGAATCTGTTTGGCGACCGAAAAGGTGTGCTGAAATAAGCGATCGAGCTGTTTGCCGATGGTGCCACTCTGGCGCGCGGTACTATAGGCGAGTTTCAATTGTCCAAGTATCTGTGGCTCACCCAGGACCAGGGAATCCAGGCCGCTGGCGACCCGCAGGACATGGCGTACGGCATCCTGATCAGGATAGATATACAGGTACGGATCCACCTCTTCATTCGAAAGGTTATGGTATTTTCGGAACCAGTCGATAATAATATTACTGTCCGTTTGGTCGACGCAGCACAGCATCTCGGTGCGGTTACAGGTCGACAGGATGGCCGCCTCACTGACCCTGGTTTGTGCGGTCAGATTATGTAGTATATCGGGCAGCTTTTCGGGCGCAAAGGCCACACGTTCACGGATGTGGACAGGTGCGGTTTTGTGGTTTAACCCGATAGTCAGCAGCGGCATGATAGTGATTTCTGTGGATATTTTGACGCACAGCGTTGTCAAATAGATGGACTATAGCAAAATTCGGTACTCAATACGGAAGTAGCCGCTAATATATTATAAGATAATGATAAATCGAGTAACAACTATATGCCCATTGTGCGTCTAATCCTTCCCACACTGCTGCTGATCCTGATGACAGGTTGTGCATCTGTATCCCCCCCGGTTACGCCTGTCACCACCACGGTGCGATCGCCAGAGTCCTCTGCATCCGCCCCGGAACAGGCCAATCTGCCGCGGGTGGAGATGGACGGGATGATCCTGTTTCGTCTGTTAACGGCTGATATGGCCGTACAACATCAGCAATTCGCGCTGGCGGCGAGTCTGTATCTGTTGGTTGCACAGGAAACCAAAGATCCCCGGTTGGCCGAGCAGGCCACGCGCATGGCGCTGTTTGCCAGACGTGACCAGGATGCCCTGACCGCGGCGAGATTATGGCTGGATCTGATGCCGGCCAGTCGGGCTGCGCGTGAGGCCATCATATCGGCGTATATCCGCAATGGTGACGAACAGGCCGTGCAGGAGCATCTGGAAAAGTTTCTGGCGACCTCAACGAGTGGCGATACAGAACAGGATTACCACCTGATAATTTCCCTGTTGCAGCATGGGCGGGATACACAAATGGCTCTCAGGATCATGCAACAACTGGTTGCCCGTCATACCGAGGATGCAGATGCCCAGTTTGCCCTTGCTTATATCGCCATGCAGGCCCGGGATCTGAGCGTTGCCCAGGCGGCGATTGAAACCTCCCTGGCTTTGCGCCCTCACCGGCTTAACTCAATGAATCTATATTCCCGGGTGATCCAGATGCAGGGTAAGCCCTTCGAAGCCGCCGTCTATCTGGCTGGCGTGGTTAAGGAGTTTCCCGATGATCCGCAGATACGCCTGAATTATGCACGTTTACTGGTTGAAAACCGTCAACTTGACGAGGCGCTGGAGCAATACCGGTGGCTAGTAAAGAAAGAGCCTTATGACGATGAGATATTGTTTGTTACCGCTTTATTATCGCTGCAACTGAATGACCTGGATGCTTCTCAGGATTTGCTCCAGCGGCTGGTAAATATGGGGCGGCGTCTGCAGGTGGCACATTATTATCTGGGCCATATTGCCGACTTGCGCAAGGAAACTGATATTGCGATTGAACATTATGCCGAGGTCACGAAAGGTGAGCACTTTTTCGATGCCCAGATCCGCATGATCAAGTTACTGGCCCTGCGAGGGGATCTGTTGCTGGCCCAGGGGCATCTTGAAAAACTGCGTAAACAAATGCCGACACAGCTCAATCGAATCGATGTGGTCGAAGGACAGATACTCGACCATGACGGCCAGTCCGAAGAGGCTATGGTGATCTATGACAAGGCATTGTCGCGTGATCCTGATGACCAGGAGGTATTGTACAGCCAGGCGTTACTGGCGGAAAGGATGCGGCGCTATGAACTGGCGGAAAAAAACTTGTTACATATTCTGGAGCAGGATCCGGATAATGTCAGCGCCCTGAATGCCCTGGGGTACGCTCTGGCGGATCGCAGTACCCGTTATCAGGAGGCCCTTGGTTATCTGCAGAAGGCCGTCGAACTACGGCCGCACAGTGCCGCTATTCTGGATAGCATGGGCTGGGTATTGTATCGGCTCGGACGCCTGGATGAGTCCCTGGACTATCTGCGTCAAGCGCTGGAGATTACACATGACCAGGAGGTCGCGGCTCACCTGGGTGAGGTGTTATGGATGCGTGGTGAGCACGATGAGGCGCGTACCGTATGGGATCAGGCCCTGGAGCGGGCGCCGGATGACAAGCTGATACTCGATGTTATGAAGCGCTTCGGGCAATAACGCCGAACATGTTATCCTGATCCTTCTATTTACCGGCAGTGTCCCTGTCGGGCAAGTGTGGGCGGGTCGGGGCAAATCCATAATGAATCATTCCCGGATGTACCTGGTGTCATTGCTGCTGCTGCTGTCAGCCTGCGCGGTACGCGGGCCAGTCGATGAAAGGCAGCGCGATGCCAGCTGGCAACAACGTCAGCAATCCCTGCTGGGTTTGAATGAGTGGGGCTTCGACGGCCGGGCAAGCGTCAATGACCAGCATTCGTCAGCCAGTCTTAACCTGCGCTGGCGCCAGTCCGCAGGCCATTATGATATTCGTCTGATGTCGTTTTTAGGCCAGCAACAGGCGCGCCTGCAAGGTAGCGGAGATGGTTCAGTGATTCTGTCGCAGCCAGGCAAGCCAACCCTGCAGGCCACCAGTGCCACATCCCTGATGCAGCAGGAACTGGGCTGGTCGCTGCCACTGGATGGTTTGAACTTCTGGCTACGCGGCATACCGATGCCGGGTAAGGCCGCTGACTGGCGACTTGATGAGAATGGGCGACTGGTATGGCTGGAACAGGACGGCTGGCGAATAGAGTTTACCGCTTATATGTTGGTGGAGGGTCTGCAACTGGTGAGAAAAATCCGGCTGTATCATGATTCCGTGCGGATTCGCCTGGTGATGGATCACTGGCAGATCAGTCGCGCGGTGACCCTCGGTGGATTACGGCAGGTACCGGGTCATGATTGACTGGTGGCCGGCACCGGCCAAATTGAACCTGTTCCTGCACATTACGGGACGGCGAGCTGATGGCTATCATCAATTACAGACAGTGTTTCAATTTATCGATATCGGTGATCGCCTGGCATTCACACCGCGCCCTGATGGGGTAATCAGGCGTCAGGGGGAGGTGCCCGGTGTCGTGCCGGAAGAGGATCTGATCGTTCGGGCGGCTCATTTGTTGCAAAAGTTTACCTCCTGTAGCCAGGGGGTGGACATCCTGATCGAAAAACGGCTGCCACTGGGTGGTGGCCTGGGTGGGGGCAGTTCCGATGCAGCGACGGCATTGGTGGCATTGAACCACCTGTGGCAGACCGGTCTCGACCGCTCCCGGCTGATGGCGCTGGGTCTGCAATTGGGCGCCGATGTGCCGGTTTTTATCCATGGTCATGCTGCCTGGGCCGAAGGTATTGGCGAGCAACTGGAGGATGTCACTATTGAAGAGCCATGGTATCTGGTCGTTGTGCCCGGCTGCCAGGTTTCCACGGCGGAGATATTTTCGGCGCCGGAATTGAAACGAGACTGTCAACCTATTACAATAGACGGCTTTCTTTCCGGCCAGGGTCTCAATGTATGTGAGGCGGTGGTCTGTAACCGCTATCCACAGGTTGCGGAAGTGCTTGAATGGCTGTCAAATTTTGGACTGGCGCGCATGAGTGGAACGGGTGCCAGCGTCTTTGTCGCTTTTGCTGAAAGGCAGCAGGCCCAACAGGCTTATCAAGGCCTGCCCCATGCCTGGAGCGGGTTTGTGGCACGTGGTGTGAACCGTTCGCCATTACTTGACAGGCTGGCGGTGGAAGAAGACGGCGAGGGTAGGGCTCGGGTGTGAAATTGATGGGGTGTCGCCAAGTGGTAAGGCACGGGATTTTGATTCCCGCATACCCAGGTTCGAATCCTGGCACCCCAGCCATTTTTCGGTCAGTAATAAAGGCATTGATGTGGCCAAGGTAAGTTATACGGATAGCGGGGGGTTCGCCGGACCAGACAGCCGGATGATGGTCTTTACCGGTAACGCCCACGCGCAACTGGCCCAGGAGATTGCGGCGCGGCTCAACCTGCCGCTGGGCAAGGCGAATGTCGACCAGTTCAGCGACGGTGAGATCGCGGTTGAGATTCTGGAGAATGTGCGAGGTAAGGATGTATTTATCGTCCAGCCGACCTGCGCACCGACCAATGATAATTTGATGGAACTGATGGTCATGGTTGACGCCATCCGACGATCATCATCTTCGCGTATTACGGCAGTGATTCCGTATTTCGGTTATTCGCGGCAGGATCGGCGGCCGCGCTCGGTACGGGTACCGATCAGTGCCAGGGTGGTGGCGGATATGTTGACGACGGTTGGCACCGATCGCGTTTTGACGGTGGATTTGCATGCTGATCAGATCCAGGGATTTTTTAATATCCCGGTAGACAATGTCTATGCCTCTCCGGTGCTGGTGACCGATATCTGGCGACAGAAATATCCGGACATGATGGTTGTGTCACCGGATGTCGGCGGTGTGGTCCGCGCACGGGCCCTGGCTAAACAACTGGGTGGTGCCGAACTGGCGATTGTTGATAAACGCCGGCCGAGTAAAAATGTCGCCAAGGTCATGAGCATCATCGGTGATGTCGAAGGCCGCAGTTGTATCCTGATCGATGATATGGTGGATACCGCCGGCACCCTGTGTGAAGCGGCGCGGGCATTGAAGGATCGGGGTGCGGCGATGGTGGTGGCCTATTGTACCCATCCGGTTTTATCCGGTAAGGCGGTAGAAAAAGTCGGCGCCTCGGTGCTGGATGAACTGGTGGTCACTGATACGATCCCCTTACGGTCTGATGCCGGGGCCTGTGACCGGATACGGCAATTGAGTATTGCCGATATGCTGGCCGAGACCATGCGTCGCATCAATATGGAGGAATCGGTCAGTTCCATCTATATGGATTGATCAGGATTCTATAACAGATTTCATGGCTGTCCGCTGCTGGCGGAGGACCTGGATAAACAAGCCGTGTCTGGTCGCGGACACGGTTGCTAATATATGAAAGTGGAGTGATCAAAATGAGTATGAATTTCGAACTGAATGCATCTGTTCGTCATGACCTGGGGAAGGGTGCGAGCCGCCGCCTGCGTCAGGAGAATAAGGTGCCGGCTGTCATCTATGGTGGCGGGGGTGAACCCATGCCGCTGGTTTTAGAACATAACAAGGTGTTGCACAGCCTGGAGCGTGAGGCCTTTTATTCCCATATCCTTACCATCAACATCGATGGTAAGACCGAGAAAGCGGTATTAAAGGATCTGCAGCGTCATCCCTTTAAACCCGCAGTACTGCATCTTGATCTGCAGCGCGTCAATGAGACTGAAAAGCTGCGCATGCATGTACCGCTGCACTTTATCGGCGAGGATGTGGCGCCGGGGGTCAAACAGTCGGGTGGTGTAGTTTCGCATCTGATCAATGATGTGGAGATTGACTGTCTGCCGAAAGATCTACCCGAGTTTATCCAGGTCGATGTGTCTTCGCTGCAGCTTAATGAGACCGTACATCTGTCGGATCTGAAGTTGCCTGCAGGCGTCGAGTTGGTGCAATTGCATCATGGACCGGAACATGACCTGCCTGTTGTTTCGATTCACCTGCTGCGCGGCATCAAGGAGGACGAGGCTGTTGTGGAAGAAGGTGAAGGTGAGAACGAAGAAGGTACAGGAGAATAACCCATAGCACCGTGGTCTGCACGCAGACCACGGTGACAGGCGTAACATCTTGACTTCATCGATCACTTTAATTGCGGGCCTCGGTAATCCCGGTTCCGGCTATGAGCAAACCCGGCACAATGCCGGGTTTTGGTTTGTCGATGCGTTGGCGCAACGGTTCGCCGTCACCTTCCAGGATGAGAAACGATTTCACGGGGCCTTAGCCAGGCTGGAGTTGAATGGTTCCCGCGTCTATTTATTCAAGCCATCGATCTATATGAATCGCAGCGGTCAGGCCGTGGCCGCCCTGAGTCATTTTTATCGTATTCCTGTTAGCGAAATGCTTGTGGCCCACGACGACCTGGATATTGACGTAGGCGCAGTACGTATCAAACGGGGTGGCGGGCATGGTGGTCATAATGGCTTGCGTGACATCATCGCGGCCTGTGGCAATGATGCCGGATTTATGCGACTGCGCATCGGTATCGGCCATCCCGGTGACAGCGGTCGGGTGGTGGACTATGTGTTGCATAAGCCGTCAGCAGAAGAACGCAGCAGTATCGATGCGGCAATCGATGATGCCGTTGAGGTGATACCGCTGTTGCAGACGGGTGATCTGCAGCAGGCCCAGCAGCAGTTGCATAGCCGTTGATTGACGGTGCCGGATAAGGATTAACAGGAGTACAGGGGTGGGATTTAAGTGCGGTATCGTGGGCTTACCCAATGTCGGTAAGTCGACCTTGTTCAATGCCCTGACCAGGGCAGGTATTGAGGCGGCCAATTATCCTTTCTGTACCATAGAGCCCAATGTCGGTGTGGTGCCGATGCCTGATTCGCGTCTCGAACGCCTGGCTGTTATCGTCAAGCCCCAGCGGGTATTACCGACGACGATGGAATTTGTCGATATTGCGGGACTGGTTGCCGGCGCTTCCAAGGGCGAGGGTCTGGGGAACAAGTTTCTGGCCAATATCCGTGAAACCCAGGCCATCGCCCATGTGGTGCGCTGTTTTGATGACGACGACGTTGCGCATGTCAGCGGTGGCGTAGATCCATTGGGCGATATCGAGGTCATCAATACCGAACTGGCCCTGGCGGACCTGGAATCGGTGGAGAAGCGTCTGCACCGGGTGGACAAGGACACGCGTTCCGGAAACAAGGAGGCCCTGGCGCAGAAGGTGCTGTTGGCAAAGGTCCGTGATCACCTTGATGCCGGTGCCCCGGTACGTACATTGTCGTTGTCAAAGGATGAGTTGAAGGCGCTCCAGGACCTGCATCTACTGACCAGCAAACCGACGATGTATGTGGCCAACGTCAATGAAGATGGCTTTAGCAATAACCCCTATCTTGACGATGTCAGCAAACTGGCCGCCAGCGAGGGCGCAGCGGTGGTTGCGGTGTGTGCCGCGATTGAGGCCGATATCGCCGAGCTAGCGGATGATGAGCGGCAGGAATTCCTGGACGATCTGGGGCTGGATGAGCCTGGTCTGGACCGGGTGATACGTGCCGGTTACCGGCTGCTGAATTTGCAGACCTATTTTACTGCCGGGGTCAAGGAGGTTCGGGCCTGGACTATCCCTGTCGGCGCGACGGCGCCGCAGGCGGCCGGCGTCATACACGGTGATTTTGAGAAGGGTTTCATCCGTGCCGAGGTGATCAGTTACGATGATTTTATTAACTACAATGGTGAGCAGGGCGCCAAAGACGCCGGTAAATGGCGTCTGGAAGGCAAGGACTATGTGCTCCACGATGGTGACGTGGTTCATTTCCGTTTTAATGTCTGACGGTCTGGCCAGGCGCGGCAGTTTTTATTAGAATGTGGCCTCCCGTGGTACGGCGGGGTCTTCTAGATTTGGCTATGTAGCTCAGTTGGTTAGAGCATCGCATTCATAATGCGGGGGTCGGTGGTTCAAGTCCACCCATAGCCACCACATCAGCTTCCGATAACGTCCGATAAAGTCCATAACTGTCTATAATATCAAGATATTTTCATTTCTTAAGTCTAGTGGTGTCCATTAATATCCTTTGACATACCGTCACATTTGGCGGTAACTTTGACGGTAACCCAGTTACCGTACAGAGGTGTTACCGTCATGCCGCTCACTGATATCCAGGTTCGCAATGCAAAATCTGGCAACAAGCCAGTCAAGATGACCGATGGCGGAGGGCTGTACCTGCTGGTGTCTCCCAAGGGTGGCCGCTGGTGGCGGTTTGACTATCGGTTTGGTGGCAAGCGTAAAACGCTGTCGCTTGGCACGTATCCTGATGTAAGCCTCAAGGATGCCCGTGACAAGCGTGACGAGGCCCGTAAGCTGGTGGCTAATGGAGCAGACCCTGGAGAGGTTAGGAAGGCCCGGAAGGCGACTGACGCTGGTGCAGAGTGTTTTGAGGCCGTAGCCCGTGAATGGATGGCCAAGTTTTCCCCGAAGTGGGCGGATACCCA
>Ga0210101_1000142_pt1 | contig 25270 bp, 35 predicted proteins | sample Muzzi_PWC_D1_FD_185534 | JGI IMG/M metagenome (GOLD analysis project Ga0210101, IMG submission 185534) | Wetland microbial communities from San Francisco Bay, California, USA, that impact long-term carbon sequestration - Muzzi_PWC_D1 (SPAdes) | ecosystem: Environmental > Aquatic > Marine >... | reverse complement strand
ATGCTCGACTTCGCCGCGGTAGCCTACGACGGCGTCGCCGCGGGAGAGGACCTCTCGCTCAAGTACACTGGCGATTCGGGGACCGAGCTCATCCAGGTCGAGAGCACCGGACTTCTCGATGCCACCGAGGACGCGGTCGTCTACGCCGCGCCCGGGACGCTGGTCACACCAGAGGCAGACGAGCCGGTGGTCTTGCACCTCCTGGTGGGCGAGATCGCCACCGGGGACAGCCCGCTCCACGTCCGGTTCTACTACCGCGTGATCCCGACCGTGCTGGGAGGATAGCGATGAGCAAGCGCATGATCCGGTTCCTGAAGGGCGTCCCGCCATACAACGCTCGCGAGATCGCCTCGTTCGACCCGGACGTGGCTGAGAGGTACGTCAGCCGCAGGTGGGCCGAGGACGTCGTCGATCATGAGGACCCGCCCGAGGTCGTCAAGCCGGACATCTCCCCCGAGGACGATGGCGGGGAAGCCGAGGACGTCGAAGCCGAGAAAGCGGGTGCCGAGGAGCCCGGTGCCGGAGAGGGGGCAGACGAGAAAGCGGGTGCCGTCGTTCCGGACGACGCGAGCTACGCCGCCTGGACCGTGGAGATGCTCCGGTCCGAGCTGCAGGACCGGAAGGTCGACCCTGACTCGATCGAAGGCACGGGCTCGGGCGGCAACGTCGTGAAAGCCGACCTGGTCCGAGCCCTCGAATCCCTGGATGGCGAGGACTGAGGTGATCGACCAAGACGTCGAGGCCCGGATCCTCGAAGCTTTCCGCCCGACTTTCGCGCGCGCTGCGGACGGGATGAGCCGCGTCGCGACCGAGTCGGTGCGCGAGGTGCTGTCCACGAGCGTCCCCGCCGGCCGCGTCTATCGAGACAGCCGGGGGCGTCGGCGTCGGGCATCCGCGCCCGGGCAGCCCCCGGCCGACCCCACCGGTACGCTGCAGCGGTCCTGGGACGAGGCGCCGGCCCGGGCCGGGGACGCGGCCACGCGTGGGGCCTCGTTCTCCAAGAACGCGCTCTCTGCGGTGCTCGAGTTCGGCGATCCGCCCGTCGCCCCCCGCCCACACGCCCGGCCCGGGTTCGCACTCGCCGGCGAGAAGCTCAAGGCCGACCTCGGCCAGGTGCTCCGGTGAGTCGCTCGCTCGCTCACGGGGAGCTCGGCTTCCAGGACCGGCTCGCCGCGGACGCGACGATCCAGTCATTGGTGGGCACGGAATCGGGCGGAGGTCTACGCCTCTACCCCGAGTGGATCGGCGAGCGGGTGATCCAGGAAGACGACACCTACCGGGCCATCTCGTTCTTCCGGGTGGGCTCGTTCGGCACCCGGCGCCTGGACACGGGCGAGCTCCGGATCCAGAGCGACGCGTGGGTGGCCCAGGCCTTCGGCGGGACCATGGCCACGGCCCGGGCGCGCCTGGAAGCGATCGACTCCCGGATGCTCGAGCTCCTGGACGAGGTCTGGTGGGCCTATGACGGCATCCGCCTCAACGCCTACGCGCTCCCCGAGCAGGATCCGATCGGCGGCCACATCCGCCCGTTCCGCCGTACGCGCGAGTGGCTCGTGGGGGTGAACTGATGGGCCGCGTCATCCCCACCACTGCCGACCCGGGGCACGGAAGCGTGCGGCGCCGGCGTCCGCCCCGACGCCCGATCGTCGAGCTGGAGGACGGGGGCGCCTTCGCGGTCGCTATGCAGCAGGCCGAGGAGGTCCGGCGGGGGCCGTCGGGCCGCGGCAGCCCACGCCAGCAGGTCGTCGTGATGATTCAAGTGAGCGACGACGGCCGCCGGTGGGACGACTGGCTCGAGTTCTGGTCGGGGCCGTGGCGGCCGGGCTTCGACCAACCGATCCCGACGCCCACAGATGATACGCTGAGGGACGAGGGGCAAAGGGCCGGCACCCGATACGTCCGGTGGGGAATCCGCTCGACGATCTGACCATCAACAGGAGGAGGGTAGCAGCATGCCGACCACTGGATTCAGGGCCCGCGGACATTCCGAGGTCGGGCACGTCGACCCCAGCGGCCCGACCGACGTGCCGTGGGGGAAGACCGCCGAGGACGGGATCGATCTTCAGGTCAACGCGACGTCCGTCGACCTATTCAGCTCGCAGTCGACGATGGAGGAAGACACGGGGATCACCCGGACGTCCCTCTCAATCGTCGCGCGACTGATCGACGCCGCGCTCCAGGTCTTCCAGCGCGCCACCGGCACGCCGGACTCGGAGTTCACGGGCGACCTCGAGGACGCGACGCCCACCGCCGAGGTCCTGGACTTCGAGGAGGGGAAGATCGGCTCCGTGGAGCGGGCGCTCTATTCGCTCGGGCCAGGGCCGGCATCGACGCGCCGGATCGACGCAGTCCGCTCGAAGGTGGCCGACATTCAGAGTGTCAGCCAGTCGAAGGTCAACTGGTGGACGCCGACGGTGACCTGGAGGGTGCTCAACCCGGCCGCCGGGGGCCACGCGCTCAGGATCACCGACGCCACGGCCTGAGCGATGAGGATCCCCACGGATTTCCCCGGTCAGCGAGCGCTGGCCGGGGCCGGGATCACCAGCTTCGGCGAGCTCGATCCGCTCACGGACGCCGAGCTGCTGGAGATCAACGGCATCGCCGAGAAGACGGTGCAGGCGATCCGAGAGGCACGGGTGACCACGGGAGGCGTGCTCGTGCCCGTGGAAATCACGCGCGAATGGTGGCTCCGCGGGGAGAAGCTCAAGGTCGGCGAGCGTCTCCCTCTCCCCAGAAGTGCGGTCGAGGCCGGGCTCGCCGCCAACCCTCCCCACGTCAAGGTCCTGGACGGGTGAATCGGTGCTGCCTCCACTTTCCAAGGAGCTCAGGGATGCCGGTGCGGTCCGGGCGACCACGCGCGTCCCTGATCCGATCACGCTGGAGTGGCTCCAGGGCCAGGTAGCCACGCTCGAGCACGTGCTCCGGATGCAGTTCGAGGGCGACCGTCTTCCGGGTGACCACGAGGCGGAGCTCAAAGCCATCGGCCCGCCCGACGACATGGGCCGTGCGCTCCGCCGGTGGGTCCACCTGAAGCACGTGCACCGCCTCTGGTGGGACGGCAAGGACGTGTCCGGAACGGAGGGTGTGGACACCGGCGTCCACGATGGCCTCCGCGCGATGGACGAGCTTCTCCGTCGTGAGCCGATCGTACTCCAGCTCCGCGGCCGACGCGTCGAGGTGACCGGCCGGAGCTACTCCGCGATGTACGAGATGGCCGCGCACGGGATGGCGGCCGATCGCGCGCTCCAGGAAGCCGACCGGATCCGGGAGCTCTATGAACGGGCACGGAAGGGTCTGGGTGGGGGAATCCGGCGCCGCCTCCACGTGCTGCGCAGGCTCCGTCGCCTCGAGCGTCTCCACCGAATCGCCTACACCGAAGCCGAGCTCCACCGCCAGGCGTTCTACGCCCACGCGCTCACACCCGACGGCGCGCCCGCGGACGACCCAGCGAACGCGCCGCGCTGGTGGAGGGGATTGGGTCCCATCGAGCACGCCGCGCTGATGGCGGCCTTCCAGCGGGCCGGTCCGGTACGCGGAAGCCGACTCCCGCCCCCCAAGAAGACCGAGGGCGACAAGGGGGCGGGCGACAGCTTCGGTGGGTTGGCGCTTCTCGTCGCCTGGGGCGTCCAGACCGGCGTGGGGCCCGCGTCGACGCTGCACCGAGACTACGGCCAGGTCGTGGCCGAGATCCGGGCGAACGCTGAGACCCATGCGTCCAGCGCGCGTGACGAGATGGAGTATCTCTGATGCCCGGCCCCACGCTCGAGGTGGGAAAGCTCTCGATCGCGACCGAGGTCGACTATTCGGGCGTCCAGGGCGCGCGCCAGCACCTTGAGCGCGAGACCGCGCAGCAGGGCCGGGCTGGCGGGGAATCCCTAAAGAAGGGGATCCTCGCCGGACTCGCCGGAACGGGCGCGCTGGTCGCCTCGACGCTCACCCGCACCCTGAAAGGGCCGCTGGCTCTTCTCGGCCGCGGGATCTCGAGCGTGTTCGACCTCGGCGCGGTGAGCGCGCTGGCCCTCACCCGCTCGATCCGCGTCCTTTCCCAACGGGTCGCCGAGTCGAACAGCCAGTGGGCCGGCATGGCCAAGGTGATGAACGGAGCGGCGACCGTGATGGAGAAGGTCGCGGGGGTCGCGCTCCGGGTCTCCGCCGCGCTCACCGGCATGAAGATCGCCGCCGGTGCGGCCGCGGCGGCCGTGCTCATCGCCGCCAACCGTGCCGCGACGGACTTCGTCCCCGAGTGGAACCGGGTGCGCACCCTCTTGGGCGATGCGCCCGATGACTTCGCTGGACTGCGGTACGAACTGACCCGGGTCTCCGCCCAGGCGGGAGTGGAAGCGCCCGAGGCGATGCGGGCCTACTACGAGATCCTCTCGGCGATGCCCGCGCTCGTCAGGGAGCCGGCCCGGGCCCTCGACATCCTGGCGGTCTCGCTCGACGTGGCCTCGACGGGATTCGGAACCGCCAGAGAGTCGGCCAAGGCGCTCACGGCGATCCTGAACGCCTTCAACCTGGAGGCCTCGGACGCCCGCCGGGTCTCGGACGCCCTCTTCGCCACCCAGGACCAGGGCGTCACCACCTTCGGCGAGATCGCGGAGTCGATCGGGACCGTGGGCGATCTCACGGCCTCCCTGGGCGGTCGCTTTGAGGATTTGCTCGGGATCATCGCCACCACGACGGACACGGGGGTCACCACCGCCGAACGGATGACCCAGCTCCGGAGTGTCATCTCGGCGATCGTCAAGCCGACGAGAGAGGCGGGGCTGGCGCTGGAGGACTACGACATCGCGCTCGGCGCCGCCGCCCTCGAGGCCGATGGATTGGTCGGCTTCCTCGTCCGCCTGATCCAGGTGACCGGCGGCAATCCCGACGTCCTCGCTCAGGTCTTCCCCCAGGAGTCCTTGGGTCTGGTGCTCTCGCTCGCGCGCCAGACGGGCGTCCTCATCCAGAAGACCAAGGCCATCGGGGACGCGGCGGGGACGACGTCGGACAAGGTCGACACGATGAACGATTCGTGGGAGCGGCAGTGGGAGCTCCTCACGAGCCGCCTGGATCCCGCCCTTATCGGAATCGGAGTGCGATTCCAAGGTCTGGGCGCGACGGGACTCAAGGTCATCAACGAACTGTTCCGGGCGTGGGACCGGCTGGTCAACTTCGTCGAATCCGACCCCCTCGCACTGAGCGGGGCCCGTGGTAGGGCGGCGCTGTTCGGTGGCGATCCGACGGGCACGCTGCTGGATCCCACGCTCGGTCGCCGCCCCCGCGAGCTGCAACCGTTCGAACAGGGCTTCGTGGAGATGCTTCAGCGAGGCCTGCAGCCCGAGCTTGTCCGCACGACGGGCCCGCTGGTCCGCCCCGCCGAGCCCACCTCGATCGAGTTCAGCCAGGAGAAGATCGAGGCCCTGAGCGACGCGCTCCGTACGCAAGCCTTCCTTCAGCTCGCACTCACCGGCGACGTCGAGGCGTACGAGGCCGCGATCCGGGACGCCCAGGATCAGGTCAATGCCCTGGTCCTCGCCGAGGCCCAGCGACTCGAGCAGGCCGGCGTCGAGGCGTCCGAGATCGCGAAGCTCATCAGCGCGTACCAGGGGCTCGGGGACGTGACGGACCAGGTGTCGAAGAAGCGGGAGCAGGCGGCCGCCCAGCTGGAGGGCCTGGAGGAGCAGCTGGCCGACCGGCTCCGGCAGCTCACGGCGACCGCCACGGACGACCTCCTCGCTGCGATCGACAAGATGGAGGAGGAGGCGAGGGAGGCGGCCGAAACGGCGGGCGTCGAGCTGTCCGAGGGCTTCCTGGATGGACTCGAGGAGCTCCGGAACGATGCCCGGCTGACCGGCGTGCTCGAGGGCCTACAGGACCGGTTCAGGGACATCGGCGAGCTCGACGTCGGGAAAGGCCAGCAGCGGGCGCTCGAGCAGCTGATCGAGGACCTGACCGAGCGGACCGCGGCGCTGGAGGACGGCTCCACCGCCCAGCGCGCGTTCAACGATCTGCTCCGCGAAGCCGAGAGGCTCCACAGGCGGAACGCGAAGGCGATCGCCGAGGACACCAAGCGGACGAAGGAGCAGACCCAGGCCGAAAAGGAGCGACGGGCCCAGGAAGCCGAGCGCCAGCGCCAGGACGAGCTCCGGGACCTCCGGGACCGTGCTCGGCTGATCGAAGAGAACGCGCGGGCGGCACTCCAGCTGGCCGAGGCGTTTGGCGCCGTGGACGACCAGACCGCCCGGGTCCTCGAGGGGCTGGTCCAGGTGGGGGCCGCGGTGTCCCGGATCGCGGGCGGCGATTTCACCGCGATCCCGTCGGCCATCGGCGGATTCGCGCAGGTCGTGTCCGGCCTCTTCGGCGACTCCGGTGCCGAGCGTCGTCACGCTGAGCTGATCCGTTCCCAGGCGGAGCTGATCAACGCCCTCCGCTCCCTGGAAGGTGCGTTCCTTTCTGATATCACCGCTGGCGACCGGGAGGCCATCCTCGCCGTCGCGGAACGGCTGGAGCCCATCGCCAGGGGGGACAAGAGCGGGCGTCAGCCGATCATTGAGCTGAACGCGGACGAGCTGGCCAAGCTGATCAGGCTCGAAGAGCTGACGGGGATCCAGTTCTTGGACGGCAACAAGATCCAGGGGTTCGATGACTTCGAACGGTTCCTCGCTGCGGTGGAGGCCTTCCGCAACCGGGGCCTGGCCTCGTTCGGCGAGGACCTGGGCGGCCGCTTGGATGCCCTGGGCTTCCTCTTCAGCACGCTGGGCGACCGCGCCGGCGACGCGGCCTCGCAGCTCGAGCAGTTCTTGGACGTCCTGGAGCAGTTCCCAGAGGCCGCGGGCCTGGCCAGGGAGCTACGAAGGCTCGCCGCGGAAGACCCGGCCGCCGCGCAGGGTCTGATCGACGACGTCGCCCGGGCGTTCGCGTCGGGCGGCTTGGAGGGGGTTTTCGCCGCCTTTCCCGGTCTCTTCGACCCCGAGACGATCACGGCCGAAGAGCTCGAGCGAATCATCACGGACGCCAACCGGTTCCTCGTGTCGGTGATCGGCGGAGGCGACGGAGGCACGACCCAGGCCTTCCAGGTCTCCCGGACGATCACCGAGACCAGCGCGGGCGTCATGATCGGCACACTCTCGACGATCGCAGCGCTCGAGGAGCAGCAGCGTGATCTGCAGCGGGAGATGCTCCTTCAGCTCCAGGCATTCAGTGGCCAGCCGTTTGCCGCACCCTCTCTTGCGGCCGTCGGACTGGCCGGCTCGGGGGGTGGAGGGACCCCTGGTTCGGCCTTCGAGATCAACTTCCATGGCCCGCTATCCGAGGTGACCGTCAACGGCGGGGATCCGGGGGCCATCGAAGAGATCCGCGTCGGCGCGGAGGTTGGAGCCAGGAGGGCCGCGGACCAGATCGACCGGCAACTTCAGAGTCTGTACCAGAACCACCTCCGCTCGCAGGGGAGGTGACCGCGTGGCCGAGCTGATCGTCGACGGCTACGACCTGGCCAACATCAGCCTCACGCTCGAGGACCCGCCCAACGCGTTCGACGGCGTGAACAAGGTCCACAAGAGCGCGCCCCTGCCGGGCCGGAACGGCGACGTCCCGCTTGCTCGTGCCGGCCAAGGCCAGGCCGCCCGCTTCGACACGCTGGTTTGGATCAAGGGCACCGATCACGCCGACTTCCGCGCGAAGCTCGATGCGCTCCGGTGGAGGCTGAAGGGCGGCCGACCGGTGACGCTGTCGCTCCCCGATGAGACCACGCGGTACTGGGACGCCCGCCTCGAGAACCCAGCCGCGCTCGCGATCGCGCCGCCGATGGTCCAGACGAAGCACCGCCTCCGGCTTCGTTGGCTGCTCCTGGACCCCTACGCGTACTCGGTCACTCCGACCTCGGTGAACTTCGTTGGCGGGGAGACTGACATGCCGATGGGGACGGGCCCCATCATGCCGACGGTCACGCTCGTGGGGGCCGGCGGCGGAGGCTTCACGGACGTCACGCTCCGTGCCCGCACGAACGGAGGGACGCTGATCCAGGACATGGTGCTCCAGGGCACCGTGGGATCCGGAGAGACCCTGATCGCGAATTGCCGCGACGGGACGATCACCTTGGAGGGGGCCAACGCCGCCTCGTTTCTGGTCGCCGGCAACTATCTGCTCTACGACCCGAGTGAGCACGCCGACTTCCCCGGCTCGGATTGGCCGACGATCCAGGCCGTGAGCATAGGGTCCGGCTCGATCTCCGCGGCCTCGGCCTCCTACAAGCGGGCCTGGGAGTAGCGAATGTCGATCGCCGCGCTCCCCGCCCTGCTCGCCTTCGGCCACATCGGCGACAGCCAGGACCCCGCCTACATCGTCGGTCCCGGGTTCTTCGACTCCGAGTCCGGAAACATGCAGGTCCGCACAATCGGCGGCGTGCGGGTGCTGCGGGTGTTCCAGAACGCCGGCAACCCGACGGCGCGCATGACGATCCCGAGTGTCGAGCGCTTCGTGATCGGAATGCATCTGGCGATGCATTCGGGCGGCATCGGCCCACCGTGGATTGATGTGTGCCCCAGCGGCATGTCGAGTAGCGTCGCGGCTACCCGGATCGGTGGCTTCCCAGGCCCCAACCCAACGCCCGACGTGGATGGGTCGCTGGCTATCAGCGGTCCGTGGGGCTCCGCCTCGGACTCCAGCGTCCAGTATTTCGACGGCACGCTTCGCTACGTGGAACTGGCGGTCTATTCGCACGACAGCGCCGGGAGCATCCAGGTTCGCGTCGATGGCGTGGAGGTCATCAGCGTCACCGGCATTGACACCAGCCGGGGCACCGTCGACCAGCTGCGGTTCCAGGGCGGCAACACCTTCGCGAGCGGTGAGTGGATCGCAGCGGCCAACATCTACATCAAGGAATGGGACTCGCCGTCCGTGCCCGGATTCCTGGGCGAGATGGAAGCCACCCACGTCCCACCGGACGACGACGTAGCCGCCGAGTGGACCCCGGACAGTGGCGTCGAGAACTACAGCCGTCTGATCGAGGCGGCGATTGACGACGACACGAGCTACGTGGGCAGCTCCGCGGATGCCGACGTCGATCAGTATTCGCACCCCGGCCCAGTTGGCGTCTCGGAGCAGATCTACGCCGTCACCCAGTACAGCGTGGGCAAGCTGGTGAGCGGGGCGTCCACCATCCAGCACGGCCTGAAGGCGAGCGGCGACGAGGTCTACGGCTCGGCCCTGACCCAGAAGGCGACGTACGGCACGGAATGGACGCACCAATTCACGCCGCCGCAGGGCGGGAACTGGACCGAGGCCAAAGTCAACGCGTGCGACTTGCTCTGGAAGCACAACACCGCAAACGAAGGACGGGTCACCAAGGCGGGATTCTACGTCTGGGAGCAGCTCTCGGCCGAGGTCGAACGTCCGAGTATTGTGAGCGCCACGCCGACCGCGGTGGGCGCGGAGCTGACCGGCAGCACCTTCGAGTCGAACAAGGTACCGGCGGCCCAGCTCCAATCGGCGACCTGGCGTGTCTACAGCGACGCCGCGGGCTCCACGCTCATCTTCGAGCTGGAGGTCGACTATGGGGACGCGCACCCGACCGACCCGTCGGTCGTCACCGTCGGCGGAGTCCCGGGCACCAGTTACTGGGCGACGGTCGAGTACGAGGACGACGAAGGCACGACGAGCGGCGTGTCCGGGCTATTCCAGTTTACGACGCTCGCAGCCGATCCGCCGGACCCGCCCAGCCTCACGGTGGACGAGATCGCCGAGGATTCGGCCCGGTTCACGCTCTCGGCCTACAGCCATCCGGACGACGACGGACTGCCCGAGCCCCAGCCGTGGAGTCACGCGTCCAGCCGTATCCAGATCGTCGAGCAATCCGGCAGCTTTGCGGCCCCGTTCCTCGACTTCACCTGGTATGGCGGCGCCTATCCGCTGAACCGCTTCCACACCCAGGACGTGCTCGGCCCCGCGGGCACCCTCTGGAAAGCCAGGGCGCAGGTCCAGGACAATCGGGGCTCGTGGAGCGTCTTCGGCGCCGAGAAGCAATTCCAGGCCTTGGACGGGAGCACGGCCCGCCCAGGCACGCCGACGGTCACGATCGACAGCTTCTCGGCCGAGGGCGACGTCGCCGCGCACACGGACGCGTTCTCGGCAGGAGACGGTGGAAGCCACGACGCGACCCGATGGGTGGTCGAGGACGCGAGCGGAAACGTCGTCTACGACCAGATCGTGGACTCGGGCGACCTGATCAATCTCGCGGTGTTGATCGCTCCCGGCTCGGCCTGCGTCTATGCCTATCACCGGGAAGACAACGGCGTCTGGAGCGCTCGGTCGGCCTGCGCTTCGATCTCGATCCCGGCCGGCGGCGGGTTCTGGTTTCCGGAGTTCACGAACCCGCTGGACGCCCATCTTCTCGTGGGCACCGTGAACGTCACCTACGAGCTACAGAACGAGCAGTCGCTCGACGCCGGTGCCCACTTCGAGCTGCAGGTCAGCCAGGACATGGGGGTCAACTGGACGCCCCTGGTCGACGACGACAAGACCGGCTCCTACGAGCTCGACACGACCCTCTATGACGACGTCCCGACGCTACTGAGGGTCAGGGTGGCGCTGGACTCTCCCGGCGTGGGAGCCACGAGCTGGACGACCGCGATCACGGGTTTCAAGAACGACGCCGCGTGGGACCTGGAGGTCACGAACGACACCATGCAGGCGGACGGCGGGTTCAGCGCTTTCGACGGGCGCTATTGGCACGATTCGGGGCACGGGATATTCGGGCCCGAGGAGCCGGACTATGGCCTCGCGCGCCAGAACAGCTGGTCGAGCCCAGCGAGCGGGTTGGTGGTTCTTCGGAGGACCGCGGCTCGCGTGCTGAGGGAGGGCACGGTGATGGGCCGGGTCATGATCGACGGCCCCCCCACGGCCGGCTTCCCGTGGCAGCATGGTTACTGGCAGGAATTCCAGTTCGGCGGGATCGCGAGCAACGTCACGGGGAAGTCCAGCCTGGGCGACGCGCTCACCGGAATCGCCGTCCACATCTACATGTTCCCGGTCTCGCTGGGGCCCGTCTTCCACAACCCCGCCAACACGGGCTCGGGCCGCATCACGATCGAGTTGAGGGAGTCGGGCCTGACCCATTCGAGGGCCACGCCCAAGATCGGCAACTTCTACGGGAAGCTGATCCGCGCGTATGGAGGCTGGTACGGTGTCGGCGGGACCTACGACGAGTTCCCGGACCGGGAGCCCTGGTACGGGATCGCGATGAACGTGATCCGGACCGACAACGGGGACGGCACCGAAGACGTGAGGGTGCGGGTGCGGATCACGGGCGCCTGGGCTCACTACCTGGACGGTCAGCTCGACGGGAACGGCTGGCACATGGACGAGACGTTCTCGAACGTCGTGCTCCCCTGTGGCGAGCCAGGATTCTGCGGCTATCAGCAGTCGGCCCGGTTCGGCGCGTTCTTTGGCTGGGCCTGGTACGAGGCTATGGCCGTCCAGGTCGACGTCGAGGACGAATGCTCCGACTGCCCTGAGCCCCCCGAGTGCGTGGGCACCCCCAATGCGGCCGGTGGCGCTGTGATCGCCGGCACCCCCTTGAGCTGAGCCATGAGACTACTCCGCCAGAGCACTGCGACGACCATCAAGCTCGGCCCTGCCGTCGACGTAGGCGACGGTGCCACCCCGGAGACCGGGCTCAGCCCCACCGTCTACATCTCCAAGGGGGATGCCGCCTTGGCCGCCCGGAACAGCGCAGGCTCCATCACCCACGACCGGGACGGCTACTACCAGGTCCCGCTCGACACGACAGACACGGGCGCACTGGGATCGCTGGTGGCCGAGTTCGAGGACGCGGCAACGCATCTGCCCGTGAACCGGGAGTTCATGGTCATGCCGCAGGACCTCTACGACGCGCTCCATTCCTCGAGCTTCTACACGGCCGATGGAGCGGAGCAGGTCACCCCCGAGGGGATCACCAAGGCGCAGGCGTGGAGGCTGATCTTGGCGGCGCTGCTCGGCCCGGCGACCGGCATGGATACCGGAAGCCCGGTCATCAAGGCCGCGGACGGTGGGGATGCTGGACCGACGCTCGCTGCGGGAACCGCGGACGCCTACGGCAACCGCTCGTCGATCACCCTGACCCCGGACGCGAGCTGACGATGTACCCGGGCCCCTGGTTCGGCCAGCGCTGGTTCGGGAACCGCTGGTTCTGGCCGTACGGCTGCGACGAGAACACGGAGCACCGTGCGAGCCGCTTCCTGGTGGCGACGGCGTCCCTTCAGGACTTCACGCACCCGGTGTACGACAGCGGCTGGACACATCTCGACCTCGAGGTGCCCGAGGAGGCGCTCGAAAGCCACACCGTACCCGACGGGACGCTCGTCAACGGCGTCGGATACTGCTCCCGGACCGGATACCGGACCCGGGACTGCTGCGAGGTCTGGAGCGAGCCGTGCTGCTGGATCCAGTCCGGCGTACCCGTCGTCTGCATCGGCTATCCGCCGCTCAAGCGCGTCGAGATCTGGACCGACCTCCAATGCGCGGGCGGCGTGAAGCTCTGGGACCTGTCCCGGTGGAGCCAGGCGAACGCCTTCTATGGCGCCACCACGAAGGAGGAGGTGGCGGGCCGGGAGGAGTTCCACCTGGATCTTCAGCGTGACTCGGATGCCTGGGACCATATCCGCGCCAGGCGCGTCGTACGCACGGTCTTCGGCCGACTCCCGGACAACTCCGACGAGCTCTGGAGGGAGTGGAGGATCCAGGACGAGGCCGACGGACGGGAGCCCGAAGACGCCGTATGGGGGCGCGTTCTGGGCGTTGGCGTCAAGTACGACCTGGGGGACCGGACGCTCGCGTGGCGCCAAGCGAACGGCAAAGTCCTCCTCTCCTGGAGTCTGTTCAATCTCACGATCACCGACCACCTGGCCTTCATCCTCGCCCGGGCCGCCGAACACGGGATCGACTGGCTCGAGATCGGCACCATCGAGGACAATCCCACGGCGCGTTACGACCTCGACTACGAGAACGCCTCGCCCTTGGGCCTCCTGGGCCGGCTGGCCGAGCTCGCCGAGCTCGAGCTGGACATCCCTCCGATCATGGACGAAGACCTCGTCGGCACCGGGTACGCCGTCCACATGCTCCGGCAGATCGGCGAGACGTGCGACCGGCCGGAGATCCGGTACCGGAAGAACCTCCTGGCGCTCAAGCGCGAGACGAAGACGGAAGATTTCTCGCCGCGTGTCTACCCGGTGGGCGGGGAGCAGGACGGGACGAGGCTCACGATCGCGAACGCCCAGTGGACGATCGTCTCGGTCGACGTGGCGCAGAGAAGAGTCTATCTGGCCGACGCCCCGATCCTCTACGACGACCAGCTCAATGGCCTCTATGCGGAAGTCGCGGGGAGCTCCCTACGGCACTTGGTGGAGGACACCGACCAGGCGGACCAGTTCGTCGTGCTTGTGTCGGTGGCGGGCATCGCGGCGAGCCAGGCCCTCACGTTCCGGGAGGACCAGGCGGGCACCGACCTGGCCTGGCTGCAGAACCCGGCGTCGTTCGCGGCCTACGGCCGGGTCGCGCCGCCCCAGGATCCCGTGGAGATCCCGTTCATCGACAACTTGGCGCCGAACGCGTTCCTCTCGGTCGTGGATGGGATCGACGACCCGACGCCCCAAGACTGGTTCGCGATCGGCCCCACGCCTGCGACGCTCGCGATCAACACGGATCAGCAGTTCTTCCAGTACGGCTCGAGCTCGCTCCACGTCGAGGCGCCGGCCGCGGGGGACGGCGTCGAGTCCGGGTGGGTGCCGATCTTCCCGACCGAACGCTCGCCCTACATCGCCGTGCAGGTTGCGCTTTGGGTGGTCTCCGGGACCGTACAACTGGAATTGATTCTGGACACCGGAGACGTGGAGATCACCTTCCCCGACCCGGGCGGCGCGCCAGCCACAACGTCGAAAGTCGGGTTGTTCAATCACGAGCTCGGTCTCCGGGGAATCGACGCCTTCCAGGCGGGGGGCCAGTTCGCGAAGGTGCGGGTGAAGGCGTCGGGAGGCGCGGCCGAGTTCTATGTCGACGCCGTTGCCCTGACGCAGACGCCCGGCGGCGTCGACGGATACTTCGAAGGCCTCGCCTCCAACCTCCTCTGGCACGAAGGAAACCGGATCCTGGCGCTCCGGAGCGAGCCCCACGTCTCCTACGACGTCCCCCTGGCCGACATGACCCGGCTGGACGGGACCCGCTGGCCGTTCGACGAAATCGCGAAGGGGGCGCACGCCCTGGTCTACGACGACGACCCGCTGGGGGTGGACGCCGTTCTTCGGATCACTGCGATCGAGCGGAACGAGCTGAACGAGGGAGAGAGTCGCGTTACGCTTGCCCGGACCCCCGATGCGCTGACGCGTTTCCTCCAGCGGGAGCGGACCGGGACGCGCCGCGCTGTCTCTCGCGTCGGCAGTGGTGGGCGGACGGACGGCGGCTCGGGCGACAACCCGTCGCAGGGAGCGATCTCGGGGTTCGGCGGCTCGCTGTCCCCGACCGCCCTCAACCTCGCCTGGTTCCACAACAACGTGGTCCAGACGAACGCCGGGAACATCTACACGATCGATCTCCGTGAGGAAGCCTACCAGGGCGGCTCTCTCGTCCGGAGCCGGCAGCTCGTGACGGACCGGGACCCGCGCCTCGAGTTCGACGTGGGGGATACCTCCGCGGCCGACAAGGCGAACGGCCGTGGCTCGGTGCTCTGGACGTTCGCGGACATCACCGGGGGGCCCACGACCTACATCTGGTACGCGTCCTTGAAGAAGTCGGGGGCGGTGACTCAGACCCAGACGGCCTCGATCACGGGGCCCTACGATCTCATTCCGTAGAGGAGGGAGAAGACCATGACGCTCGACCCATTCGGGCAGCAAGGACAGACCGCGCGGGATCCAGCCCGGACCCTGGAGGCCATCGACATCTCGGCCGATGACCACGTGCTGGCGATCGCCTCGAAGGCGATCCGCTGCGGTGGAGCGGGCAACCTGGTGGTGGTGCCCGCGGACCACGACGACGAAGACGCCGTGACGATTACCGGCGTGCTCGCGGGTGAGTACGTCCCGGTCCAGGCGCAGATCGTCATCAAGACAGGGACCACCTGCACCAACATGACCGCGTTCGGGCCGTGAGCGCGTGATGAGGGTGAATATGCGCAGGCCAACGACCGGGACCTTCATGGCGCCGGTGGCCAGAGCCTACCAGGAAGCGGGCAACTGGGACGGGCGAGTCGCGGGGATTGTGGGCACGGTCTTCCAGTTCATGTGGTCCGACTTCTTCGTCTGGGCGCTCGTGATCCTCCTGGTCTCACACGTCTACGACTGGCTCTATGGGCGACTGATCGCGAAAGCGAATGACGAGTTCGATCAAGTCAAGTCGACCCTCGGGCTGCACTCGAAGATCGCCAGTGTCGTGATCGTCTTCCTGGTCCGGCTGATGGAGTTCGCCGCCTTGAACGCTGGCCTGGTCAACACCCAGGGCATCCTCGCGGCCGGGATCACGATGCTCCTGGTCGTGGAGGACATCCACTCGATCGAGGCGAAGCGAATCCGGAGTGGGGCGGGTCCGATCCCGATGCTGTCCAAGGCCCTGAATGTCGTCGAGAAGGCGCTGGAGAAGTGGATGCCGACCGAACCCGAGAAGGAGGATACCGATGGCGGTTGAGCGCAGGGGTGTAGACAGGGAATGGGGACTCAAGGTCTACGGCTGGATCGAGGAGGAGCTTCTCACCGAGGAGAACACCGACACGATCATCGAGGTGGTGGCGGGCTACGTGCCATTCGGGCTCGGCTTCGTCGCCCGCAAGATCCTCGACCGGATGCTTCCAGAGGACGCGCTGATCGCGGTGCGCGAGATCATGCAGCGGCTCGGCTGGCTCGACGACCGCGACCGGTTCGTCGGCTCTCCTTTCGACAAGGCGGCCCGATGATCTGGGACAGCCCGTTGAAGGGGATACCCACGGTCTACGCCGCGGCCGAGCATCCTGTATGGGACGAGGTCAAGTCGGACGGCGCCCGTGGTGGCTTCGAGCGTCACGAGTTCCAGCGCCCGGACGAGATGGACGTGGAGTTTCTGAGGCTGCTCCACAAGATCCGGCTCGAGGCGTCGGTCCCCATGCGGATCATCTCGGACGCCCGCCCGCCGGACCAGGACATCGGAGCGTCGAAATCGGCGCACAAGAAGCGGCCATGCCGGGCGGTCGACCTCAAGGTCAAGAACAGCTACGAACGCGCGCGGATCACGGCCGCGGCGATCCTGCACGGCATCCGTCGCTGGGGCACCTATTCTGGCGACGACCACGACGGGGGCGGTCTGCACATCGACGCCGAGACACACCCAGAGAACCCGTCACCCCGCAACTGGACGAGGTACTAGGAATGTCCCCCCTGAGCCGGAGACAGCCTGATCGTCTGAGCAGCGTAATCTCCGAGGAGCGAGGATCCACTTCGCCGATCGAGGGCGTTGGCGGCGGGAGCCCGGCGAGGGGGGGACCCACGGCCCCGGTCGAGTATCTGCGGGACGAGCTCTTACCGATCCTCGAGCGGCACGTCGTCTGTACGTGCGAGCGGACGGTCAGGCGCCCCTATCACGCGACCGAGTGCCACCGCTCGCTGATTCCGAGGGGAGGGGCCGGGACCTCGCCACGGACGCAGCTCGCGCGGGCACTCCGGCTCGCGTCGATCTATACGCGGTGCTCATGCCCGGCGAGGCACGGTCACGAGGATGGCTGCGACCGACTGGAGGTACTCAAGATCACGGCCGACGCCGAAGGACTCGGTGTGAGCATGGATGACGGCACGGACGACGGACGCCACAGTCGGGCCGGACTCGCGGAGACGGCTCGGCGGTATCTATTCCCCGCGTTGGTGCTCCTGTTGGTGCTCGGCGGTTGCGATCCGCCCGCGGCGACGGTCCCGATCGAAATGACGATCGCCTACCACGCCGACGCAGAGAGGGCCGCGAGCCTGGCCGTAGACATCGGGCTCGATCGAGACAGCCTCGCCCACGCATGGGTCGCGAGACTCGGTGAGCCCTTCGCCGTCGTCTCCTGGCCCGCGCTGCCGGACGGGACCGACCCATTCGACGGGCGTGTCCCCGGCTACGTCCGCTGGTCTATCGACGGCCACCCCACGGCGGCGCTCGTCAACGAGGTGTCCGACACGCTGACCTGGATCACGATTCTTGCCGCACCCTCGCCCGGAGAGACGTACCGGCTTCGGGCCGAGATGATGACCCTTGAATGGAGACCGGCAACATGAGACGAATTGCCATCCCGCTCGTCCTCGCCGTGTTGCTCGGCGCAGCCACGATCGTCCAGAACGAGCCCCGCAACGTGCGCCTCACGGTCGAGGACACCGACTCAGGAATCGTCCGCTGGGTCCAGCCGCAACAGGCCAACCAGGTCAACCCGCCGATCACCGGCTACGAATGGCAGGTGGCGGTGGACGGTGCGCCTGGGGACAGTGGTACGACATCCGCCGCCGAGCGGAGCGCCCGGTATCATGCCCCCGGCGGGGCTTGTGAGGCTACGGTGACGCTCACCGCTCGGGTGCGTGCGATCAATCCAGCGGCGGCCTGGGATCCTGGCCCATGGGGGACGTCAGCTGCGGTGCAGCGTGTAAACCCGCCATGTCCGGTCGTGGCCCCTGTTGCCCCGTCCGTGGACGTGGAAGTCGATACGGTCGCCGGCACGACGTCCCCACCTTTCCCGGTCGATCTGGCGCTCGTGGACTTGACGTGCCGGATCCAGGGCACCCAGGTATGGGTCACGGCCGAGATTGCGGGTGACCTGAGCCTTGGGGCCTGGTTCCCGGTCGAGCGGCTGATGAGTGGTACAGCGGTGGTCGAGACCCGCGACTATTCGATCTCCGCGTTCGCGTATGGTGCCGACAATGCCGGCGAGTACTGGTCAGGCTGGGGCGGGAGCCAGGAGGTCCAGGTCCCGCCTCGTCCTGACGTCTACCCCGTCCGGATCACGAGCGGCTTCACTTCGGTTCCGGCTAATCCAGCCGTGAGCTACCAAGTCGACGCAGGAGGTGATGTTACGGAGCCGGACGAGACGAACAACGCTTCGATCGTGGCCTGCAGCCCTGTCGCGATGTGACCGGGCCTCACACCTACTATTCGACCGAGGAGAGGTAGCGATGAGACGACTCATGCGGTCCCTGCTCGCGTACGCCCGCGACCGCCACGGCCGCTCGATCGGGCTCGGTCTCGGGCCCACGACGATGCGCGGGGTGCCCGGTGGTGGGGGCGGTCCCGCGACGGGCGACCGTATGCTTCTCGAGACCGGCGTCGACTTCCTGCTCTTAGAATCGGGCGACTACCTACTGCTGGAGTGATCATGGCTGATACGAAGATTTCCGCGCTCACCGCCCTTGCCGCAGCTGCAGACGTAGACCTTCTGCCGATCGTGGATGATCCGGCTGGCACGCCGATCACCAAGAAGATCACGGTGGCCGCGCTCAGGACTGCGATGGCATTGCCGCTCTTGTATGTTCGCGATGAGAAAGCGGCAAACACAGCAGGAGGGTCATCCTCGGCAGCAACGTGGCATACCCGTACCCTCAATACCTCCGTCCTGAATCAGATCACGGGCGCATCGTTGGGATCGAATCAAATCACTCTACCTGCTGGGACCTACCGGATTCGAGCGCGAGCGCCTGGCTGGGTGAGCGATCGAATGAAACTCAGGCTCCGCAACATCACCGACGCCTCGGATGAGCTCATTGGCTCATCCGACTACAACGGAGGCACGAATTTCGTGCAGACGGATGCGACGCTGCAGGGCCGGTTTACGATTGCTGACATCAAAGTGTTCGAGCTCCAGCACTATATCCAAACTGCGAAAGGGACCCAGGGACTTGGGATAGAGACAAATGCAGGGGTGGCGGAGGTCTACGCCGAAGTCTGGATCGAGCAGGAGGCGTAGGTGGACTCAGTCGATACGGCCGGCATCTATCCAGGGTACGCGTACACGGCGAGCTGAGGGCCGTCAGGTTCCGGGAGCCAGACCGGGTAGCGGTGCGGCCTGGCTTTCCGGCATCGCCCCGTGTATCCTGACCCCCAGGCTACTCTCCATGATCCATGAGGTGGCCGATGAACGTTCGTCGATTCGCCTGGTTCGCGGTTTTCGCTGTGGGCCTTCTGTTCGTCCCCGGGCTGGCCGGTGCCCAGGTCTGCAACAGAGGGAAGCCCTGCGGGAACACGTGCATCGCCCGAGACCGCACGTGCCGGGTAGGCCCTGGGACCGCCCGCGCTGGTAGTCCATCGTCGGCACCAGCACGCCCCCCGACTCCTACTGTCGCCGCCGTCCCGGCGGGTGCTCAGTTCGTGGCCTCCAGTCGTGGCCGCGTCTATTACTGGACCGGATGCAGCCAGTGGCGGAGCCTCTCGGCCGCGAACCTCCGGTGGTTCTCGTCACGCGCCGAGGTCGAGGCGGCCGGGTACACCCCGTCGCAATCAGCTGGATGCGCCGGACCGGCGGACGCCGGGGGCGTCGTGACACCCTCGCCTGCCGGGACTGAGCCGGTGGACGCCGAGGCGCCCTGCACCGTTGCAACCGTGGTCGACGGGGACACGCTGGACTGCGCTGACGGCCGCCGGATTCGCCTCCTCTTGATCGACGCTCCGGAGGCGAGCCAGCAGCCATTCGGGGCCGTGGCGAAAGCCGCGCTCGAACGGCTCGCTCCGGCCGGATCGAATGTGGCCGTGGAAATTGACGTCCAGCTCCAGGATCAGTATCAGCGGCTCCTCGCGTATCTCCGGCTCGAGGATGGCAGAATCGTGAACGAGGAGCTACTCAGGCTCGGGGTGGCCGTGGTTTCCGTGTACCCGCCGAACGTCAGGCACGTGGAGCGCTTCCGTACGGCGTCGGAAGAGGCTCAGGCCACCGGGGCCGGGCTCTGGTCGCTCGGGGCGTTCGAATGCCTCCCGGCGGATCACCGAGCGGGGAGGTGCGAGGTTCCGTAGGCCTCGAGCTCGAGCACGGCAGCCAGGACGGCGCGAGGGAGTTCGTCGGGGGTGAGGAGACGCATTAGGCTAGGAATCGCTCTCGCACGCACCGGAAAGAGATTCAAGGTCCGCGCCTGCCCCGCTCGTCATTGCCATTCCGGCGCTACTCCAGCCGCCGTTCGCGGCGCGCACCCGACGAACCGTGACCGTCACCGCAGAGCCTCCGTCCGCGTCAGGCACGATCAGTACCGTCGCCTGGTTCGCATACTCTCCGGAGAACACGCCACCGTCCTCGCGAATCGCTCGGATCAGACCCCCGGCGCGGTCGCTCGTCTCCACCACGTACTCCATCGAAGCCAGCGATCCGAGGTAGCAGCTGAATACGTCGTCGGGCGCCGCGCTGCGGCTGCCCCCGAGGGATCGGACCGGGGCCGCACAAGCCAGGGCTCCAACGACGGCCCCGAACAGAATCCGCCTTAGCTCGCCCATCTCAGAGCTGCGTCGTCACGTGTACCGGAACGCATGTTTGCATTGCGCGGTTGGTCAGGTCCTCGTCAACGTAGGATACACGCAACCCTCCCGCCGGCCGCCACCGTCCGGGCCTCTCTGGACAGGCGGCCAGCATGCGCATCGTTATCACCTTCCCGATCCCTGAGCTCAACCTATGGCCCGGGGATGCGGTGGATCTGACCGACGGTCTTTGCGCCCGGCACCTCTCTCCGGCAGAGATCCGGACCCTCCTCATGCGTCGAGATTCTTGGCGGACTCTGCCAGACGACGAGCGCGACGAAGACTCTCAAGGGGGTCTAGGTCAGAGCCGTGCCGGGTAGCGACCCACGACTTGCGCGCTTCAATCAGCATCCGCCGGAGCCTCGCGGCCTTCTCCATCTCCTCGACCGTCGCCCTCATTCCCGAGAGGGCCTCCTCCCACCCCTGTAGGGCCGCCGGGTCAAGCGCATCTGCAATTGCATTTTGTGAGCTTTCGTTCGGACTCTTTGGCGGACCCCCACGCTGGCCCTCCGGGTTCCATCGGCCCACGGTGGAGGGGTCGATGCCCAACGCTCTAGCCAAATCGTCCTGCTGGTAGCCGGCCCGAACCGCAACATTCCACAGCCAGCTGATTTCGTCTTTCCACGAAATCTGACTCACCGCCGTCTTGACAGATGCATTGCATCTCCCCATGTTGGTGTCATCGTAACGCGCTTTAAGTCTGAGTAAGCGCCCACGTCCCCGAAGAATGGGGCCACGCATGGTGACACGCAACGAACGAGAGGGCCTCTGGACCGCCGATCAGGTGGCGGCCTACGTAGGCCTTCATCCGCAGACCGTCTACGCCAAGGCGCGGGCCGGCGAGATCCCGTCGCTCAAGATCGGGCGGGCCCTGCGCTTCCGGCCCGCAGAGATCGACCAGTGGGTCGAGGACAGCGCCGAGCGTGTCGCGACGAACGGAACGGCGGGGGCCACCTGACGATGCCCACCCACGCCGCGAACCGCCAAGCCCTCGCCGAGCACATCGCCATGGTGCTCTTCGACGCCCTCCCCGAAGAGCACAAGGGCAACGTCGGCGTGATCTGGAGGCTCCACGACGAGTCGCCCGATTTCCGCCGCGAGGCCGTACGCGTGACGGGCCGAGCGCCCAAGGACCCGAGCGACGAGACGTGGAACCTCGCGCTCTCACTTCTTCTCCAGCGCATCTATGGATGGCGTGATGGGCGGAGGCCGGCCGCGTGAAATGCGCCCGCGTCTGGATCCACACCATCGGCGGGCCGGTCTGCGTCTGCGATCGACCGGACGCTCACGGCGGGGCCTGCCATGGTCGGCCGCGCGACAAGCGATCAGGCGAAGTCGTCCCCGGCCCGGTGGCTCACTGGGTCTCGGATCGATCGCACCGGGTGGCGGGCGAGTACGTGCGCCGTCCGGAGTTGCTGACCGCGGGTGAGGCCGCGGCGTGATGTCCCCGAGAACCCTGGCGACGATCGAAGCGACGTGTTCCATGACGCCCACGATCACGCCACGAGACGAACGACTGCACGGCCACCAGCCCCCCGGTTGGACACGGTGGCCAGGAGGATCGACGATGGCCACGAAACCACGAGAGCGAGACGTCCGGCGGATGGCCGCCGGGATCGCTCATTCGGATGCCCACGTCGGGCTGACCGACGCGGAGGTCGCGGACCTCCACTCCGACACGGGACGGTCCCGCCGGAGCTTCGCCCGCGACAGGCGGATCGGCTACCCCGGGATGCACACGATGGAGTCCTACCTGTTCAACTGCCCGAACCCCATGCGGATCGTCGCGTGGGCCAAGGCCAAGGCGTACCGGGAGCTCCGCGAGAAGTCCGACGCGGACCTGATCCAAAGCTACCTCGAGGAGCTGGCCTACGAGTGCGGCGTCGAGTCGGACGACCGCCGTGACACCGTCACTCGCGGCGTATCGTGGCTTGACCGGAAGGCGTCGTCCGAACGGAACGCCTCGGTCGATCTGAGGAAGGCCGCGCACGAGGAGATCTTCGCGGAACGCGGGATCACGGAGGAGCGGGTCTTCGGGAGGGTGCTCCAGTGAGCCCGGAAGCCGAGAAGGTCGTGAACCTCATGGACGCGATGGCCGACGACCTCACGGGCCCGATCGAGTGGGGCTCGATCAACGACGTCGCGGGCCGGATCGGTCGGCTCAGATCCGCGCTCAAGCAGCTCGCCCGGACGCTCGGAGCCGACGACGTGGCGGAGCGGATGGAAGCCGACGACGAGCGCGAGATGGTCGCGCTGTTTGGCGAGGGCTACCGGGAGCGATGGGCGCGTGAACGAGAAGAGCGGGAGGGCGCGCCGGACGAGACGCAGCGGGCCTATGCGTACGCGCGGGTCAGCGACCGGAGGAAGGATCATGGCTGAGCGGCGCTGGCTCGACGGCCCCTGGACGTGGAGAGACTTCGGGGACGGGCTGATGCTCACGACCGCGAGAGGTGGCGCGAAGATCGTGATCTGCGCCGGTCGGGACGGGAAGCTCCAGGTCCGGGACGAGGATGGCGTACTCGTGACGATCACCCCCGAGCACCCGGTGGCGCTTCTCCTCGCCGCTGCGCCGGACCTTTACGAGGCGCTGGAGAAAGCGGCTCCGCACCTCTGCTCGAGTCTGTGCCCGAGCGTTAAGCGCACGGACGAGGAGTGGTCGCACGTACCCGAATGCGAGAAGGCCCGTGCCGCCTTAGCGAAAGCCCGTGCCGAGACGGAGGTGGAGTGATGGGCGACCGCAAGGCTCCGACGCCACCACCGGCTGCGCCCGCGCCGACGTTCTCTGGCGTCCTGACGCTGCACAACTGGACGATGATGGCCGACGGCCAGGTCTACCAGTACGTCTTCGCGTCGCAGTGGGAGATCGTCCCCGACAAGCACGTCGAAGAGCGCCTCTCCCTCGGCCGCTTCAGGAGCCAGGAGGGCTTCTCGGTCGTCGGATACGGCGACGGCCCTGACCCGCTCGTCTGGATCCCGGGATGCCAAGTGAAGGGCTGGGCGTATTGCGAGCAGAGCCCCCAGGTCCACGGCGCCCACGCGGTCTACGACCTGTCTGTCGTCTGGGGCGGGCCCGATGCGTAGCCTGACCCTCCTCCCCCGCTACCTCCGCGTCCTCACCGGTGGCCGAATCTCCGGACGCCGCTCGCGCCACGAGGAGCGAAAGGCCCTGGTCGTCGAGCTGGACGAGGCCGTCGAAGAGGTCCGGAGGAATCCGTACAGCCGGCTGGTCTCAGGGAGACTGGATCGAGCGGCGGACGCGATCAAGGCGTTCGACCGGAAGCACGGGTCCCGGGTGTCGAGCGGAGGGAGCGGGGCACGCCAGTGTCGTTTCCGGCCGCTGCGTGCCGACACCCGGGGCCCAGAAGGTCCGGGGAGGGCGTCGTGATGCTCGGGAGGCTCTACCTGTTGGCGGCGTTACTCACCGGGATACTCGCATTCGCGGCGGCCGGGGAGGAGGAGTTCTACGCGCGTTTCGCGTGCGCCTTACTGCTGCTCGTGCTGGCCCGGCTCAAGGAGTGGGGACGGACATGACCCTCCACTGGCCGCCCCGCTTCGCCCGCGGATGGGAGACGCTTTTCACGGTCCTCGTGATCCTGGTGATGGCGCTGCTCGTGGCCTGGGTCAACGGGTGGATCGGATGAAACTGGCCGGGCTGTCGAGCGAAGTGCGTACAGGCCGAAACCGTGGGCTCGACGCGGCCGAGGGCGGGGACCCTCGACCATTCTGGAAACGAGAAGCGCCCCGCGCGGTGTGAGGCCGGCGGGGCGCTGAGACCAACGACTGCGAATCCAAGGTAGGGAGCACACGATGACCGATCAAGAGAACCGGCTCACGAGAATCGGGACGACCGAGCTCGGGCCCGGGTGGACTGAGGGACTTTCGATGTCCCGCTACCTGGGCGACGCGGCCGTGTCCGCGTCCCTGCTCTGGGGCCTGCACCAGCGCCCGACGCTCTCCCACTTCCGCCACGAAGCCGCGGACCCGCCCGCGAAGAAGACCGACGCCCTCGACCTGGGCGACGTGCTCCACACGCTGGCCTACGAGCCCGACGCCTTCGAATCGCGGTACGTGGTGCTCGGCCGATGCGAGGCGAAGAAGGCCGACGGCGAGCGCTGCGAGAATCCCGGGACGATCTGGAAGGGTGGCGGCTCGTATTGCGGCCGGAAGAGCCACGCCCCCACCCGAGGCGCCTCGCTTCCCGACGACGCCTTCGTGGTGAAGGAGGACGTGAAGGCCACCGCCCGGGAGATGGAGACCCGGCTCCTCGAGCACCCCACCACGTGCATGATCCTCCGCGCGCCTGGCCCCCGGGAGATCGTCGGGGTCTGGAAGGACGAGCAGACCGGGCTATGGTGCCGGATCCGGCCAGACCAACTGATCGAGGATCCACCGGTGGTGCCGTCGGAATGGCACTTCTCGGTGCCCAACCTCAAGAGCACAGGGCGGGGGGCGAGCGACGACGAGTTCCGGAAGCAGTCCAACGACCTGGGCTATTATTTCAAGGCCGCGTTCTACAGGATGGGGATCGACGCGCTCTGCGACTGGTGGCCGCAGCACTTCCTCTATCCGGTGGTCGAGTCGTTCCCGCCGCACGAACCCACCGTCTTCCGGCTCCACGAGGACGCGCTAGACATCGGGGAGGCCGAGGTGCGGAGCGCGCTGGATCAACTGGCGCACGCGCTGAAGACGGACCGCTGGCCAGGATACGGACCTCACGTCCGGGACCTGAATCTGCCCGAGTGGCGGCTCAGGCTCATGCGCTCGACGTCGTTCCTGGAGGTCGCGTGAACGCCCACGCTATCTCTACGGAGCTGCT
>Ga0210101_1000141_pt1 | contig 25364 bp, 21 predicted proteins | sample Muzzi_PWC_D1_FD_185534 | JGI IMG/M metagenome (GOLD analysis project Ga0210101, IMG submission 185534) | Wetland microbial communities from San Francisco Bay, California, USA, that impact long-term carbon sequestration - Muzzi_PWC_D1 (SPAdes) | ecosystem: Environmental > Aquatic > Marine >... | reverse complement strand
CTACATCGGCGACTCGACCTCCGAGGGGCTCACCTCGCACGAATACCTGCCCCGCCGCTACGAGCGGATCGAAGCCCGCTTCGCTCACGTCGGCGCCGTCGTCCAGCACTACGAGATCTCCGGCGCCCGCTCGATCGTCGAGACCTACGAAGGCGAACCGAACGCCGAGGAAGCGGCGCGGCGCTGGAAGCGGGAGAGGTACAGCGGCTGCTGGGTGCTGGGACTCGGCACCAACGATGCCGCAGACGTCTACGTCGGCTCGAACGTCGACATGAAGGAAAGGATCAACCGGATGATGTCGACGATCGGCCGCCAGCCGGTTCTCTGGGTCGACGTCAAGTCGCTGGAAGGAAGCGGGCCCTACGCGGAGCAGAACATGCGCCGCTGGGACCAGGCCCTGCGCGAGTCCTGCGCCCGCTACCCGAACATGCGGATCTTCGATTGGGCAGCGGCGGTCAGGGACCAGTGGTTCATCGACGACGGCATCCACTTCACCTCCCCCGGCTACAAGGCCCGAGCCCTGCTGGTCGCCCGCGCCCTGGCCCGCGCCTTTCCCGCCGGCGAACCGCCCAGCCCCCGCTGCGTCGTGAACGAGAGGCTCGAGCCTTCCCGCCCGCACCACCGACGCCCGCGGGGGACGCGCGGCCGCGGCCTCTAGATGATGGATTCCACGACCCCGCACACCTGGATGACGTGCGTGGCCCGTTGCGTTCGCAGTTCCTCACCGGTATGCGGGAAGAACTGCGAACTCAACGCAGCTGCGCATATCTGCGTCCCCCGGGGCTTGCCTTTGGCGCCGCCAAAGGCTGCGCCAGCGCCGCAGGCGCGTGCGAGCGCGAAGCGCGAGATCCTTGATCTGCTTGGCCACGCAGGCCCCCAGTCACACCCGGCCGTGTAATCAACCATCTAGTCTCGGATCGCGATGTCGCTGAGGCCGCTGCTGGAGATCGCCGCCGAAGACGAGCGCCTGGGAGCGCTAGCCGTCCGCCTGCGCGGGGCGGTCGGCGGCGGGCCGGAGACGGTCGCCGCGTCGGCCTCCCTGCGGCCGCTGCTGCTGGCGACGCTGCTCGAGGACGAGCGCGGCCTGGCCGGCCGCCCGGCCCTCCTGGTCGGCGCCGACGACCGCTCCGCCCGCGACCTGGCCGCCGATCTGCGCGCCTACCTGGCGCCGCGCCGGGTCCGCCTCTACCCCTCGCGCGGCACCGGCTACGCGTCCCACGTCGCCCCGCCGCCGCACCTGGTCGGTCTGCGGATCGACGCTCTGGATGCGCTGCGCGAGGGCCGCGACGCGGTGGTCGTGGCGAGCGCCACGGCGCTCGCCGAGGCGGTCCCCGACGCCTCGCTGCGCCCCGCCGGCTTCGCGCTCCGCCGCGGCGGGGAGGTCGAGCTCGACGCGGTCGCCCGCGACCTGGTCGCGGCCGGCTACGAGCGGGTCGAGCAGGTGGCCGAGCGCGGCCAGTTCGCGGTGCGCGGCGGGATTCTCGACGCCTTCCCCGCGACCGAGGAGCGCGCCGTGCGGATCGAGCTGTTCGGCGACGAGATCGAGTCGATGCGCTGGTTCTCGACCTTCACCCAGCGCTCGCTCGGCGATGCCGAGCGGGTCGAGCTGGCGCCGGCCGCGGAGCTGGACCTCGAGCACCGCGAGCTGGCGGAGCTGGCGGCGATGGAGGCGGCGGAGAAGGGGGAGGAGGCGCCGAGCCCGGCCGAGGCGCTTCCCCTGGAGCGCTTCGGCGCCCCGCTTGACCTCGTCCCCGAGGGCGCCGCGACGATCCTCGTCGCGGCCGAGGAGATCGAGCCGGCCCTGCGAGACCACTGGGAGGACGCGACCGCGGCCATGCACGCCGACGACGCCCGCCACCTCTACGTCGATGTCGCTGCGCCGCTCGCCGCCCGCGCCGTCCTCGCGCTGACCGGCGCCGGCGACGGCGAGGAGGACGCCTTCCGCGCCGCCCGCGCCGAGTCGCCGGCGCGCAGCATCGGGGAGGCCGAGGCGGAGCTGGAGAAGCTGCTCCGCTCCGGCTACCGCACCGTGGTCGCCTTCGACAGCCGCGGCGAGGCGGAACGGTCCCGCTACGGCCTCGAGCGGCTCGACGCCTCGCTGCTCGACGGCGCCCGCCTCTCCCCCGAGCCGGGTCTGGCCTTCGCCGAGGCGCGCCTGCGGGAGGGATTCGTCAGCCCCGAGCTGCGGCTCGCCGTCTACCCGTTCCGCCGCCTCGTCCACCGCCGCCGCCGCGGCGCCGAGCGCGCCCCGGGCGCCGGCCGCGGCCGACTCGCCTTCGGCGACCTGCGGGTCGGCGACCACGTCGTCCACGAGGACCACGGCGTCGCCCGCTTCGCCGGCTTCGAGACGCGCGAGGTCGGCGGCGTCACCCGCGACTACCTCTACCTCGAATACAAGGGCGAGGACCGCGTCTACGTACCCACCGACCAGCTCGCCAAGCTGAGCCGCTACGCCGGCGCCGGCGCCGAGCCGACCCTCTCGGCGCTGGGCGGCAAGCGCTGGCAGAACGTCAAGGCCCGCGCCCGCCGCGCCGCCGGCGCCCTGGCCGGCGAGCTGCTCAACCTCTACGCGGAGCGGCGCACCCGCAAGGGCCACGCCTTCCCGCCCGACGGCGAGTGGCAGATCCAGATGGAGGCTGCCTTCCCCTACCGCGAGACCGCCGATCAAATCGAGGCGATCGAGGCCGTCAAGGGCGACATGGAATCCGATCGGCCGATGGACCGCCTGGTCTGCGGCGACGTCGGCTTCGGCAAGACCGAGGTGGCGCTGCGCGCCGCGGTCAAGGCCGCCTCCGACGGCAAGCAGACGATGATGCTGGCGCCGACCACGATCCTCGCCCAGCAGCACTTCGGCACCTTTCGCGAGCGGCTCGCCGACCTGCCGTTCACCCTCGACTGGGTCTCGCGGCTGCGCAGGCCCGCCGAGGTGAAGGAGGTTCTGAGGCGCTTCGAGGCGGGCGAGGTGGACGTGCTGATCGGCACCCACCGGCTGCTCTCGCGCGACGTTCGTGCCGCCGACCTCGGCCTGCTGATCCTCGACGAGGAGCAGCGCTTCGGCGTCAAGCAGAAGGAGCTGCTGCGCCAGCTGAAGCTGAAGGTCGACGTGCTGGCCCTCTCCGCGACGCCGATCCCCCGCACGCTGCAGATCAGCCTCGCCGGTCTGCGCGACATCTCGACGATCGAGACGCCGCCCGAGGGGCGCCGCCCGGTTCGCACCTACGTCGGCCCCTACGACGAGAGTCTGGTGCAGCGGGCGATCGAGCGCGAGCTGCAGCGCGGCGGCCAGGCCTTCTTCCTCCACAACCGCATCGAGACGCTGGCCGAGGTGGCCGAGCGGCTCCGCTCGCTGGCCCCGCGGGCGCGGGTCGCCGTCGCCCACGGCCAGATGCCGGAGGCCGAGCTGGAGGAGACGATGATGCGCTTCCTGCGCGGCGAGGCGGACTGCCTGGTGACGACCACGATCATCGAGTCGGGCCTCGACATCCCGACCGCCAACACGCTGATCGTCGAGCGCGCCGACCGGCTCGGTCTGGCCCAGGCCTACCAGATCCGCGGCCGGGTGGGGCGCTCGCGGGAGCGGGCCTTCGCCTACCTGCTCTACCCCTCGCCGCAGGAGCTGAGCGAGGAGGCGGCGGCGCGCCTCTCTACCCTCGCCGATCACACCGAGCTGGGCTCGGGCTTCAAGATCGCGATGCGCGACCTCGACATCCGCGGCGCCGGCGACCTGCTCGGCGACGAGCAGTCCGGCCACGTCGCCGCGGTCGGCTTCGAGCTCTACTGCCAGATGATCGACGAGGCGGTGGCCGAGGCGGGCGCCGCCGAGGATGGCGGCGAGGAGGCGCCGGAGCCGCTGCGCTTCGACGTCCCGGTCGACGCCTACCTGCCGGCCGCCTTCGTCCCCTTCGAGGCGGCGAAGATCGACGTCCACCGGCGCGTCGTCGCCGCTCGCGCGCCCGGCGAGCTGCGGGCGATCCGCGACGAGCTGAGCGACCGCTTCGGACCGCTGCCGCCGCAGGCCGAGAACCTGCTGGCCCTGCAGCGGGCGCGGATCGAGCTGGGCCTGGCCGGAGCGCGCAGCGTCGAGCTGCGCGGCGGGCGGCTCAGCGTGGCCGGGGTCGAGCTCGATTCCGAGGGGGCAGCGGCGCTGCGCGAGGGGCTCGAGGGGGCTCTCTACGAGTGGCGGGAGCGGACCGCCTCGATCCGCGTCCCCGACGATCCGCAGGCCAGACTGGCCGCGGTGCTGGCGATGGCGGAGGCCCTGCGGGAGGCTGGCCGCTCGCCAATGGTCCGAAAAGATATGCTCCCAGCCTCGTGAGTCCGAACCAGGGCAGGAGAGGCACGAGTGGCAAGGGCGGGAGCGGCGGCGCCCCCGGGCCCGTGGCCGCGCGCCGCCTCGGCCTGCTCGCGTTCGGGGCCCTTTTCGTCGCCCTCTTCGCGATCGTCGCGATAGCCGAGGGCATCGGCAACCCAGGCGTGCCCTCCGGGGACGTCGCCTACGTCGAAGACGCTCCGGCAGGCCGCGGCGACATCACCATGGCCGACTTCCGGCACGGGCTCGCCCTGGTAGCGGCGCAGGCGGGCCAGAAAAAAACGCCGAAACCGGGCAGCAAACAGTACGCGGAACTGAAGGAATCGACGCTGAACGCCCTGCTCGAACCGATCTGGCTGGAAGGGTTGGCCGAAGAATTGGGGATCAGCGTCAGCGACAAGGAAGTCGCCAAGGAATTCAAGAAACTGAAGAAGGAAAACTTCAAAACCGAGGCCGAATACAAGAAATTCCTCAAACAGGCCAACTTCACGCAGGCGGACGTGCTCGAACGGGTCAAGCTGCAGATCGCCAGCACCAAGGTCCAGGAACAGTTGAAAGAAAACGTCCCGACTCCGAGCAAGGGCGAAGTCGAGGACTACTACGAAGCGGCGAAGGCGACCCAGTTCACGCAGCAGGAGACCCGCGATATCCGGATTGTCGTCAACAAAAACCGCAAGAAGGCCGTGGAAGCGCGCGAAGCGCTGAGCAAGGACGACACCTCGAAGAACTGGAGCAAGGTCGCCAAGAAGTATTCGGAAGAACCGACGACGAGCCAAAGCGGCGGCCAGCGCAAAGGGGTGACCGAAGAAACGCTCGAAGAACCGCTCGCCGCGGCCGTCTTCGGCACGCCGGAAGGCCGGGTGGAAGGCCCGATCAAGACCGAACAGGGCTACACCGTGTTCGAGGTCGAGAACTCGACCCCGTCGAGCGTCCAGGAACTGAAAGCGGTCGAAGCGCAGATCCAGAGCACCCTCGCCCAGCGGGCCGAACAGGAATACTTCGCCTCCTACGTCGCCAACTTCAACGCGCAGTGGACCGCCCGCACCTTCTGCGCCTCGGGCTACGTGACCGAACGGTGCGCCAACTTCGAGGTCTCCGGCCACCCCTCGACGGCGCCGGAAGGCTGCTACGAAGCGAACCCGAAAGGCGGCCGGCCGGAAGCCTGTCCGGCCCCCGTCTTCCAGCTGGTCCCCGCCTTGCCGGGCACGGTGACGCCGCTCGAACCGAAGGGCAAACCGCTGGCGCAGCGGCCGCGGCCGGCTGGCGAAGAAGAAGAAGGCGAAGAAGGAGCCGCGGGTCTGCCGCCGGGCCTTGCGCCCGAAGGAGCGCCGCCGCCCGAAGGAGCGCCGCCGCCCGAAGAAGCTCCGCCGCCCGAAGAAGCGCCGCCGGCGGAAGAACCGCCTGCCGAAGAATCCGAATAGGCGCGCCGGATCAATAGACTGGCGCACCTCGTGAGCGCCATTTCGTCCATTCGCGCGCGCCAGATCCTCGACTCGCGCGGCAACCCGACGGTCGAGGTCGAAGTCGCGCTCGACTCCGGCGCCGTCGGCCTCGCCGCGGTGCCCTCGGGGGCCTCAACCGGCGAGTTCGAGGCGGTCGAGCTGCGCGACGGCGGCGAGGCGTGGGCGGGGAAGGGCGTCTCGCGGGCGGTCGCCAACGTCAACGAGGAGATCGCCGCGGCGCTGAAGGGCGCGCGCGCCGCCGAGCAGGGAGCGCTCGACGAGACGATGGTCGAGCTGGACGGGACGCCCAACAAGGGCCGGCTCGGGGCCAACGCGATCCTCGGCGTCTCCCTGGCTGCCGCCAAGGCCGCCGCGGCCGATTCCGGTCAGCCGCTCTATCGCTACCTGGCCGAGCTGTACGGGGGCGGCGAGCCGACCCTGCTGCCGGTGCCGATGATGAACGTTCTGAACGGCGGCGCCCACGCCGACAACTCGGTCGACTTCCAGGAGTTCATGGTGGTGCCCGCCGGCGCGTCGAGCTTCTCCGAGTGCCTGCGGGTCGGCGCCGAGGTCTTCCACGCGCTGAAGAAGAGCCTCGCCTCGCAGGGGCTCTCCACGGCGGGCGGCGACGAGGGCGGCTTCGCCCCCAACCTCGACTCCAACGAGGCCGCCCTGCAGGCCGTTCTGGCGGGCGCCGAGGCGGCCGGCCACGAGCCCGGCGCCGATGTCTTCATCGCCCTCGATCCGGCGGCCAGCGAGGTCTACGAGGGCGGCGCGTACGTGCTCGAGCACGAGGGCCGCACGCTCTCCTCCGAGCAGATGGCCGCCTACTGGGAGGACGCCTGCTCCCGCTACCCGATCGTCTCGCTCGAGGACGGCATGGACGAGGAGGACTGGGACGGCTGGCAGCAGCTCACCGAGCGGCTCGGCGACCGAGTCCAGCTGGTCGGCGACGACCTCTTCGTCACCAACCCGGAGCGGTTGCGCCGCGGGATCGAGCTGGGCGTCGGCAACTCGATCCTCGTCAAGGTCAACCAGATCGGCACCCTGACCGAGACCCTGGAGGCGATTCGGATCGCCCGCGAGGCCGGCTACACGACCGTCATCTCGCACCGCTCGGGCGAGACCGAGGACACGACGATCGCCGACCTGGCGGTGGCCACCGGCGCCGGCCAGATCAAGACCGGCGCCCCGTCGCGCTCGGATCGCGTCGCCAAGTACAACCGGCTGCTGCGCATCGAGGAGGAATTGGGATCCGCAGCCGAGTTTCCCGGCCTGAACGCGTTTGCCCAGGCCTCCGTTCGGTGAAGGAATGCGGCCTCCGGCCGCAAATGAGCGGAAATGGCAACCCGCGCTCGCAGCCGGACCGCACCGAAAGCGCGCCGCGCCGCGTCCCGCTCCAGCGCGACTCGGCGGAAACGCCGCCCGGCCGCCCGCCGCAGGCCGGCGGCGCGGCGCGGCGCCAGCCGCATCCGCTGGGACCGGGTGGGCCGAATAGCCCTCACCCTGGTCCTCGCCGCCGTCCTCTACTCCTACCTGAATCCGGCAATCGACTTCGTCAAGACCTACACGGCGACCAGCGCGGCCAAGGCCGAGTTCCACCAGGTGCTGAGGGAAAACAAGCGCCTCCACAACCGGGTCCAGACGGCCGAGGACGCGGCGGTGATCGACCGCAAGGCGAGGGCCCAGGGGATGATCGCCGCAGGCGAGAGGCCGGTCGTCGTCCAGGGTCTGGGCGGCTAGCGCCGCCGCGCGGAGCGCCCCGTGGTTAGCGCGGGCTCCTACGTGCTCAGCGCCGCCCTGCTGGCGGGCCTGATCCTCTCCCTGGGCTGCTCGGCAGTCTGCCTGCGCCGGCGGCTTCTGCCCACCTGGGCGGGCCCTCCGGCTCGCCTCGTCGAGGCCGTGGTCGGGGTCGCCCTGCTGATCTGGCTCGTCGAGCTGCTGGGCGTCGTCAGCCTGCTCTACGCCGGAACGCTGGTAGCCGCAGCTGCTCTGGTGGCGGCTGCGGTCGCGCTTCTCCCGCGGGTGGCGTGGGGAGGGGGTGTCGGGGGGGCGCGGCGCCCTGTTTTTCGCCCCAACCCCAATCTCGGACGGCCCCCCGACTCCGAGGCGAAAAACCCAGCGCAACCCCGACACCCCCTCCCGACGACAGGACCCGCGGGCAGAGCGGTCACGGCCAACCACATTCGGGGCTGGCTGCCGCAGCTGATTGCCGTCGCGGTCGTCGCGGTCGTGTTCGCCCACTGGGGGCTGACGGCGAAAGACGCGCTCGGCCGGGGCATCTTCAACTTCGACTCGCTCTGGTACCACCTGCCGTTCGCGACCGACATCGCGCAGAGCCACTCGGTGACCGGGCTGCACTACACCGAGACGGTCTTCACCAACTGGTTCTATCCCCAGAACTCCGAACTGCTGCACGCGGCCGGGATCCTGCTCGTCCACCGCGACACGCTGTCGCTGTTCGTCAACTTCGGCTGGCTGGCACTGGCCTTCCTGGCCGCGTGGTGCATAGGGCGTCCATGGGGGCGCGGGGCGCTGACGGTGATCGCCGCTGCGATCGTGCTGGACAGCCACACGCTGGTCGTCCGGGAGCCAGGGGCGGCGAAGAACGACCTGATGGCGGCGGCGCTGCTCCTGGCGGCGATCGCGGTCCTCGTCAATGCCTGGGCGGCCCAGCGGCGGGAGGCACCCGGAGAAGCCGACGAGCCGCGGCGGTCGCTCTCTCCGGGCTGGGCCGTCGCCGCAGCTGGCCTGGCCGCCGGGATGGCGGTCGGCACGAAGTCGACCGCGGTGGCGATGGCGGCGGCACTGACCGTGGCGGTGGTCTTCCTGGCGCCGGCGGGGAGACGCCGGGCTGCGACCGCCTGGTGGTTCGTTCCGGCCTTCGCGGCCGGCGGCTACTGGTACCTGCGCAACCTGATCGTCGCCGGCAACCCCCTACCGCAGCTCGAAAGCCTCGGACCGATCTCGCTGCCCCACCCCGAGCGCCTGCAGAGCGGCCGCCCCGACTTCAGCGTCGCCCACTACGCGACCGACACCGCCGTCTGGCGCGAATACTTCGCCCCCGGGCTGCACCACGCCTTCGGCCTGCTCTGGCCGCTGGTCCTCGCCGGGGCGATAGCCGGTGGACTGCTGGCGCTGTGGCGCGGCGACCGCCTCCTGCGCTGGATCGGGGGAGTGGCCCTGTTCGGCATGCTCGCCTACCTGTTCACGCCGCTCAGCGCCGCCGGCGCCGAGGGCGCCCCGGTCGGCTTCGCGATCAACATCCGCTACGCGATCCCCGCCCTCCTCGCCGGCCTGGCCCTCCTCCCGCTCGCCCTGGGGGCTTCTCGCAAGCCCAGACCACCCGCAGACGTGCCGTCGCTAAGCGGCCAATATGGGCACCGAATCGACGGCACGTCTGCGGGCGCCGTGCAGTGGGGGCTGCTCGCTGCGTTGGTACTCGTCTGGGCGGTCACCGACCGGCCCGATGCCGTCCTGCGCGACCCCGATCGGCTCTTCGCGTGGCTCGTCGCCCTGCTGGCGGTGCTCGTCCCGGCCGCCCTGCTGCTGTGGCGGCGGCGCGGCGCATCGGCAGCTGCGGTGGCGACCGGCTTCGCCGCGCTGGCGCTGGCGAGCGTCGCGATCGCCTATCCGGTGCAGCGCGACTACCTGCGCGATCGCTACCGGAACGAGAACCCGGCGACCAGCATCCCCGGCATGCACCTCGACTCGGCCTACCGGTGGGCTCGGGGCATCGAGGACGCTCGCATCGGCCTGGCCGGCACCACCGCCGGCTTCCTCGAGTACGGCTTCTACGGAACCGACCTCTCCAACCGGGTCCGCTACCTCGGCGTCGAAGCGCCCCACGGCGGCTTCGACGCGATCCCCACCTGCCGCCGTTTCCGCGCCGTCGTCAATGCCGCCGAGCTCGACTACATCGTCACCTCGCCCTTCCTCAACTTCATCCACCCCGCCGAGCCGATCGCCTCTCCCGAGGCCGGCTGGCTGCGCGGCGAGCCGGCGGTGACGCCGGTCCTCCGCAGCGGCCCGGTCTCGGTCTGGAAGGTTCGCGGCCGCCTCGACCCCGCCGCCTGCGGCCGCCGCAACGCGCCCTTGCAGCTGATCCCGCAGCAGCCTGGCCGGTAAGCCCAAGCCCGGCAGGGATTGGCCCTAACCTGACAGGCATGGCCTATCCGCTCGAGAACGCCCTCTTCCAATGGGAGGAGGGCTGGCGAGCCCTCCAGGGCGTCGAGGAGTCCCGCGAGCGGCAGCTCGCCGACCGCGCCGTCGGTGCGATCGGCGACGAGCTGCGGCGCCGCATCGGGCCCACCTTCCGCGCGGCGGAATTGGCGGAGCTGTACGGGCGGGGGACCGACTGGTGCCTGCAGATCGTCCTCGACACGGCGCCAGCCGCTGCGGCCGACCCCCGCTCCTTGGCCGACGCGGCCTTCTGGCTCTACCTCCGCGGAGCGACGGACTTCGCCGGCGGGCGGCAGCTACTCGTCTGAATCGTCGTTGTCGCCGGCCTCGCCGGCCAGCCGGATGACGATCTGCTCGGCCTCGATGCGCACCGTGACCTCGCGCTTGCCGGCCCAGTGCTCGGCGTAGACCGGGTTGTCCTTGACCGCGGGGTCGAGCCAGAGGCCGTAGCCGTCGGTGTCGCCGTGGTCGAAGGTCGCCTCGAGCTCTTTGCGCCGGCCGCGCCCGCCGCGCCTGCCGCGGCGCCGCCTGCGACGCGGACGCGCGCCGGGCTCGCCCTCGCCGTCCGGCTTGCGCTCCTCCTTCTCCTCCTTCTCCTCCTGCTCCTCCTTCTCCTCGGGTTCCTCCCCCTCGCCGTCCGGCTCCTCTTCCTCGGCCGCCTCCTCGGCGGTTGCCGCCTCGACCTCCGCCTCGATCTCGTCGCGCAGGTCTACATCCTGCGCTCCCGCCTCCTCCTCGTCGGGAGTCAGGTCGTGCTGCTTGCGGAACTCCCGCAGCTCGGCTGCGGAGACCTCGAGCTGGTGGGCGATCCAGGCGTCGGTGCGGCCCTGCCGCACCCAGGCGCGGATCTGGTTGAGCTGTGGTTTCAGAGAGCGTCGTGCCATCGGCGCGCGAGTCTATTCGACCCGGGCCGGGGTTCGCGGCCCAGCGTGCAGGGGGTGCTAGGCCATCAGGAAGGAGAGCGCCTCGAACATCGAGACCACCACGACGATCACCGTCGCGGTCAGGCAGACCGCGAGCACGCTGAAGCGCACCTTTCCCTGCTGCTCGTTGCGGAGAATGCGGCGGGCCCGCGAGCGGCTCGCGGCACGGCGGCGCAGCTGCTCGCGGCGGCGGCGCTCCAAGCTCGTCTCCTGCTCGAATGCAACCTCGAACTGGGAGATGCTCTGTCGCATCCTCATCGAGGGGGTGGCCCCGGACGGCATCGGCGGCACGGTAGCAGAGCTGCACGCGCCGTTGCACGGGCCCGAAAGTAACGATCGTCACGGCTGGCAGGCGCCCCAGAGGCCGCGCCCGGCCAGCGCGGCGCGCCGCTCGAGGCGCCGAAAGAGCGGCGCGAAGCGGTCGTTCGGCGGGATCGTCAGCGAGCGGGCCAGCCCACGGCGGACCAGCGCCGCCTCGACCAGGCGGCGTCCGACGCGGACGTAGGCCAGCAGCCTCCCGTAGGCATCGCGCCGCTCGGTGCCGAACACGAGACGCACCCGCCGTCCTTCGAGCAGCCGTTTCGTGAAATGCGAGGCGCGTGGCCCGAAGCACTGCACCGGCGTGCCCGGCTTCACCGTCTCCGGCGTGTCGATCCCGATCAGCCGCACGTCCTCGACCCCGCCGCCGATCCGCACCTCGATCGTGTCCCCGTCGATCACCCGCGTCACCGGCACGACCGCTTCCGCGGGTCCCTCGTCGGGATCCCGCTCCCATGGACGCAGGACGAGGATGAGGACCGCGAGGAGCAGGACCGCGCTGCCGAGCCAATGCCGCCGCACGGCATGTAAAGGCCGCGGCGGCGAATTCTCTCCCCCCTTTCAGGCAAGGCGCCCCGGAACCAAGCAGGTCGGGGGACCGAAGACCCCGAGATGCGCCGGTTATGGGCGCCTACGGGATCCGTCGCACCGAGGAAAGCAGCGTCTCCTTGATCTGCGCGATGATCTCCAGCGCCTCGCTCCACTCGCGCTGCCAGACGTTGCGGCCGAAGATCACCCCGCTGCCGCCCGCCTCCATGATCTCGCGGCAGTGCGTCAGCACGGTCTCGTCGTCGACCTTGGAGCCGCCCGAGAGGACGACCAGCGCTCGCCCCGCCGAGGCGACGCACTGGCGGATCGCCTCCGCCTCGTCGACTTCCATCTCGTTGTAGGGGGCGGGGGCGTCCTTGTCCTTCTCCGGGTCGATCTTCGGCATGTTGAGCTTCACCACGTCGGCGCCCATCTCCATCGCCAGCCGCGCCGCGTAGTCGATCGCGTAGAAGGAGACGTGGCCGCCCTTGGCGTCGATCGCTTCGCCGCGCGGGTAGGACCAGATCACCAGCGGCATCCCGTAGCGCTCGCAGTCCGCGCGCACGCCGCGCAGCTGGGCGAGATCCTCGTCCTGGCGCGGCGAGCCGACGTAGAGCGTGTAGCCGACCGCGTCGGCGCCGAGCCGCACCGCGTCCTCGACGCTGGCGTTGCAGGTCGAGAGCGCCTGGGCGGAGGAGGGGATGTCGGTCTTCCCGTTCACCTTGAGGATCAGCGGCACCTGGCCGGCATAGTCGGGGTAGTATTTGCTCGCCATCCCGATCTGGCAGGCGAGTGCGGAGTAGCCCGCCTCGGCGGCGAGCCGGAACTGGTAGTCGGGATCCTTCGACGCGGGGTTGGGGAAGAAGTCCCGCGGCCCGTGCTCGATGCCCTGGTCGATCGGCAGCAGCATCAGGGTCCCGTTCCCGGGCCCGAACTCGAACAGCAGGCGGCGCAGTCGGGTGCGTTTTCCGGGCGCCAGCTCTGCGAGAAGCGATTTCTGCTCGGTCAGGCTCTTCAACTCCACGCTGATTCCTCCTCGAAAGTCGGTGTGCCCGCAGTATGCCACCGGCGCCCGCTCGCGAGCCTGATCGCCGCCGGGTTGAGAGCGACTCGCGGCTGGGCGGTTATCCTCGAAACACCATGAGCGAGACTGAGCTCAGCGTCATCTGCAAGAACTGCGGCTCGGAGGTCAGTCCATACGTCACCGAGTGCCCCTACTGCGGCGCCAGGCTGCGCAAGCGGGCGCCGCGGCTAGAACGTCGCGACGGTGGCCTCGAGGCGAGGCCGCGCCGCGGTCCGGCCAGCCGGCTGTTCCGCATCCGGCTGCCGCACCGCGCGATCGCCGCCCACCGCCCCTACGCCACCCTCGCCGCGATCCTGGGCTCCGCGGCGTTGCTGCTTGCCCAGCAGGCCAGCGGCGAGTCGCTGGCGACGCTGGGCGGGCTGACCGTCCCGGTTGGGGGCGAGTGGTGGCGCTTCCTGACCGCGCCCTTCGCCTACTCCGACGTCGGCTACCTGTTCGTCGTCGCGGTCGGCTTGGCGATCTTCGCGATCGGCGTGGAGAGGCGGCTCGGCAGCATCGCCACCGGCGTCCTTCTGCTCGCCTGCGGCTCGCTCGGGATGCTGGCGGCGAGCGCCGTCGCCGGCGCCCAGGGCGAGATCGCCGTGATCGCCGGCGGCAACGGCATGGCGCTGGGAGCGGTCGCCGCCTGGTTCGCGATCCGCCGCCACGAGGCCCACCACGCGATCGACCAGGAGTACGACCCGATCGGGGTCGCCGTCGCGGCCGCCGTCCTCCTGGCGCTGCCGATCTTCGAGTCGACCGCCGACGTCTTCGCGGGGTTGGCCGGCGGCGCCGTCGGCGGCCTTGCGGGGCTAGCCGCTGCGGCGCTGCGCGGCTCGGATTAAGCTCGGGCCGATGCATCCCGACGAAGAGCGGCTCGAGGCCGCGATCGAGCGGCTTGCCTCGGCGGAGCGCTTCGCCGAGGCGGAGACGGTCGTCGCCCGGGCGGCGCCGCAGCTGCAGCGGCTGCTCGCGGAGGCGCTCGCCGAGGGCGGCTGGTTCGGCGAGTCGCACGAGGCCGAGACGCTGAGGGCGGCCACCGTCCCCGACGCCGAGGAGCGGATCGTCGCCTTGCGCACCCTGCTCGCCGAGGAGGCGCAGATGGGGATGATGGTCGGAGTCGCGGTCGGCTGGGCGCTGAAGGAGGAGCTGACCGAGAGCGAGAGCGAACGAACCGAAGGAGAGAGCTGAAGATGGAGATCAAGTTCCACGGCCATTCGTGCTTCGAGCTGAGCGCGGGGGACGCCACCGTCCTGGTCGACCCGTTCCTGAAGCCCAACAACCCCGCCGCGGTGGCGACCGCTGGGGAGGTCGATCCGACCCACATCGCGATCAGCCACGGCCATGCCGACCACGTCGCCGACGCGGTCGCCGTCGCGAAGCGGACCGGCGCCGAGTGCGTGGCGATCGTCGAGCTGGCCAAATGGCTCGAAGAGCAGGGGATCGAGAGCGTCCACGATCCGAACCTGGGCGGCACGATCGAGTTCGACTGGGGCTGGGTGAAGCTGGTCCCGGCCTGGCACACGAACACCGTCCCCGGCTCCGCCGACTCCCCCTTTAGCCCGACCAGCGGCACCGCGATCGGCGTCCCCGCCGGGCTGCTGATCGGGATCGGCGGCAAGACCGTCTACCACGCGGGCGACACCTGCCTGTTCGGCGACATGAAGCTGATCGCCGAGCGCAACCCGGTCGACGTCGCCCTGCTGCCGATCGGCGGCCACTACACGATGGACCGCCACGACGCCGTCGTCGCGGCTGACTTCGTGGGGGCGCCGACCGTGATCCCGATGCACTACGACACCTTCCCGCCGATCGAGACCGACAGCGGCGCGTTCAAGGCCGACGTCGAGGCGCAGACCTCCTCGCAGGTGGTTCTGCTGAAGCCCGGCGAGGCGCACTCGCTGTAGCGATTGGCTGGCTGGCCAGTCGCTTGCTAGGCTCGCCCCCCGTAGCCGAGCCGAAGAGAGGCAGGGACAGATGGAAGCCAAAGAGGCAACCGGGACGCAGTCGAGGACCGAGCGGGCCGACTTCCAGGCGACCGCCGATCCCGCCCTGAACGAGGCGGCCGACCGTACTGGGGACGTCAAGCTGCTCACCTACGGGGAGCTTTACTCGCTCTGGGAGCGACAGCAGTGGCAGACGCAGGAGCTCGACTTCAGCCGCGACCGGGAGGACTGGCTGGGCTTCGACGAGGAAGAGCGGTTCCAGCGGATGTACGGGCTGTCCGCCTTCTTCATCGGCGAGCAGAAGGTCGCCGAGGAGCTGGGGCCGATCATGCGCGCCGCGCCGACCGAGGATCAGAAAATCTTCCTCTGCACGCAGATCGCCGACGAGGCGCGCCATGTGCGCTTCTTCGAGCGCTTCTACAGGGAGGTCGGCGTGCTCGACGTCGACGGGCTCCCGCAGATGCTCGAGCGGACCTCCGAGCACCTCAACGAGAACTTCGGCCAGCTGTTCGACGGGATGCTGAAGGAGCGCACCGATCGCCTCTCGGCCGAGCCGCAGGACACCGAGGCGCTGGTCGAGGCGGTGACCCTCTACCACATGGTTATCGAGGGGATGCTGGCGCTCACCGGGCAGCACTTCATCATGGACTACAACGAACGCGAAGGGACGCTGCCGGCCTTCGTCGAGGGCTTCCAGAACGTCGCCCGCGACGAGCACCGCCACGTCGCCTTCGGCTCGGTCTTCCTGCGCGAGAAGGCGCGCGAGGAGGATCGCTGCAAGAAGGCGATCCAGCGCACCCTGGAGGAAGCGCTGCCGGTCGCGGACGGGGTGCTCTCGCCGCCCTGGGCGCCGGATGACGAGGACTTCGAGCTGTTCGGCTACTCGCTGGCCGACACGCGTGAGTTCGCGGGCACCTGCCTGATGCGCCGCCTCAAGGTGATCGGCCTGGGGTAGGACCCCGGCCGAGGTTCACCCTTCGGCGGGGGCTTCTTCGGCAGGCGGGGCCGACCCTTCCGTGCCGCCGCCGCTCGATTCGCCCGGCGGCGTGGCTTCATCGGCGGGCGGCGCCGTTTCTTCGGCCGGCGGCGCCGATTCGCTCGGCGGGGGGGTGCTTTCGGCCGGTGGCGTGGCCGGTGGCGCCGGGCCGCCTACCGTGACGACGACGGTTTCGCTGCCGGTCGGCGCCCCCGCGGTGCCGGTCGGCGGTTTGGCCCCGGTCAGCTTGGTGGCCTTTTCTTTCGGCGCCGTCGATTCGTCGTCCTCTTCGCTCGTGTTCGACTGCCCGGCGGCTTCGTTGCTCGCCGGCGCTTCCACGGGGGGCGCGGCCGGAGCCGGGGTCGGCGTTGGGGTTGGGGTTGGGGCCGCAGGCTGTGGGGCCGGAGCCGGCGCCACCGCAGCCTGGGGCGCCGGCTGCGGCGCCGCGGCGTGCCGTTGAGCGATCGCGGGCGAAGCTTGCTTGGAGATGCGGGCGGCCGCGGCGCTCTTCGGGACGGGGTTGGCTGGAGTCGTGTCGGCCTGCCGGTTGACCTCCACCGCGCCGGCGGTGATCACCGCAGCGGTGACGACGCCCGCCACCGCCTTGGTTCCGACCGCCCCGCCGACCGCGCCGATCCCGCTGGCTGCGCCGCCGCCGCCGAGCGCTGCGCCGACGCCGCCAACCGCGCCGGTCGCGGTGGCGCCCGCGCCGGCTCCCGCCGCCGCCGCGCCGCCGCCGGTCCCGCTGGCGGCGCCTCCGGCACCGCCGAAGCCGAGCTTGGAGACGATGAAGCCCTTCAGCGCGACCAACGCCCCGGCCGGGAACAGCGCCGCCAGCACCTTGTCGTTCGAGCGGACCTGGGAGCGGAAGTCGGCGCACTCCTCGCAGTCGCGCACGTGCCGCCGCACCGGGCCGGCGACCTTGCGCAGGCCCTCGGCCGCCTCGGCCAGCTCGAGGCGGACCTCGCCGCAGGTCAGCTGTCTGGCCTGGCTCGCCTCGGCGAGGGAGATCCGCGCCCGCACCAGCAGCGACTTGACCGACGGCACGCTGGTCTCCATCGCGGCGGCGATTTCCTCGTAGGACATCGCGTCCATCTCTCGCAGCAGCAGCGCGGAGCGCTGCGTCTCGGGAAGCTTGCCGACGTCGTCGAGGAGCTGGCGGAACTCCTCTCGGTTGTGGACCTTCTCAGCGGTCGAAGCGGCTTCGACGGCCGGCACCATGTCCATCGATTCCTGCGCGTCGGCGGTCGGCTTGCGGAGGTGGTTGAGGCAGCGGTTGCGGGCGATCCGGTACAGCCAGGGCCGCAGGTTGATCTCGCGGTCGTCGGCGAGCATCGCCCGGTAGGCGTTGACGAAGACCTCCTGGAGGACGTCCTCGGCGTCCTCGGTCGACCCCAGCATCTGCCGGCAGAAGCCCAGCAGGCGACCCTGGTAGCGGTCGACGATCGTCTCGAAGGCGCCCGCGTTGCCCTTTCTCGCCATCGCGATCAGCCGCTCGTCCCCCTGCAGCTTGAGCAGCGGGGAGCGGCGAGCCAGAAGCCCGCGCTGGCTGGCGTGGGTTAGAGCCGATGCCTCCAAGCTTCACTCTCCAGGGAAGGCGTTGTGGGATGGCTTCGTCTTCTTAACCAAGGACACCGTACCAACCGCGTAGTTGCGGTCCGGACAATGTTTTACCCGGCCTTTATCCGCGCTGAATACCCGCCTGCGCCCCCCGCCCCGCTGCCGCGCCTCCCGGCGAAAGTGCCCGGGGCGGGACTCGAACCCGCAAGCCCCCGAAGGGGCAGCGCATTTTAAGTGCGCCGCTTTTGCCAGTTTCGCCACCCGGGCACGCCCATTATTCCGCCACCTGCGCCGCTTCGCGGAGAATCGGATCGTGACGCGCGCCGACCGGTTGACATAGGCTCGCCTCGTGGAGCACGGCGGGCGCATAGTCGCCAAGGCGCTGAAGTCGCGCGGGGTCAGCCACCTGTTCACGCTCTCCGGCGGGCACCTGTTCTCGATCTACGACGGCTGCCGCGCGGAGGGGATCGAGATCGTCGACGTGCGGCACGAGCAGTCGGCGGTGTTCGCCGCCGAGGGGTTCGCGAAGGCGACGCGGCGGCTCGGGGCGGCGGCGCTGACCGCCGGCCCGGGGGTGACCAACGGGGTCAGCGCGATCGCCGGCGCCGAGGCGAACGGCTCGCCACTCTGCGTGCTCGGCGGGCGGGCCCCGGAGCTGCGCTGGGGGGCGGGCTCGCTGCAGGAGATCGACCATCTGCCCTTCGTCTCGCCCCTGGTCAAGTCGGCGGAGACGGTGAAGGAGGCGGAGCGGATCGGGGCGCGGACCGCGGCGGCCCTCGACCTGGCGCTCGCCGCGCCGAGCGGCCCGACCTTCGTCGATTACCCGCTCGACGTCGTCTTCAGCGAGGCGGAGGCGGGGATCCCTGACGCCTCCGTGGACGAGCCGACGCCGGCGGAGGGGGTCGAGAGGGCGGCGGCGCTGCTGGCCGGCGCGGAGCGGCCGGCGATCATGGCCGGGACCGGCCTCTACTGGGGCCGCGGCGAGGGGAACCTGAAGGAGCTGGCCGAGGCGCTCGGGATCCCTGTCTTCCTCAACGGGTTGGGCCGAGGCTGCCTGGCCGCCGATCACGAGCTGGCGTTCAGCCGGGCGCGCGGCGCCGGCCTGAAGGGTGCCGACGTGGCCCTCGTGGTCGGGGTCCCGATCGACTTCCGGCTCGGTTTCGGCGGCAGCTTCGGCGAGGAGACGAAGCTGATCCGGCTCGACGCGGCCCCCAACGCGCTCACCGCCAACCGGGCGCCCGAGGTCGACCTGGTGGGCGACGTCGCACCGACCCTGGCGGCGATCCGCGAGTCGCTCGCCGGCGCGGTGCGCCGCAGCGACGCCTGGCTCGAGCAGCTGCGCGCGGTCGAGGCGGAACGGCGGGCCGCCGAGCGGGAGGAGCTGGACGACCCCCGCTCGCCGCTGCACCCGGTTCGCGTCTATCGCGAGCTGGGGGAGGTGCTGGATCGCGACGCGATCGTGGTCGGCGACGGCGGCGACTTCGTCTCCTACGCCGGTCGCTTCGTCGAGACCTACGAGCCGGGCTGCTGGATGGACCCGGGACCGTTCGGCTGCCTCGGCGCGGGGCCAGGCCAGGCGCTCGGAGCGAAGCTCGCCCGCCCCGATCGGCAGGTCTGCCTCCTGCTCGGCGACGGTGCCTTCGGTTTCGCGGGCATGGAGTTCGACACTTTGGCGCGTCACGGTCTGCCGGTGGTCGGCGTGATGGGCAACAACGGCATCTGGGCGCTCGAGCACCACCCGATGAAGTTCCTCTACGGATACTCGGTGGCGGCCGAGCTGCGGCCCGAGACGCCCTACGAGAAGGTGGTCGAAGCGCTCGGCTGCGAGGGGGCCGTGGTGAGCGACCCCGAGCAGCTGCGGCCGGCCCTGGAGCGGGCCTTCGAGTCGGGCCGGCCGACCCTGGTCAACGTCCTCACCGATCCCGAGGTCGTCTACCCGCGCAAGTCGAATCTGGCTTGAGAATGCGGAACGCCGGCCAAGCTGTCGGCTGGCCGTCGCACCGGCCCGGAACGAGAATCGACCGCCATCGCTGGCGGCCGATTCAAGTTGGCCCCTCAGGACGGGCAGGGGTACGTCTCCAGGGACCAGTGCTTATTCGTTGGGATCGGACGGCGGGAGGCGCCATAATGCGGCAATCGCCCGAACCCTATAGTCGGGTTGAGGTTGGGGTTTTGGCCCTCACCTCGTCCCGATGCGAGGATTATGCGGCCGTCTATCCGATTTGTCCAGGTGCGGGATTTGTGGCTACTAATAATTCAGTAGCTAGCGACTACCAACTTTTTGTGGTTAGAGCGGTGCGTTTGCCCATCTGTAAGGAGCGGGAAAACCCACCTGTACACCGGGTCCCACGGGCTTGTCACGGAGGCGTTCATGCGGGTTATCCGCAACCGGAGGCTGCCTGAAGAGCCGTTCCGTAGAGGATGTCGTGCTCGGACACCTCGACCCTGTCGAGGTCGAAGGCGCGCATCGCCTCGATCAGGATGACGGCGCCGGCGATGATCGTCGGGGCGCGGTCGGGGTGGAGGCCGGGGATCGCAGCACGCTCGACGAGCGGAACCGAGGCGAAGCGCGAGAGCAGTCGCTGGATCGTCGCCAGGGAGAGGACATGGCCGTGGACGCGGCTCGGGTCGTATGGCTCGAGCCCCATCTCGACCGCGGCGAGGGAGGTCGGCGTGCCGGCGACGGCGATTGCGGCGGACGCCCGCGCCTCGGCGTGGCCCGCGAGCGAAGCGGCGATCAGCGTCCGCACATCGGCCGCGAGCGCCTCCAGCTCGGCGGCCGCCGGGGGGTCGCCGGAGACGTGTCGCTCGGTATGGCGCACGACCCCCGCCTGCAGCGAGGCGTGGAAGGCGATCTCCATGGCGCTGCCGACGATCAGCTCGGTCGAGCCGCCGCCGATGTCGACCACCAGGGTCGGCTCGTCGGGCGGCCGCTCCGCGGTGGCGCCGCGATAGGTGAGGCGCGCCTCCTGCTCGCCGTCGAGCACTCGCGCGGAGAGCGCGAACCGCTCGCGCAGCTCGGCGACGAAGGCGGCGCCGTTCGAGGCATCGCGAACGGCGCTGGTGGCCATCGCGGCGACCTCCTCGGCGTCGTTCTCGCGGCACAGCGCGAGGTAGTCGCCGATCGCCTCGCAGGCGGCGTCGATCGCCTCGCCGGAGAGCTGCCCCGAGAGGTCGACGCCCCGCCCGAGTCGAGTCACCCGGCTCTGCCGCTCGACCTCGCGGATGCGGCCGTCGGTCACGTCGGCGATCAGCAGCCGCGTCGAGTTGGTGCCGACGTCGATCACGGCGACTCTGTGCGGAGCGCTAGCCATTCGGGGCCGGGCACTTTAGAGCGCGCCGCTCCGCGGCGCGGCCGGCGCCCGGCCCGGCACGTCGCTCCCCCAATTTGCCCTGCACGGGCGCGGGAATCCCCTACCCCAGCAGCCGCGCGCTGCTAGCATGGACGGACCGCCGCGGGGTGGAGCAGTCAGGTAGCTCGTCGGGCTCATAACCCGAAGGTCGCGGGTTCGAATCCCGCCCCCGCTATAGGAAAAGGCCCCGCAAATGGGGCCTTTTCTGTGTCGCGCCCCGGATCCAGAACTTCGCGCGGGTACTAAGCGGGTACTAAGTTCGGCGATTTGGTGCGCTCATCCGCTGAACCCAGCGAGAGAGGGCGGTCTCCAAAACCGGCGATTCTAGGTTCGAGGCCTAGCTGCCCCGCTTTCTGGCCCTGGCTTGAGGAGTCGCAATCCCGCTCGGGGAGCGGGATTGCGGCGGCTCGGCCAGGCATCGGCTGGAAGGTCAACGAAAGTCAGCGAAGGTCAAAGAGGGCTGTTTTCGACCTTTCGTTCCCCTGGACATTCCCCTGAGAATGTCTGGGCCGTAGCGCTGCATCCGGCCCTATGACGGCATCGCCTGGACGCGCGGCGAAGCCGGCGCCGCTACGAGCAGCCGCTCGACGACCAGCACGTCGCGCCAGGCGCCGTCGAGCTTCCCGTGGCGACGGTGCAGGCCGACCGAATCGAATCCGCAGCGCTCGACCAGGCGGATGCTCGCGGCGTTATCGGTGAAGAGCTTGCCGATCAGCTTGTGAAACCCGCGTTCCTGCGCCGCGGCGGCGAGCGCCTCGGTCAGCGCCGTGCCTATGCCGCGTCCTCGCGCCCCGGCGTCGACGTAGACGCTTGCCTCGCCGATCCCGGCGTAGCACTCCCGCGAGCTGTAGGGAGTGAGTCCGGCCCAGCCGAGCACGCGCTCCTCGGAGGCGCCCACCAGGAGCGGGAGGCGCGCATCGTCTACCCGTGCCTCGAAGTCGGCGGCGGAGCGGAGCGTTATCTCGAAGGTGGAGCCCCGTTCGACGATCGCCGCGTTGTAGATCGCGCAGATCGCCTCGGCGTCGCCGACAGTCGCACCGCGCACTGTCGTTTCCTTGCTCACGGTTGCATTCTCGACACCCGTTGTCGGACGGGCAATGGCCAAGTGGCCAAAGCCGATTGTCCAGCTCGGCGGCCGCATCTGGGATGAGTTCCCGGAGGCGACGTGATCCAGGGCACGTCAGAAATACGAGTCGGGCCACGTCGGTTGAGCGCGCGGCTTGCGAGCTGCTGTGCTGAGGCTTCAAGTCCCTCTGGTTCCATCGACCGGGATCTCTACCGGCCTCCAGAGCTGCGCGCACACGAGGTTGTAGCTCGCCCTCGCCGCCATCTCATTCAGCACCTCGGCGATGTACTCGCGTACGTCGACCCCGGTTTCCTCGAGCGCGGGGTCGTAGCGCACGACGCCGTCGAAGCCCAGTCCGTCCAGGCGCACCCGCCTGTACAGCCGGTCGGTGCGGCGGCCCCTGGTAGGCGTCTTCTCAATTTGCCCGGCCTGGAACCGCATTCCCCAAGTCTCACGAGGCGAGAGGCGGGCAGCCCCAGTCCCAGCCGCGCGCCCCTCGCTTGCATCACAGGCCAGGAGGCTTTCCCCGGATGGTCATGGGAGGCCGACCCCCGGGGGAGGAACTGCGCGGTCCCGGCCTTGTGAAACACCCTAACGCCACCGAGTGCTGGATCGCAACATCCGCGCACGATGAGCGCACCCGGAATCGGCCCTTGGGGTTCGTCGAGCGCCTAGTCGAAAAGCCGCCCAGGCTCTACTTTGACCGCGGCAGCGAGCCGCCGCACTGTCGAGACCTGTGGATCGCGCCTCCCCCTCTCGATCCGGCTGACCTCTGTGGCATAAACCCCGCACCTCTGCGCAACTTGTTCCTGCGTCAGCCCAAGCCTTTTGCGCGCCTCGCGCAGGTTGGTGCCGAGGTCGGCCACGCGGCAATCCTCTGCTCTTTAGGCCGGGACCTCCATAGGACATCTCACAAGCTCTGCCATAGACTTCTGCCTCCCCGTGTCGTCTTCCCTCGACAGCGATGAAGCGGGGGCCGCCCCAGCCCCTAGTCAAACGGGCCAAGATCGGCCCCCACAGCCACTCGACTAGGAGTGCTTTAGAACTAGCACGCTGGAGTAAACGTGCGCGACTTGCTCCATCTTCACGTATCTCACCTCCCTCCGTGGTCAACCCCGGCGCGGCTCGCCGAGGAACAGCGTCTACGGTAGAGAAATGTGGATCGTCCAGGAAATCGCTGAGCGACAGGTATTTCCTAGATGCGCGAGCTTTATGCTCGACTGCCACTGAATAACTAGGATCGGCGCGAACAGAAAGGGAACGGAAGATGGTGGCCAAGGCGGTTGCCGCGCTTCGGCGCATAGGGACGGGGGGCCGGAGCGTCGAGGAATCGGTGAGCTTCGCCGTAGCGCACCGCATCCGCATCGAAATCCTCGCAGCGCTGCACGAACGAATGGCCAGCGCGAAGGAACTCGCCAAGATCCTCCGCCAGCCCCTGAGCACCATCGACCACCACCTCAAGGAACTGCTCAAGGACGGGTCGATCGAAGTCGCCGACACCAGAAAGGTCGGCAATCTCGTACAGCGCTTCTATTGCATGGTCAAGCTGCCGTATTACTCGGACGAGGATGTCGCGGCAATGGCCCCCGAGGAGCGGCAGGCGCTCATTGGCCTGATCTTGCAAGCAGCGATGGCCGAGGCGATGGCGTCGTTGTGGGCGGGCAAGATGGTCGACGACCCTCGAACCTTCCTCGCCTGGAACCGAGTCAACCTGGACCGTCAAGGGCGCGAGGAACTTGGCGACGAGCTGACCAGATCCTGGGCTCGCTTGCACGAGATCGAGGCCAAGTCAGCCAACCGCCGAGCCGAGACCGGAGAGCCAGGCGTCACCTATGTCATCAGCTCGTTCGGCTACGAGCGAAGCCGGACCTCGGCGCCAGCACCGGTGGCGGCTGAGGAATCCTCGACGGGAAAGCGCCAGCGAAAAGCGATGGTGGCCAAGGCGGTTGCCGCGCTTCGGCGCATAGGGACGGGGGGCCGGAGCGTCGAGGAATCGGTGAGCTTCGCCGTAGCGCACCGCATCCGCATCGAAATCCTCGCAGCGCTGCACGAACGAATGGCCAGCGCGAAGGAACTCGCCAAGATCCTCCGCCAGCCCCTGAGCACCATCGACCACCACCTCAAGGAACTGCTCAAGGACGGGTCGATCGAAGTCGCCGACACCAGAAAGGTCGGCAATCTCGTACAGCGCTTCTATTGCATGGTCAAGCTGCCGTATTACTCGGACGAGGATGTCGCGGCAATGGCCCCCGAGGAGCGGCAGGCGCTCATTGGCCTGATCTTGCAAGCAGCGATGGCCGAGGCGATGGCGTCGTTGTGGGCGGGCAAGATGGTCGACGACCCTCGAACCTTCCTCGCCTGGAACCGAGTCAACCTGGACCGTCAAGGGCGCGAGGAACTTGGCGACGAGCTGACCAGATCCTGGGCTCGCTTGCACGAGATCGAGGCCAAGTCAGCCAACCGCCGAGCCGAGACCGGAGAGCCAGGCGTCACCTATGTCATCAGCTCGTTCGGCTACGAGCGAAGCCGGACCTCGGCGCCAGCACCGGTGCAGGCTGGAATGGAAAGTCAATATCTACCGTCAGGTAATTACCTGCCGCCAGGTTAGCGCGGGCCGGCAGCCGAAGCCGGTTCGAGAAGTAGGTACAGACTTCTCCGTTCCTATCTGTAACTGTGCACTACTCAGAACAGCACCGATCGCTTGAAGCACAGGCGGCCGGTCCGGGGATCTTCCCGTGGGTTGTGTATGGACTTGCTCTCCCGCGCCCCCGGCTAACAGAAAGGGCGAGAGAGATGTCTCGAGGAAAATCACACAGCAGTATGGCGCGGGACCTTCCGGCTCTGGTGGACCTCCAGCTGGTCAGGGCGCTCGATCACATCCTGCGCCAGCACATGCTGCTCGCCGCAGTGCAAGGCGAGGTCAGCCCGAAGCGCCTCTCAAAGGCGCTCGGAGAAGGGCTGAGCCAGGTCAGCTACCACATGAAGGTGCTGCGCGACGACTGCGAGCTGATCGAACGAACGCGCACCGTTCCGCGCCGCGGAGCGGTCGAGAACTACTACCGCGCCACCGAGAAAACGCTGTTGCCGGCGAAGACCTGGCGGCGGCTGAAAAAGGGGCTGCGCGCTGTGGTTGGCGCGCGCCAGGCGAGCGACCTGTTCAACGACCTGGCCGAGGCCCTGAAGGCGGGCAAGCTACAGGGGGCAAGCGACCTCATTGCCCGCACCCCGCTCATCCTCGACGCCGAGGGGAAGCGCAAGGTGAAGGCGATTGCGGAGCGGGCAACGAGGGAAGTCGAAGACGAGCAGCAGGCTGCGTCGAAGCGCATGGAGGGCACCGGCGGCAACGGCGGCAAGCTTTGCGCCTACACCTTCGCGGTGCTGGCCTTCGAGGCGGCCTGGGAGCCAGCCGACCTACAGGCCCTCGTGGCGCAAACCGAGGAGGGAGGCACTCCGTCAACTGACGGAGCAAGCGACAACTCCCACAACGGCACCGCAAGGAAGCGGGACAGGCGCAAAGCGGGGGTACGGAGGCCCCTCTCTGCCAACGTCACGTGAGACACGCATGATTCGGGAAAAGGGTCCTCCATCTCAGTGCAGTAGCCTGGCGGGGTGTCGCGGGGTTCGCCGAGGGCTGGGGTCGACTACCCACGCTCGTACGCCGACCTGCGGGCGTGGTTCCCGCGCGACGCTGCGCGCCT
>Ga0210101_1000139_pt1 | contig 25431 bp, 25 predicted proteins | sample Muzzi_PWC_D1_FD_185534 | JGI IMG/M metagenome (GOLD analysis project Ga0210101, IMG submission 185534) | Wetland microbial communities from San Francisco Bay, California, USA, that impact long-term carbon sequestration - Muzzi_PWC_D1 (SPAdes) | ecosystem: Environmental > Aquatic > Marine >... | reverse complement strand
GGGGTGACAACCCGGGCTGGGAGCGTTTTGAGAACCCCTGGCGTTTCTATGACCCGGTCGAGATCCAGCGCCGCCAGCAACGCTGGCTCAAGGAAGATAGAGAAAAGGAAGATCGAGAACAGAAACGATTCGATCTGGACAACTGGAAGCCGGTAAAAACCTATGTGCGCGAACAGCCCAAGATTGGCCGCAACGATCCATGCCCCTGCGGCAGCGGTAAAAAATATAAAAAGTGCTGCATGAACAACCTGCACTGACCAGCAATACCGGAGAAATCACCCCATCATACCGGTTTCCACAGAAAAACCTGTTTTGCTATCGACACAATAACCTACAAATAGTACAGCTCAATAACCTGGATTCAGCACAACCCGAAAACCGTGAAGAGAGCAGAGAACATGGCGGCCTGACTCAAACTAACGGATCTCCGGAGAACCCGGGGCGGTTCAGTTCACGACTTGAAGCATACCTTTGGTCGCCGGGTACGGGCGGCAGGCGTAAGCTTTGAAGACAGACAGGATCTGCTGGGGCACCGGTCAGTGAGAATGACCACGCACTTCTCGGTGGCTGAATTGACCCGACTGATTGAAGCAGCCAACACAGTGTGCAGTCGTGGGGACAAGAAGCCGGAATTGGTGGTTTTACGGAGGCTCAGTGTTAGCCAGGTCCCGCAAAACTCCCGCAAGCTTAGTGGGACGATTTAAACCTATATGCATGGTGGCCAGTGTTCGTTCCAGTACAAAAAAATAACCAGGAAATTCATCAATACCAATAGAATTGATCCTTGTAGTCCAACACCGATGGAGAACTGGAGATTGTCGGGTCTAGGCGATTGGCCTGTTCCAGTGCCCACGCACACCATTCTTCAATATTGCGGCCACCCGTAATGGCGGGTAGCGAGTAGTAACCCGCACTCCGAGTCGCCTGAACGTATGCACGCAATTGTTGCGCCTCCTGCCATAACCTGGCTTGCGCGGTGAGCGCATCCACACGTTTTTGCTCCTGTTCTATTTGTCGTCTAAGGATCTCTCGCCTTCGCTGCTGTTCTGCCCTTTCACGTTCCTCACGCTCTCGCTTGATACGTGCCGTTTTCTTTTGTGCCGCAGCCTTATAGGCGGTCGCAATAAACTTATTCAGACAGTTTTCTACACGCTGCCGCTTCCCATCCGACCAGGTACCCCGCAGCCCCCTACCCCACCAGCGAATATCCAGCTTCAGGGATAATTTTCCAGAGGGGAAGAACTTGTCCTCGGGTAGCCGGTAACGGTAATACGAATCTTCATCCAGTTTTTTCTGCTCTGCTGCTGTAGGCTGGTATTTCTCACGCCTTGCTTTCTCTTCCAGATGAAAGTCTAGGGTCTCACCGTCGACTATCAACTGTGTACCACCTCCCCCTTTCTCATCATGTCTTAGTTCGATACCGCGCACATCCAGGGCCTTGAGGAGGGTGTCCATAATGCGCGCAACACGCTCGATACTCTCTTTGCCCACTCGAATATCAAGGCAGCGCTTCGCCCTGGGCCTGACCATGCCATGGTCATCGGCCCCTGCCGCACGAAGGCTCTTCGTGGTTTTCTCGACCAGTGGAAGCGGATCAATCAATTCATCGGGAACCACAATCTTATTATCAGGATGCGCTTCAGATTCTATATACCCTGCAACGTCCTGTAGTTCTTTTGTCTCTTCGAGGATGTGCCCCCGTTTATTGAGATTCACTACGGCTTTCTGTCCGGCTTTGATTTTCGGTAATTTTGCTCGTAGCGGCACCTGCCCACTTTGTACCCGGGCCCAGTAGCCGCGACCTGGAACCGGGATGCCCATGCGCGTACAAACCTTGGCAAGTCCGCGATCTGACATGCCATAACGCTGAGCCAGCTTAGTCATCGGTTCTGCCCAGACCTGGGCATAGAGTTCTTCGCGTGTTAGTTCAGTACAATGATTACCCCTTCCCATGATTTTTCTCCTAAGAGCAAAAACTCAGGGATGAATTCTATACTTTTCAAAATCCGTCGTTACTAATCGTGCGGCAAGCATTTGGGAAGGCCTGATTAGCCCAGTGCCTGCCGACTCCGGAGATCCAGATTGTAAATCAGCGCGTGGTTTTGGCACCGATCGGTTTGCTAAGCCTCTGAATTACGGCAGGCGGCCGGGTCAGAATTGAATGCCGATTCACACGGAAGTAGCTCACGCTATCAGATAATGTATTTTTTTGGGACCACCCTTCAGGCGAGCGCTTCCAGACCGTGCATATCAACCAGGTTCAGTAACTTTAATGAAGGGCCATTCGGTTTTTTCTGACCCTGCTCCCACTTCTGCACAGTCGAAGGACTCGTGTTCAGATAAGCCGCGAATACCGCCTGACTCGCCTTATAGCGCGTGCGTAGACGTTTGATCTGTGTCGGCGTATAGATCTTCACCGGCGGCAGGCACAGCGCATCGAACTCGCGCATGGTCATAGCATCCATCGTGCCCGCCTTGTGCAGGCCCTTCGCTGTCTCATGTACCGTTTTCAAGATTGACTTAGCCATATTCCTTTACCTCTATCAATTCACCGGCCTTGATCGCTTTTACCAACGCCGGGTTGGTATACCCCAGTAATTGTGTTGCCAGCAACTTGAGCGCTTTCAATTCCTTGTCGCTAATATTTGCCCGTTCATTCTTTGCAAAACCGTAGACGAAGAACGCCTTGTTGTTTTGCTGGTAGACCACCAGGCTGCGGGTACTGCCCCGCTTGCCGTGCCCGGGCAATGCCACCCGTTTCTTGACCACATGCCCACCCAGTTTGGCATCAATCAAACCGTCTTCCATTTCCTTGACCGCCGCCAGCAGAGTCTGGTCACCCAGCCCCTCCCTGGCTGCCCATCTATGGAACCACTTGTTTTTGTAGACCTGCATTCAGCTACCCTGACGGTTTTTCAGAGTATAGCACTAAGTGCTATAGGTTATCGACCCCTGTTTCAGGGGCTTGAGTTATAGTGGATGGACATCCAACCAGATACAGCCAGCGCCACCGCAATCAACTTCCCGAAAAAGAGTCCGGATACACAAGAACACGACCACCGGATTTTGTCCGGATAATCACGGTTCGAATCGGTTACGGATGCGTAACCATTTGAATTCTATACAGGCAAGATTTATCCAACGAGGAAAATTTGCAATTAATTCCCGCAAAACTCCCGCAAAATTTTAGAACCGAAAAATGCAGTCTGTAAGTTATTGAATTTGGTGGGTCGTGAAGGATTCGAACCTTCGACCATCGGATTAAAAGTCCGGTGCTCTACCAACTGAGCTAACGACCCATGGATCTTAAACTGCTATCAAACATGCGTCCCGATCGGGACGAAAGCATCATACCGGTACCGCCTGAAATGGCAAGCTTTTCCAGCCTAACTGGTTGATTACTGGTTAAACCTTCTTGAAATTTTGCAAGCTGTCAGGCCGCAGGTGAAATCAGCAGGTAACGACCGCTGTCGCAGAACGCAGGACATGTACTTGCGCAGGAAAGAAAACTTTATATGCCCCCCTCTCCCCAACCCTCTCCCGGAGTGAGAGGGCGATGCCGTTTTCACTCGCGCTACCTGTCAGGGGCATAGCGGGTCGGATCAGGGATTCCGGCGGCAAGAAAGCCCTCCATGCGCAGTCGACAGGCATCACAGACACCGCATGCCCTGCCCTTGCTGTCGGCTGAATAACAGGACACGGTCATTGCATAATCGATGCCGAGGCGGACACCTTCACGGATAATCCCGGCCTTGCTGAGGTTGATCAGGGGCGCGTGGATGGTGAATTGCCCCCCCTCGACACCGCCCCGGGTCGCCAGGTTTGCCAGTTGTTCATAGGCGGCGATGAACTCGGGCCGGCAGTCCGGATAGCCGGAGTAATCCACGGCATTGACGCCGATGAACAGGTCCCAGGCACCCAGCACTTCCGCCCAGCCAAGCGCCAGTGAAAGAAAGATGGTGTTGCGCGCCGGAACGTAGGTCACCGGTATCCCCGTTGTGGCATGTTCCGGTACGGCAATGGCGTCATCGGTTAACGCTGAGCCGCCGAAGTCATCCAGTCCCAGTCGTATGACCTTGTGCGCCGTGACGCCGGCCACTGCAGCGAGGCGCCGTGCGGCAGCCAGTTCCGCGTTATGGCGCTGGCCGTAATCGAGGCTCAGGGCATGGCAGTCGAAACCCTGTTCCTGCGCCATGGCAAGTGCGGTAATGGAATCGAGGCCACCGGAGAGCAGGACAACAGCTTTAGGCATTTAGTAGACCCCCTCTCCCCGACTCTCTCCCGGAGGGAGAGGGGGATGTTGATTTATGACCATATTTCCAGCATCAGTTTTCGCATGACAAGTTTAGAAGGTTATTTCCCCGGTTCGTTGCCCCAGAGCAGCTTGTGCAACTGGATCTGCATGCGCACCGGTAACTGGTCCTGCAGGATCCAGTCGGCCAGTTCGGTGGCATCCTGCTCGTCCTGGCTCGGGGAGAACAGGACGTCACAACGCGCCGCCAGATCATGCGTGTTGAGCATCTCGACCGACCAGTTGTAGTCATCGCGGTTGCAGATCACGAACTTCACCTGGTCGCGTCTATTCAGGTGCTGCAGGTTGTCATAGCGGTTGCGCGCCACCTCGGCTGATCCGGGTGTCTTCAGATCCATCACCTTGATCACGCGCGGATCCACCTGCGCAACGTCCAGCGCGCCGCTGGTTTCCAGCGAGACGTGATAGCCCGCATCACATAATTTTTTCAGCAGTTCCAGGCAGGTTTGCTGTGCCAGTGGTTCTCCACCGGTGACGGTAACGTAGCGCGTCCGGTACGCCGCCACTTTTTCCAGGATGACAGGCAATGACATCCATTCACCGCCTGTAAAGGCATACGCCGTATCACAGTACTGGCAGCGCAACGGACAACCGGTGAGGCGCACAAACACGGTCGGATAACCGACTGTCGCCGACTCTCCCTGCAGGGAGAAAAAGACCTCGGTGATGCGCAGGCGGGGACTCTCAGACATAGGCATTACGTCACTGCAGGATGGGCGCATCGCTGCACAGCGGCGCCCGCCCTGCAGGCGGATTTATACTGGCAGGCTGCCGGTCAGTGCCCGTCCGTTTTCATAATCTTCAGGCGGTCTGCGGCAAGCCGCGCCGCGGTCGTACCCGGGTAGTCGCTGATCACCGACTCCAGTGCCTGACGTGCGGCCGGCCAGTCCTTCTTTTCGTAATAGATGTAACCGGTTTTCAGCAAACTGTCGGGGGCCTTTGAGCTGTTCGGGTAGCTTTCCGACAAGCCCTTGAATGTGCTCAGCGCCTGATCGAATTCACGCGTCACATAGTAGGTCTCGCCCAGCCAGTAGTTGGCGTTGTCTGCGAAGCTGCTGTCCGGGTAGCTTGCCAGGAAGCCCTTGAATGCCTGGGCGGCCTCGGGGTAGCGTCCCTCTCTCAGGATGGCCAGCGCCTGTTCGTACTCGGCACGCTCTCCGGCCTGCACCTGCGGCTGTACGGCCTGTGGCGACTGCCGGCTCGGCTGCCGGGCCGCCGGATTCATGGTCGACGCCGGTGCCTGTGCTGGCGGAGTTGTCACCGGCGACTGCGTCAGTGTAGGCGTCGACTCCATGGAGGGTATGCCGGCCTGTCCGGTTTCAAGCTGCTGCAGGCGCCGGTCCAGATCGAGGTACTGCTCGCGTGAACGCCGCTGCATCTCGTCCAGCGTATGCGCCTGCACTTCAAGTTCTCCACGCAACTGCTGGATCGTCTGTTGCATCTGCTCGACGCGGTTTAGCAGGTCCAGCAAGCCGCGCGAGTCCAGTTTGCGTTCGATGCTGTCGAGTCGCGCATCGGTCACCGCATCCGCCAGCAACAGCGGCGATGACGCGGCCGTTACGACGAACAGCAGAGTGGCAGCTACGCTGTGTATGTACACATTTTTCATGAAAATGGCCTAGTACACCAGTTCCACACGCCGGTTCAGGCGCCACGCGGCATCGCTGTGACCTTCAGCAGCCGGCTTTTCCTCACCGTAACTGACGATCGTAATCTGCTCCGCCGAGACGCCATTCAGCTCCAGGATACGCTCAACCGAGAGTGCGCGCCGGTCACCCAGGGCAATATTGTATTCGCGTGAACCGCGTTCATCCGTATGGCCTTCCAGGGTAATGTGCGTGCCGGGATTGGCGACCAGGTAGCCCGCATGCTCGGCCAGCAGTTGCTGGCCATCGTCAGTGATTTCGGCGCTGTCGTACTCGAAATAGATGACACGCCGTGATAGCGGACTGTTGGGGTCATTCAGCGCGGCGCTGGAGTAATCCGTACCGCTGGTGGCACCACTGGCGACAGCACCGCTGGCACTGGCCTCTGTACCCCGGTCCTCGATGGAGGCGTCACCGTCCTTGTTGCCACCGGTTGAACTGCAAGCGGTGATCAGCGCCACCAGTGCCAATACGATAAAACTGCCTAACTTGTGCTTCATAGTCTTACTCCCGGAATACCAGTTCATGTACCAGTTGAAAAAATCATTATTTGCTAAACGGTGACCACACCGGCTCACGTACATTACCCGCCTGCAATGACAGGCGTTGACGGAATCGTCCGTCGACTGAAACCGCCGACAGCACCTCGCGGTTACCCGCGTCGGTTGCATAGATAATCATGCTGCCATTGGGTGAAAAACTGGGGGATTCATCCAGCCGCCCGTCCGTCAGCTCACGCAAGCTACCGGACTTCAGGTCCAGCACGGCAATGCGGTAACCCCCGCCATTGCCGTGCACCATAGCAAGTTTACGACCATCCGGCGAGATGTCCGCCCCGGCATTGTATTTACCCTCGAAGGTCAGCCGTTGCGCCTGCCCGCCCCGGGCTGAAACGCGGTAAATCTGCGCCGACCCGCCCCGGTCGGAGGTGAACACGATATTCTTGCCATCGGGTGTCCAGACGGGTTCCGTATCGATGGAGGGGCTGTTGGTGATGCGCCGCAGATCGCCATCCGCAATGTTCATCACGTAGATCTCGGAATTGCCGTCGCGGGACAGCGTCAGGGCCAGTTGCCTGCCATCCGGCGACCAGCTGGGGGCACCATTGATACCCTTGAACGAGGCCAGCTTGCGGCGCGAACCGGTCGTCACCTCCTGGATATAGATCTCGGCCGTCTTGTTCTCAAACGATACGTAGGCAATCTGGCGGGCATCCGACGACCACGCCGGTGACATCAAGGGCTGCTTCGAGGTCAGGATGGTCTGCGGGCTGTAACCATCAGAATCCGCCACCAGCAGGGTGTAGGTCTTGTTCTTGCCCGTGCCACTGCTGGTGACATAGGCAATCTGCGTATTGAAGGCGCCGCGCTCACCGGTGAGGGCTTCATAGATAAGATCGCTGATGTGGTGTGCAACCGTGCGCAAGTCACGTGTCGCGGCGCTGAAGCTCGAGCCGGTCAGGCGTGTGCCGCGGAACACGTCAAACAGTTCAAATTGCACCGTATACCGGCCGTCGCCGCTTTCCTCAAGCTGCCCGATCACCAGATTGTCGACGCTCAACATGCGCCAGTTCTGAAACTTGACCTGTTCCGCGCTGGTGGGATGTGACACCAGGTCCCGGTCCGGCAATGACTCGAAGCGCCCGCTACGGCTCAGGTCAGCGGAAATAATGGCGGCAATGTTCTCCGGCGCCGCAGGTGCCTTGCCCCGCCAGCCGAACGGCACCACGGCGATCGGTATGGCGCCCTCCATGCCCTGGGTAATCTCGATTGTCAGTGCGGCGTCGACCGGGGCGGTAAACAGCACGCTTATGAGTAACAGGAGTTTTACTGGTCTGGTCATGTAAACACGTAGCCTTTAGTTATCAGGATTAAAGTTGAAATCGATCTCACGGAAATATTTAAACATCGCCGCATCCGGAGGGAGCGGTAATGGCGAGGCCTTCAGGACCGCCGTCTCCACGGAGCGGTCAAACAGGGGATCACCACTGCTGCGCACGACTCTGGCATCGACCACTTCACCGCCCGGTATCAATTTTACCCGTATCAGGCAGCTCAGTCCCCCGGCGCTGCCACCCGGGCGCAGCCAGTTACGCTGGATCTTTTGCTGTATCTGCGGGATGTATCCCGACAGTGCACTTTCTGCACGTGCCTGCGCCTGCTCTTCCGCGAGCTGGGCCTGCAGCGCCTGTTCCGCTTCACGCTGCCGCGCCGCCTCGGCGGCCGCTTTCTCCTTTGCCGCCTTTTCCTTTGCGGCCTTTTCCTTTGCGGCCTGCTCCGCCCTGCGTTTGGCTTCCGCCGCCGCCTTCTGTTTTGCCTCCGCCTCGGCCTTGCGTTTGGCCTCAGCGGCCGCCTTCTGCTTCGCCTCGGTTTCGGCCTTGCGCTTGCGTTCCGCCTCCGCCTTCTGTTTCGCGACCTGTTCGGCCTCGGCCTTTTGTTTCGCGGCCTGCTCCGCCTTGAGTTTGCGTTCCGCTTCGGCCTTTTGCTGTGCGGCCTGCTCCGCCTTGCGCTGCTGTTCCTGTTCGCGCTGGCGCTGTTCCTCTGCGAGGCGCTGCTGCTCAGCCTGTTTCTTCTCCTCGACCGCCTGCAGCTTCGAGCTGTCGACCAGCTCCGCCTGGATGGGCTTGTGGGTGCCGGGCTTGATGGCCTTCGGCGTCCAGTCCAGGCTGATGACCAGTAGCAGCAACAGCCCGACATGCATCAGCACGGCGTAAGTGACGGCACGGGGGTTTTCTCGAATGGCCTGCCACATAAACGGCTATTGCTCCGGTGGCTCGGTGACCAGTCCCACGCCCGGCACGCCCGCCTGCTGCAACAGCACCATGGCAGACACCACCGTGCCGTAGTCCACGGCACGGTCAGCGCGTACCAGCACCGGTTTTCCAGGCTGGCGCCGCAACACGGCAGCCACATTCTGCGCCAGTGTCTCGCCATCCAGCGGTTCTTCGGGTGTTTCACCGATGTTCAGGTAGAGATTTCCGGCAGCATCGACATTGACGACCAGCGGTTCCTTGTCCGGCTCATCGATGGGTTCGGCATCGGCAACCGGCAACTCGACCTGCACACCCTGTGTCAGCAGCGGCGCCGTAATCATAAAGATCACCAGCATTACCAGCATGACATCGATGTACGGCACGACGTTGATGTCAGCCATGGGGCGTTTACGTATGCGTTGACGGGCCATGCGGTATTAAGCCTTTAACCTGACTCGCTCAGACATGCGCCTGGCGCTGCAGAATGGTGGAGAACTCCTCGAGGAAATTGTCGTAGCGGTTAATCAGGCGCTCCACATCATTGGAGTAGCGGTTATAGGCAATCACCGCGGGAATGGCGGCGAACAGTCCCATGGCGGTCGCGATCAGGGCCTCGGCAATGCCGGGGGCGACCATGGACAGTGTTGCCTGTTGTGCATTGCCGAGGCCGCGGAACGAATTCATGATGCCCCACACCGTACCGAACAGACCCACGTAGGGGCTGGTCGAGCCAACGGTCGCCAGAAACGATAAATGGGTTTCCAGGTCATCCGTCTCCCGCGACAGGGCAACACGCATAACGCGCTGTGCGCCCTCGACCACGGTACGCGGATCATTACCCGGCTGCTTGCGCAGACGCGCGTATTCACTGAAGCCGCTCTGGAAAATACCGGCCATACCGATGGCATGTTCCGATTGTGCCGTGACTTCGCGAAACAGGGCGGCGAGATCACCACCGGACCAGAAGCGGTCTTCAAATTCATCCGCCGCGAGGCGCGCCTCGTTGAGGACGCTACGGCGCCTGAATATCATGGTCCAGGACACCATGGACACGACCAGCAACAGCACCATGACCAGTTGCACTACCACGCTGGCGCCGCTGATCAGGTGAAAAAAGGACATGTCAGTCGACATCCGCAAGCTCCTTCAAAAGTGGTTCGGGTATGGGTTGTGGCTGAAACGAGTCTGCGCTGATGCAGGCCACCTTCACCTCGCCGGTGCAGCAGGGCTGCGACGCCTCGTGCGGCCGGATGATACTGTGGTTAAACGTCATACTGGCGCGACCGCGCTGCTGTAATCCGCTAACCACGGTGAGCAGATCGTTGAAGCGCGCCGGGCGCAGAAATTCGACACTGGCCGAGCGCACGGCGAACAGCACGCCCTCTTCCCTGGCGAGGCGATCCTGCTCGAAGCCCAGCGCACGCAGCCACTCGGTGCGTGCACGTTCCATAAAACGCAGGTAATTGGCGTAATAGACAACCCCGCCGCTGTCGGTATCTTCGTAATACACACGGATCGGCCATTGAAACGTGGTCACTAGCGTTCAAAACTCCGGAACGGCTGTAGAGACAGCAGAAACCGCCGCAAATTCCCCGGGCAAGGGAGTTGGTGAGGCGGCAGCGGTGACAGCAGGAAAATGTGAAAGCAAAACGGCCATGCAATCGTCAGTGTGGCGCGCCCTCGGCCGTTTCATCAGCATACAAATCCAGTGACTCGCGAGCCTGTGAAAGCGGTGGTTTGAGGCCGCAATGCACATAGGCGCTGCGCGTCGCGATGCGTCCACGCGGGGTGCGCATAATAAAACCCTGCTGGATCAGGTACGGTTCGAGGACGTCCTCGATGGTTCCGCGTTCTTCGCCGATCGCGGCTGACAGATTATCGACGCCCACCGGCCCACCATCGAACTTTTCAATGATGGTCAGCAGTAATTTACGGTCCTGCGCATCGAAGCCCAGCGCATCGACATTCAACATGTGCATGGCCCGTTCGGCGATCGCCAGGGTCACGCGTCCATCCGCCTTGACCTCGGCATAATCACGCACCCGTCGCAACAGGCGGTTGGCAATGCGCGGGGTACCGCGCGAGCGGCGCGCCAGTTCCATGGCCCCCGCGGCATCCATCGCAATACCGAGGATACCGGCGGCGCGCCGCAGAATACTGGCCAGATCAGCGGCCGCGTAAAACTCCAGGCGCTGCACAATACCGAAGCGGTCACGCAGCGGCGAGGTCAACAGACCGGCGCGCGTGGTGGCACCCACCAGGGTAAAGGGTGGCAGGTCCAGCTTGATGGAACGAGCCGCCGGCCCCTCACCGATCATGATGTCCAGCTGGTAATCCTCCATGGCCGGGTAGAGGATCTCCTCGACCACCGGACTGAGACGATGGATCTCGTCCACGAACAGGACATCATTGGGCTCAAGATTGGTCAGTAGCGCGACCAGGTCACCGGCGCGCTCCAGTACCGGGCCGGAGGTATGGCGCAGATTGACGCCGATTTCATTGGCAATAATATGCGCCAGCGTCGTTTTGCCCAGTCCGGGCGGACCGAAGATCAGGGTGTGGTCCAGGGCATCTCCCCGCCCTTTCGCTGCCTGAATAAATATCTCCATCTGTTCAGAGACTTGCGGCTGCCCCACGTAATCTGCCAGGACCTTTGGACGCACCGCACGGTCAATCACCTCGTCCTCTCTGGAACTTTCCGGCGTGACCAGTCGATCGGCTTCAATCATGGGGGCGTAGTGTCGGTTCTGGCGAACACTAAATCAAGTGATTGCGCGGATAACACGCGCTTACTGCAACGTTGTCTGCAAGGCGCTGCGAATGATGTCTTCACAGGACAGATCGGTGGCATCGATGACGCGCACCATCCGGCTGGCCTCCTGTGGCTTGTAACCCAGCCCCACCAGGGCACTGACTGCCTCCTCCACGGGGCTCGACACCAGCGGTTGTGCAGCGCCCGGCCGCGTGGCCGTGGCGGGCATTGCCGAGGCATCGAGCCGGTCACGCAGTTCGATAATGAGTCGTTCGGCGGTTTTCTTGCCGATGCCAGGCAACTTGACCAGTGCAGCGGCGTCGCCGGCCTGCACACAGGCAATGAAGGTGCGGGCATCCATGCCGGACAGAATTCCCAGCGCCAGCCGTGCGCCGACCCCGTTGACCTTCAGCAGGCTGCGGAACAGGTCGCGATCCGGGAGCGCGGTAAAACCGTACAGGGTGTGCGCATCCTCACGCACGGCAAGGTGGGTAAACAGGGTCACCTCGGCACCGACATCCGGCAGCGTATAGAAGGTGGTCATGGGGGCATCGACTTCATAACCCACGCCGTGCACGTCCAGCAACAGCCGGGGCGGCTGCTTGCCGAGAATCTTGCCACGCAACATCCCGATCATACGATACCCGCCCCGAGCAGCGACTGCCCGGTGGCAATACGGCGCCGGGTTTCCCGCTGGTGGCCATGACAGACCGCCACCCCGAGGGCATCCGCGGCATCGGCCTGCGGTTTTTTCTGCAACGACAGCAGCACGCAGATCATGTGCTGCAGCTGCTCCTTGGTCGCGCCGCCATTGCCAACAATGGCCTGCTTGATTTCACGGGCGGCATATTCATCCACCGGGACGTCACGGTGCACACTGGCACAGATGGCCGCTCCCCGCGCCTGCCCCAGCTTCAGCGCGGAATCGGCATTCTTGTTCATAAATACCCGCTCGATGGCCATTTCATGCGGCAGATATTCCTGGATGATGCTGCTGACCCCTGAAAAAATAATACCCAGCCGCTCAGCCAGCGAGTCGCCACTGGTACGGATACAACCGCTGGCGACATAGCTGATCTGTTGCCCGGCCTGATCGATGATGCCGTATCCCGTGACCCGGGAACCGGGATCAATGCCGAGGATACGGGTCATGGCGTGCCGTTAGCCCAGCTGCTCAAGGATGTCCTCGGAAATATCTGCATTGGAATAGACCTCCTGCACATCATCGAGATCTTCCAGCCGATCCAGCAGACGAATCATTTTCTCGGCATCCTCCAGCTCCAGCGACTGGGTGTTGGCGGCGCGCATGGTCACCTCGGCCTGCTCAGGTGCCAGCCCGGCGTCAACCATGGCCGTTTTGATATCCACGAATTTATCGGGCTCCGTCAGCACGTCGACCGAGCCGTCATCATTTTCGAGCACATCCTCCGCCCCCGCTTCCAGTGCCGCCTCCATGATCTGGTCCTCGTCAGTGCCGCTCGGGTAACTGAGTATGCCGGACTTGCTGAACTGGTAGGCCACCGAGCCATCGGTACCCAGGTTGCCACCGGCCTTGCTGAAGGCGTGACGCACCTCGGCAACGGTACGATTACGGTTGTCGGTAACACAGTCCACCATCACGGCCACGCCACCTGGCCCATAGCCTTCGTAGCGCACCTCCTGGTAATTTTCAGCGTCCTGCGCACCTGAACCGCGCTTGATAGCGCGTTCAATGGTGTCCTTGGTCATGTTGGCGCTGAGCGCCTTGTCGACCGCCAGCCGCAGGCGCGGGTTAGCGGCCGGGTCCGGGTCGCCTGCCCGGGCCGCTACGGTAATCTCGCGGATCAACTTGGTAAACAGCTTGCCACGCTTGGCATCCTGGGCATTTTTGCGGTGTTGTATGTTGGCCCATTTACTGTGTCCTGCCATTGTAGATCTACCTCATAAAAACGGAATGGCGGTATCTTAGCACCGCAGCCATGCAGAGTTATAGCGCAAAACCGGGCCGTCTCAAGGACGTTTAACAGGGCCACGGAATCCACGCAAGCACACGAAAGAATAAAAGCCTTACAAGAAATATTTCCGTGTTCTTCCGTGGGTTCCGTGGCTAAAAACCAGAACTTCCGAAACCCGGCTGAAGCGGATTCCAGTATCGCTGCCGGGAGGGTTAATTGCTGAAATTTCCCTGCCGGAGAAATGCGCACACGGATGCGGCAACCGTCTTCGAGACCAGCAGGCCGAAGTGGCTGCTGTGGCAAGTCAGCGTTGCGGAGGCATTCTCCAGCCGTGTCTCTGACACCGCCACGGTGCCGTCATTGGGCCCGTCAAAGCCGCCCAGCAGCCGCCCGACCCCGACCGGTCGGGCGCCGTTGATGACGCCGAGTGACTGCGTCCCCTGCCAGCGAGGCGCGCCGCCCAGCAGGGCCTGTTCGCCACTGTGGCCGATCAGCCAGCGTGACAGCCGGTAGCGGTGCAGGCGATGTGCGATGACACTGCCATTGACCGGACTGCCCAGCAGCACGCTGCGTCCTCCGATCAGATCGGGCTGGTCCTGCAGCGCCCGCAGTATCACCAGCCCACCGAGGCTGTGACCCACCAGGTGCACGGGCGAGTCGCCCAGTTCATGGATACGCCGGCGCAACAGCTGTGCGTTCTGTGCAACGGTATTTCGCAAGGAGTGGTAGCGAAACACGACAGTGCGGTAGCCGCAGTCGCGCAACCGCCGTGCGAGCAGGCCCAGCTCAAGACCGGTCATCCAGATGCCGTGCACCAGCACGACGCGATCAGGCATTCGCCGCGGGGGGTGGCTTGTGCAGATGAATCCCGAGTTCAATCAGCTGCCCCTCGGCGACAGCCGACGGCGCCTGGGTCAGCGGACAGGCAGCGGTCTGCGTCTTCGGGAAGGCCATGACTTCGCGAATCGATGCGGCACCCGTCATCAGCATCACCAGCCGATCGAGACCAAAGGCGAGCCCCCCATGCGGCGGGCAGCCATACTTGAGCGCCTCAAGCAGGAAACCGAACTTTTCGCGCGCCTCCTGTTCCTCGATACCCAGCAGCTTCAATACTGCCTGCTGCAACTCGCTGCGATGAATACGGATCGAGCCGCCACCCAGCTCGGTGCCATTGAGCACCATGTCATAGGCACGCGACAGGCTGGCGCCAGGATCGGCTGCCAGCGCATCAGGATCATCATTTTGCGGTGCCGTGAACGGGTGATGCAGCGCCATCCAGCGATGGCTTTTCGTATCCTGTTCAAACATGGGAAAATCGACCACCCAGACCGGTTCCCAGTCGCCCGCCACCATAGCAAGGTCCTGGCCAAGCCTGACGCGCAGCGCGCCCAGCGATTCGTTGACAATCGTGGTTCTGTCTGCGCCGAAAAAGATCAGGTCACCGTTTTCCACACCGGTGCGCTCGACAATGGCTGCAATCACGTCATCCGGCAGGAACTTCAATATCGGTGACTGCAGTCCCTCGCGCCCGGCAGCGACATCGTTGGCCTTTATATAGGCGAGGCCGCGTGCGCCGTACTGACCGACAAACTGCGTGTAACCGTCAATATCCTTGCGGCTGATGTCAGCGCCGCCAGGAACACGCAAGGCGGCAATGCGGCCATCGGGATCATTGGCAGGACCCGAGAATACCTTGAATTCGACCGCCTGCATGACGTCACCGAGGTCAACGAGTTGCAGCGGGATGCGCAGGTCCGGACGGTCGGTTCCAAAACGCTGCATCGATTCGGCGTAGCTGATGCGCGGAAAGGGATCCGGCAAGGCAACATCCAGTACCTCCCTGAACAGCTCGCGCACCATGGCCTCCATCAGGGACATGATGTCGTCTTCGTTCAGGAACGAGGTCTCGATATCCAGCTGGGTAAATTCGGGCTGGCGGTCAGCGCGCAGATCCTCGTCACGGAAACAGCGGGCAATCTGGTAATAACGGTCCATGCCGCTCATCATCAGCAACTGCTTGAAGAGTTGCGGCGACTGCGGCAGTGCAAAAAACTCCCCGGGATGTGTGCGGCTCGGGACGAGGTAGTCACGCGCCCCTTCCGGCGTCGAGCGTGTCAGGATGGGGGTTTCCACATCGATGAAGCCATGGGCATCCAGAAAGCGGCGCATCGCATGGGTAATGCGCGCGCGCAGGCGCAGCTTTTGCTGCATTTCCGGCCGGCGCAGATCGATATAGCGGTAGCGCAGGCGAGTCTCCTCCTGAACATCCGTGTCATCAAGCTGGAACGGCGGTGTCGCTGCACTGTTCAGCACGGTCAGCACCAATCCGAGAACCTCCACCTGGCCGGTTGGCATATCCGCATTCACGGTACCCTCGGGGCGACGCCTGACGCGGCCCTTCACCTGCAGCACGTATTCGTTGCGAACACTTTCCGCCAGTGCAAAGGTCTCTGCGGTATCGGGGTCGAATACCACCTGCAGCAGACCGGTGTGATCACGCAGGTCAACGAAGATCACGCCACCGTGGTCACGGCGACGGTGTACCCAGCCGCACAGGCTTACTTCCTGGTCAAGACAGGATTCGTTCAGTTCACCACAGTAAGTACTGCGCATAGTTAGTTCCCGGTATCCGTCATGCAACGGTGCGAAATGGAATGGACTCAGGGTCCTGCTGCAACTCAATCCGAACTGCTGGATTTCTTTGTTGTCGAGGTGCCTGCCGTTTTGGCTGCCGTGTCCTTTTTGGCGTCCGTTTTGGTGTCCGTTTTGGTTTTCTTGTCGGCTTCTGCAACGTTCTTCTTTTTGCCCGTCTTGAAATCCGTCTCGTACCAGCCACCCCCCTTGAGACGGAAGGCAGAGGCCGAAACCAGCTTCTTCAGGGCATCCTTGCCGCAATCGGGGCAGGTACTGAACGGCACGTCACTGATCTTCTGCAGGGTTTCAAAGCGATGCCCGCAGGCCGCGCACTGGTACTCGTAAATGGGCATGATGGTTCGGATAATCCACAGTCATAATCAAAGGCTGCCGCATTATACAGGCCATCGGTGGCAAGGTCATAGCCCGCAATCACAGGAAAAAGCCCCTTGTGCGTCTGCATTGACGCTACCTCGACATCCATGAATCTGTGACAATGGGGCCCCGTCAGACAACCCGGGCAGCAAAGCTGCATTATGCATACACGACCGACCACCATGCCCGGCTCCGCTGGTAATGACTTCAAGACCTTACGGGCACTGATCCCGTTTTTGTGGAACTACCGGGGCCGGGTGCTGCTGTCGCTGGGCTTCCTGGTGCTGGCCAAGGTTGCCAATGTCGGCATTCCGCTGGTGCTGAAGAATATCGTCGACAGCCTGGATGCCGGTGAACACGGTCAACTGGTGCTGCCGCTCGCCCTGCTGCTCATGTACGGTGTGTTGCGACTGTCCAGCTCCCTGTTCAATGAATTGCGCGATGCCGTGTTCGCACGCGTCCGTCATGGCGCCATGCGCAGTGTTTCACTCAAGGTGCTCGAACACCTGCATAAATTGTCCCTGCGTTATCACCTGGAAAGAAAGACCGGCGGACTTTCCCGTGATCTGGACCGGGGCACACGCAGCGTCAGTTCCTTGATGAACTACATGGTGTTCAGCATCCTGCCCACGCTGGTCGAGATCGCCCTGGTAGCCGTGATTCTGCTGTCACGCTATGACATCTGGTTCACGCTGATCACGCTGACCGCTGTTGTGATTTATATCACCTTCACCATGAGCATCACGGAATGGCGCATGAAATACCGTGTATCGATGAACAAGTTCGATTCGGAAGCGAATACCCAGGCCATTGACAGTCTGCTGAATTATGAAACCGTGAAATATTTCGGTAACGAGCAATACGAACTGCAGCGCTATGATGAAAGCCTGAAACACTGGGAGTCCGATGCCGTCAATAGCCAGACCTCCCTGTCGGCGCTCAATTTCGGACAGGCCTTGATCATCGCGGCCGGCGTCACGGCTATCATGATCATGGCCGCCCGCGGGGTGGTCGAGGGCAACATGACGATCGGTGACCTGGTGCTGGTCAATGCCTTCCTGCTGCAGCTGTTTATACCGCTCAATTTCCTGGGCGTTGTCTACAGCCAGTTAAAACATGCGTTGACTGACATGCACCTGATGTTTGATGTGCTGGACCAGCAGCCGGAGATCGTTGACCGGCCAGGCGCCGGGCCGCTCGATGCGGGCAGCGCCGAAGTCCGCTTTGAGCAGGTTTCATTTGCCTACAGTCCCGAGCGTCCAATCCTGCATGACATCAGCTTTACCATTGCCGCCGGCATGAAGGTCGCCATCGTCGGCCCCAGTGGCGCTGGAAAATCCACCCTGGCCCGCCTGCTGTTTCGTTTCTACGACGTCAACTCGGGCAGGATCCTGATCAATCACCAGGATATCAGCGAAGTCACGCAGGAGAGCCTGCGCAAGGCCATCGGTATCGTGCCCCAGGATACGGTGCTGTTCAACGATACCCTGCGCTACAACATTGCCTACGCGAGACCGGATGCCAGTCGCGACGAGATCGAACAGGCGGTGCAACTGGCTCATCTCACAGGCTTCATCGCAAGCCTGCCACAGGGTTATGACACCGTCGTTGGCGAGCGGGGTCTGAAGTTGTCAGGTGGTGAAAAGCAGCGCGTCGCCATCGCCCGCGCGGTCCTGAAGAATCCGCGGATACTGGTCTTTGACGAGGCCACCTCCAGCCTCGATTCCCACTCCGAGCAGGCCATCCTGGTTGCCCTGCGCGAAGCGGCCGCCCAGCACACCAGCCTGGTGATTGCGCACCGGCTGTCGACGATTGTCGATGCCGATAACATCCTCGTCCTGGACAGCGGCCGCATTATCGAGTCGGGAGTTCACCCGCAGCTCATTGCTAAAGGCGGTGCCTATGCACGACTGTGGGCGCTGCAGCAGGAAGAATCGCGCCTTGAACAGGTCGGCATCCATCAACCGCAACTGCCCTAGTACTACCTCAATCTAATAAAGAAGGATATGATTGCCACGGAAGCACACGGAATTACACGGAAAAAAGAATTTTATAGTATTTATTCTTCCGTGTTTTTCCGTGTGCTTCCGTGGCTATTAAATAAATTGGGTGCCCAACGTAATATCGTTCAGCATCCGTTAATATCAGGTTGAAAGAGCACTAGTGCAGCGGAAACTACGGCTGTCACCTCATAAAAAAACCCGCCAGACGGCGGGTTGAAGAGTTCAAATAGAAACTGGATTACATGTCAAACCTGACGCCCAGGAACATGTTGGTGGCGCTGTCATCGTTAAAGTAGGTGGCATTACCCAGCACCGACCAGTGCCTGTAAAACTCGTAGACCGCCTCAAGACCAAAGCCGGTATCCGAGTAGTCTCCGACATTGCGATACACCACCGCCGGGGTCAGTTCCAGTTTATCCATGGCACGGATACGTCCGTAAAAGGCTGCCTCGTAGCCTTCTTTGGTCCCCTTGATATTGTTCTTGCTGGATGAACCCTTGGGCTTTGCGTCGCCGGTCGACTGTTCATTGACGTAGACCACGGAGCCCACCAGGTCAATGCGATCCGTGATTGAATAATGCCCGCCACCACCGATGGTGAATTCGTCAATCTGGACATCCACGTTAGAGTATCCCTCTGCCTTGTCCTGCCAGAGGTGTGAATATCCGGCTAGTACCATGATGTGATCCGTTGCGCCGAACGACAGGTCCACGCCCAGGCCATCGGCGTCGATCGAGTCGGCGCGTATACCGCTGTACCCGCCATCGACATAGGTATAGCTAAAGCCCTTGGCCGCGACGGCGCCCTGAGACAACATGGCAAGACAGGCAGAAGCAGCAATAGCCAATAAACCTTTATTATTCATTCGATCCCCTCCAGAATTAGCGAGCTTATAGGTATAAAGTGCGAAGATACTAATGTAATGCGTTCACGGCATTCAAGTATTTTTCATTCAGGGTGATTCTGGACAGGTTCTCACCCCGGCACAGGCCGGGGGCTTCGGATCGCGTATTGCGGCTTGTTCAGTGCCTCACTCGACGGCTGCACGTTGCACCTTGCTCGGCGTTTGGAGCCTGTAAACCGGTTACAGCATCTCAACAATTTTTTTATTAATAATCAATATTATAAACAACATGTCTGAGAAATCAATTCTCATCACGGGCTGTTCATCCGGCATCGGGCTGTGTGTTGCGCAGGGACTGAAAACCCGGGGTTACCGGGTGTTCGCAACGGCCCGTAAGGACAGCGACGTGCAGCGACTCCGTGCCGAGGGTTTTGAAAGCCTGCCACTGGACCTGGCCGACTCCGGCTCGATTGCATCGGCCGTGGATGAACTCCTTGCGCACACCGGCGGCCGCCTCGATGCCCTGTTTAATAACGGCGCCTATGGACAGCCCGGCGCTGTTGAAGACCTGTCGCGCGCTGTGCTGAGGGCACAATTTGAAACCAACCTGTTCGGCTGGCACGAGTTGACCAACCGGGTGCTGCCGGTGATGCGCCGTCAGGGGCATGGCCGCATCATTCAGAACAGTTCGGTACTGGGGTTTGTCGCGCTCCGCTACCGCGGCGCCTACAACGCCAGCAAATATGCACTGGAAGGACTCACTGATACGCTGCGTCTGGAACTCATGGGTACGGGCATACACGTGTCATTGATCGAACCCGGGCCGGTAACCAGCCGCTTTCGTGAAAATGCCTTCAGGGCCTACCAGGAGAACATCGATACAGGCCGCAGTGTGCACCGCGACAAGTACCTGGCAATGGAAGCCCGCCTGCAAACGAAAGGCCCGGTGGTCCCGTTCACCCTGCCCCCGGAAGCCGTCCTCGGGAAAGTGATCCATGCACTGGAAAGCCGTCGACCCAGGGCACGTTATTACGTTACCTTCCCGACCTACCTGTTTGGATTTCTGAAACGGGTGTTAGGCACGCGCCTGCTGGACAAGGCCCTCAACAAGATCGGTTAGTCGTGCCATCGCGGACACGGCCCGCTGACAGCTGTAGCGACTTGTGCAGGAGCGCCGTCCCCGCTGCGATTGTTTTTTATTCAGACACCGATCGCGGCGGGAACACGTTCCTGCAGGCTGGTTAGATTCAGGCGGCCGAGACGCTGCCAGCCTGCCCTTCTGTAAATACCATTTTCCCGTCCCGGGCATCCACTTCAACCACGCTGCCGGGACCAAAACGGCCCGCCAGTATCTCCTGCGCCAGCGGGTTTTCAAGCTGGCTCTGGATCGCGCGTTTCAGCGGCCGCGCACCGTACACCGGATCAAATCCGGCCGCACCCAGCTGATCCAGGGCGGCATCGGTTATCACCAGACCGATATCGCGTTCCTGCAGTCGCTTGCGAAGAATCTCGGTCTGCAGACCGGCAATGGCGCGAATCTGCTCACGGTCAAGCGGATGAAACACCACGACGTCGTCAATGCGGTTGATGAACTCGGGGCGAAAGTGAGTCCCGACGATTTCCATGACCGCCGCCTTCATGGCGTCATAGTTCTCGTTACCGGACATTTCCTGAATCATCTGACTGCCAAGGTTTGATGTCATGACAATCACGGTATTGCGAAAATCGACCGTACGGCCCTGGCCATCCGTCAGGCGGCCGTCATCCAGTACCTGCAACAGCACGTTAAACACATCCGGGTGTGCCTTCTCGATTTCATCCAGCAGGATGACGGAATACGGCTTGCGTCGCACCGCCTCCGTCAGGTAGCCACCCTCCTCGTAACCGACGTAACCCGGGGGAGCACCGATCAGTCGCGCAACGGAATGCTTCTCCATGAACTCGGACATATCAATGCGTACCATGGCCTCATCGGTATCAAACAGGAAATTGGCCAGTGCCTTGGTGAGCTCTGTTTTACCGACACCGGTGGGTCCGAGAAACAGGAACGAGCCGTTTGGCCGGTTGGGATCCGACAGGCCGGCACGTGAACGGCGGATCGCATCCGATACCACCTTCACGGCCTCGCTCTGCCCCACCACGCGTGCCTGCAGACCCTCTTCCATGCGCAGCAGTTTCTCGCGTTCGCCTTCCAGCATTTTGGACACGGGTATCCCGGTCCATTTCGAAACCACCTCGGCGACTTCTTCCTCACCCACCTTGTTGCGCAACAACTGCATGTCCTGCGACTCGGCCTGATCAGCCTGCGCCAGCTGCTTTACCAGCTCCGGGATGCGTCCATACTGCAGTTCGGAGGCACGTGCGAGGTCGCCGGCACGGTGGGCGGTTTCCAGTTCGATGCGCGCGCGCTCAAGCGCTTCCTTGATATGACTGGTCCCCTGCACGATGGCCTTTTCGGACTTCCAGATTTCGTCCAGGTCTGAAAATTCACGCTCCAGTTCGGCAATTTCGTCCTGCAGATTTCCAAGCCGTTTCCTGGACGCCTCATCGGATTCTTTTCCCAGTGCCTCGCGTTCAATCTTCAGCTGGATCAGGCGCCGTTCCATGCGATCCATGGATTCAGGCTTGGAATCGATCTCCATGCGAATGCGGCTGGCAGCCTCATCAATCAGGTCAATGGCCTTGTCCGGCAGTTGCCGGTCGGAAATATAGCGGTGCGACAGGGTAGCGGCAGCGACAATGGCCGGATCGGTGATATCGACGCCATGGTGGACCTCGTAGCGTTCTTTCAAACCACGCAGTATGGCAATGGTGTCCTCGACACTGGGTTCATCCACCAGCACTTTCTGGAAGCGCCGCTCCAGCGCCGCGTCCTTCTCGACGTACTTGCGGTACTCATCCAGCGTGGTCGCACCCACACAATGCAACTCACCCCGCGCCAGCGCCGGCTTGAGCATATTGCCCGCATCCATGGACCCCTCGGCCTTGCCGGCACCCACCATGGTATGCAGCTCATCGATAAACAGGATCACCTGGCCTTCCTGCTTTGCCAGGTCATTGAGGACACCCTTGAGTCGTTCCTCAAATTCACCACGGAATTTCGCCCCGGCGATCAGCGCTCCCATATCCAGTGATAACAAGCGCTTGCCATTAAGACCTTCAGGGACTTCTCCATTAATGATACGTTGCGCCAACCCCTCGACAATCGCGGTCTTGCCGACACCGGGGGCGCCAATCAGCACCGGGTTGTTCTTGGTACGACGCTGCAGGACCTGGATAGTGCGGCGAATTTCATCATCGCGTCCAATGACCGGGTCCAGTTTGCCCTGTTCTGCCCGCTCGGTCACATCAATGGTGTACTTCTCCAGCGCCTGGCGCTGGTCCTCGGCATTCGGGTCGTTCACCTGCTGGCCACCCCTGAGTTGATCGATGGCCTGCTCGACCAGCTGTTTGCTGGCCCCGGCCTTGCGCAACAACTCGCCGACGCCGCCCTTGTCCTGCAGCGCGGCGAGGACAAACAGTTCACTGGAAATGTAGCTGTCCTTGCGCTGTTGAGCCAGTTTATCAGTAACATTCAATAAACGACTGAGATCGTTGGATATATGTACGTCACCTTCTGCCCCCTCGACCCGTGCGATCTGGTCCAGTTGTTCACCCAGTTGTGAGCGCAGCAGGTTGACATTCACATCCGACTGCACCAGCAGGTGACGCACGGTCCCGCCTTCCTGGTCCAGCAGGGCAATCATCACATGGGCCGGCTCGATAAACTGGTGGTCGCGACCAACCGCCAGGCTCTGCGCATCTGCCAGCGCCTGCTGAAACTTGCTTGTCATTTTATCCATTCGCATACAACTGCACTCCGCGTCTCTACTAAAGAACTACTTGTATAGGTGGGGTTTATTCCGGGGGCTTTCAAGTCCTGGTGTCCTGGCCCTGTGCCTCGTTTTCCATTAAGCAGCCGGCCGATCGCACGGGTGATACCGATAGGGGCGTCGTCACCGGCGCGATTCGGGGCATAACAAAGAACAATCGCGGCGGGGACGCCGCACCTACGTCATGGCCTGGAGGGGGGAGTTCACCACAACCCTCCTGCGTTCTGGTTTGGAGGGGAGAGTTCACCCAACGCTAGTGCTCTTTCAACCTGATAATAACGGATGCTGAACGATATTACGTTGGGCGCCCAATTTATTTAATAGCCACGGAAGCACACGGAATTACACGGAAAAAAGAATTTTATAGTATTTATTCTTCCGTGTTTTTCCGTGTGCTTCCGTGGCAATCATATCCGTCTTTATTAGATTGAGGTAGTGCTAGTGCAGCGTCAAATGGGTGGAATAGATCAGCAGTATCCCGGCGGCGATCAGCAACACCTGCTGCAGGGCGGCCTTACCCTCGACCCGCTGGTGCAGGGTGGGAATCAGGTCGGCCACGGCAATATAGATAAAACTCGAGGCCGCGACCGCGAGTATGTAAGGCAGCGCCGCCTGCATGGGTTGCAGGGCAAAATAGGACAGCACACCACCGATGATCGTCGTCAGGCTGGTCAGCACATTATAGAAAAAGGCCCGGCCGCGGGTAAAACCGCTGTGCAGCAGCACGGCAAAATCACCCACCTCCTGCGGTATCTCGTGCGCGGCGACCGCCAGGCTGGTCACCACACCGAGGTGAATGTCGGTCAGAAACGCCGCGGCAATCAGGATGCCATCGAGAAAATTGTGCAGGCTGTCGCCAATCAGAATCATGGTGCCGGTTGAACGATCACGGCTCTTCTGGTCTGGTGCATGCACCTCACAATGATCGGCATGACAATGACGCCACAACACGAGTTTTTCCAGGATGAAGAACCCCAGCAATCCCAGCAGTACCGCCATCGGTATCACATGGGTATCGCTGCTGTTCACCGCCGCCAGCGCGTGCGGCAGCAGCCCGAGAAAAGCGGCACCCAGCAAGGCCCCGGTCGCAAAGCTGACCAGGTGTGGCAGGAAGCGATCGCGCAAGGATTCGCGCAGGACCAGGAACAGGGCGGCTGCCAGCACGCTCAGCAGCCCACCCAGAAAGCAGAAAATAATGATCCAGACGATCAGGGGCATTCAATGAATCCGGTAAGTGATGCGGCGCACATCATACTCTACCTGCACATTGAAAAACGCGACAGCAGCGCTCAGTCCTGTAGCCAGATAAGCGTCGCCATGCGACCGGTGACCGCTTCGCGCCGATAGGAGAAAAACCGCTCCGCGTCCGTATAGCTGCACTCCCGACCGCCGTAGACCGCGGTCACATCGCGGTCAGCCAGTCGTTGACGGGCCAACCGGTATAAATCAGCCATCCAGCTGCCGCCAGGACCTGGCTGGAAGGCCGCTTCAGCCTGCCTGTCATGCTCCAGAAAGATCTCGCGCACCTCGTCACCCACCGTGTAGGCCCCTGGACCAATGGCCGGCCCGAACCATGCCAGCAGCCGTTTCCCCGGTTGCTGCATCGCCTCAATGGTCTGCTCGATCACACCGGCTGCCAGTCCGCGCCACCCGGCATGCAGCGCCGCCACGTGTCGACCGGCCGTATCACACAACAGTACGGGCAGGCAATCCGCGGTCAGCACCGCACAGACAACGCCCGGCTGCGAGCACCAGGCCGCATCGGCAACCGGAGTCGCATCGCGGGCACCCGTATCAGCGGCATCGATCACGGTGGTGCCATGCACCTGCTGTAACCAGCAGGGTGCCGCAGGCAGTTGCAGTACCTCCCGGAGCCGGCGGCGATTCGCCCGTACCGCCTCAGGATCATCGCCAACATGGTCAGCCGGATTCATGCTGCTGTAGGGTCCGGTGCTGATACCGCCATGACGCGTCGTGCACACGGCACGTACCCGTGGCACGGCCGGCCACTCGGGCTGGATCCAGTCATCAAGCACTGGCGTGCTGCCTGGCATCGGCCCGCAGTGTCGCAATCAACTCTGCCAGGTCCGGCGGCACCTCTACCTGCCAGCTCAGCGTCTCGCTGCTCACCGGGTGTTCGAGCGTCAACCTCGTAGCGTGCAACGCCTGCCGCCTGAAACCCGACAGGACCGCAATCAGATGATCATCGGCGGACTTCGGCAACCGCAGCCGTCCACCGTAGACTGGGTCCCCGACAATCGGACAGTGCCGGAAGGCCATGTGTACACGTATCTGGTGGGTACGGCC
>Ga0210101_1000138_pt1 | contig 25451 bp, 22 predicted proteins | sample Muzzi_PWC_D1_FD_185534 | JGI IMG/M metagenome (GOLD analysis project Ga0210101, IMG submission 185534) | Wetland microbial communities from San Francisco Bay, California, USA, that impact long-term carbon sequestration - Muzzi_PWC_D1 (SPAdes) | ecosystem: Environmental > Aquatic > Marine >... | reverse complement strand
ATGATGTCCGCACCGGCTTGCAGATACTGCGTATGGATATCGCGGATAATCTGCGGCTGGGTAAGGCTCAACAGGTCATTATTGCCTTTCAGATCCGAGGGCCAGTCTGCAAATCGCTTGCCCCGGTAATCGGCCTCTTCCAGCTTGTGGCGCTGGATCATCGTGCCCATGGCGCCATCCAGGAAGAGGATGCGTTCATCGAGTAGTTCTGTGAAATTATTCATGTGATTCAGTGGCCTGGATCAAGCCCTCAAGTCTAGCATGTGCGCCTGATTTTTGGATGTACGGCGCACGGACGATAACGTGATGCCGGCGGCGGGGAGTCTCTCGCGTCGGTTCCGCTGGAAACCGGGTATCTTCACAGTCAGTCTGATGTTTCCATATATTGTATTGATTATTATTTTATAACCCTACATATAGTATCATCATCAGATGTCTGAAAAGTGAATTGAGTAATTTACTATACTCTAATGTAAGGAGTTTGTTGGGAAAACCGTGTTCAGTATGAAGAAGAAACGCGCCATTCTGATGCTGGTTTGTGTGCTCTTGCTGCCGCTGCCCACACCTGCAGCCGCGATGGAGGACATGTTTGCCGCCATGTTTCGCATGATGCTGGTCATGATGAATGTCATGTCCGGTGCCATGCTGGGTAATACCAACAACTCCGCCATCACGAATAATTCACTCGGTTTCGGAATGGGTAGCTGGCCCGCGACGAGTGGTTTGTACGGGATGAACCCTGTCTACGGGATCAACAACTTTTCGGGTATCAGTCCCTGGTCCGGGATGGGTGGTTATTCCGGTATGAGTCCCTGGACCGGGATGGGTGGTTATCCTGGCATGAGCCCCTGGTCCGGGATGGGCGGTTATCCCGGCTTCGGGCAGGGTCTGTCTAACTGGGCAAGTCCGATGTCGCCCAACCCGTTTGCATCCGGTTACCCACCCTATTCCAGTGCCGGTTATGGCGGCCAGCCGGGTGGTATCGTGTCAGCGCCCGAGTCGCTGCTTGATGGTCGCTGGTATGGCCATTCCGGCGAGATACTTGAGGTCAAGGGTGACCGCTTTCGACTGGTGCATGGCCAGCTCGCCATTAATGGTGCGATCAGGATCCACAATAATATCGTCAACCTGTACAGCCAGCAAACCGGTACAGTGACGCAGTACACCTTCATCAGAAACCAGACGGAGCTGATGCTGCAGGATGCTTCGGGAGAGGTGCTGAGTTTCAGCAGGCGGCCTCTGAACAATGCGGTGCATATTTTCTAGTGAAGCGCTGATCGGGTTGTTATTCGCCATCTCCGGGCAAAGCACAGGGTAGTGTGCTAGATCCCGGGGCTGGTTTCGTCTTTTTCGTCCTCATCCGTACCGCTCAGCCATTCACTGGTCGAGTCCCAGGCATCAATCGAGATTTCCTTGGTCTTGTTCCATGCTCTGGCGCTGCCTTCCTTGGTGGCTTCCCAGGTTTCACTGGAGATTTCCTTGGTTTTGTCCCAGGCATGTGCGCTTGTTTCTTTGGTGGCGTCCCAGGCATTACCTGACGCTTCTTTGGTTTTCTCCCAGGCCTCGGAACTGCTTTCGCTGGCGGCATCCCAGCGGCTGCCGGTCTCTTCAGCGGTATCGCTGTTGCCTTGTTCCGGGTCAACGGTAGCGGCATACAGGCCGTTTATGCCAGACAGGCCGATCAGTACAGTGGCCAGGGTGCCGCGCAGAATTCGGGGGATGTTTCGTGTCATGTTATTGCTCCATATGGTACACGCCTGGTGCGTGGACCGGGGTTGATTGTGTCTATTGAGGATTGGTTGCTCATGCGCGACAGATACTGTCCTTGCCGGCCATATAGGTCTTCAGCACGTCTGGCACCCGGATGCTGCCGTCGGCCTGCTGGTAGTTTTCCATAACGGCGACCAGTGTGCGCCCGACCGCAAGCCCCGAGCCGTTGACGCTGTGCAGTAATTCCGGTTTGCCGGTCTCCGGGTTACGCCAGCGCGCCTGCATGCGACGAGCCTGGAATGCCTCGAAATTGCTGCAGGAAGAAATCTCTCGATACTTCTGCTGACCCGGCAACCAGACCTCGAGGTCATAGGTTTTCGCGGCTGAAAAACCGATGTCTCCGCTGCACAGCGTCACGACCCTGTAGTGCAGATCGAGTTTCTGCAGTATCGCTTCTGCATGCGCGGTGAGTTGCTCCAGTGCATCGTATGAAGCATCCGGCTGTACCAGTTGCACCATCTCTACCTTTTCGAACTGGTGCTGCCGAATCATGCCGCGGGTGTCCTTGCCATAAGAGCCGGCTTCCGAGCGAAAACAGGGTGTGTGAGCTGTATAGCGCAGCGGCAGTTGATCCGGTTCGATGATGCAACCGCGAACCAGGTTGGTCACCGGTACCTCGGCGGTCGGTATCAGGTAATAGTCCGGTTCTCCGCTCATCCTGAACAGGTCCGCCTCGAACTTGGGCAGTTGCCCGGTACCGCGCAGACTGTCTGCATTCACCAGGTAGGGCACGTACACTTCGGTATAACCGTGTTCACGCGTATGGCAGTCCAGCATGAACTGGATAAGGGCGCGGTGCAGTTGCGCCAGGGGACCCTGGATAACGCTGAAACGTGACCCCGTCAGTTTGGTGGCCGCTTCAAAATCCAGCTGGCCAAGTTGCTCACCCAGGTCAACATGGTCACTGGGTTCAAAATCGAACACCGGGCGTTCACCCCACAGCCTGAGTACCGGATTGTCTTCCTCACCCTTGCCTTCCGGTACAGAGGCGTGCGGAAGATTGGGTATACCCATCAGGATGGCATTCAGTTCTTCCTGCAGCCGTGACAGTTCGAGTTCCTTTGCCTTTAGCTGTTCACCCAGTCCTTCAACTTCCTGCAGCAGCGGCGCAATGTTTTCGCCCGCGGCCTTGGCCTTGCCAATGTCCCTGGAACGGCTGTTGCGTTGCGCCTGCAGTGCCTGCGTATCGACCTGGATGGTCTTGCGATGCTCCTCAAGCGTTTTCAGCGCGTCGGTATCGAGAGTGAAGCCACGTCGGGCCAGTAGTTGTCCGACGGTGTCGAGTTCATTGCGCAATAGTCTGGGGTCAAGCATGTGAATCCCTTATTTATTTATGCACTGTATGGCAACAGCGCGCAGCACCGGCAAGGCGCGGTGTGCTGATTCTGGTCTGGCTGATGATATGCACTGCCTGCGCCGCAACTTACCTTGCCTGCCCTGTTTTATACCACGAGTGTCGCTGGCCAGTAGACGATGTGGCCGGGCTGTATTTTCTTGCTGATGTATTCAAGAATGTCATTGACCTTTTCCGGGACATCAAAGAATTCGACAACCAGTGGCAGGTCCAGTGACAGGTCGAGTAACGATGAAGAATGCATTTTACCGGATTTACCGAAGCCGCTGATGCCGCGAAAGACGGTAACACCGTGGACCTTTTTTTCATCATGCAGGCACTCAAGCAGGTCTTGCAGGATGCCCTCGCTTTCAGTCAGGTAGATGCGCACGAACATTACTTCCAGAGTATTCATAGTTGCCTCGCTGCAAAGACGCCGGCAGCCGCCGCGACAAAACAAACGCTTACGCTGATGAGTGCGTTTGCCAGCGCCTTGCCGGGATGCCCTGATTCAACCAGGTTAAGTGTTTCCATCGAGAAGGTGGAAAAGGTGGTAAACGCACCCAGCAGGCCGATGAGCAGAAATGCGCGCACCGCCGGACCGCTGGTCAGGCGGTCGGTGAGCCAGATATACAGGAAACCCATCAGCAGGCTGCCAAGGATATTGACGGTAAGTGTGCCGTAAGGAAATGCAGCGCCCAGTCGGCTATGTACTGCGGTTGAAGTCCAGTAGCGCAGGACTGCGCCAAGGGCGCCACCGGCGGCGATTGCGGCTAGCTGTTCCATGCTGTCGATGTGCGGTAAGTCATCATCGCCAATGGTACACGCCGGGTGCAAAGAGCGCACCCATCGCCGTATCCGTTTGTGGCAGCAACGGCGTCCTGCCGGTTAGCTTTCTGCACTAGCGCTTGTTGTGTTTTTTATCCAGTTCACGGAGATGCGCCAGCTTTTCGGCAATCCTGATTTCCAGCCCCCGCTGCACCGGCCGGTAGTAACCCGGATCTTTCATACCCTCGGGGAAATAGTGCTCGCCGGCGGCATAGCCTTCAGGTTCATCATGCGCATAGCGGTAGGCCTTTCCGTAACCCAGTTCCTTCATGAGCCGGGTGGGAGCATTACGCAAATGCACCGGTACCTCCAGCGAGCCGGTGGTGCCGATCTCTGCCCGTGCGGCATTCCAGGCCTTGTAGACGGCATTGCTCTTGGCCGCACAGGCCATGTAGATGACGGCCTGGGCGAGCGCCAGTTCGCCCTCGGGGCTGCCGAGACGTTCCTGAACATCCCATGCATTCAGGCACAGTGTCAGTGCCCGCGGATCGGCATTGCCGATATCCTCCGAGGCCATCCGCACGATGCGACGTGCGACATATAACGGGTCACAACCGCCGTCCAGCATACGCACCAGCCAGTACAGGGCGGCGTCCGGTGAAGAACCGCGGACACTCTTGTGCAGCGCAGAGATCTGATCGTAGAAGTCATCCCCGCCCTTGTCGAAGCGTCGGCTGCCGCCGGCGATGACCTCGTTAAAAACGGCTTCAGCAATCACCTGTTTGCCAGCCACCGGTTCGGCGAGGTCCGAGGCGATTTCCAGCAGGTTCAGGACGCGCCTGGCATCACCGTCGGCGGCCAGTGCCAGCCGCTCACGCAGCAGCGGCGCAAACTCCAGCTCGAGTTCACCCAACCCATGCTCGCGATCGGACAAGGCGTTGTCGATGATGATGCGCAACTCGGCGGGTTCAAGTCGCTTCAGGACATAAGTCCGTGCGCGCGACAGCAGTGCGCTGTTCAGTTCAAACGACGGGTTTTCGGTCGTTGCGCCAATGAAAATAACGGTACCATCCTCGACGTAGGGCAGGAAGGCATCTTGCTGGGCCTTGTTGAAGCGGTGCGCCTCATCGATAAACAGAATCGTCAGGCGTGCCTCCATTTCACGTACCTGACGCGCTGCCGCGACGGCGTTGCGGATGTCCTTGACACCGGCGAGTACCGCCGACAGCGTAATGAACCCGGCCCGGGTCTGCTCGGCAAGCATTCTTGCCAGGGTGGTTTTGCCGGTGCCGGGCGGCCCCCACAGGACCATGGAGTGCAGGTTGCCCTCCTCGATGGCACGACGTAATGGTTTACCGCTGCCGAGAATATGCGATTGCCCGACATAGTCATCCAGTGACCTCGGCCGCATGCGATCGGCAAGTGGACGATAAACAGCGGATGCGGAAGACATTGACCGGCCTGCCGGGGACGTGTCAGCGGGTGTTTCCGACGACATCTGCCCCGGCGGGAGGTGTGAACGTGAAGATACTCTCGTCCAGTTCCGGATTGCGCTCCAGCCGGGTAAAACTGAACTGTGTTGTGTTGCCGAAACTGTCTTCCGCATCGATGCGCGTCAGCAGTTTCCCGGAAAAATGTACATGCAGTCGCGTGACGTTACTGTCATCCGACTTCGGTACAAGCGTGACTTGCTGTTCACCCGCCGCGGTGGAGGTGTCCTCGATGCTGAACAGCAACTCCAGTGGCTTGTCGCCACTGAGCAGCACGGCCGGGGTCGATGTCAGTACCTCGGACGCCGGTTGTACCGTGACCTGCTCCAGGTCCTCGTCATAGGACCACAGGTGTTCCCCATCGGCAACCAGTTGCTGCCGGTAGGGGGTCTCATAGTCCCAGCGGAAGCGCCCCGGGCGTTTTATCCACATATGCCCCTGTGAGGACTGCAGCAGTTGCCGGTTACCGTCAAGCACCTGCTGGTCGAAGTCAGCCTGCAGTGTCTGCAGGTCGGTGAAAAATTCGGTGAAATAGTCTGGCGACTGCGCGGCATGGCCGGCGGCCGGGATGAACAGCAACAGGGTGCAGGCACGGATAAATTCTGAAATTTTCATGCGTCGGGTGGTGGCGGTGCGAGTACGACACGATTGCCGTTGTTTTCCATGGGTGACACGATGCCGGTTTCTTCCATGCATTCGATCATGCGCGCTGCGCGGTTGTAGCCGATCTTCAGCCGCCGCTGCACTCCTGAAATCGATGCCCGCCGTGACTGTGTCACGATGGCGACGGCCTGATCGTAGAGCGGATCCGATTCGACATCATCCCCGCCACTACCTCCGGCATTGGCAGGCGACAGGCCGGGAACCGGCTCCGACGGGATTTCAAGAATTTCAGCCATGTACTCGGGCGTGGCCTTGCCCTTGAGAAACCCGGCGACCCGGTGCACTTCCTGATCCGAGACAAACGCACCGTGCACGCGCACCGCCACGCTGGTGCCTGGTGCCATGTAGAGCATGTCACCGTGACCGAGCAGCTGGTCTGCGCCCATCTGGTCGAGGATGGTGCGCGAGTCAATTTTCGAAGACACCTGGAAGGCGATACGGGTTGGAATATTGGCCTTGATGAGTCCGGTGATCACATCGACGGACGGTCGCTGCGTGGCCAGGATGAGGTGGACGCCGGCAGCACGTGCCTTCTGTGCCAGCCTTGCGATCAGCTCTTCTACCTTCTTGCCAACCACCATCATCATGTCTGCAAGCTCGTCGATGACGATGACAATGTACGGCAGTGATTGCAGCAGCGGATGCTCGGTGCCCTCCAGCGCGTGCTCAGGATTAAACAGCGGATCCTTGATGGGCTTGCCGGCAGCATCGGCATCCCTGACCTTGCGGTTGTAGTTACTGATATTGCGCACACCCAGCGCGGCCATTAACCGGTAACGGCGTTCCATTTCGCCGACACACCAGCGCAGGGCATTGGCCGCTTCGTTCATGTCGGTAACTACCGGTGTCAGCAGGTGAGGAATCCCCTCGTACACGGACAGTTCCAGCATCTTTGGATCGATCATGATCAGCCGTACGTCCTTGGGCAAGGTCTTGTAGAGCAGGCTCAGGATCATGGCGTTGATGCCAACCGATTTACCGGAGCCGGTGGTGCCGGCCACCAGCAGATGTGGCATGCGTGCGAGGTCAACGACAACGGGCAGGCCGCTGATATCCTTGCCGAGCGCCAGCGTCAATGGCGAGGTAGAACTGTCATATTCATGGGTATTGAGAATTTCACCGAGGCTGATGATGGAACGGTGCTCGTTGGGAATCTCCAGGCCGATCACTGATTTGCCGGGGATGACCTCAACGACGCGGACACTGATGGCGGACAGTGCACGGGCAATATCCTTGGCAAGATTGGTGACCTGGCTGACCTTGACGCCCGGGCCCAGGTCAAGCTCAAAACGGGTGATCACGGGGCCCGGATTGACGGCAACCACTTCCACTTCAATGTTGAAGTCCAGCAGTTTCAGCTCAACAAGCCGTGACATCGCTTCCAGCGCCGCGTTGGAATAGCCCTCCTCTGTCGGCCGCGGTTTGTCCAGCAGCGACAACGGCGGCAATTCTGAATTGGCCGGCGGCTCAAACAGCGGCACCTGGCGTTCCCGCTCGACGCGCTCGCTCGGTGGCGGCTTTGTTATCACCGGTTCAATGCGCACCGGTTTGCGCCTGGCCACTTTTTCCTGGCTGGCCTTGATGACCTCCTCGCGTTGATTGCGGGCGCGCCGGGCTGCCAGTCGCCCGGGAATCTCACTGGCCAGTGCATACAGCTGATCGGCAACCATCAGGGTATGTTTGCCGATGAAGTCCATGGTCACCAGCCATGAAAGGCCGGTAAACAGCGTGACACCGGTTAGAAACAGCGCGAGCAGGAACAGCGAGGCACCGACCGGGCTGACAACATCGACAAGGCTGTTACCGATGACGTTGCCCAGCACCCCGCCACTGCCGGCGGGCAAGCCGGCAATGCCCGCTTCAGAATCCAGTGTGGCAAGCCCGCAGCCGGCACCGACGGTCAGCAGGAAGCCTGACCAGCGCACAGCCAGTACATGCAGATCAATGCCGCCGCCCGGTGTATGGCCGCGGTAAACCAGCCAGCCGCTGTAGCCAACCATGACGGGAAACAGGTAGGCAAGGTAACCGAGCAGGTAGAGCAGTACATCTGCCAGCCAGGCCCCGACCAGCCCGCCGGCGTTATGAATTTGCGCGTAGGCGCCACTATTGGACCAGCCTGGATCAGACGGATGGTAGGTCGCCAGCGAGACCAGCAGAAAGATGGCAATCGCACCCAGAATGAGCAACGCGCCTTCGCGCAATCCACGCGATACCTGGTGAGTGAGTCTTGCCGGTTTTTCGGATTTACGCCGTGCTTGAGCCAAAATAATCCTCTTTCATAGATAGTTTCGCCAATGGCAAGATTCTATTCAAATTTTTCTTTCACGCAAGTGATTCTTTCAGGGCCGGGTGTGCCAGTTCACCGGCAGCGACATTGATACCACGGGCAAGGGTCGCATTGTTTTTCCAGTGCGGGCGTGCCAGGGCGTGCACGTACGGCAATAACGCAGCAGACAGGGCCTGTGAGGCACTGCGAGGGACTGCACCGGGCATATTGGTCACGGTGAAATGCACTACCCCTTCATCAACATAGGTCGGATTTTCATAGGTCGTTGGTCGCGTCGTTTCGATGCAGCCACCCTGATCAACCGAGATGTCCACTATGACGCTGCCCGTCTGCATAAGGCGTACCGTCTCACGTGAGACGATGTGTGCAGCCCGCAGGCCGATCGTCAATGTCGCGCCAATCAGCAGGTCCGCACTGATCACCTCCCGCGTAACCGCCTCCCTGTAGGGATACAGTGCGGTAACATTGTTGCCAAGGCTGCGCATCGCGGCCAGACGCTCGCGGCGCAAATCGAATACTACAACGTCCGCACCCATTGCGGCAGCCATCGTGGCGGCGTTTCCCCCGGCATTCCCGGCACCGAGGATCACCACCCGCCCGCGTTCTGCGCCAGGCAGGCCGCCAAGCAGTAACCCTTTGCCACCCTGCGGCTGGTGCAGGAGGCTGGCGCCGATCTGGGTGGCGAGTCGACCGGCAATGTCACTCATGGGTGCCAGTAACGGCAAGTCACCCGCATCGGTTTCAACCGTCTCAAAACCGACGGCGGTCAGCCCGATGTCCCGCAGGCGGCGTGCAAGTACCGGGTTGGCGGCGAGGTGTAAAAAACAGAACAAAAGATGCTCTTGACGTAACAGCGCCAGGTCGGCATTCACCGGTTCCTTGACCTTGACAATCAGTTCTGCTTCGCCGTAGATGGCTTTGGCATCAGCCGCAATCGTCGCGCCACTGGCTTCATACTGCTCATCCAGATACCCTGAAAGTATTCCGGCATTGTGTTCCACGCTAACGCTGTGGCCAGCATGAACGAGGTCACCGCAGGCTTCAGGGCTGAGTGCGACACGGCCTTCCAGTGGTTTGACCTCACGGGGGATCCCGATTTTCATGGTTGCTTTACCCTACCCTCCAAGTTCCGTAACATCCGGCTTTGTTGTCCTTGCTGCCCGGCAGACAGCTGGCGTGCTTGCCAGCTGTCCAGTCCGCGGAATTAACCGGAGTCATTATACATGAGCGATATCAGGCACTGCCGTCTACTTATTCTTGGATCGGGCCCGGCCGGTTATACCGCAGCCATTTACGGGGCGCGCGCGAATATGAACCCTGTGCTGATAACGGGTCTGGAGCAAGGCGGTCAGTTGATGACAACCACAGAGGTCGAGAACTGGCCAGGTGGCGAGGAAGGCATGCAGGGCCCGCCCTTGATGGAGAGCATGCGCCTGCATGCCGAACGCTTTAACACCGAAATTATTTTTGACCATATTCACACGGTGGATTTAAAAACCCGCCCCTATCGGCTGGAAGGCGACGCGGGGGTCTATACCTGTGACGCCCTGATTATTGCTACCGGCGCCTCCGCCATGTACCTGGGGCTGCCGTCCGAGGAGGCCTTCCGGGGCAAAGGGGTATCTGCCTGTGCCACCTGTGACGGTTTTTTCTACAAGCAGCAGCCGGTGGCCGTGATTGGCGGTGGCAATACCGCAGTTGAAGAGGCGCTGTACCTGTCAAACATTGCTTCTCACGTGACGCTGGTACACCGGCGCGACGCTTTGCGCAGCGAGAAGATTCTTCAGGACCGCTTGTTCAAGAAAGAGTCAGAGGGGGTTGTTACGATTGCGTGGGACAGCGTGCTTGACGAGGTGCTGGGGGATGACAGCGGTGTCACGGGCATGCGTATCAAGAATGTAAAGGACGGGACCACCAGGGATATCAACCTGCAGGGTGTCTTTATCGCCATTGGCCACAAACCCAATACCGGTATTTTCGAGGGGCAGCTGGATATGCACAACGGCTATATTACGGTCAAGGGCGGCAGTGAGGGCAATGCAACCGCAACCAGTGTCGAGGGGGTGTTTGCCGCCGGTGATGTCAGTGACCACGTCTACCGCCAGGCGGTAACTTCCGCCGGAACCGGCTGCATGGCCGCGCTGGACGCCGAGGCCTACCTGGACAGTCTGGCACATCATGCGGGGCGGATCGGATAAGGCTCCGCAACCCGGTGCGGGTCGCAGTGGTCCGCCCTGCAGGTAAACATGCGTACGGCTGTCGTCAACCAGATCAAGAATATACCGGCAGGCGAATGGAACCGCGTCTCCGGTACAGAGCACCCGTTCCTGCGCCATGAGTTCCTGTCGGCGCTCGAAGCAAACGGTTGTGTCGGCGATGCCTATGGCTGGTGGCCACAGCACATCGTCGTCTATGATGCCAGCGACACACTGGTCGGTATCGCCCCGCTCTACCTGAAAAACAATTCCTACGGTGAGTTTGTCTTCGACTGGGCCTGGGCGGACGCCTATCACCAGGCCGGTATGCCCTATTATCCCAAGCTGGTCTCGGCCATCCCGTATACGCCGGTTACCGGCTCACGGTTGCTGGTTCACCCGGCAAGTGATCAGGCGCAAGTACACCGGGCACTCATCGACAGGGCCCTGTCGCTGATCACGGAGTTGCAGGCATCTTCACTGCACTGGCTGTTCAGCAGTGAGTCGGATACGGCATTGCTGTGCGAGGCCGGCTTTATGCGCCGCACCGGCTGCCATTTCCACTGGCACAATCACGGCTATGCCTCGTTTGAAGATTTCCTGTCGTGCCTCAGTTCGCGCAAGCGCAAGAAGATTCGCCGTGAACGGCGGCATGTTCAGGAAGCCGGCATCGAGATGCGCATTGTGCACGGTCACGAGGCGAGCGCCGGGCAATGGCAGATTATGCATGCCTTTTATCGCTCGACCTTCGAAAAGAAATCAGGCATGCCCACCCTGTCGCTGGGATTCTTTCTGGAAATCAGCCGTACCATGGGCGAACAGGTGGTGCTGGTGTTTGCCAGTCAGGGTGACGAGGTGGTTGCCGGTGCCATCATGCTGCGTGGCAAGGATGCACTCTACGGCAGGCACTGGGGTTGCCGTGAGGAATTCAACAGCCTGCACTTTGAGGCCTGCTACTATCAGGGTATAGACTATTGCATACGAAACAATCTTCAATTGTTTGAGCCTGGTGCACAGGGTGAACACAAAATCAGTCGCGGTTTTCTGCCTGCCTACACCTGGTCCGCTCACTGGATTGTTGACGAGCGGTTTCGCCAGGCAATCAGGCGCTACCTGCAGCAGGAGCATGAGCTGATGGGTGATTATCATGATGAGCTGATGGAGACCTCTCCCTTCAGGAAAACGGAAGCGGATGACGCATAGCCGTGAAGCCTCGCCCTGCTGGCTGAATCCGGAGAGTCAGACGATTGAATTTCCGGATGTCGAGCTGGCCATGCAGGAACCCGACGGGCTGCTCGCGGTTGGTGGCGCGCTTACACCGGAGTGGTTGCTGCATGCCTATCGCCACGGGATATTCCCCTGGTATGGCCCCGGACAGCCGATTTTGTGGTGGGCTCCGAATCCACGCCTGGTGTTGTTCCCCGGGCAACTGCATGTGTCGCGCAGCCTTGCCCGGGTGATAAAAAAAGGCAATTTTTCTGTCACCCTTGACGAGGCCTTCACGGAGGTGATTACGGCCTGTGCAGCGACCCGTCCCGGTCAGTCAGGGACGTGGATAACACCCGAGATGCATGCGGCCTATGTCAGGTTGCACCGTGATGGCTATGCGCACTCGGCGGAATGCTGGTATCAGGGACAGCTCGCGGGGGGGCTGTACGGCGTCGCGATCGGTGGGATTTTCTTCGGGGAATCAATGTTCACCTGTATGACAGATGCATCAAAAGTGGCCTTCGTCGTCCTGGTGAGGCAGCTTGAGCGATGGGGATTTCGCCTGATTGACTGCCAGGTACATACCGATCATCTGGCGAGTCTGGGTGCCTCCGCCCTGCCACGTCCGGTGTTTACGTCAATCCTGGAACAGGAGTGTCTCAAACCGGGCACTGTCCAGCGCTGGGTGCTTGACGAGGATGTTTCGCCTTTATCCCCCAGGTCAGGCGTTCACTCCGGTCATTTTCAGGTATAATCCCGCGCTTTACGCAACACGGTACAGACGTTTTATGGCTAAGGAAGATCAAATTGAAATGGAAGGGACGGTTACCGAGACGCTGCCGAATACCATGTTCAGAGTCGAGCTCGATAACGGACACGTAGTGACCGCTCATATTTCCGGAAAAATGCGCAAGCACTACATCAGGATATTGCGTGGAGATAAGGTGACGGTCGAACTGACACCCTATGACCTGACCAAGGGGCGCATCACCTACCGGGCTCGCTGACAGGCATCCAGGGTGTGCCTTGCCAGGGGCACGGACGCTAGTGAACCGTCTCCCTCCCCTTGATCCCGAATTTTAACTCGCCACCCTCAAGGCGAATGATCAGGTGACCACCATGCGCAAGGTCACCGAATAACAGCTCATCAGCAATCGGCTTCTTGATGTACTGCTGGATGGTGCGTGACATCGGCCGTGCCCCCATCTTTGGATCATAGCCGTGCTCGGCCAGCCAGATACGGGCAGCTGCATCCACTTCGATGGTCACGTTCTGCTCCTGTAGCTGCGCCTCCAGTTCGAAAATAAACTTGTCGACCACTTTTGTGATGACGGCCGGATCCAGCGGGTTGAATTGCACCACTGCATCGATGCGGTTGCGGAATTCGGGGGTAAACAGCCGCTTGATGGCCTCCATGGCATCGGAAGAGTGATCCTGTTGTGTGAAGCCAATGGAAGCACGATTCATTTCGTGGGCGCCGGCATTGGTGGTCATCACCAGCACCACGTTGCGAAAGTCTGCCTTGCGTCCATTGTTATCTGTCAGGGTGCCGTGGTCCATGACCTGCAGCAGCAGGTTAAAGACATCGGGATGTGCTTTCTCGATCTCATCCAGCAACAGGACAACATGCGGGTTGCGGGTAATGGCTTCCGTGAGCAGGCCGCCCTGGTCATAACCGACATATCCGGGTGGCGCACCGATCAGGCGCGATACCGTATGGCGTTCCATGTATTCAGACATGTCAAAACGGACCAGTTCCAGCCCCATAATTCTTGCCAGCTGGCGCGTGACTTCTGTTTTTCCAACCCCGGTCGGGCCCGAGAACAGGAACGAACCGATCGGTTTGGCATCACTGCCGAGCCCGGAACGTGACATCTTGATGGCGGCTGACAAGGTCTCGATGGCGGTGTCCTGGCCATAGACGACCATTTTCAGGTCGCGTTCCAGATTCCGCAGTGCTTCCTTGTCAGAGGCAGATACCGTCTTGGCCGGAATCCGTGCCATCTGGGCGATCACGTGCTCGATCTCCGAGACGCCAATGGTTTTTTTACGCTTTGACGGTGACTGCAGGCGTTGTCCGGCACCGGCTTCATCGATGACATCGACGGCCTTGTCAGGCAGATGTCGGTCGTTGATGTATCGATCAGCCAGTTCCGCGGCACTGCGCAACGCACGCGCGGAATACTTTACCTTGTGGTGTTCCTCGAAGCGGGTTTTCAGGCCCTTGAGGATATCAATGGTTTCCTCGACACTGGGTTCGTTAATATCGACCTTCTGGAAGCGGCGCGTAAGTGCGTGGTCCTTTTCAAAGATGCCGCGGTACTCCTGAAACGTTGTCGAGCCGATACATTTCAGTTCGCCCGAGGCGAGCATCGGCTTCATCAGGTTGGAGGCATCCATGACACCTCCTGAAGCGGCGCCGGCACCGATCATGGTGTGTATTTCATCGATGAACAGAATGGCACCTTTTTCCTTCTTCAGCTGGCTGAGTACGGCCTTGAGTCGTTTTTCGAAGTCGCCGCGATACTTGGTCCCGGCAACCAGTGAGCCAAGATCGAGGGAATAGATGACGCTGTTGAGCAATACCTCGGGTACCTCGCCATCGACAATCATTTTGGCGAGTCCTTCGGCGAGCGCGGTCTTGCCCACCCCGGCCTCGCCGACAAAAAGCGGATTATTTTTACGGCGGCGACAGAGTATCTGAATGGTGCGCTGGATTTCTCCACGACGCCCGATGAGGGGGTCTATCCGGCCCAGTGCCGCCTGCTCGTTCAGATTGGTGGCAAAGCTTTCCAGCGGCTGCCTGGCGGAGGAATCGGCTGGTTCACCCTCTTCAGGGCTACCGGTATTTTCTTCCGGTTGTTCGTGTATTTTTGAAATGCCGTGCGAGATGTAATTGACAATGTCAAGGCGGGTGATATTCAGCTTGTTCAGGAAGTAAACAGCCTGGGATTCCTGTTCGCTGAAAATTGCAACGAGTACATTGGCACCGGTCACTTCCGTTTTGTCTGAGGATTGCACGTGGAACACCGCACGTTGCAATACCCGTTGAAAACCGAGTGTAGGCTGTGTTTCGCGGTCATCAGTCGCAGATAATTTCGGGGTAGTCTCATCCAGGAATTTGCCCACATCCTGCTTGAGCTGTTCCAGGTCACCGCCGCATGCCCTTAATACTTCTACTGCCGAGGGATTTCCCAGCAAGGCGTAAAGCAAATGCTCAACTGTCATGAATTCATGGTTCTTCTCCCGGGCTTCCTTGAAAGCGAGATTGAGAGTGAATTCCAGTTCTTTGCTTAGCATGTCAGTTCCTCGTGGGCAACCTACACTGCTTCCATCTCACATAATAGAGGGTGCTGGTGGCGCTGTGAATATTCGTTGACCTGTGCAACCTTGGTTTCGGCAATTTCATAGGTGTAGATGCCACACACGCCTTTTCCGTGAGTATGAACCAGTATCATGATGCGTGTGGCCTTTTCACGATCCATACCGAACAGCCTCTCAAGTAAGGTGACCACAAATTCCATGGGTGTGTAGTCATCGTTCAGGAGCACCACCTTGTACATGGAGGGCTCCTTGAGTTTTGGCCTGGCCTCCTTGAGTGCAAGCCCTTCGTCGCCTCTGTGTTCCTGTTCGTCTGCCATAGTTACAAGTCTAGCCTAGCAAGATCCTGTCAAATGTACCACAAGGACATTTTACCATTGATATGGACCACTTACATTCCGCAATCGCGCAATCAATCTTTGCGGAAATCGTATCCTCTGTTCGGCATTTGCAGTGGCAGCTTGATCCGGGGTCTGTATCCGCTATTCGGTACGCTTGTACAGGTCTTTGCAGGGTTGTTGGCCGAATGGATTCGGCCCTACTCAATCAAACCTGTGGTGTCGAATTCATTCGACCAGTGGTGTTTTATCGTCATTCAATCCGCCCTGTAGGGTCGAATTCATTCGACCAGCGGTGTTTTATCGTCATTCAATTCGCCCTGTAGGGTCGAATTCATTCGGCCATGCAACGGTAATCTACGCACTCGACTTGGGGAAGAGCCGAAAAAGCAATGTCCAAAAAAAAGCCCCTGCGCTTGCAGGGGCTTTGACAGTTACAACGAGTTGTCGCTATTAGTCTGTTTTTGTGGCGATTACGGTGTTTCGCCGGAAGCCTCGATGAGTGCTTCTTCAATAGCACCCGGTGAGCACATGATGCTCATGAAGGTAGCGCCGGACTCACTGGCCACCATGGGCAGGTGCGGCCAGTTGATGGCGATGCGGAAACGCGCGAACAGCGCATAGGCGGTTCCATCGGAAACGACGATTTCATAAGGCAGGTGAGCGGTTGACCGCGGCGTGGCCTTGTCGATGCGGCTCATGATGTATCCGTCACTACTGCAGTCTTCGGCATTCTTGCCTTTGAGTGCGACGCCAATGACTGATTCGTCCTTGCCCGGGATGTCAATCTGGTAGACCTTTGAAGTACCACCCAGTCCGGCTGCCAGAGAGTCATTGACGGCCTTCAGGGCTTCCTCCTGGCTGTCATATTCAGCCAGTACGCTGGGATCGTCGAAGTATTCCATCATGACGGTGTAGTGATACTTGCCCAGATCCTCGGCAGTCAGTTCCTTCTCGGAACCGAAATCCATCTCTGCTCCCAGAGCGCCTTCAAGCTGTGCACGGATATCAGACAGGTCAGAGGCCATGCGATAGGCAGCGGCCATGTAGACGGGATTGGTGTAAGCGATTTCAGTCTGGTCACCATTTCTCGTGACCGAGACACGTTGTGCCGCGCCGTAGGCACCAAACTCGGTTTTGGCCGCAGCGGCCTTGAGTGCATCATTGGTGACGATGATGATATCGGCGCCGTCATAAGGTGAATATTCACCGACAATTTCGAAACCGGCACCGGTTAGCTTGGATTTTGTTGCGGCGGCAACGGTCGTGACATCATCGGATGACGTCCCCGCCAGAACAAAGGGCATGAGTATGTCACCAGCAAGTGCGCAACCTGCTGAAAAAGCGAACATGATTCCCGCAAACAGTGTTTTTCTTAGCAAGCCAGTCATTTTTTGTTCCTCCAGAACGCGTAGTGATTTTGTATTTTAGTGTGTCGTTAGCATGATGCAATGAGAGTTTGCCTGAGATAGGCTATGTAACTCCAGTGCCTTTAACGAGTTGCGAAGTATATGGGAATCAGCGAACTTGTGCGAGCGCCAATTATCAAACAGTCGCTGCTTGCCAGAGCCTCCCTGCCGATACCCGGGCAATTTAAAAATGGCCAACATTATTACAATCTAACTTTTTGAATTAATTGACTATGATATGGAAGCCACATGTGACCGTTGCGGCCCTCATTGAAGACGATGGCCGTTTCCTCCTTGTGCAGGAACGCATCTCGGGCAAGTCTGTTTACAATCAGCCTGCCGGGCACCTGGAAGACGGTGAAACACTTGTTGACGCCGTGATTCGTGAAACACGCGAAGAGACTGCCTGGGAATTTCTACCGGAAGCGGTTACCGGCATCTACCAATGGCGTCTTCCTGATATGAGTAAAACCTTTATCCGGGTGGCCTTCTCCGGCAAGCGCCTTCAGCATGATCCGGACGGCGAACTGGATGCGTGTATTGAAAAAACGCTCTGGTTATCCCCGGAAGAAATCAGGAATCAGCTCGACAGGTTACGCAGCCCCATGGTGTTGCGTTCAGTCGAGGATTACCTTGCAGGGTTTCGCTACCCGCTGACGTTGCTGTCTGATCTTGGCTAGATACCGTAAATCACCCTGCCGGTCTGATGCAGGAGCGTGTCTCAATTGAGTGGAACAGCAGTAAATGAGTAACATCATAGTCGGCCTGTCCGGTGGTGTTGATTCAGCGGTTGCGGCGCTGCTGTTAAAGCAACAGGGGCATGATATTGCCGCTGTCTTCATGAAGAACTGGGACGAGGATGATGATGAAGATTACTGTCCCGCCGCCCGTGACCTTGCAGATGCGCGCGCGATTGCCCGGCAGCTTGAAATCGAGTTGCATACGGTCAGTTTTTCGTCCGAATACTGGAACCGCGTGTTCGCACATTTCCTGGCTGAATACCAGGAGGGACGCACACCGAGTCCGGATATACTGTGTAATCGGGAAATAAAGTTCCGCGCTTTTCTGGATTATTCTACCGGGCTGGGTGCGGATTTTATTGCTACCGGTCACTATGCCTGTATCGAGAAAGCCCCGGTTGTGCGACTGCTGCAGGCAGCGGACCCCGACAAGGACCAGACCTACTTTCTGCACACGCTTGACCGGAAACAATTAGCCAGCAGCCTGTTTCCCCTGGGCGGATTGAACAAGCAGGCAGTACGGGAGCTGGCAAAACGATCGGGGTTCAGCGTCCATGCAAAAAAAGACAGTACCGGTATATGCTTTATAGGAGAGCGACGCTTCAGTGCATTTCTGGCGCAATATCTGAAAAAGAATCCGGGTGAGATTCGTACACTCGATGACGAGGTGATCGGACAACACGAGGGACTGATGTTCTATACAATCGGACAGCGTCAGGGACTGGGTATCGGCGGGCGCAGCGACACTTCTGGCGAACCCTGGTATGTCGCCGGCAAGGAAATCGGGAAAAATATCCTTCGCGTGGTGCAGGGCGTCAATCACCCGGCCTTGTTCAGCCGGTGTTTACAGGCGAGCGATTTGCACTGGATAGCCGGTGTGGCACCGGCGAAATCATTCGAGTGTCGCGCCCGCATCCGGCACCGGCAGCCGCTTCAGGGATGTACATTGACCGTTTGCACTGAGCAGCAATGCACTGTCCGCTTCAGGCAGCCGCAGCGTGCTGTGACACCGGGACAGTCGGTCGTCTTTTACCATGGGGACGAGTGCCTGGGTGGAGCCGTCATTGATGCGGCAGGCCCCTGCTAAATGACAGACTCGATGAACAAAGATATTCGTGATCGAACCATTGCCCTCGCCGGGATCTATCAGGCTGCCAGGCTTGTTCAGCAGACGGCACAGGGTGAGCGACGGGATGCTGATGCCACCCGGGCCAGCATTAACAGTATTTTGAATACGGACCCGGAATCGACGGCTGCCGTTTATGGTGACAGCCGTGCACTTGGTACCGGGCTGGAAACGGTCATGAGCCAGCTGGCAAATGACAATAGGCAGCGGGACATGGTGTTAACGGGGTATGTCATAACACTCATGCACCTTGAACGTAAATTGACCCGACAAACTGCTTTAATGAAGCAGCTCGCCAACGGTATCGAGAGGATTAAAGGGGAAACAAACCTGGCTGATGTGACCGATCCCGACATTATCGCGGCGCTCGCGGAGCTCTACAAGGACACTGTCAGTAGCCTGCAACCACGCATCATGGTGAAGGGCGAAGAAAGCGTGCTGCGTAATACCGACAGTAAAAACATGATTCGGGCCCTGTTACTGGCCGGTATGCGTGCAGCCGTGTTGTGGAGACAGCGGGGAGGAAATCGCATCAGACTGATTTTTCAGCGCAAACAGTTTCTTGATTGCTGCACAGCGTTGCTTGCCGAGGCACGCCGCTGAGGGTGACTGCTTTTGCCGCTCGCGTTCGGGCGGGGTGTGATCGAAATCTGAGTACACCCCTGCTCCCGGGTTGAGGAACATTTGCGCACTGGATTTCAGTGTATAATCACGCTTTTTATGCGGCCGGACGTGCGTGATGAAACGGTCAGGGAGAACAGCATGAACGACAGTTTTAACACCCGCGATACGCTCACGGTGGGTGATGCCAGCTACGAGATTTTCAGCTTGCGGAAGCTCGGCGAGACGCATGACATCACGCGCCTGCCCTGCACACTAAAGATATTACTGGAAAACCTGTTGCGCCATGAGGACGAGCGCACGGTGAACAGGCGTGATATCGAGGCATTGATTCACTGGGAACCGCAGTCACAACCGGCGACAGAAATTGCCTACCGGCCCGCGCGGGTGTTGATGCAGGATTTTACCGGGGTCCCGGCAGTCGTCGATCTTGCGGCAATGCGCGATGCCATGACCGATCTGGGTGGCGATCCTGACCGGATCAATCCGCTGCAACCGGCGGAACTGGTGATCGACCATTCGGTGCAGGTTGACAGTTTCGGATCTGCCGGTGCCATGGACCTGAACAGTGAGCTTGAATACCAGCGTAACCAGGAGCGCTACAGTTTTCTCAAATGGGGCCAAAAGGCCTTTTCCAATTTCAAGGTGGTACCACCGGACACCGGCATCGTGCACCAGGTAAACCTCGAGTACCTGGCGCGGGTGGTGTTCGAAATGGAACATGAGGGTGTCACCCAGGCTTACCCGGATACCCTGGTGGGAACCGATTCACATACCACCATGATCAATGGTCTTGGTGTGCTCGGATGGGGCGTCGGTGGTATCGAAGCGGAAGCAGCCATGCTGGGGCAGCCGATATCAATGCTGATTCCGCAAGTGGTGGGGTTCAAATTGCATGGCAAGCTGCCGGAAGGTGCAACCGCCACGGATCTTGTGCTGACGGTTGTTGAAATCCTGCGGCAAGCGGGTGTGGTGGGCAAATTTGTCGAATTCTACGGCGATGGACTTGAGCATCTTTCGCTTGCCGACCGCGCCACCATCGCCAATATGGCACCGGAATATGGCGCCACCTGCGGGTTCTTCCCGGTAGACGAGGAAACCCTGGCTTATCTCAAACTGACCGGACGCAGCGACGCACACATTGCCCTGACAGAGGCCTATGCCCGTGAGCAATTGATGTTCAGGGATAACACAACACCCGAGGCAGATTACTCCCACGTCGTTTCGCTGGACCTGGCCAGCGTTGTCCCGAGTCTGGCCGGACCGAAGCGCCCGCAGGACCGTGTTGCACTGACTGAGATCAAGCCACGTTTTCTCGAGTCACTAGCCGCGATGAAGTCGGAAGGTAACATCAGCAGCAAGTCGATTGCTGCGGTGATCAATAACCAGCCGGTTACTTTGACTGACGGTGCGGTTGTCATTGCGGCAATCACGTCCTGTACAAATACCTCGAATCCATCTGTCATGGTGGGCGCCGGTCTGGTTGCAAAAAAGGCCGTGGCACTTGGACTGCAGGTCAAGCCCTGGGTAAAAACCTCGCTGGCCCCCGGCTCGCGCGTCGTGACGGCTTACCTTGAAAAGGCAAAGCTTGCTGATGCCTTGCAGGCGCTGGGGTTCCATACCGTAGGGTATGGCTGCACCACGTGTATCGGCAATTCCGGTCCACTGCCCGAAGCGGTCTCAAAGGCCATTCACGAAGGTGACCTCTCCGTCTGTTCGGTACTTTCGGGTAACCGCAATTTCGAGGGGCGCGTGCATGCAGAGGTTCGCATGAACTATCTTGCCTCGCCGCCACTGGTGGTTGCCTATGCACTGGCCGGGCGTATGGATGTCGATATGATAAACGAGCCCCTGGGAACCGACAGCCAGGGTAAACCGGTCTATCTCAAGGATATCTGGCCGACACAGGATGAAATTCGTGCCGTTATTGCTGACAGTGTCAATGAAGAGGAATTCCGCAAGACCTACGAAGCCGTTTTCTCCGGCGAGACTCGCTGGAACGCGCTGGCCTCGCCGGAGGACAAACGCTACGAATGGCGGGCTGATTCAACCTATATTCGCAAACCGCCCTACTTCGAAGGCATTACCTCTGAACCGGATGCACTCGGTGATATTCGGGCTGCGAGGGTATTGGCGTTACTTGGCGACTCCGTGACGACGGACCATATCTCGCCGGCTGGCGCGATCAAGCCGGACAGTCCGGCAGGTATCTACCTGAAGGCGCACGGTGTTGCAGCGGGCGATTTCAACTCGCTCGGCTCACGCCGTGGCAACCATGAAGTCATGATGCGTGGAACGTTTGCCAATATCCGCCTGCGAAACAAGCTTGCGCCGGGTACCGAGGGCGGCATAACCGTGCACCAGCCCAGTGGCGAGCAGATGAGTATTTTTGATGCATCCCGGCGTTACGCCAAAGAGCATGTGCCCCTGATTATTCTGGCGGGCAAGGAATACGGTTCAGGCTCATCGCGTGACTGGGCGGCAAAAGGCCCGCGACTGCTGGGCGTGCAAGCGGTTATCGCAGAAAGTTACGAGCGCATACATCGCTCCAACCTGGTGGGCATGGGTATAGTGCCATTGCAGTACCGCAGTGGCGACACTGCGGAGAGCCTCGGCCTGACGGGCCAGGAAAGCTTCGATATCGTCGGCCTTCAGGACGGGCTGACCGACATGACTCGGGTGACCGCCACTGCAGCGGATGGTACCCAGACAGTATTCGAGGCACGGGTTCGTATCGATACGCCACAGGAGTTTGAATACTACTGCCACGGCGGTATTCTCCATTACGTGCTGCGGCAACTGGCTGCATAACGAGGTTTCAATGGAACTGTCACAACTCACTGCGATTTCACCCATAGACGGTCGCTACGGTCCGAAAACGGAGACACTGCGCCCCATTTTCAGTGAATACGGCCTGATTCGTCACCGGGTGATTGTGGAAATACGCTGGTTACAGGCACTGGCGGCGCATGATGCTATCGAGGAAGTTCCTCCACTTGGTGGACATGCCGAGAAAGTCCTGAACGATATTATTGAAAATTTCAGCGTGCAGGATGCACAGCGCGTAAAAAATATCGAGACGACGACCAACCACGACGTCAAGGCAGTCGAATATTTCCTCAAGGAGAAAATAGCCGGTAACACAGAGCTGGAAGCCATCGGCGAGTTTATCCATTTTGCCTGCACCTCGGAAGATATCAACAATCTGGCGTATGCATTAATGTTGCGTGAGGCGCGAAGCCAATCCCTGCTGCCACTCATGGATGATGTACTCACTGCGCTCACCGAAATGGCACGGCGCTATGCCGGGGAACCCATGCTGTCACGGACTCACGGACAAACGGCGACGCCGACAACGGTTGGCAAGGAAATGGCAAATGTAGCTGCCCGCCTGCACCGCCAGCGTGAACAGTTTGTTGCCATCCCGATGCTAGGGAAACTCAATGGGGCTGTGGGCAATTACAACGCCCACCAGGTTGCTTATCCGGACGTTGACTGGCCTGCCTTTTCGAGGGGATTTATTGCCGGGCTGGGGCTGGAGTTCAACCCGTATACGACTCAAATTGAGCCGCACGACTATATGGCCGAGCAGTTTGACACGCTGGCACGTTTCAACACGATACTGATCGATTTTTGCCGGGACATCTGGGCCTATATTTCCCTCGGTTATTTCAAGCAGAAAACCATTGCAGGTGAAATTGGTTCATCAACCATGCCGCACAAGGTCAATCCGATTGATTTTGAGAACGCAGAAGGCAACCTGGGGATCGCCAATGCCCTGTATGCGCACTTTGCTGCCAAGCTGCCTATATCCCGCTGGCAGCGGGATCTCAGCGATTCAACCGTGCTGCGGAATCTGGGTGTCGCGATTGGCCATAGCGTCATTGCCTACGAATCCTGCCTGAAAGGCATTGGCAAACTGGAGCTCAACAAGACCCGTACCACGGAAGACCTGGACAGTAGCTGGGAGGTCCTTGCAGAGGCCCTGCAAACAGTCATGCGTCGTTACGGGATCGAAAAGCCCTACGAAAAACTCAAGGACCTGACGCGTGACAAGGAAGTGAATCAACAGACCTTGCAGGAATTTATCCAGACGCTGGATCTGCCAGCGTCTGTCATCGATGAACTGGCCAGATTGACTCCATCCAGCTATACAGGGAATGCCAGTGAGCAGGCACGTTCAATTTGAAGCTCTCGATTGCTGGCCCTTACCCTCTCCCGCAGGATTTCACTAAGACATTGATTATTTACAATTAGCAGGCCCATAAATAAGGCATCATGGCAAAGAATATATTATGATTAGTCAGGTTTTACCATCATGGAAAGGGAGAGGATCTATGAAACGACTATTTCAATGCTGCATGGCCGTCGCCATCTTTATATTGCCGGGGATCTTTACATCAGCTCAGGCAGAGAATGCCATCTCTGAGCGGATTTATTTTGTGCAGCAGGATGGGCGGCATGCGCTGGTATATACAACCAGTCGAACCGACTACAAAGACTACAGCATCTGGTTTGACGATAAAGAAGGCTATGAGCCAGCTGACTACCTGGAAAACTTTCTTTATCTATTCCCGAATAATGGTGAGTGGAGCAGTGACCCAAAACCCGGTTACCAGATACTGAAGCTCCCGAATGGTAACTTTGCAAGTCTTGAGTGGGCCGATCTGGAGGCAGACGGCCGTCTGAAGGTGGACAGCAATGGCGTGTATTACTACCAGAACTGGGATGGTGCCGAAAAGACGCCGGATGGACACTACGGTCTATGGAACAGCCCGGGTAACTTTGAACAGATTGCCTACTCCTGGGTATTCCCGGAAAACATGGAGCCGGTCTATAACGCCGCAAACCAGCCGGGTGACTGGGTGCAACGGCACAATACTGTTACCTATTACGGTACCGACGTGAATGATCTTACCTTCAACATCCAGTATCGTCCCTCCACGAGCGGCGCCTACGATGATTTCAAGGGTATGGAAGGCGAAGGGATTGATGTTGAACAGCAAGCCACAGGTGTCAAGGTTACATTGGCCGAGACCCTGCTCTTTCCAACCGGTGTCGCCGAGGTATCCAGTGCCGGCAAATCCGTCCTGAAGCAGCTGTCAGATCGATTAAAAGAAAGAACATCTCTGCATGTAGTCATCGCAGGGCATACGGATAATGTGCCAATCAGTGCGGGGCTGGCAAAGAGATATCCTACCAACTGGGAGCTGTCGTCCGCACGCTCGATCAACATTATTCATGAGCTGGTTAATCAGGGTGTCGCGCAGGAGCGCTTTGAATCCCAGGCATTTTCCTATATGCGTCCGGTAGCAAGCAATGCGACCGCAGAGGGGCGCGCGAAGAACCGTCGCATCGAGGTCTATCTTACTGAAGACGAGACGCTTGTGATGGAAACGCCTGTGATAGTGGAAGAAGCTGTTGTGGTGGAGGACGACGCTGTTGAAGAAGTGGAAGTAATGGAAACGCAATAACGACAAATGCCAAACGAAAACCGCGCGCTACAATTGTAGCGCGCGGTTTTTTTATTCAGTTTTGTTAGTGTCTAAAGCTGGAACTCATTTATTTTATTTTTCCTTCTCAAGAACAACCCTGCCAGAATCAACGCAATGACACCAAAATAGATAAGCGCCAGGATCTTGTAGTTGTTCCTTTTACCGGGTGCTTTCCCCTCGGCTGAGTCATCATCAGACTCTTCCTCCTCTGTCGCGCTTGACTGCCTGCTGGCAGAAACATCCCGGGCACTGGCAATTTGAAGGTTCCCGGATGCTTCGCTCTGGTCTTCAGCCGCCTGGTTTTGATCGTCAGTCGATTCCTCGCTACTGCTGTCGTCAGCCGCATACTGTCTGCCTGTGGACTCATTGTCCCCACCGGAGCCGGATCCACCTCCGGAACCTCCGGAGCTCGAACCACTACCGCCACCGCCGGAACCCGAACCACCCCCGGATCCACCGGAATTAGAACCACCGCCAGAGCTACCCGAGCCGGAACCACCCCCACTACTGCCGGACCCACCACCAGATCCACCAGAGCCGGAACCTCCCCCACTACCACCGGAACCACCAGCGGAGCCGCTGGAGCCGGAACCACCATCGGAACTCCCTGAACCCGAACCATCCCCGGTACCACCGGAGCCGCCGCCCGTTCCACCGGAACCATCACCCGTTCCACCGGAGCCACC